>Ga0315275_10007046_pt1 | contig 10834 bp, 19 predicted proteins | sample YL17G03_0_MG_FD_205557 | JGI IMG/M metagenome (GOLD analysis project Ga0315275, IMG submission 205557) | Sediment microbial communities from Yellowstone Lake, YNP, Wyoming, USA - YL17G03_0 | ecosystem: Environmental > Aquatic > Freshwater > Lake > Sediment | place: USA: Wyoming | collected...
AGGGCGCCGATCTCCAGGACGCCGATCTCCAGGGCGCCAATCTACAGGGCGCCTATCTACAGGGCGCCTATCTCAAGGGCGCCAATCTCCGGGGCGCCGATCTCAAGGGCGCCATGTATACGAAGACAACATTATTCCCGGAACCCTTTCTCCCTTGGTTTTCCGGTATGCAGGAGGAGGTGGAGTCATGAAGTTCGTCAAAGCAGTCCGCAGCCGTAAGAAGCTGCGCTTGGCGCTGGCAGGCCCTAGCGGCGCTGGCAAAACACTGTCCGCGCTCCTGGCCGCTCACGGGATCGGGTCCAGGATCGCAGTCATCGACACAGAGCATGCGTCGGCCAGCATGTACGCCGACGACCCAGACCTACAACTCGAGTTTGACACACTGGTCCTAGATCCGCCCTACACCCCGTCGCGGTACGTCGAGGCGATCAAGCAGGCCGGCAAGGACGGCTACGAGGTCGTCGTTATCGACTCGCTGTCACACGCATGGGCCGGCGAAGGCGGAGCTCTGGAGATGCACGACGCCGCGACCGCCGCCAGCAAAGCCAAAAACTCGTATATGGCCTGGCGCGAAGTCACTCCCATGCACAACGCTCTTGTCGGAGCTATCTTGGCGTCCCCGTGCCACGTGATCGCCACAATCCGCAGTAAGGTGGAGTACGCTCAGACCGAAGACAAAAAGGTGGTCAAGCTGGGGATGGAGATGATCCAGCGCCAGGGTATGGATTATGAGTTCGACATGGTGCTCGATCTCGAAAACTCCAAGCACCTAGCCACGCCGTCAAAGACCAGGATCAAGATGTTCGACGGACAGCACTTCCTGATCACTCGGGACACGGGCAAGCAGCTTGCCGACTGGCTCAATTCTGGAGCCGCGATCGCACCCAGCGAGACGGCGCCCGCCTCAGAGACGGCGTCCGTGCCTGCGGCCTACGTACCCAAAGCGAGTACGACCGTACCCAAATCGAGTACGACGCCGCCAGCGCCAATCGATTTCACGAAGATCCCCGACCTGGCAAAATACGGCATCACAATACCGTGCGTCGGACTGCCCCTGATCGGGACCTCGGCGGACGAATTGATCGGGTGCCTCGAGGGGTTTGTCGCGCTGTCAAAGCGGAGCGACCTGGGTGCCGCCGTCTGTGATCGCGCTGGCGCCTGGGCGGCCAAGATCCAGGAGGTGCTGGCGAAGAGACTCGAGTCAGAAAAAGTCGCCATTGATACGTTCGGTGCCTAACCTTTTGAAGGAGAGAAGACCATGTCATTCAACAAAGTGATCCTGGTCGGGAACCTGGGCGCGGACCCCAAAGTCGTGACGTTCGCGGACGGCGGTAAGGTTGCCAACCTCAGCCTGGCTACCAGCGAAAAGTGGAAGGGCAAGGACGGAGAAATGAAGGAGCGCACCGAATGGCACAGGTTAGTTGCCCACGGGAAGACTGCCGACCGCTGCGAGAAGTACCTCGCGAAGGGCCGGCAGATCTATGTCGAGGGCAAGCTGCAAACGCGCAAGTACGAGAAGGACGGGCGCGACGTGTACACCACCGAGGTGGTGGTCTTCCTCGTCCAGTTCCTTGGCGGAAAGCCAGCGGCCTCCGACCAGGCGCCAGCATCGGCGGAACCCGACCAAACCGAGATGCCCGGCGGCGACGACATTCCCTTCTGAGGTGTACCATGGGACTCATCGCAGACATCGTCGTCATCATCTTTCTCCCGATCATCGCCAACAGGCTGATCAAGATCCTGGACGCGATCAACGGCGACTGCGGAGTGATCGAATTGCTGATCAGAAGGAGCAAAAAGCCATGAAGACAAAAGACGTACTCCAGCTGGTGTCGCTGGCCCAGAAGCTTGGGTTGGCGCGGGAGGCGGAGGACATCATGAGCTGCTTCATTTCGGGGCGGGTGCTCCCGGCGCTCGAGCGCGCTCGGAACAAGATGACGCAGTTTGGACAGATGATCGGCGCTCAGAACCACAGCCGTGCAGATACGTTCGAAGAACTCCTGCGCGTGTCGATCGCCGAAGAGACTGAGGAGGAGTGACATGATCTCGCGAAGACCAGTTGTCTATGTCAGCGGCCCCTGGCGCGGAGCAAACACAGAGCTGAACACCTATCTCGCGGTAAGCGCGTCGGTGGAGCTCTTGAAGCGCGGGTGTGCACCGATCTGTGTCCACCCGCTGATCGGCCCGGCGCATGAAGCCGGGTGCACCAACGAGCAGGGCCTGGACGCGGATGCCGCACTTGTCGCAAGGTGTGATGCGATCTTGATGCTGCCCGGATGGCTTGAGAGTGAAGGCTGTCGGCTAAAGTTTGCCTGTGCTGAGTTCAACGGTCTGTGCGTCTACAGCTCGATTGATGAGCTTGTGGCAGAACTGGTGGGCAGAGAAGCCGAGGAGGACTGCGATGCTTAAATTAATACTATTTGGAGCAGACACCTGCGTCCCCTGTTCGGCCGCCAAGACGGCTCTGGAGGGAGTCGAGTACGAGTATTTTGACATCTGTCGGCGTCCAGATCTGGTGATGCGCTACTCGCTCAGGAGCATCCCGACGCTGATCGCGATCGATGATGAGGGTAACGCGATCAAGCAGCTCGTCGGACGCATCACGCGGGACGCAGCGCTGCTGCTGGTGGCGCAGGGAGACAAGACATGAGCATCCTCCGCGTCAAGTACGCCAAGGAGTCAAAGCGCGCAGTGTGCCCGATGCAGATGTCGCGCGGTGCCTCCGGGTATGATCTGTTCGCGCGCATGAACACTCTGATCCCGCCTGGAGCAACCAGAGTGGTGCCGACCGGGATCTTCCTGGAGATCCCATCTGGGTTCGAGGCGCAGATCCGGGGTCGCGGGTCAATGGCTGCGATCGGGTTGTTTGTACAGTTGGGAACCGTCTACTCCGACTATCGCGGAGAGGTCATGGTCGTGATCCACAATTCCAACCACGTACATTACACGATCGAGCAGGATCAGCGCATCGCCCAACTGGTGTTCGCACCGGTTGCCCAAGCAGAGTTCGTCGAATGCGGCTACAACGAGCTCGGGCACACGGAGCGCGGGCGCGGCGGGTTCGGGTCCACTGGGGACCTAGGCGAAAACGGAGGGTGCTGAGATGTCGGTGGCGGTAGAGATTTTCGAGTACCTTGCGAGTGCCGGCGTGTTCGTCGCATGTATCTACATTGTAGCACTCATCTTCGCGCTGTTCGGAAGGAGGGATGACATCAATGCCCAAGAAAAAAGTGACACCGAAGACGATTGAGGACGAACGGGCCGATAAGGCGATGGACAAGCTCCTGGCATCATCAAACTATGCGGAGCTCGCTCAGATCGCCGGGTCCATGGAGATCTGGAGGAAGGATAAGAAGGCCGCGCTGAGGCTGGCACGCGATCTCGAAATGCCGTGCTTCGAGTGCGTCGAGATCCTTGCGCCCAGCGGACCGATCTTCGGGGTCCTGACCAACCAGCCCGTCAAGTGGTTGCGATCTGCCAGCGAGGAGACGTGGTATTGCGTGTCGGACCGGCCCCCGAAGCACCCCCGGTGGAAGATCGTGCGCGAGGTGGTGTCATGCTGATCACCGCTGATCAAATAATCTCCTGGCGCCCGTGCCATCACTACCCGGACGACAGAGTGCGCCAGCTAGGGCCCGCCATTGGACTAACGCCGCTTGAGATTGCGGCGCTGGACATACCGCACGCCGATAGGGTGTGGGTGCTGCTGCGGCCCGAGGTGCTGGGAGAGCATGGCCTTCAAGTGGCACTGGACCGCATCGCCGTCCGCGCAGTTACAAACCACGCCTTGCACTGCGGAGTGCCAGCGGTTGAGAGGTGGGCGCAGGGGTGGCTTGACGGCACCGACCGCACCGAGGCGGCGGCGCGGGAGGCGGAGGAGGTGGCGTGGGCGGCGGCGGCGGCGAGGGAGACGGCGAGGGCGGCGGCGAGGGAGGCGTGGGCGGCGGCGTGGGCGGCGTGGGCGGCGGCGAGGGCGACGGCGGCGGCGTGGGCGGCGGCGGCGGCGGCGAGGGAGACGGCGAGGGCGGCGGCGTGGGCGGCGGAGGCGGTGGCGAGGGCGGCGGAGGTGGCGGAGCGCATTCTCCAGCTCTACGACATAGTGCACGTACTGGAGGGCAGGCCATGAAGATCCTGGCAGTAGATCCTGATAGCGCAGGAGGATGGGCACTGGTTTCGTGCGACTCGGTCGGTGCACTCAAAATTGTCTCCCGATCGGCCGTGGAGGGGCTCGCCGGGTGCTTCGCGGAGTCCCCATCCTCGATGGCGATCTACGCGCTGATCCGCAACCTGGGGCACATAGACGTCTTGGTTGTCGAGTACGTTTCCCTGAACCGTGGGACAAGCGTAGAGGTGCTTCGCAAGTTGCACGAAATGGCGCAGCGGTGGGTGGTGGTCGGCGAGCTCCTGGTCGGCGACGTGGCGCGAATCCAGCCCCAGGCTTGGCGTAACGCCGTTGGCCTGCCCGCACGCGGGCGCAAGACCGGGGCGCTCAAAAAGGCGATCAGGGATATAGCCGCCAGGATGACGATCAACATCGACCCCAAGAAGGCGGCGCTCCGGGAGAAGGGGCTCAACCCCTACCAGGACAGCGAGTCCGACGCCGTCTGCATGGCGGTGGCTTACTTTCTTGGCCAGGGAAAAAATCTTGACCAGAACACGGAAGGAGACAAGGAATGAAGCCGATCAGAATGGTTGTGATCTCAGACTTGCACTGCGGCCACGTTCACGGGTTGACCCCGCCGAAGTGGCAGTCAGATCGGCACCCGTCGCAGGCGTTGCTCTGGGAGGCTTACGTCGCGTTGGTCAAGAACACCGGCAAGGTCGACCTCGTAGTCTGCAACGGGGACGCGGTCGATGGCAAGGGGTTCCGCAACGAGGGCATTGAGTTGATCACCAGTGACCGCCTGGAACAGGCAGAGATGGCAGCCGAGGCGCTGGAATTGTTCGACACCAAGAAGTATCGATTGACGCACGGGACGCCATACCACGGCGGTGCCAGCGAGAACTTCGAACTGGCGGTGGCCTCTGCGCTGGGTGCAGAGATCGAGTCGCGCATGGCACTCGATGTCAATGGACTGCTGTTCGACATCCGTCACCACTCTCCCGGGTCCCAGACCCCGATGGGCCCGGTGTCATCCCTCCAGCGTGAGAAGGTCATGGCGATCCTGGACGAGCGCATCGACAAAGGCGGCGTCAGCGTCCGAAGCCACGTCCACAAGTTCTATGCGGCGATTGATCACCACGGCGCGGTGTTCACGACGCCTTGCCTCCAGACGCACACCGAGTACGGCGCGCGGAGATGCAGCGGCGACATTGACCTGGGATTCATGCTCTTCGAGGTGACAAGCAAGGAGGTTTGGGCATGGGCAGTAAAGAAGATAGATGTGAAGCTATTCAGACGGGAACCGAAGAAGGTCTAGGTGCTGGCCTTGGGTCGATCGGTGGAAGTGTTGAGACAGTTACGATAACAATTTCAGAAGAAGAAATCGAGGACTACAATGCCCAAGTTTACGAAAACAAAAACCTGTCGCGTGAAGATCGTTGGCCTTCTCCCGCTGATGTTCGATCGGTATGCAGGAGACAACAAGACGCAGCTAGAGCCACAGGACAAGCTGTACCTCGATCGAGATCGTACCGATCCAGATGGGGGCATACCGGTATATCTACCATCTCTCAACATAGCGTCGTTCCTGAGTGCGACGAACACGACAAGCGCCCCAAAGGTGGTGTTCGATGCGAAGACCTACAAGCGAGTGGGAATGGCCCTGGCGAGCTCGGTGATCGTCAACGAACAGAAGATCCCGATCACGCGTAACGGTGAGCCGATCCTGTTCTATGGACTCGACGAAAACCAGCGTGACGACAGGGCAGGGATTCACATCGAGCACCACGTTGCCAGAGTCAAGGGCGGCATTCCTAACCCGAAAGAGCGCCCCGTGATCGAACTGCCGTGGGAGATCGAGTTCTCTATGTCTGTTTTCCCGAACCCAGAGCTCAGCGAGGACCTCCTCGTACAGGTGTTTTCGAAGGGCGGGATGACCGTCGGGTTCGGAACCTTCCGCCCCTTTTACGGTAAGTTCGAACTTGATAAACTAGACTTCAGTTCCTAGGGCGGGGCAGGGCGTGGCGTGGCGGGGCACGGCATGGCGGGGCGCGGCAAGGCAAGGTTGTGTTAGGTAAAGAGGCTTTCTTTGAAATAGGTTGTGGCATGGCGAGGCGAGGCTCGGCACGGCTGGGCATGGCAAGGCAAGCACTAGGCAAGGTTACTCTAGATCAAGATACTTCTTTGAAATAGGTTATGTCCGGGCGCGGCCCGGCGCGGCCTGGCGCGGCACGGCTGGGCATGGCAAGGCAAGCACTAGGCAAGGTTACTTTAGAAGGAGGTATTTCATGGACAAACCAAGGTTTACGCTGGTCCCTATGGACGCCCTCTGGGAGGTGGCGCGCGTTCTGACGTTCGGACCATCAAAAGGGTATTCCGATTTCGGATGGCGTGAGAAGGATATATGCTACCACGCGGACGCAGCCCTGCGCCACCTAGTGGACCACCTCCGCGGCGAGGTGCTCGACCAGGAGTCTGGCCTTCCGGCGCTGGCGCACGCTGCCGCACGGGTGATGATGATGCTCGCCCTGTCGCTCGACCCCCAGGGTACAGACAGGCAGTTGTCCCGGGACAGCACGAAAGAGAGCGCGTGACATGCAATTTCAACCGGAACACAAGCGCGTCAGAATCGTAGACATCGACGGGGTTCTGGTCCGGCAGATCAATTCGGTAGACATGACGCTCCCCGTGGTCCCCATCAACAACACGGTCGAGCAGATCAACGAGTGGTTCCGCCAAGGGGACTACATCATGCTCTGGTCCGCCAGGTCCCGGGAGTACGAGGATCTGACCAGGCAGCAGGTCGACTCCATACAGATCCGGTACCATGAGATCGTGCTGGGAAAGCCGTTGTCGGAGGAGATTTATATCTACGACGACAAGCTGATTGTCGCACACCACCTGGTGAAGAATGAGGGGATATTGTCGGGATAGACTAGACTACTGAATCAGCCCTACCATAAGCCCAGCCGCCAGGGCCCCAATCGCCACCCCCACAGACCCCCAGATCCACCTCGAGTACATCGCTTGGTCCCGCTCCAGTGCGACCTCGGAGCATGCCGCCTGGTCGACGGCCCGGTGGGCCTGCTCGGCGCCCAGTCCAATGCGGCACCTCTCGGCCGCGATCACGGCCTCCGCATCCTCGTCGATCGCCTGTAGGATCCCGGCCTGAGAGCAAACCACGGCCCCGTCCTTGGCTTCGCACTCCTTCTCCAGCGTCAGGTATGCGCGCGGGATCGGGCCCGCGCTGGCGGGCACAGGCGAAGGCGCGTGGGCGCACCCGCCCGCGAGAGACACCAGCCCGATGGCCAGGAGAACAGCGCCACCCCCGCCCAGCTTGCGACGCACGCGGGCCGCCTCTTCCCGGATGTGGTTCGAGATCCGCTGCTCCTCGGCCTGGCGCGCCTTGTCGATTTTCCCATGCTCTGGGCTGTTGGCTCCCGGCGCCGGCGGTCGCGCCTGAACGCCACTCGCCCAGCCAGGCTTGCGGCGCCTGATGAACGCCCAGAGGCTACCAAAGCCCACCAGGAAGGCGCTGGCGATGGCCGCGCCCTTCCACCCAAGGGCCGCCCAGATCGAGGCCAGCGCGCTCACTGGGGGGCTCCTGGTGGCGGGTCCTTGCGGATTGACCCGACTGCCTTCTGGACGGTCAACGCACCGGTCGGGACGCCAAGCGAGATCATCAGCCAAAAGGCGAAGTCCGAGAAGTCGATCCCGTCCTTCAAAAAGTAGGCCGCCGCCAAGATGGCTACGCCGATCAGTCCGGCCAAAAACTCTCTCGATAGCAATTTGTCTACGCGCGACTGCTGCTCCATGTTACAGGTCCTCCGCTTTGTCCTTGACTAGCGCGAGTAGTGGGTCAGTCCACTGCCCGCGGATCATGGTCCCGAAATGCAGATGCGGGCCGGTGCTGCGCCCGGTGGTCCCGACGTACCCGAGGAGCTCTCCCTCGGCGACCAGCTTGTCGCGGTCGATGTCCGGGGCGAACGCTGACAGGTGGCAGTAGACCGTGACCACGTCCGTCCCGTGGCGAACGCGCAGGTAGTTGCCGTTCAGGTCGTCGCTGGCCACGTTCAAGATCAGGCCGTCCCACGGCGAGTGCACCGGCGTTCCCTCAGGGATGGCGAAGTCGGTTCCGTTGTGAAACTGGCGCTTGCCGGTCACCGGGTGGATGCGCTCGCCAAACCGGCTCGAGATCCTGACGCGCTGGCGGTCGGCCTTTGCGAAGAGGTGGGCGCTCATTGCTGGTCCTCATAGAGCTCGGCGTCAAGCGTTGTGCTTGGCGCCTGGAAGACTTGGTACTGTTCCAGGGTGACGGCGTCGCCTGGCACATCAGTCCAGGACTGGAGCGACCACACCAGGGGATAGTCCCCCACTACAGATGCGTCATTGTCAAACAGGTTGGTATCCAAGTTGATCGTCATCTCCATCGTCACCGGGTTGATTCGCTTCATAAGTGACACATCGATCTCCATCTCAGAGATCGGCGCATCTGCGGTGTGGAACACAGCGAACCTGATTTTCTGCTTCCCGCTGAACCTCTCTGGTGGTCCATTCGCAGTGCCGTTCCAGCCGCCAAGTGTAGATAGGGCCTCTCCACTTACAAAGGACGTGACGTCACCTCTGATGTAGACGTACCCACCATAAACGTACTCCAGGATCGCAACGGCGCCAGACTTTGCACCAACGATGATGTCCTCAGGCTGTACCCATGTCCCAGACGAGTATGTAATAGGGATCCGGCGTCGGTTGTCGAGGTCGCCCTTAGAGACAGTTACACGCGCAGTGATCGCGTGAGAGTTCTTTCCCTTGTATGCAATTCCGTTTGCAAGATTGTCTCCTGCGTTGTCGAGCGTATCGTCGCTATCTCTGGCGGTTGGCTTTACGATCCAGTTTTCAAAACGCGAGTCGCTCAAGATAACCGCCCGGTTGTTGTGCCACGTCGAATTTTGCGTGTCCCTGATTGCCTTATAGGCGTTTGCACGAATCGGGTCATCCTGTTCATGGTGCGACGATCTCGGAAGTTTGTGTGCTATGGCAGTCCCATCAGTTACGTATGCCATGACGGCGTCTGTCCTGATCGTGGCAGACCCTCCTCCGTCCAGTTTTGCGTCGAGACGGATCTCGTACTCGGCGTCTTCGTTCACGGTGTCGAGTGCAAAATACAGATAGTCGTCTTCTGTGCCAGAGGCGTATAGGATGTCGCTATCAACCTGGTCTCCGGCAAGAGCGGCGCCGTTCTGGAGGGCGTTGCCTCGAAGTGCTCCCGTGGCGGAGTCGCGGCCGCGTAGCCAGTCGTTGTTTGAGAAGGTTCCGAACACGTATGCCAACCAGAGGAATCCGGTTGTGCCATTGTCCTGCACCTTGACGATTCTGGCCCTGGCCCCCGAGGTGTAGTCTTCGAGTATGTCGCCGGCGGTGAAGCCAGCAGACTCGGTGTCATAGGCGATCTTGGCGAGGCTCCAAAGAGAGGCGGTCATCTCGGCGATTGCGGTTTTATTCAGGGTTCGAACCACCATCTTTATTGAGGTGCCACCGTATGGTTTGCGGACGATCCACCGTCCAATGCGGTCCATGTCGGTGGAGTACGATCCCGGAAGGATGGGGTAGTACCCACTCGAAAAGCACTGGCTCAAGATGTTTGGCTTGGCCGCCCGCGCCCAGTGAAGGACGTCTTGCTGATCCCTAAGCAAATCGCGAATCGCCGTGCTGACCGGCCAGTCGTCGACACCGATCGTATTGCTGGCTCCAGTCGTGTCCTTGAACACCGCTGGAACAAGCGGCAGGTGCTGTGGTTCGAAGATCCCGATCGTGTAGATGGTGACTCCCACAGCCCCGCCACCGGCACCAAAGAGGTACAACGAGAGTGACAATCCATTTTCGAACGACGATGATCGCTGCTCCGGGACATCGATGTTGAGGGACACCAACTCTTTTCCGGTGGGCGCTCCTGAAAGCGTCTGGCTGGCATTGCCCCCGCCGACGACCGTCCCCTGGACTCGGACGGTCTCGGTGGCGTCCCTTTCCAGGAGAACGTGCACCCTGATCATGCGACTGGCACCGAACGCCACTTTTGACAGCGGCAGCTCCAGGATCTTGGATGCCATACGCCCAGTGATCGTCCAGGTCCGGCCCATGGCGGCGTTGTTATCGCAGTTCTTGGCGATGCCCGCGCCGATGAGTCTATTCGACGCCACATAGTCCCAGGCACAGTTACCGGCCAGGCGCATCTCCTGGTCGTCCTCAATCCATTGGTCATTCGCGATTACCCCGAGGTCGCCGCAATCTCCGAACCTGCCTGCTTTGAATCCCATGTCGTCTTCTCCGCAGCCGCTAGTGAAAGCGAAAGCTAGCGTTACCAGCAGCACCGAGAGTGTTGTCTTCGCCAGATAGGAACGCATTTTTCGACCTCCTGGTTGCACTCGCCGAGTCGTATTGCGGGAGACTGACAATGTTCCCGCTGCTCGGCGGAGTCGTTAGGTTTTGGTCGAACTGTAGGTAGTGAGTCACTCCGGGTGGAGAAGACACAACTGCCTCAACAGTCGCGACCTCAACCGGTGATCCCAGTGTATCACCCGAGGCCGTCAAAAAGCAAATCTCGTCCCCGACTAAAAAATGGGCCGCGTCTGGATCGTACTCCTGTTTTCCGTACACCTGGTTCGACACATACACGCGCGACTTCCCCGCGCTTGGCGTGTTGGCGGAGTACCCAGTCACGAAAGCGCTTGGGGC
>Ga0315275_10007047_pt1 | contig 10832 bp, 8 predicted proteins | sample YL17G03_0_MG_FD_205557 | JGI IMG/M metagenome (GOLD analysis project Ga0315275, IMG submission 205557) | Sediment microbial communities from Yellowstone Lake, YNP, Wyoming, USA - YL17G03_0 | ecosystem: Environmental > Aquatic > Freshwater > Lake > Sediment | place: USA: Wyoming | collected...
CGGCTCCGCCGGTTCGCCATGGCGGATAGCAAATCCGCCTTGGGCAATGCGCGGAACCTATTCGAACGAATCAGGTCGATTCTCTCTGCACCGGCGGAACACTCCTTCTCGATAGGCGGTGGAGCGACTCCGGCACTCTGATCGGTCGTTGAGAAATCGAACGTCTTTCGCAGGTTATCCTTTAGAAAACATCTGTTTTGCTCTATTGACTGTTGTTGCATGACGCACCTCTTCGCTTGAACATCCCGACGTATACGAAATAGCCGGGCGGTCTCTTATGCTAGCATTCCGACATCCGCATTAGCAAGAAAGCTCATTGAGTTCATAGAGTTCATAGAGACTGGAGACAGCTAGAGACACAGTGGAATACGCTAGAGAGATTGGAGGCTGCCGGCTGTCTGCCGTCGGTTGACGGGTAGCGACTGCCTCCTGACTACTGTCGACTGGACTATTCACCCCTGTTCACTGACCGCTGACTCCTGACCCCCAGTTACGAGCGTGTATGGCCTATTTCACGATTTGGTGAAACGGCCGTAAAAAGTGAAAGCAGCGGAGAGGCCGAGGAACGCCGAGCGCGTAGACGCGGACTACGGGAGGAGACGAGAAGAGTTAGATCTCCAGTAGAAAATCCGTACCAAGCCGGCATTTACTTAGCCTCAAGGCCTAGGCAGCCTCTCCTTGGGTACTCGTTGAAATCCAAACCCCTCACTGCCCTCTCATACAGCGTTTGCGAACTCTAGCATCAGGCTATGAAAGCCTTCAAACTGAGGTTCGACTAGGACGGATTCTTCCGTAAGTTCTTTCAGAAGTTGTTTTCTCGCTCCAGCAATCTGTTCGTTTCGTATTCCATTGTTAATGGCTAAGTGTGCTTCTAGAAAGGCTGCCAATTTATCGCAGGCGTGGACTACCGCACCGTCCCTTGGATTGTATTTATCGTCATTAAAGTTGGTGCAAATATCCCTGAAGTCTGTTGGGAAGGGCCTATTCTTTACAGTGACGATATCCTTGAATTCCGTTAGGGTGTATAGCTTGAATTCCTTCCTCCATTCCTTTGGGATTAGAGGATAGACCCTTTCATCCATTTGTTCGCGCTCGTAGTCCTTTATCAAATCCTCCAGACCCTCTACCGATTTTTTGATCGGTAGTAGGACATCTCTAGTTAGCACCTCCGGTAAGTCATGAAAAAGTCCTGTGAAAAAATTGTTAATGCACCTTCTTTTGCAGGCTTTCATTTCCAGAGAGAAAAGGTACGACAATATCGCAACGATAAGCATGTGACCCAGAACTGAGGTTCTTGGTATCATATAGAGGTGCCCCCATCGATACTGGAATCTAAGCAGTCCACAGAACTCCACGAAGTTTCTGTATCGTTTATGTAGGACAAGCGATTTTATGCCTTCTACGTCGTTATATTCCTCTACGGCTTTCTCGAAATCTTCTTTTATTTCCCTCACTTCGTAGCCCTCTGGATTCGCTTTCTCAATGAAGTCGAACTCCCATTTGCTGGAATAAAGGTGGGCGGCGTCAATTATCCTCGTGTTTATGTTACTCGGCTGGCAAAACCTGTTCATGTATCTAATGGAGAATCCGTTTCCCAAAGGTGCAATGTACGGTTCAAGTTTTGAATACACCCATTGGTTAAGTTCATCGTATTTGGCAGGAGCTTCGGTTCGTATCTTCCAGAGGAGCTCAGGTTTTAGATCTGTAAGTACAAGTCTCTGCAAAAAATCGAAGATTCCAGACTCCACTACCTCAACCCAATCGAATCCATTCTCCTTTTCTTGGAATTTGCCGAATAGATACGCAATAGTCATCTTGTGGGCTTGTTTGTCAAGTTCTACAAATTCTGCCGGCCTTACCTTGTCGTTCCATCTTTGAACATAAGCCGAGTCATATATCTTTTCCAGGAATTTCCTACTTATCATCCGACCTCCTGCCTGCGCTTGAGCAAATTATACGCTCGACCACCCACTAATGGAAGACGTGCTGCAATGGATCAACGGGTTAACAAAGCAAGTCTAGCCAGCACAGTCCTAGGCTACGGCCCCTTGTCACTAGGAAGCACGATTGACGACCGAATTAGAGGCTGCTCATGTCTACGAGACCGTTGTATTGAACTGGGTTCAGGGAGACCATGTGACCGGAGGTTCTTCGTTTGCAGAGGGCCCTATTTCGGCTTCAGCCCTCCGACGTAAAGACTTAACTGAAGTGATGTGTCTCAGATATTGCAGGTAGTCCTCTAACTCACGGCGTTCGTCGTCGGTCACCAGAAGAGTGAGAGGTATCGTTGTAGGTGGTAATGGGATGGGCGCAGCCATTGGGGCTCTCAGTATAGGAGTGAGGGAAGCGCGCACTAAGAGTCTATCTGGGTGCACTCCTAGTGCCCGGGCTATTTTTAGCAGAAAAATCTCTGGACGGCGCGGAAGATTACGGTCGAGCTCCAGTTTAGATAGAGTCTTGTAGGAAACCTCTGCGTGATGCGCAAGGTCCCTGATGCTCCAACCCAGCTCGTCTCGGCGCTGCTTTATGTATATGCCTAGCTCGCTCGTTCTTGTCTTTGTTGGTCGTCCTCTGCGTCTCACGTACAAATAATATGTCTGTAGAGCTGGTTTGTCAATATATATCTCAAACTTTTGAGATAAACATCTCAGCATTTATCTTGTCACGCCAGTAGTAAATCAATGTCCTAGAATGGCATTGACGCCAGGAGATAATTCTCCTATAATAGAGATAAAAGCCCGTGGCGGGCATATTGATATTCTCAGAAAATAGGAATAAAATGACCCACCACGCTAAAAGACGGCGACTCTGAGGTGACAAGATGACAAGGTATCGCCTCCAAGAGTTAAAGATTGAGGTCAATAAGACCTGCCCTCTTTATTGCCTTCACTGCTCCTCCAATGGTCGGCCCAAGGCCGCAGATTGCCTAGACCCTGGCAGGGTTTCAGAGCTGAGTAGAGAGTTTGTTGACCTCGGTGGCGAGAAACTGTGTATTTCCGGCGGTGAGCCATTGTGCTACGAAGGACTGTCGGCAGTCATTAACTCTTGTAGGGCGACGAATATCGATATATCGTTATATACTACCGGAATTACTCGAAACGGTGGTCCCCCCAAGCATATCTCAGAAAGAACTGCGGATTTCTTAGCTGAAAATCGTGTAAGGATCATATTTAGCCTTCATGGCGCGTGCGCCAGAACTCACGATATGCTTACTCAGGTTCAGGGTAGCTTTGATAACACAATGATGGCCATCGAAATGACGATTGCCGCCGGGGCACCAGTGGAGGTTCATGTTGTGCCAACGGCCATCAATTGCGGCGAACTTACTGATATTGCCAAGTTGGTTGATTCATTTGACATTAAGAAAATGAGTTGGTTACGTTTCGTTCCTCAGGGGCGGGGGTTCTTAAACAAGCATCTTTTACAGCTAAGCAAAGAGCAGCTGGCACAACTTGCGCAAGAAAAGGTCCAATTGCAGCAAGGATGCCCAAATGTTGCTATACGGACTGGCGCTCCCTTTAATATTCTATGTCCTCAAGCCCCAGCAACGTGTGAGGCTGGTGTAAGTGTCCTTACAATAGGCCCTGACGGTACCGTTTCACCCTGCGATGCTTTTAAGCAATTCAGATTTTCTGGCAGTTTCGGGGATGTTTTGCACTCTTCGCTTACTGAAGTATGGCGTAAATCAGAGTTTCTGAATTCGATTCGAGCTCTACATGAGTCTGGATTAGAATCCTCATGCGCTTCTTGCCATTTGTACCCCAAGTGCAATTCCGGTTGCCTTGCCCAGAAAACAATTGCTTCAGGAAGCCTAGTTGATGGCAGAGATCCTGACTGCCCGCTGAATAGTGCAGAGGTGGTTAGGGATGAAGTCAAAGCAATTGCGGTTTGCTGACCTAGTTGAACGAGTCCGACATTGTACTCTTTGTCCTCGCATGGCTCAACGTACGCGAGTGCTAGGTCCACCCAACGGCAATCTAGACTCCTCGGTAGTCTTTATCGCCGAGGCGCCGGGCAGACTTGGAGCAGACAAGTTTGGTATCCCTCTATTTGGTGACGAGACCGGTCGGAATTTTGAGTGGCTTATTTCTAAGGCCGGAATCAACAGAGATGAGATTTTCATTACCAACGCAGTGCTCTGCAATCCGAGAGCAGCAGACGGTAAGAATGCTTCTCCTACCGTAACAGAAATTCGCAACTGTGCTACTTGTCTTAAGGAGACGTTAGAAATAGTCGGACCTAGGTACCTCGTACCGTTGGGAGCGGTAGCACTAGCTTCACTTAACGTCATCGAATCGCATCACATCCGGCTCACCCAAGGCACGGGCAAGTTGTTCCCCTGGAGCGGATATCTTGTTTTTCCGCTGTTCCACCCCGGACCAAGAGCCCTTATATGGCGGGCAAGGGCCCAACAAGTCAAAGATTATGAGAAACTGGGCGAGCTGTTAATTAGCGACAAAGACAATATCGGAAGTGTGCTAAGTGGATCGCGAAGATGAAGGTAACTGAGCAGACGGAACTGAATGACCCGAACTTGTTGCGCGAACTGAAAAGACGGCTTAGGGAAGGTCGATTCGATTTCATATTCGCGGATCCTCTTAAACAGGGTATTGCCACCCTGAAGACACGCAAAGCACGTGAAGGAAGGGTTCTGCAAGCCAAAGATGTTGAATCCCTATGGCCGCTATTAATTGAAGATGCTATCACTTATCTTAAGATGTCCGATTCCAGAGAGTGGAGAGAGAAATTTGGAACGCCCGGTGCAAAAGGGCAGCGAAGCAGCCTAAAGGCATTTGGAGTAGAAAAATTAAAAGACTACTTCGCCCAATTCATGGCGTTCGAAAAGGTACTCTATGGAGCAGTAAGGTACTACCATGAACATACCTTGCACGTGTTCAGGGTCTGGATGCTCGGGGCACTATTGTTGGATGATTGGTCAAGAGATAATAATTACCCACATATAGAATTCTTCAACGACTTAATATTGCCCATATTGGATCCTATATCGGACGAGCAAAGGAATAAACTAATAAGATTCCATGAAATACAGGCAATGTGGTGCATAATCGCTCTCAGTCATGATTTGGGATATCCGCTTCAGAAGGTTGACGATATAAATAACGAAACGCGAGCGATGCTACGTAACTATGCGAAAGTCAATTTACAGGACCTGAACTTCAATGTCCCTCAGCAGCATCACTTCATCAACGACTTCATTCTAAGGTTTATCAGTTCCAGAACCGTAATATTAGAGGAGAATAAATTCACTAAAGAGCTTCTACTGAAGATAATTGGGGGGAACAAAGAGCTTACGGATCAACAGAAAAGGAGATTTAGGACTCACGTCCAGGCCAAATACTACTTGAAGTACTCCAAGTCATTAGAGGATTTCGAGCACGGTATTTTCAGTTCTATTTTGCTAATGCGAAGTCTGACCTACTTCTTGGAGTCTGACTTTGATCTGGATGAGCTCAAGCCTCTAGAATACGACGACGCAAGGCAGTGCTCTATAAGAAGAGAAATCCTGCGTGCGATAGCCGCACATACGTGTGAACAGATATACCACATCAGGCCGGATACTCTTAGCTTCCTTCTGATTCTTTGCGACGAGCTTCAGAGCTGGGGAAGACCGACTATCCAAGAGATGCTGGGGAGTGATGACTCAGAATCACCTATTAGTAAATTGATAACATATCGAGAACAAGAGGTGGAATTTGAATTAGTTTTTCCTGATATAAACGAGGATGTTTATAACCGAACGGCCAAATTATTTCAGCGATTTCACAAACTTCTAAGAGTCGCGGTCGGTGCTCCACAAAGAGAATTCAAATGTAAGTTCACGGTGAAGATAAAGAGCACGCCGGATACAACATTCGTTTTCAAGTTTGATTCACGGAAAGAGGAACCTCCAGAGTTTGAATTTACGAGCAATGACATCGAATGGCGGCCTTGGGATGAGGAATATGAAAACTGGGGAAGAGAACCAAAGGCTGCAACTGAAACTCCTTGAACCATACGGGTAATACCGAGCGGAGAAGTCCCTGAAATACTTAACTTCGCCCAGAGAGTCACAGTCTTATCTTCATTCCAAAGATATGCTTTAATACCTTATCGTATTGATATAGCCAAGCGTGGGAGGTCAAAAATGAACCTAGAACAGCGACTGATGTTTAGGATCGGGTTTCTTCATGCCCAGGTGAGCGCCATATTCGGTGCTCTAAAGCATATACTCCGGGGAACTGAAGATTGGGAGCGTTCACGGGCAAACATAGCCTATATTGAATCACAGGTGGGAGACTTAGTAGTTCAAACTCATCTTCTTTGCGACCAGCTAAACATCGACTACAAGAAATGTGAGCAATTGGGATGGAAACGATATGACGAACTTAAAGCTAGTTGGGACGCAAAGGGATATGGTGACAAGTGGGCCTAGGAGTTGTGTTCCGCGGAGCCTGTATTCACTTGCTTCCCACGGTCATTTGTTTCCGCCGCAGGCGCCTGCTTATGTTAACTTAGCGTTCCCAAGCTAAACAGTGTGATGAAATGGGCAGTAGAACGCCTGGGGTCTTAGGGGACAGTCTGCGTTAGCAAGCCAGCTTGCTTCCCGTGATAGATGGCTCCAGCGCCAGTTTCTGCCGCAATAGCGCTAGCGGCCCGTCCGGTGCTACCAGTTCAGGAGGGAACCCCAGTACTTCCATGGCCAATTCTGTATCAATTTCCGCACGGACGGCGTCCCGCGCAATCTCGTTCACCGGCCGCAGTTCCTTGTACTTCGTGTCATCGAAGATGGCTACCATCTTCGCAAGGGCTTCGCCGGACAGCTTCGTGACATCTAATACCGGTAATGAAGCAAGAGCCGATACTCCTATGCTGCCTCTACCTGCCTGTTGCTTATTGGCATGCCACCAGTGAAGTAGTATGCCGAGGGATGAGTTACCCCAGAGCACCAATGCCTTCTCGTGTTCAATAGTGGCTAGTTTGATTGAGGGCCAAGCTCTACCACCAATGGTCTTCTTGTTGGTAAACTGCATCGCCGTTGACTGGCTGTTGAACCGAAAATCACGGTTAAAATGGCAGTGAGACGAGATTTCCCAAATTCTGCCGGCCTTTTCTCGGGCGAATCTATCTTCATCGGAGTCTTTCCCTTGGCGTATCATACCCTCGCTATCGGCCTCGAACTCCATGCATCGCTCACGTTTTGCATCATGCGCCCACAAGACCGGATAAGTAGGAGCAGCTTTTGCTCTCAAAGGCTCTATCCGGAAGGGCCCGCGAATGCCGCCGCTAGAATCGTTATAATTTATGTCCATGTGCAATGGGCCAATTCTTCCTATCCCAGAGACTGTTACTATAGATACTGGCACAGTGTTTCTCTTAGTTGTACCCGGGAGCCAGATGAGGCCACTGTTGACCATTTGATAGGCGACCTGGGCTAATGCGCCATCCTTAATGCGAGCCAGGCTCCAGGGACCCTCTTTGGGGAGCGGTGCATCCATTGCGTAGCCGATTACGTCATCACCAAAGTGGAACAGACTACCACCCACCGGTCCATCCTCCAGCCTCCGGAGTTTACCTTCCTGCAGCCGGCGAATTTGAATCGCCGCGCTTGAGCCGGTCATCGGGGAAGAAGGGCGCTCGTTTAGTATTACAAACGTCGCCCTATTACTCTTCTGACCAGCTTTGCGGCCAATAAGCAAACACTCGCCCATGCCCGTATCCCTTGAAAAGGACATTTCGTCATCCTTCGCGGCAGCGATGGAAATCAGGACGAGGTCATCATATGATCTGCGGAGTAGTTGCCGTGATTCCTCCCACGACTCACCAGATATCATACTCAACGGCATCACCATTGCCAATGTGCCGCCATTCTTCAGCTTGCGGTCAGCCAAGACAAGGAAAGCACTGGCCTCGCCAGCATTACCATGGGCACTCGTGCCGTGTAACAACTTCTGGGCGGCTTTGGCCATTTCCTGCTGCTCTTCCCCTTTAGAGCCAAAAGCAGCAAACATGGGATTAGGAACCCCTATCTTTTCAGCCTCATGGCCGGTGTCCCTAGTGAATGGGGGATTCATTATGACCATATCAAATGAATCGTGGGGCAATGTTGACCATGCTTCCTTCTCACTTTCGCCCATTCCCTCAATAGCCTTTGCTGTAATGGAAAGAATTCCGAACATTCTCATCGGGTCAAGTAAATCGAGAGAACCAAGGGCGACTCCACCATCATCTTGCTTGCCGTACGCAACCGCCAAAATCGAACTACCTTTGTATTTGATCGTGGGATGAGCCCCAGCAAGCATGGAAGCAGTCAGGTGAGCCGCAGCTGGCAGAACGTCACAGCCAACCAACGTCGTCGCCATCATCTCGGGGTGAATCGTCTCGGCGTTTCCACCGAAAGCCTCGTGCAGCTGGCTCATACGGCGGTAGGCGGCGGACAGGAGCGTGCCGGTGCCACAGGCAAAGTCAGCGATGCGCAGAGACGTCACGTCACTTTCCTTTGACCATGAGCCACCTCCCGGTGTTGTTAGAGGGTCTATGGCCAGCCCAGCGAGCAGCGCCGCCGATGAAGGGTCGGTGTAATAAGCCGCCAGGAACTTGCGGTCTGCTATCAGGCGCTGGAATACGGCACCAGTCAGGTCATGTGAGCGCATCATGTGGTTGGCCACCAGCTCAGTGGCGGTGGTGACCAGCCGCTCGAGCAGCGGGCGGGACGTGTCTGCGGGGATGACCTCCAGGATACGTCGGGCGATGTCGAAAATCGGCCAGTAGTTCACCTTCAGGATCCTTTTCCAGTCCTCCAATGTGTCGCCCTTGTTCACGCCGCCACGCTCGCCCCGCAGCTCGTCCAGGGTCCGTACCTCATACAGGTCGCCTTCGCCGCGAGCCAGACTCTCATGGAACACCAGAGCGTTCGCCAGTATGGTCGCGGCCATCCTCCGTGTCTGCTCACTGTCCTGCTGGTGCAGTTCTTCGCATATCCTATTCATGGCCCCAGGATGGTTTGTCGCCATATCCTGTAAGAATACGGCCGCCCCGCTGACGCCCTCGACCAGCTTGTTGGCAGCCTCTTCGACCACCGCTGGGGGCACCGTCGCAGATTGGATTAGCATCGACAGGTCGGCCACGTTTGCCTTTACCCAGCCGTTCCGCGGCCAACGCGCGAAAGATTCCGGGCTTTCCCCAGTGAAAAGAGCAACATCGAGGTCGGATGCGGTGAGGATTGCCTCCTTCAAAGGTCGGCCAGAAAGGTCCCTCAGCCTGACTGGCAGCCTCACTGCCACGGACGATAGTATCCTCCTGCCCGGCCGCACCAAGTATTCGCCTAGCCGCTGCTTGGCGTCCGACTCGACCGTCTGCGACGGTAATATCTCCGTCTCAACGATAACAGGGGACACGTTCGGCTCAACGATCAAGATGTCTGGCTTTTTGCCGCTGGCCTTTAGGACATCGACGTTTTCGGATTTGACGACGCCCTTGTACCGCCATAGGCTTCTGGTTTCCATGAGGACCGCTGCGAGGGTGTCGTTTATCGTTTGCTCTGTAGTTGCCATAGCCTGTTAACTGATACCTTTGTATCTATTTTGCTAGCAACCAGATTCCATGTCAAGCGATTCTTATTCCAGCTCTCCTCCCTGAACTCGGTGACCCTCCTCCTATGGCATTGGATTGTTTGGTTCACCTCTTCCGTTAGCCAGTTTGGGGCTTTCTCCGTTAGCTCCGTGCGGTTATCTCTGGTCACCAGGAGCGTTTCGACTTCAGGATGGCGTTTGATTTCGCCGGCGCCATTGATTCTTCATATTCGCACATTGCAGTATTCTCCTTATTCTATCCTGCGGGGAATAATAAAAGCCCCGCATTGTCTTGTTTCGACATCTACGCGGCTTCCTCGGCTAGCGTCCCCCGCCTTGAAGTGTCTGTGACGGCTTCTGGGCGTCGCAGCTACCTATGAAGTACTAATGCCTATCGTTCCTTGATTCCGGTGGGTAGTGGGGGAGTCTCGACCTTTCCCCCACCATCACTTGGAGGGTTCTCGGATGGAGTCCAAGGAGCTCACGGATTCATCATGCCAGATGGCCTTATGGGCTTGTACATACCACCTGAAAACACTGTGGAGCCCAGGTAGAGACTATAGCAGGGTATTTACTTAGCAGCTCGGCGCGGGATGAATCCCCAGATAAGAAGTACGTATGCGACGGCAAAAACTGCAATCGCGGGAATGGCGTAACCCCTTTGTGCTAGGCTTAGTGCCAGAGCAGACAATCCAAGGAACAACGCTAGGTGCCCAAACTGAACTTCACTAAGCCTACCCGTAAACCGACTTAGCCATCGCCATTGGAAGCGCAGGGAGAAAACGACGGATAGAAAACAGAGTGCGAACAATATCCCAAACACCATCAAGAGGGTGCCATGCCAGTCGGGACTCTGCAGCCCAAATCCGAAGAGACCAAGCGACATAGCCAGATAAACTTCAGCCTGATTCCTACGACTATCCATCATATATCTCCTATTCAGTATCGAATTATAGACCATAGCGAGGTAGATGTCTATACACGCTTAATTCAGCAGCAGGCGGATAGCTCCCTGCTATCTTGTTACCCCGTGCCCGCGGCGCTCTCCTGACGCCGTAATGTTGCCTGCCCCCTACATAACAATTACGTGGTCCAGACCATACGTACCATCAGGCCTCCTGGATACTTTCGCTCGCCATTCCCCCGCCTTCTCATAGTCCTGCAGCATTCTTCTGACAGCATCTGGATCTGCAGCCGAGTTGACCACCAGGTGCGTGATGAAGCTCAACTGCTCTTCGGTTTCCTTCTTGGTCCGTTGACGTA
>Ga0315275_10007050_pt1 | contig 10828 bp, 9 predicted proteins | sample YL17G03_0_MG_FD_205557 | JGI IMG/M metagenome (GOLD analysis project Ga0315275, IMG submission 205557) | Sediment microbial communities from Yellowstone Lake, YNP, Wyoming, USA - YL17G03_0 | ecosystem: Environmental > Aquatic > Freshwater > Lake > Sediment | place: USA: Wyoming | collected...
CTGGGCCGCTGCGCTCCTAGCCTTCGTCGTGATCACCGTCCTGATCTCCTTAAGGATGATCAATCCATACTGGCAGCAGATCCTCCAGTTCGCCCTGATCATGGCGATCTCGGCCCTCGGGCTCAATCTGATCTACGGCTACACCGGGCAGTTCTCCCTCGGACATGCGGCGTTCTATGGTATTGGAGCCTATACGTCTGCCCTGATAACCAAGTCCTTCCCACATGGCGGGATTCCGATCTTCATGCTTTCCATGCTCGCGGCCGTGGCCGTTGTGGCCGCGGTTGCCGTTCTCATAGGTCTGCCGATTCTGCGGCTCAAGTCGGATTACCTGGGAATCGCCACCCTTGCCTTCGGCATCATCGTCAAGGTGCTGTTCGACAACGCCGACGCGGTGATTCCACAGCTGGGTGGGTCGCGCGGCATGCTCGGCATTCCGAAGTATACCAACTTCACCTGGACCTTCTTTATGGCCCTTGCCGCCCTGCTGGTGATTAGGAACTTTGTGTTCTCGAGCCTCGGCCGGGCGTGCATATCGATAAGGGAAGATGAGATCGCAGCGGAGTCGGTCGGCGTGGATACCACCAGGTACAAGACCCTCGGCTTTGTGCTCGGCTGCTCGTTTGCCGGCGCGGCCGGCGTGCTTTACGCGCATCTTTACTCTTTCCTTCATCCCTCGAACTTCGACTTCTTAAAGTCGATTGACGTTCTCCTGATTGTCGTGCTGGGTGGCCTGGGTAGCATGTCGGGGACGATCGTGGCGGCCATCGGCTGGACCTTCCTCCTGGAGGGCCTCCGCGTGATCCTGCCGCCTCAGATCCTGGACTGGCGCCTTGTCATATATCCGTTGCTCTTGATCATCGTGATGATCTTGAGACCACGAGGTCTCTGGGGCGGCATGGAGTTTGGTTTCTTGAAGCCGAGAGAAAAATGGACGCGGTCCTTAGAATCACCAGACTGACAAAGTACTTCGGTGGGCTCAGGGCGGTATCGGCCTTCGACCTTGAGATCGAAGAGGGCGGGCTCGTGGGTCTGATCGGGCCGAACGGCGCCGGCAAGACCACGATCTTCAATCTGATAACCGGCATATACCCCGCCGACGAAGGCGAAGTATCGCTTCGTGGTCGCCGGATATCCGGCCTCAAGCCCTATCAGATCGCTCAGCGGGGCATCGCCCGGACCTTCCAGAACATAAGGCTCTTCAAGGCCCTCACGGTGGAGGACAACATCAGGATTGCGAGGCACATGCATGTGAATTACGGGCTTCTGCCCGCGATCTTGAGGACCAGGACCTTTGCGCGGGAGGAGCAAACGATCGCCGAGAAAGCCGGGGAGATCCTCTCTCTGCTCAATCTTCAGGGCCGTGCCCGCGAGGTCGCCGGCTGCCTGCCTTACGGAGAGCAGCGCCGGCTGGAGATCGCCCGCGCGCTCGCCACGGATGCCAAGATGCTGCTCCTGGACGAACCTGCGGCCGGCATGAATCCGCAAGAGACCGTTAAGCTGATGGACCTGATTCACTTCATCCGCGAGCGGTTCAATCTGACGATTCTCTTGATCGAGCACCAGATGCGGGTGGTGATGTCGATCTGCGAACGCGTGGCGGTAATGGATTTCGGCGAGAAGATCGCCGAGGGCAGCCCCAAGGAAGTCCAGAATGACCCGAAGGTGATCGAGGCCTACCTGGGGAAAGGGTAGCAAGGTCAGCATGGAACGAGGCAAACCGCTTCTCGAGATAAAGGACCTCAGCGTTGCCTACGGTGCAATTAGCGCGGTGCGGGGGGTATCGCTCAACGTCTGCCAGGGGGAGATCGTCGCGCTGATCGGGGCAAACGGGGCCGGTAAGAGCACCACGCTGAAGACCATCTCAGGGGTGGTGCGAGCGAAGGCCGGGCGTGTGATCTTCGACGGGCGGGACATCACCAATCTGATCTGTCACAAGGTGGCCGGCCTGGGCATTGCCCATGTCCCGGAGGGCAGGAAACCCTTTGCCAACCTCAGCGTGTTTGAGAATCTGAGGATGGGCGCCTACCTGGTGGCCGATCGGGCCAAGGTCGACAAAGCAATGGAGCGGGTATTCCAGTCATTCCCTCGCTTGCGCGAGCGGCTCTCGCAGCCGGCGGGTACTCTCTCGGGCGGCGAACTCCAGATGCTGGCCACGGGCCGGGGCCTGATGTCGCAGCCACGGCTGCTGATGCTTGACGAGCCGTCGATGGGGCTGTCGCCGATCTTGGTCAACGAGATATTCGCAATCATAAATGAGATCAACTCCCAAGGCACAAGTATCCTCGTGGTCGAGCAAAACGCCCACAAGGCGCTCTCGATTGCCCACTACGCCTACGTGCTCGAAACCGGAGTTGTAACCCTCGAAGGGCCCGGCAGGGACCTTCACGAGGACCCGCGGGTCCGCGAGGCTTACCTGGGGACATAGCCGTGCGGCTCACAGGGCCAGACGGTATCACTGGCTCCCCTCCCTCAACGTCATGGCCCGGCGCGCTCCAATCCGTTCTTACTAAATAGGATGTGTCCCTAAATAGTGGGTGCGGTTGTGCCGATACACCCAGGGAGCGATAACAGGCACTCTTGGGGCGAATTGGGGCAATTGCATGAGCCACTTTGGAGTGGACATCACTAATTGGGGAAAACTGCGTTTCCCGCTCAAGGCCAAGTTCAGTCTGCTCTTGGCCGGCTTCGTGATGGCGATGGCCGTTGTGATCTTCATGAGCTATTCGACGGCCAGACGGGTCACGGCGGAGCTTCGCGAGGTTGAGCTGTCGGCCTTCCAGCAGTACACCGAAGCTCGCCGCCTGAGCGATTATCTTCAGCAGACCTCCGCTGTGTTTGCCGAAGCGGCGACCAGCCGTGACCGTGCCGTGTTTGCGAGATGTGAGCAGGCGAGGGAGACCTTCCTGACCCAGCTAGGGCGGATCGCGCACACGATGCCCGAGGCCGAGCAAGACCGGATTCGCCAGATATCCGATGACTTCGAGGCCTACCTTCGTGCCGCCCGGGACCATGCCGGGGCGGTCCTCGGGTCCGAGGACCGGGCGGTTATCGTAGAGCGGGCCCAGACTGAGGCTGCGCTCGAGAAGCGGCTGGGAAGCGATCTCAACAGGCTGGTGATCCTGGCAGGCCAGCATGTGGCCCTGTCGCTATCATCGACCGCCAGGGCCGTGCAGGTGCAGTGGCTCGAGGCCCTGATAGCCGGAGTGCTGGCCTTCGTGCTGCTCCTGGTGCTCTTCACTTTCCTCATGAACAGGATAGTGGGCCCCATCAAGACGCTGTCTCACCTGGCGGCGGAAGTTGCCAAGGGCAACCTTGAGCAGAAGATAGAGGTTCTCTGCTCGGCCAACGACGAACTCGGCGATCTCGTGGGATCGTTCAATCTGATGACCGACGGCCTCATCAAAACCACCGTCTCCAAACGCTACGTCGACAACATCATACGGTCCATGACCGACACGCTGGTCATAGCGAGGCCTGATGGGACCATCAAGAGCCTTAATCAAGCCACGCTGGATCTCCTCGGATACCAGGAGCATGAGTTGATCGGCAAACCCCTCGGGGTCATCCTTGTGGACGAGGGTGGCACGGTCTCAGCCTTGCAGCATATCGCCAGCGGGGGCAGCCCGGGCACGTCATTGAGCGGCCAGTCATGCCCAGACCCGCCGCCCCAGGACCAGCCCACTACGGGCCTGCCCGCCGCTGGCATTGATACCGAAGCGTTCGAGCCTGGGCCTGAGGTAACGGCCGTAGGACACCAGAAGCGAATCACCGAGAGCGCCTATGTGGCGAAAGACGGCCGCAGGATACCGATATCGCTCTCGAGCTCGGTGATGCGTGACGACGACGGAGCCATTGAGGGGATCGTGTGCGCCGCCCAGGACATCACGCAGCGCAAGCGTTGGGAGCAGGAACTCCAGGATGCCAAGGAGACCGTAGAACGCGCCAACTGGGAGCTGACGGAATCCAACAAGCATCTTGAGCAAGCCACGCTGTTCGCTCAGGAAATGGTGGCCCAGGCCGAGAGCGCCAATACGGCCAAGAGCGAGTTCCTGGCGATGATGAGCCATGAGATTCGCACGCCCTTGAACGGCATACTGGGGTTCTCGCAGCTGCTCCTGGAAGATGAGGCCCTCAGTGGAGAACAGCGGGACTTCGTCGAGACCATATACACAAGCGGCACGGCGCTTCTCACCGTGATCAACGACATCCTGGACTTCTCCAAGATCGAGGCCGGCAAGATGGACCTCGAGGTGATCGATTTCGACCTCGTCGGCCTTGTGGAAAGCGTTGGCGACATCATGCGCCAGCGGGCCGCAGAGAAGGGATTGGAGCTGAATTGCTTCGTGGATCACCGCGTGCCCACAAGGCTCCGCGGCGATCCGGGCCGGCTCCGTCAGGTCCTGCTGAACCTCGCGGGCAACGCGGTCAAGTTCACGGAGCGAGGCGAGGTAACCGTGGAGGCCAAGCTCGAATTCGAGACGCGGGAGAACGCTTCGGTCCGTTTCGAGGTGCGGGATACGGGCATAGGCATCCCGGAGGACCGCCAGGCCCTGATCTTCGACAAGTTCACGCAGGTTGACGGCTCGACCACCCGGCGATACGGCGGCACGGGCCTGGGACTGGCGATCTCGAAGCGCCTGGTCGAGATCATGAACGGCGAGATCGGTGTGGAGAGCGAGGTCGACAAGGGCAGCACCTTCTTCTTTGTTATCGAACTGCCGGTGCAAAAGGGTCCGGCCGTGAGGACCCTGTTCGCTCAGACGGTCGATGTCGAGGGCATGCGCGTCCTCGTTGTTGACGACAACGCAAGGAGCCGGCGCCTTCTGGAGGAGACCCTGAGCCACTGGCACATGGAGCCATTCTCGGTAGAAAGCGGCGCGGCGGCGCTGGAAGCACTTGAGAGCGCCAGGGCGGCGGGGCGGCCCTATAAGCTTGGGCTCATAGACGCGCGCATGCCGGAAATGGACGGGTTCAGGCTGTGTGGGCGCATCAGGGCCAACCGGAACCTGAGAGATACGTCGCTCGTAATGCTGACTTCCGGCGGCAAGAGCGGTGACGGCGCCAGGTGCCGGGAGTCGGGCATTTCCGCATATCTTGTGAAGCCGGTCAAACAGGCCGATCTCTGGGAGGCAATCATGCTGACACTTGGAACTAGAGATAGAGACGGCGAACCTCGGGACTTGATCACCCAGCACACGCTCCGCGAAAGCCGCAGGAGCCTTCACATCCTTGTGGCCGAGGACAGCCCCGTCAATCTCAAGCTGGTAGTCAAGATGCTGGAGAAACGCGGTCATACCGTCGGGGTCGCGACCAACGGCCGGGAGGCCCTGGGGGCGCTCGAAAAGCAGCACTTCGACTTGGTGCTTATGGACGTTCAGATGCCCGAGATGGATGGCTTCGAGGCTACCGTGGCCATCCGCGAACAGGAAAAGAAAGTGGGCGGCCACGTCCCGATCATCGCCATGACTGCGCATGCGATGAAGGGTGATCGCGAACGTTGTCTGGACATAGGCATGGATGCCTATGTTGCCAAGCCGATAAGGGCCCAGGAACTCCTGGCGACCATGGACAGAACCGTATCGGGGGAAGCCAAGCCGAAGACAGGCGTGGACGCAGAGCGGCGCGATGATGTCATAGACTGGCTTGGCGCTCTTGAACATCTTGAGGGTGACGTCGAATTGCTGAGGGAGATCGCAGGGATGTTCGTCGACCAGTGTCCCAGTCTGGTGTCACGCTTCAAGGAAGCTGTCGCCCAGAAGGACCCGGTGGAGATCGAACGGGCGGCTCACACGGTCAAAGGATCGGTCAGCAATTTCGCGGCCAGGGCTGCCTTCGAAGCAGCGTTGCGTCTTGAGAAGATCGGGCGGGAAGGAGCGCTTGACGAGGCGGATGCCGCCTGCACGGCGCTCGAAGAAGAACTCGAGCGCCTGAAACCGGTGCTCGTGGCAATCGGAGGTGGTGGGAATGAGAATCCTAATAGCCGAGGATGAGGCAGTCTCGAGGCGGCTCCTGGAACGCAAGCTCTTGATGTGGGGGTACCAGGTTACCGTCTGCTCAAACGGCGTCGATGCCTGGAGGGCGCTGGAGTGCGAGGATGCTCCGCACCTGGCAATCCTCAACTGGATGATGCCCGGGATGGATGGAGTGCAGATCTGCCGCGAGGTCCGTAAACAGAATAGGAAGCACTACACATATGTGATTTTGCTCACCGCGCGAGACCAAAAGGAGGACATCGTCGAGGGGATTGAGGCGGGCGCCGACGACTACGTGACCAAGCCCTTCAACCCGCATGAACTCAACGTGCGGGTCCGCGCGGGAAAGCGGGTTCTGGAGATGCACGCCGAGCTGTTTCAGCGAGAGAAGCTGCGCGGTGTAGTCGAGATGGCCGGGGCGACCTGTCACGAGTTTAACCAGCCGATGCAGGTGATCTCGGGATACGCGGAACTGCTGCTCAAGCAAATACCTCAGACGAGCCCCCTTCATCCCAAGGTCGTCAAGATCAAGGAGGCGACTGAGATGATGGCGCAGGTCACCAGCAAACTGCAACAGATCACGCGGTATGAGACCCGCGAGTACTTCGACGGGATAAAGATCATCGACATTGACAAGTCCTCACGGGTTGAGATCAAGCCGGAGCCTGGCGTGGAGGACGCGCCGTGTCTGGCGGCCGAGAGCGTCGAGGAACCTAAGGCGGAGGAAACCCCTGCGCTCCCTACCTGCGGCTGGATAAGATGAGGGGCTCACGCCTATAGCTGCCGGGCCACGAACCATACCCGCCCGCAGTCGGGGCCGGGTGCCGTCATGTCCTCGAGCCTTCCCCAGCAGGCGATCTGCTTAAGTCCGGAAACATCCAGGCAGGTGCTTATCTCGTCCAGCCGGTAACCGCGCTCCTTGTGCTCCTCGTCCATGCGCATCCACGAGTTTCCCTGATTGATGAAGCCCACAATGCGCTTGGTAGCGATGTTATTCTCGAAGTCGTAGGAATTGATGTGGACGTCGAAGATGCCGGAAGCATCCTGCATGACGTAGAAGGGGTGGCTTCTCCACATCACGGCCAGCCCGCAGATGGTGTTCATGTCGAAGATGAAGTGGCCGCCGTGTCTCAAGGCCCTCGCTACGCCTCGGAAAGCTGCCTCAAGGTCCCGCGGGTCGAGCAGGTAATTAAGACTGTCATACCAGCAGGTCACCAGGTCGAATTCCTCCGCAAAGGCGAGCGAGCGCATGTCACCCTGGATGAGGCGCACCTTCGAGCCCTCGTCGGCCGCGCGCCGCTGGGCCGCTTCCAGCATCTGGCTTGAGGCGTCGAGGCCGGTGACCTCGAAGCCTTGTCCAGCGGCAGCCACGGCGAAGGTTCCCTCGCCGCAGGCGAGGTCAAGGAGTGTCCGGGGCTGGGCTCCCAGGACTCGCAGCACGGCGGGCAGGAGTTCCGCCATTCTCTGGCTGTACCTGGGGTAGGGGCCGTGTGTGTAGAGCTGGGCGAACTTGTCGTAAGTGGGCAGCACGGGTAACCTCTCGGCCCTGCGCTCGCCGCCGTCCGAGGTCAGGCCCCTTCGGGCCTACCCTCTGCGGAGGGCGCTCTCACCAGGACTTTCTCGGCAAGCGGTATTATCAGTGTCGCGAAAACGAGCACCACCGTGCCATAGACCGGCTTGTACCAGGTCTGGAACTCGAAGGGTCCACCGAGGGCGAACACCCAGCAAGCAAAGGCCACGGCGGCGGCTCCGGCCTGGAAGGCCGGCCGGGGCTTCCCCGGCTCCGTCGCGGCCGCCAGCACCCAGATTGGAGTGACAATCAGCAAGCCGGCCGCTACCAGCCATAGCAGGGTTTCGCGAGGCGCCTCGCCTGCGGCCGTCTTGACCGCGCCCGCGGCCGCGACGTAAGCCGCCACAACCTCTGCCGGGATGTACTTCACCAGCTTGCCGAAATAGGTGTCTTCTTTGGTGGTGGGATCGAGCGCCGCGTCCTTCGACGTGTAAACCCTTGGCCGGAGTGCCATCTGGCTGCTCCTCCCGTTGGGAGACTAGGGACTTCAGTCCAGGCTTCGCTTCAGCTCGACCAGCTTGAGATAGTGCCTGCGCTCCTCGGAGACCACCTTGTCCAGCGCCTCGGCCTGGCCCTTCGGCACCAGGGCCTTGGCCTCGAGATAGTAGAGGATGGATTCTATCTCGCGCTCCATTGCGAACTCGACAGCTTCATCGACATCGAGGATGTCCTCAAGTTCCTCCTCGACCTCCTCGGGAGAGAAGACGAGGCTGTCGGCGTAGGCGCGCAGATAGGCGAAGTATTCCCCGGGGTAGGTCTCGGGCGGTTCGTAGTTTTCCATCTTGGAGACCATCTCCGTGAAAGTCTTCTTGTGTTTCGTCTCTTCGCCGGCGAGGAAGGCGAAGAGCTCCTTGATCTTGGGGTCGTCCGAAAGTGTCCCGGCGTGGTGGTAGAGCTTCTCTCCGTTTTCCTCAATTCTTATGGCCACCTGCAGAAACTCGCTCACCTTGAAGTTGCCCATCCGGGGCCTCCTTAAGCCGGTCAGGCCGCGATGCCGGCCTGTCTGTGTTTCTCAAGGATCTCGTCAGCCAGTTTGTCCAGAGCGCTCAAATCCTCGTCCTTAGGATAGCCCTTTATCACGACGGGCGTCAACATCTGAACCTTGAGATTGGGCAACATCGCCTTGATGGTGTCCAGCATCTTCGAGCCCCAGCCGTAGGAACCTATGACCCCCGCAAAACGGGTCTTGGGCCTCAAGGCGTTGGCCAGATAGGTCGCATAGACTGCCTTTGGGTGCGGGCCAACCAGCACCGTGGGCGCCGCGATCACTATGGTCGCGGCATCCACGAGCGACATGGCCAGCTTGCCGAGATCGGTCACCGTAAGGTCGAAGGGCCTCGCTATGACCCTGCGCTCAACCAGCCGGTCCACCAGATGATCCACCATCCGCTGGGTGCTGCCGTGCATCGAGACGTAGGGGATCACCACCTCGTTCTTGACCGCATCGGAGGCCCACTCCTTGTACGCCTTCATTATGGATTCGGGCCTGGTGTGGATCGGGCCGTGGCTGGGAGCCACGATGTCGATCTCCATTCCTGAGAGACGCTCGAGGTGCTTGGCCACGCTTGTCCTGAAAGGCATCATGATTTCAGCATAGTAGCGCTTGGCGGCCTCGTAGAAATCACAAATGCTCTCTACGAAAAGCTCGGCCGGCGCAAGGTGAGCGCCGAGGAAGTCACATGAGAAGAGAATCCTGTCCTCGACCAGATATGTAAACATGGTCTCGGGCCAATGTACCCAGGGGGCCAGCAAGAACTTGAGGGTTTTGCCTCCCAGGGCCAGGGTGTCGCCGTCGGCCACCACAAGGAACCGGTCATCGGGTACGAGGAGCAGGTCCTTCAGGAATTCCTTGCACTTGGCGTTGGTCACAATCTTGGCCTCGGGATGAAGCGCTGCCATCTTGCCCACCAGCCCCGAATGGTCCTGTTCGGCGTGATTGGAAATTATGTAGTCCAGCCGGGTCACGGCCAGGTCTTTGAGGTTCCTGGTGAGATCGGCCTCCTTGGCCGGATCAACCGTGTCGATTAGAGCGGTCTTGTCCTTCCCATTTACGAAGTAGGCATTATAGGTCGTCCCATCGGGAAGCGGAATCAGCGCGTCGAAGAGCCGGCGATGCCAGTCGATGGCCCCCACATAGTAAACCCCTTCTTTTATCTTCCGGACGGCCATAGCATCTCCCCCTGTGCCCTCAGCGCATGCCAAACCCTAGGCTGAATGCGGGCTCTCCTACTTACAGCCGATGCGAATCACTCGGCGGGTTCGAACTGATCCTTGCCGACACCGCATACCGGGCAAACCCAATCAACCGGCAGATCGTCGAAGGCTGTCCCCGGCTTCACGCCGCTGTCCGGATCGCCTGCCTTGGGATCGTAGATGTAACCGCAAACCGTGCATCTGTACTTGATCATTTTCTTCCTCTCCGTTGTAGGTTCGGCTTTCTCGTGGTCCGGTGCGATATAAGTTGCGGCCTTCGGAGGGGTCTTGCCCTTCTTGACCTGGTGATAATAGGCATAGGTCATGGGCTCGCCTTCCTTTAGGACGCCACAGTCCACAACCTTGCCTACGAATATGGTGTGGGTGCCGACGTCGAGCGAGTTAACCACCTCGGCTTCGATGAAGGCCAGCGAATGGTCCAGGACGATTGGGGCCCCCGTCTTGCCTGTCTTGTACTCGGTGCCCTGGAACTTGTCCGTGTCGCGCCCGGACCTGAAGCCCCACTTGCCGATGAAGGTCATGGGGGTCTCAGTGGAGATGATCGAAGCCGAGAAGACTTTGCTTGCAGAGATAAACTCGTGGGTCAGGTTGGATCGGTTGATGCTCACGACGATGGTGGGCGGATCGGCCGTCACCTGGAAGACCGTATTGACTATCTGGCCGTTCAGCTTCTCCCCCTTCTTGGAGCTGACGACATACAACCCGTAGCTGCATAACCACAGAGCCTTGACATCCATCCCTGTTCTCCTTCTACCCTGGTGCTTCGCTCGACGCAGGCGCAGATGCCGCGTTTACCCTTCTATGATGCACTCTAAGCGAGGCTCCAAACTAAGTCAAGCGGGCTTGGCGCCGGCTTGCGCGGCGGCTCGCTACGGGTGTGCCCTTGGCGCCGAGAACCCCACGGCGCTACGGGCAGCACCCTTCCGCTCGCCGGGGGAATCTCGTGCCTCGTCGGTGAGGCCCTTCGGTTGGGACCCGCGAACCATGGGTCTCGGCGTGCTGAGTTCTCTTCTGGTGTGCCATGGCGCCGAGAACCCCACGCCCTCCGGGCTCACACCGACTTCGGCAC
>Ga0315275_10007052_pt1 | contig 10828 bp, 9 predicted proteins | sample YL17G03_0_MG_FD_205557 | JGI IMG/M metagenome (GOLD analysis project Ga0315275, IMG submission 205557) | Sediment microbial communities from Yellowstone Lake, YNP, Wyoming, USA - YL17G03_0 | ecosystem: Environmental > Aquatic > Freshwater > Lake > Sediment | place: USA: Wyoming | collected...
ACCCGCCGCGTTCATGAGCGGTGGGTCGAAGGCTAGATCACACTTCGCCATGCAGTCTCATTCTGGACCAAGTCAGGCAATCCTTCACCATCATTTAGTTTCTCCCAAAACCTTTAGTTATAATAAGCTCATACCTCACCATTTAAGCAGATTAAGATCAAACACCGGTCCATCCTCACATGCCAGTTTCCAGCCCCCCCGGGCAGGCACTGCACATGCCCCACACCGCGCCATCCCTGCACACGGAATGGAAGTTGTGACCAGCACCTGTGCCGGGCAGGGTAACCAGTCTCTATCTGAGAGACCAAGTGTAGCGCGTAACTCAGACAAACGCTCCATTGGCACATCCAGCGCCATAAAATCTGGCCAATCCAGGGATTCCTTAAGCGAAGCAAGCGGGTAAGCTTCCAACGCGGCTGGGAGTATGGTGAGAGTCAGGTCGGTAAACAAGGTCATAGCTCCATGGGCTTGGGCAGTCTGGTGAACCAGGGGCATCAGGCGCGAGACCGTCTCACCCAACGCTACCACCCCCAGCCGTTGAATGTTATGTGGCAGGTCAAACCCATGCCCGAGAGGCCCCACCAGGTCAAGGTTCGTCCCAGGTCCCCAGACAGATGGAAACAATGGAGCTGCCCAAAAACCCTGCTTGGATTTTTCTATCGCATAGATTGGATTGCCAAGGACCGCATCCAGGTCATCCAGATCTGAGGCCAGCAGATACTGCCCTGCGGATGGGATAATGCCATCCGGGCAGGAGATACATGCTTCAATGTGCCTCCACGTCCCTAGACGGATTTCACTCACCCGACCTCTGGTATGCCCCATGCGTGCATGGTATCACATTTTGGATTTCTCATGACATAACTCAGATAATCATAGGATGCCACCTCGTCCGAGGATTAAGATTAACTAGGTTAAGCCGGTGATTGCCGGCGAACAAGCCACCGTAGGAATACGGGTATAATCTATTAGGAATTTAAAAAACTCTTTGGGAGGCTTCACATGAATGTTGCAAGTTTAATGAAAATTTTTGCCGCTACAGCCTGGGTAGCATTCTTCGGTCTGATCATCATCGTAGTATTACGTGCTTCACGCAGTAAAAACGTCAAGGGTGTAGTGCCCATCCTGCTGGTCGCCCTGGCAGCCGCTCTGGTCTTAACCACGGTCAGTGCCGGGCTGGTTTTCATGCAACCTGAAGACCGCGGTGTGGTCATTTCAGCGCTTCAGCCCGCAGGTTACCGCGTTGAACCTCTGCAACCAGGACTTCGTTGGATTATCCCGTTCTTCGAGAGCGTGGTTGTCTACCCCATCTCGCGCCAGACCTACACCATGTCCATCGCTTCAAGCGAAGGAGCCATTGAAGGAGACGACTCGATAGCTGCCCGTACCGCTGACGGACAGGAGATCTTCGTGGATGCTTCCGTGATCTATGCCATTGACCCGGCCAAGGTTGTCCAGCTGCATATCGATTGGCAGAACCGTTATACCGATGAGCTGGTTCGCCCTCTGGCACGCGGTATAATTCGCGACATAGTCTCACAGTATAAAGTCGAGGAAGTGGTCACTTCCAAGCGGGTTGAAATGACAACCCGAATCTCCGATGATATGCAGCAAAAATTAGGGGATAACGGTTTGAGCTTGGTTAATTTCATCCTGCGCAACATCACCTTCTCGCCTGAATATGCTGCCTCGGTGGAGCAGAAGCAGGTGGCCGAGCAGCAGGCACAGCAAGCCAAATTTGTGGTCGAGCAGCGCAGACAGGAAGCTGAGCAAGCCCGGCAGGTGGCCCAGGGGCAGGCAGACGCAGTGGTAATCAACGCACAAGGTGCTGCTGATGCACGCCTCATCCAGGCAGATGCTGAGGCCAAAGCATTGCAGCTCATTGCGGAGGCCTTGAAAAATAACGATAAACTTCTGCTTTACCAATACATCAACCAGCTCTCCCCACGTATCCAGGTGATGCTCGTGCCAAATGACAATCCATATCTACTGACGCTGCCCACGCTCCCCACGCCAACTCCGACTGCAATACCTTAGAGTGTTCAATCTGGATAACCTGCTTACTGATTATGATGAGCCAACCCGAAAATAACCCCTCCGGACGACAAATCCGCCTGACAACTCTCTCAAGCTGTGCAGGCTGAGCGTCCAAACTGAATGCGGAAACGCTGGCGCAGGTTCTGCGCCCCCTACAAGGGATTTTTAACCCCGCAGATTACCCCAACCTGCTCGTTGGGTTGGGCGAGCCTGATGATGCCGCCGTCTGGAAATTGGACGACGACCGCGCCCTGGTGGTGACGACCGATTTCTTCACTCCGGTGGTGGATAACGCCTATGATTATGGTGCCATCGCAGCTGCCAACGCCCTCTCAGACGTGTACGCCATGGGCGGCAAGCCGTTCCTGGCCCTCAATATTGCCGCCCTGCCTCCCGACCTGCCTCCCGAAGTGATCACCAATATCCTGCGCGGAGGCGCTGATACTGCGCGTCAGGCAGGGGTGGTCATCGCGGGTGGTCACACCGTCCATGATAATGAACCCAAGTACGGCTTAGTCGTTTTGGGGTTTGTTGATCCGCAGCACATGCTCACCAAAAAGGGGCTAAAACCGGGAGATCTCCTGGTGCTTACCAAACCGCTTGGGTTTGGCACCACCACCACCGCCCTGAAACGCGAGCTGGCCAATCCGGCTGACGTTGCCGAGGCTGTGGAGTGGATGAAAAAACTGAACAAGGTTGCCGCGGAGCTAGCCCAGGAATTTGACCTATGTGGTGGTACTGACGTGACAGGCTTCAGCCTGCTTGGGCATGCTTACGAGATGGCGGAGGCTTCCGGCGTGGGCATCCGCTTTGACTATAATAAAATTAACTTTATCTCTGGTGCACGGGGTTACGCTGAACAATTTATTTTCCCGGGTGGTACTTACGATAACCGCCTCTACTTCGGCTCCAACGTGCACTTTGACCCTGCCCTCGACGAGCCATCCCAGCTGCTGCTCTTTGATTCACAGACCAGCGGAGGCTTGCTGCTCGCCGTTCCCCCTGATAAGCTGGACCAGCTCCTTTCCCGCGCCACTCAAAAGGATCAACCTGTGTGGGTGATTGGTGAAGTCGTCCAGGGAAAAGGAATAGAAGTCACTCGGTGAGTTTAGCTACGTCCATCTGCACACAGAGCCCAAAGGAATACCCGGTCTCTGTGTGTTTTTATTCAAAATAGTGCATTATGTCTACCAGTATTGAATTTAAATTTGCTTCCCGCCGCTCACCCGTCTATGGATTGGGCGGCATGGTCGCCACTTCTCAGCCCCAGGCGGTCGCTGCAGGGCTGGAGATACTATCACAGGGTGGTAATGCGGCTGATGCGGCCGTTGCTGCCGCGGCTGCATTGAACGTCACCGAACCCACCTCCACCGGTCTGGGTGGGGATTGCTTTGCCCTCTATTTCCAGGCGAGCACGGGGGAAATTACTGCTCTCAACGGCTCAGGGCGTGCCCCGGCAGGTCTTAGCATCGAGCGCCTGAAAAAAGAAAGACTGGAAGATAACTTACCCCAATTTCATCCCTATACGATTACCGTCCCAGGGGCTTGTGCCGGCTGGTGTGACCTGTTGGCCCGTCATGGTCGGCTGCCCATCAGCAAGGTGCTGGCGCCCGCCATTCGTCTGGCAGAAGATGGCTACCCAGTCTCCCCGATCATTGCTTTTTTTTGGGAAGGTAGCGCCAAACGTCTGAGCATTACTCCCGGAGGGCTAGAGATGATGCTCAATGGGCGTGCACCCCGGGCAGGCGAAATCTTCCATAACCCGGGGTTGGCACACACCCTGCGCAGGATCGTTGAAGGAGGCAAGGCTGCTTTCTACCAGGGGGAGATTTCCGAAGCCATCGCGCATGTGGTTCAGCAAGCTGGTGGCTGTCTCACCGTGGATGATCTGGCTGCCCATACTAGTACCTGGGAGCAGCCCATCAGTACCACCTACCGCAACCTGCGGGTATGGGAATGCCCACCCAACGGGCAAGGCTTGGCCACTCTTCTGGCGCTGAACCTGTTGGAGGGTTTCGACATTGCCTCCATGCCTGCCCTCTCAGCTCAACGCCTGCACCTGATGATCGAAGCCATGCGCCTGGCGTTTGCCGATACGCGCTGGTACGTGGCAGACCCTGTATTTAACCCGGCCCCTTTGGAATGGCTGCTTTCCAAGGAATATGCTGGTCAGCGGCGCAAGTTGATCCATCCCGATCAGGCCACCCTTGACCAATCGCGCGGCACCCCCACTTCTTCCTCCGACACAGTCTACCTGAGTGTGGTGGATGCTGAAGGAAACGCGTGCTCTTTCATTAATAGTAATTATGATGGCTTCGGAACAGGCATTGTCCCATCTGGCTGGGGCTTTACGTTACAGAATCGCGGCTCAGGTTTCTCCCTGGACCCTTCCCACCCAAATGCCCTGGCACCAGGTAAACGACCTTACCACACCATCATTCCGGGGATGATCACCATCGACTCCGACGGGTCTTCCAGTATTCCAAATATTCTCTACGCCAGTTTTGGCGTGATGGGCGGCTTTATGCAGCCCCAGGGGCATATGCAGGTGGTGTCAGCCCTGCTGGATGATCATGCAGACCCCCAGGCTGCCCTCGATCGGCCTCGCTTCCGTATTTATGAGGCCACAAATGGGGGTAAAGTAGCCTTGGAAGAGGGCATTCCTGCTGAAGCTCAGGCTGAGCTGGGTGAGATGGGGCACACGTTGTATTCGGTTAGTGGGTACGCGCGTTCAGCCTTCGGACGTGGTCAGATCATTTACCGGGATGCCAGCACGGGTGTATTGTGTGGCGGTAGTGACCCACGTGCAGACGGCTGTGCCATGACCCTATAAACAATATTATCTAGCCCTTGCCCCGGTGGGGTTTTGTCCCCTCTCACGCGGACAGGTTGGATAGGGATGGGTATATACAATATCGATGGTCAGCCTCGACCCGATTGAGGGAACAGGCTCATCAGCTGGTACACCTCTTGGGGGACTTTAGTTTTCACCTGCAAGCCCATTTCTTTCGCTTCTCCCCCGCTAGGCTAATAATAGTGGCTAAGTTCTTTCGGGAGGCACACTTTCTGGAACAGCCTCAGCCGGGGTTTCGGGACCAATCTCCACTTTATCTTCCATGGTGATCTGACCGCGCAGAAATGCCCCCTCCTCCGTGGAAAATGTAACTGTGACCACATTCCCCCACACCTTCCCGGTGGAGCGGATTTCCAGACGTTCGGCAGTGATATCCCCCTTGACCGCACCTGCGACAATGACCGTGTTGGCGCGTAAGGCGTGGCAGGTCACACGGCCGGTTTCACCCACTACCAATAACCCGCGCATGGTAATATCACCTTCAAATGTGCCTTCAATCCGCACTCCTCCACTACCGCCCAGGTTGCCTTTCCAGTTGATGCCCGCGCTCAGCACGGATGTGATCCGGTCTAGTGCTGCCGGTGAGGGTGTTGATGCAGGAACGGTAGGGTTGGCATCGACTTTCTTGCGGAACATTGATCCTCCTGTGACTCGCATTCCGGTTATTCAGGGACTGCGACAATATTGTACCCCGAATCTATCCTGAGAACCCCGCCAGCCTCACACAGATCATTGCTCGCAACCACGGCTAGAGAGCGCTTTGCAGAGCCTGAGATAATTGAGGCTTTGTCGATTCCTAAAAAACAGCTTATTATTTCTGCGAATCATCCTCCGATAGTCTTACTAACCATCACGAAATGGTAAATATTGAGCTTCGCATTTGGAAAGGTATGATCCCCGAGTTTATGATCGCCTGCCTTGCGCTCTGAACCTGTGCCCTGTGCTCGTTGATGTACAGCCGTGCCAGCTCGCGTTTTCTGTCTGAATGGCGCCCGTCCTGCAGCATCAGCCAGGAGTTGACCAGGTACACTGCCATATCCGCCAGGTCGGAGGCATAATAGTCGATCACCTCGCGCTCCTTCTCTTTCAAGATGTCCGCCGCTTGTTTAAACTGTGCTGTCTCTTCACTCAGCTGGAGCTTAAGATCTGAATTTTCATCCCCATATTCCCGAGCAGCCCATTCGTCGAGCAGTGCGTCCAGTGCATGACCCAGTAGTTTACCTGTGGCAGCTACGATCTGGAGCTGGCTGGTACCCTCGTAGATATTGGTCACGCGCACATCACGATAATGGCGTTCCACATTGAACTCGCGCATATAACCCACTCCGCCGTGGATTTGCATCGCCTGGTTGCACACGCGATTCCCCATCTCAGAGGCATAATACTTCGTCAGGGGTGTCAAGGTCTCTGCCAGGCTGGTAACCTGTTTGAGCTTCTGCCGTAGGGCTGGGTCTGGAGTGGTATTAGCTTCGGAGAGCTGCTCATAAACTTTTACGCGATCCACCCACCGTGCAGTTTCGCTGCTCAATGCGCGTGCAGCTTCAATCTCGCCCCGCATAGAAGTGAGCATACGGGTCACGGGTGGCAGGTCACAGATGGGCTGGTTGAACTGGTGGCGTTCCGTGGCGTAGGAGAAAGCTTCGCGATATGCAGCTTCAGCAATCCCCACCGCCTGCGCCCCCACTGCCAACCTGGCGCCGTTCATCAACGCCATGGCATAGCGCATCAAACCATAACGTCGCTTGCCGAGCAGTTCGGCTGGCGTATGCTGGAACTGCACCTCACAGGTTGGAGAAGCATGGATACCCAGCTTATTCTCGATCCGCCGGATGTGTACCGTCTCATCCCGCTCAACCACAAATAGTGACAGCCCGCGCGCATCTGTTGATCCGGTCTCGGAGCGGGCAAGTACCAATTGAATATCCGCACAGCCGTTGGTGGCAAAGCGTTTGACCCCATCGATATACCATTTCCCGCTTGCCTCATCATATGTCGCTTTGGTTTGTACCGCACCCAGGTCAGAGCCAGCATCCGGCTCAGTCAGGATCATTGCCCCAGAAGCGCCATCCTGGCTGAAGCGAGGCAGCAAACGGGCTTTCATCTCAGGTGAGCCATACTCATTGATGGCGGCAGAAATCTCCTGCAACCCAAAAACCGTCATCAAGCCTGCATCTGCCCGTGAGACAATCTCCACCATCATCTGAAAAACCGACTCTGGTAGATTCAAGCCTCCGTACTCCCATGGCAGCATCGCCCCCATCAGATCAGCCTGCTTTAGTGCCATCAGCCCTTCTTGCGTGGCAGCAGTATAGGATACCTGCCCATCCTCAAAATGTGCCCCCTCCTGGTCAGCTTCGGCTGCCCGAGGTGCGATCACCCTGGCACATATCTCACCCAATACCTCCAGCAGCAGGCGGTAGTTATCCTTTGCATCGGCGTAATGGCGCGGGGCAGCCGGGTATTCTGTACAATATTGGTAGCCCTTCTCTTTGATATCCACTACATCCTGTAGTTCAAGCTGTTCCAGGCGGAACTGCAGGTCTAAATTATCCAGGAAAAAGTTATCGCTCATTGCATCTCCATGTTTATTTGGCCTTTTCGCGCAAGGATTTGATCAGCAGCGGCAGCACTTCCGCCACATCACCGACGATCTTGTAATGTGCAATCTGGAAGATGGGTGCATTTGGGTCGGTATTAATGGCAATGATCTTGCTGGATTGGTCCATCCCCGCCCGGTGCTGAATGGCTCCTGAGATGCCAACTGCGATATAAAGGCGCGGTCTCACCGTGCTGCCGGTCTGACCAATCTGGTGCTCTCGGGAAATAAAGCCTGCATCCACCGCTGCGCGTGAAGCACCTACCTCTCCGCCCAACACATTCGCCAGCTCGCGCACCAGCTCGATCTCTTCCGGGCTGTCCACCCCTGCTCCAGCCGCCACAATCACAGCTGCATCTTTCAGCTTTACAGTGGGTTCACGTGTTTCCCGGCTCAATATCCTCAGGGCAAAATCTCCCGGCTTGAAAGCCACACTCACTTTTTCAATCCTGCCACTCCGCTTGAGGTCTGGCTCGTTGCGTCGCATAACCCCTTCACGCACGGTTGCCATCTGCGGTCGTGTTCTGGGGTTGACGATCGTGGCAATGATGTTGCCTCCGAATGCCGGGCGCACCTGGTAAAGCAGGTCCTTGTAAATGAGATTTTCCTTTTTGGAAGTGTAATCCCCAATCTGCAGGTCGGTACAATCTGCAGTCAGCCCTACTTTCAGGGCGCTGGCAATGCGTGGAGCCAGGTCGCGCCCCACCGGTGTAGCTCCAATCAGGAAAATATACGGTTTCCATTGGCGTACCAGGCTGGTGATAACCCTACAGTATGGCAGCGTTCGGTACATTTCCAGCTCTGGGTCTTCAGCGAGCAACACCTGGTCCGCCCCATACTGAATAACCTGCTCTGCCAAATCACCGATCTGGTCACCACATAACACTGCCCACACTTCACCCCCCAGTTGTTTGGCAATCTCGCTGCCTTTTCCCAATAATTCCAGGCTGACTTCCGCAATTCGTTTGTCATCCTGCTCAATAAAAATCCAGATATTACGCTCAGGGGTCATTTTTATACCTCTACCCGACAATATACTCCTGGACCAATTCAGCAATTAAGGCCTGTATCCCCTCTGCAGTCGGCAGGATTTCCTTGCTATCGGTGGTTTCGAGCACCACATAGTTGACTTTGTACACCTGGGTTGGAGAGCCTGCCAATCCCAGCTCTCCTTCATCCACATTCAAGTCCGCCGCGGTCCAGACATCGATATTAAGCTTGCGTTCCGCAAGGTATTCACCCAACGTTTGCTCACTTTCAAACTCGCTCCATATTTTGAGCAGTTTGGGAAATTCGTTGGGCGTTGCAGCCATTTTATATTCGATGCGTTTGCGGGCTGATGGCGGGCGCGGCCGGTTGGCAGACCCAACCACTGTCAGCAGGCATGGCAATTGGCAGCTGACCAATTCGGTCCCCAGGTCAAAAGCCCGACGCACCACGATTTCATCCCCTTCCATGCTAATGATCGCCTCCGCGAAGGTGACCTGCGGAATGCCCAGCTTTTCTGCCACTTGTGGACCCACCTGGGCGGTATCCCCATCGATTGCCTGCCGCCCGCAAAAGACCAGGTTATACTCACCTAGCTTTTCGATTGCACATTTAAGGGTGTAAGAGGTCGCTTGAGTGTCTGCCCCAGCAAATTTGCGGTCAGATAGCAGCACCACCCGATCAGCACCCCGAAATAGTGCTTCCCGCAAAACCTCGGCGGCCTGCATGGGGCCCATCGTCAGGACGGTCACACTTCCGCCATATTGCTCTTTCAGGCTCAGCGCCATCTCCAGTGCGTTCAGGTCTTCAGGGTTAAAGATGGCTGGCAGGGCACTGCGGTTCATGGTTCCATCCGCGGTCATCACCTCACCAGACACATTGCGCGTGTCAGGCACTTGTTTAATAAGCACCACTGACTGATAAGTTCGATTAAAAGGCATTTAAAGCTCCTTGATACTAGAAAATTCGTGAGAAGGCAGGGAATTCCTAGGTCTCGTACCTGGCAACAAAGCGCCAGGGGATGCTCTTCCACGGCTCGGGCACACTATTTAAACCCACACGCGGGCCAATCGTCACGCGTGAATCGGATATATTAACCCCAAATTCAACGAAAAGCTCTGCTTCCGGTACACACAGGTCAGCATCATTCTGCGCCCGGTTGATCGCGAGCGCCATGCAGATTTTTCCCGGTCCGTTGGTCCATTGTTCCTGTGGTCTTCCAGCGCGGCGAGCTGCGATTCGCTCAATGCCTTCAGTGGGTACAATCCCCCGAATAAGCACCGCCGCAGGAAAACCCTCCTTCTCAGCCACGAAATTGAGCATCCAGTGCATCCCGTAAGTAAAGTATACGTAAGCATGCCCAGGAGGCCCGTACAAAATCCGCGTGCGCGGAGTGTATCCCGCACTGGCATGGCAGCCAAGGTCCTCTTCACCAATATAGGCTTCCGTCTCAACGATGATCCCTGCCGTGTGTTCCCCTCCCTCCAGCCGCACCAGACGCGTTCCAAGCAGCTCACGTGCCACCTGGAGTGTCGGGCGGTTAAAAAATTTGTGTTCCAAACGGGGTGCAGAGATCATCCGGCAATTTAACCACAAACACTCCAACCTGCAAAGCTACGTTTTGTAATCAATATGCAGGCTCTGGCATCTTGTGACAATTTAGTGATCACTGGTTTAATTGGTAATTGGGCGCTTCTTTGGTGATGATCACATCGTGCGGGTGGCTTTCGATCAGCCCGGCATTGGTGATGCGCACAAGCTTGACCTTTGTACGTAAGTCCTCCAGGGTGGCCGCTCCAGCATAACCCATGCCTGAGCGCAATCCACCCACCAGCTGGTAGACGTAATCATGCACGTTGCCTTTATACGGCACGCGTCCTTCAATACCTTCGGGCACCAACTTGCCACTGCTGCCTATGGCACTGTTATAGCGGTCCTTGCCATACCCTTGCATCGCGCCCTGGCTGCCCATACCGCGGTATTCCTTGAATCGCCGCCCCTCGAAGAGCACCACCTCACCCGGTGATTCATCCAACCCCGCCAGCAGGCTGCCCAGCATGACCACGTCCGCCCCTGCCACAATGGCTTTGACGATATCCCCACTGTACTTTATCCCGCCATCCGCGATCGTTGGAATGCCATATTTGCGCGCCACCCGGGTGCATTCATAGATAGCCGATACCTGCGGCATGCCTGCACCGGAAATCACGCGCGTGGTGCAGATGGACCCCGCACCCACCCCGATCTTGATCCCATTCGCCCCGGCTTTGACCAGTGCCTCAACTCCCTCCGCCGTGACCACGTTTCCGGCGATGACGGGCAGGTCAGGCCAGTTATGGTGGATGCGCTTGATT
>Ga0315275_10007053_pt1 | contig 10828 bp, 8 predicted proteins | sample YL17G03_0_MG_FD_205557 | JGI IMG/M metagenome (GOLD analysis project Ga0315275, IMG submission 205557) | Sediment microbial communities from Yellowstone Lake, YNP, Wyoming, USA - YL17G03_0 | ecosystem: Environmental > Aquatic > Freshwater > Lake > Sediment | place: USA: Wyoming | collected...
CGAGAAATGCCCCCTTGAGCTCCGTGTTCACCGTCACGAAGACGGCCCCGACCTTGTTGGTGGCGAGCAGCAGCGGCAGGAACGACGGACCGTTCAGCAAGAGCGCGAGCAGACGATCGCCCGGGCGAAGCCCGAGCGCGTGGAGCGCATGGGCGAGGCGCGTACTGCGACGGTCGAGCTCGGCAAAGGAGAGCGCGGTGCCGTCCTCGAAGCGCATGAACTCGCGCTCGCCGTAGCGCTCGGCTTGGCGGCGCGCGAGCTCGACCAGCGTCCAGCGTTCGGTCGGCAGGCTGAGCATCCGCTCACGCCATCCACGCCTGCAGGCTTCGCCCGGCCGCGACGATCGCGGCGGCTTCGAGGCCTGCGGGGATCGCTCCGAAGAGGAGCGCCCGCGCCGGTGCCGGCCGCGGTGGCGGCTGGCCGGCCCAGAACGCCCCGTCTAGACCGCCGCCGATGAGCTCGCCCCGCTCCCAGGCACCGGTCAGCGTTTGATAGTCTTGCCCGGCGGCGAGACGGATCTCCGCCCCGGCGCTCGCCTGTGCGATGTCCCCGAGCACGACGGCGCGCCGCCAGCCGTACAGCTCGGCGTTGCGCAGAAGGGGAGCGACCGCCTTGTCCGCCACCGCGCCGCTGGTGAGGTCGAGCGCGACGAAGGCGAGCCCCGCTTCGCGAAATCCCTGCAGGAAGCCCGCGAGCTGCAGCCCGGCTTTGAGCACGCCGCGCTCGCTCGAGTCGCCGAGCTCTTCGGCGACCGCGGCCGGGCTCGGCATGCCGAGACCCCAGGCGGCGCGGCCGCGCACCGCGTCCGCCATCGCCGCGGCGGTTTCGCGGAGCACGTCCGCCCAGTCGGCGGCTCGCGACAACACGGCCTTCCAATCGGCCGCGGGATCGATCCGTCCGCGTAGAGCCGCGAGGTCGACCTGCACGTGCGTCAGCGGCAAGACCGACAGTAGCTCACGTAGCGCGTTGCGGCCTGCCGCCGGCTCATTCCAGACACTTCGGCCGAGGCCCGAGAGCGTCTCGATTCCCGCAGCGACGCGCAGCCAAACGGAGCGTTGCTGGCCGTCGAGCATTGCCTATAGCGCAAGCTCGACGCCGAGATCGCGCAGCTTCTTCTCAAGCTCGGCGATCCGCACCTCGCGAGGATCGGTCATGGTGATCCCCAGGCAGGTACCGCGCGCCACCTTCTTGTCCGGACTGCCGAGGTAGATCTCCTCGCGGTCGCCCCACGCGCCGTAGTACGGTAGGTCTTTCGGCGGTTCCGGCTTGACCCATTCCTTGACGAACGCGTCGAACGGTTTGCCGCGCTTCTTCCGCGCTTCGCGCTCGGCCTGGCGAAGCGTCTCGGTACCCTCCGCGTCGACGGAGAGCGTGCGCTCGTCATAGGCGACGAAGTACAGCTCCTTGGCGGTGCGACCCGAGATCAGTCCGTCTCGGAGGTCGCGCGTGACCGCCTCGGGATCGCGCTCGAGGGGATCGCCGTAGCCACCGCCGGCGCCTTGGCAGATCATGTAGAGCTCGCCCTGCTTCACGATCTCGAACTGCATGCCCATGTGGTGCGTCGAGTACTTCGCGCCCTCGAACGGTTGACCGTTCATCAGGCCGGGGATCGTCCACTCCTTTTCCGGCAGGTTCTTCAGCGTTTCGAACGCGTTGACTCCCTTGATCTTGCAGAGCGGGTACGACGGTGCGCCGTATCCGCCGTAGAGACCATATGTGGTCGGGAACTTCGATCCCGTGCACGTCGTCATGAAGCCGAACATGTCGGAGAGGCGCACGGTGCCGATCACCTGGTAGCCGCTGCCGCCGCGAAACCTGCCGAAGCCCTGGTTGTCCTCGAGCAGCCGGTGCGGGACGATCTTCACGATCGGCGTCTCTTCCTCGAGAATCTCGCTCTCGCCGAGGTCGGTCATGGCCGCGAAGATCGGCGCGATCGAGTGCTCGCCGTCCTGGTCCTCGCGCGCCCCGCCGCTCATGCCGTTCAGGTCGGCGCACAGGTTGCCGACGGTCTCGCCGTATTGGTTTACACCGCCGTAGATGAACGTGGTGATCATGTTGTACCAGGGCGCGAGGATCTTCGTGTAACGCGTCGTGGTCGGATAGAGGAACTTCGACACGCACATCTGAAGCGCCGTGAAGCCCGGGAAAAACGTCATCATGCTCTGCGCGTTCGGCGCCTCCGGGGTCGAATCGAGCGCGGAACCCCAGTCGCTCATCAGGCGCATCGGCGCGAACACCGCCTGATTGCGCGGCAGATCGGGCCAGACGAACGTCAGGAACACCTGGGCGAGCATGCCCTTCAGCGCGTGCAGCTGCGTGTTGATCGAGCGGTTCACGAACTGCGGGCTCGTGCCCCGGAAGTCGAGAATCAGCTCGTCGTCCTTCTTCCTGGCTTCGAGCGAGATCTTGATGAGTGCGTTCTCACGCAGCGTCGAGTCGGTCCACGCGATGGAGCGCACCACGCCCTCCGGCCACGTCCGAAGACGCCGACGAACCTCGGCCTCGGTATCCTCGAGCGTCCAGCGAAGCGTCGAGGCGAGCGCGTCCCAGCCGTATTCCTTCGCGATGTCGTTGATGCGTTCGCGCATCTTCAGACAGGCGGCGAGCCGGACCTTCATGTCCTGCACCTGCAGCATCGGATCGCGCACGCTGTTCTGCAGATACGTGACCCAGTCCTTCTTGTACTCGTAGTTCTCGCCGACCTTGCAGGGAGGCATGCGGATGCCCTCCATGTACGGCGACTCGGCGGCCGAGGGCATGCCGCCCGGCTCGACCGAGCCGTTCTCGCCCTCGTGCACGATCACGACGACCCACAGCACGAGCTTCCCCTCGTCGTCGAAGATCGGCAGGATCGTGTTCTGGTCGGGGGTGTGGATGTTGCCGTAGCGCGGGTCGGTCGACATGAAGACGTCGCCGGGCCTGATCCCCACGGTCGGCTCGCTTCCCCAGTACTTGTTGATGTAGCGGAGCACCGGCTGGCAGACGACCGAAAAGATCAGCACGCCGCCCGTCGACGCCTGCGCGAGGTCGCCCGATGCCGTGAACACGCCGGCAATCAGGTCTCCCCACTTTGCACCCGCCGCCGCGCCGGTCTGCTCGAGCTGATCGAAGGCTTCTTCCGCGAGCACTTCGAGCTTCGCCCGAATCAGGCTGATCTTGTGGGGATCCTTGTGCTCCCGCATGACGCGCTCCTCGCGCTCGTCGCGAGGGGCGAGGCGATGATCCTTCAGGATCTCGCGATCCGGTCCGAGGAAGACGACGGTATCCTCGAGGAACTTGTCGAGCTTGCTCTTCTCAGCGGCCATGGAATCCTCCGGCTACTTCTTCGTGATGTCGTTCAGCCACACTTCGCCCGCGGAGCCCAGGTGGAAGTCCCAGCCCGACTCGACGACGAAGGTGGTGTGCGGGGATTCGACGATGGCGGGCCCGTCGACGACGGCGCCGGCCTTCATGTCGGTCCAGCGATAGATCAACGTATCGATCGGCTGCTCCTCCGTCCAGAAGTGGCACGTGCGGGAGCCGCTCGCCTTCGGCTTGTATTCCTTCGCTCCGTTCTGGCCCGCGAGCGGGATCTTCTCCGCGGGCACCCAGGAGAGCACGCGCACCGCGATGATCTTGATGCCGGCTTCCGGAGCCGACGCTTTCGCCCCGAAGCGCGATGCGTACGTCTTGCTGAAGACCTCGATCATCGCCAGCACGTCGTCGATGTCCTTCAGCCTCTTGACGGGGGACAGCACGGAGAGCTGGACGAGCTGGTTTCCGTAGCGCATGTCGAACTCGACCTGATACTGAACGTCCTTCGGCTGGAAGCCCTGCCGCACGAGGTCGTCGCGTCCGAGCTGCTCGAGCTCGTCGATCATGCCGTTCACGATGCTGATGTCGAGCGTCATCTGGCGGGTGAGCGGGTTGTAGACGACCAGGTACGCGGAGCGCTCGTGGATGTGCAGCTGCCCGAGATTGCCGGCGCCGAACGCCGAGAACACGGAGGCGAACGGCGGCACGAGCACGCTCTTGGCCTCGAGGGCGCGGGCGAATCCACAGCAGTGCACCGGACCGCCGCCGCCGTAGGACAGGAGCTTCAGGTTCTTCGGGTCGAAGCCTCGCGTCGCAACCTCTTTGAAAATCGCGCCGGCCATGTTCGCGTCGACCTTCCGCTTGATGAGCTTCGCGGCCTCGAGGACCGAGATGCCGAGCGGCTCCGCGACGTGTTCTTCGATCGCCAGCTCGGCGAATGACAGGTCGAGCGGGATCGTGCCGTCGGCGTAGTATTCGGGATTCAGGTAACCGAGCACGAGGTCGGCGTCGGACACCGTCGGCCGGCTTCCGCCGCGGGCGTACGCGGCGGGGCCCGGATCCGAGCCGGCCGAATCCGGTCCCACTTCGACCGAGCGCCACAGGCGATCATAGCGCGCGATCGATCCGCCGCCGGCGCCGAGCGTCTGCAGATAGACCATCGGCGTCGACACCAGCCAGCGATCGACGACCGGATGGAAATCGTAGATCCAGGTGCCGTCTCGCTCGATGATGCCGATGTCGAACGACGTGCCGCCCATGTCGGTCGCGATGATCAGCGGGATGTCGTACTCCCGCGTCAGGTGCTGCGAGGCCGCCAGACCGGCGACCGGACCCGAGTGAATGGTCTGGAGAGCGTGGGTCGACTCGAGAGCCGCCATGCCGCCCGTGTTGTGGATCAGCAGAACCGGCTTTTGGTAACCGCGCTCACGAAGCGCGTCCTCGAGGGTACCGAGCGAGTAGAACATGTGCTCGTGGAGATAGCCGCAGATCACCGCCGCCATCGTGCGGGCGTACTCGGATTTGCGGCGCGAGATGCGATGCGAGAGGATCACCGGAAACGACCCGAGCAGGCTCGACGGGTACTCGTCGCGGATCACCTGCTCGACGATCTCTTCGTGTTTGGGGTTCACGACCGAGTTCACCAGCGAGATCACGAACGCTTCGGCGCCGTTGTCGACGAGACGGCGAATCTTCGTGCGCACGTCCTCGACGTTGAGCGGGATCACCACCTCACCGAGGAAATCGACGCGCTCCTGGATGCCGACGACCAGCGAGTTCGGCACCAGGGGATCCGGGCGCGTCGCCCGCCCGAGATCGACCTGGAGGTGGCGCGGCAGGCCCTCGCCGTAACCGCGCCCGCGCGACAGGCGGAGGCCGCTCTCGAAGCCGGCGGTGACCAGCACGCCGATCCGCGGCCCCTTGCGCTCGATCAGCGCGTTCGTGCCGAGCGTCGTCCCGTAGCGCACCGAATCGACGGAGGACAGGACGCTCTCCGGTGTCTTGCCCGCGTCCTCGGCCGCACGGCCGACCGCCTCGAGGAAGCCGAGCGAAAGGTTGTGGTGAGTGGTGAGGGCCTTGGCCTCGATGTGACGGCCATCCCACTCGAGGAAGCAATCGGTGAACGTTCCGCCGATGTCGATCGATAGTCGACGCACGCGCGCTCTCCTTCCGTCTACGTCTTCACGCTCTCTCGATCTTCTCCGCGTTGCCGGCGAAGCGCCGCTTCAAGTCGTCGATGTCGAGCTCGATGTCGTGGGTCGGTGGGTGGCCTGGGGGCAGGTATTCCGTCTCCATCTGCACCCCGCAGCCCGGGCAGTAGTATTCGAGGATCCGGCACCATTTCGAATCCGGCGCGAACGTGTAGCGATACTTCGTCGGATCGATGATCGGCCGGTGGATCTCCTTCGGATCGCGGTCGTAGACCAGCAGGCCACGCTTGTAGTTGTCCCGCGCGGAGCCGAGGTCGTGCTGGCAGCGCCGGCAACGCCAGCGCTCCTGCTCGATCTCGATCTCGAGGTACTCGGTGATGACGACTTGCATGCGGCGCCTCCTATCGGTTCAGTCGGAGCCCATATCCCGTCTCGGCCACGTTCCAACCGGCCGGAACGACCGCGCTCCAGAAGGGCGTCTCGAGCAGGCACGGCCCGCTCACGGTTCCGCCGAGCGCGCCGGCGTCGAGCACCCGCACGCTCCTGGTCTCTCGTCCGACGAGCACGATCCGCTCGCGGGCATGCTCCGCTCGCCCTCCCTCACCAGCCCCGCGCGGAAATTCGTTGCGGCCACTCCCCGTCACGCCGAGGCGGTAGTCGAGCGCGAAGCGGCCCTTGCCGGCGCGCAGCGATTCCGGCGGCTCGCGGGAATCCGACGCCGCATGCTCCGCACCGCCGTCCTCGTCGCGGGCGCGCATCGTCACCCGGCACGCCACGCCTTCCACGCCCTCGCCGAACATGTCGCGCTCTGCGCGCTCGCGGAGCTCCTCGACGGCCATCCGCCAGGCGTCCGCCGCGACCGGACCCGCCAGCAGCGCCCGGTACTCGTGGGCGAGCTCGCTGAAGCCGACGCCCAGAGCGCTGAAGCTCGAGGAGGCGGACGGGACGATCACGCGCCGAAGCCCCATGCGGTCGGCGACGAGGCAGGACAGCAGCGGCCCCGACCCACCGAACACGGCGAGCGCGGTGTCCGCGGGCTTCCAGCCACGCCGGGCGAGCACGGGTGACACCTCCGCGGCGAGCCGGTCGGCGAAGGCCTCGATCATCGCCGCCGCCCCGGCGCTTGCGTCTTGAAGGCCGAGCGGCTTGGCGATCCGCTCTTCGATCGCCTTGGCGGCGAGCTCCGTACGCAGCGTGATGGCGCCGGCCGCGAAGCCCTTGGCATCGAGATAGCCGACGATCAACGCAGCATCCGTCAGCGTAGCCTCGTTGCCACCGCGGCCGAAGCACGCCGGACCGGGCAGCGCCCCGGCGCTCTCCGGACCGATGCGAATCGTTCCCTCCTCGACCCGGAACAGCGACCCGCCGCCGAGCGCGGCGGTACGCAGCTGGGGAAACGAGAACGACAGCGGCAGTCCGTGCACCGACCCGAAGAGATCGAATGCCGGGCGATCGCCGTCGATCACACCGATGTCGGAGCTCGTGCCGCCGACGTCGAGCGTCAACAGCTTGCTCTCCCCGGAGATGCGGGCGAGTGCCGCGGCACCCGCCAGGCCGCCCATCGGGCCCGAGTCGAGCGTCTTGACCGCGGTGGTCTTGGCGACGCGGCCGCAGGCGCCGTCGTTGCGCATGATTCGCAACGGCTGGGCGACGTGGCGGTCCCGCACCCACGCTTCGGCGTGGTACAGGAACCGCGCCATCTCGCGGTGCAGGAAGCCGTTGAGGATCGCGGTCGCGGTGCGCCGCGCGTCGTCCGGATCGGCGCAGATCTCGCGCGAATAGAGTACCGGCACGGACCCGAGCAGGTGTCCGGGGAGAAGCTTCATGTGGCTGCGCTTGAAGTCGCGCTCGGCGCGCGCCCCCCACGGCTCGGGCAAGGACACGACGATCCACTGCGCGCCGCGCGCGAGCAGCTGACGGATGGCAGGCAGAATGCGGTCGTCGACGTCGCGCGCCTGCCCCTCGCCGACGGCGTAGCCGACGACCCGGTCGCCGACGAGCGCATCGACGAGGCTCGCGTTCGTGCGACGCAGCCCGTAGAGGTCGGCCGTTCCATCCGGACCGGCGATGACGCCGACGCGAATGCCCTTGCGCACCAGCAGCGCGTTGGTTCCCGAGGTCGTCGAGTAGCGCACTTCCTCCACGCGCCGCAGGAGCTCGCCTTCCGACGGCAGCCCGGCCTCGCGCGCCAGGCCTTTGAACACGTCGACGAAACAGCGCATCAGGTCGTACGGCGTCGTCAGCACCTTCACGGTCGAGAGCTTGCCGTCGGCGAGCAAGCAGCCGTCGGTGAAGGTCGAGCCGTTGTCGATGGTCACCATCCAAGCCATGAACCGTCTCCCTCGTCGCTTGACCCTTCGGATCCTCCGGTACTATGATCTCACGGTCGGTACCACGGGCTTTCATGCAGCGTCAAGCGAAATCTTCCTCATCCAAGCCGGGCCCTGTTCTGCGCCTCGCTTCGCCACGCCTGGAGCGCCTGCTCGAGGAGATCGAGCACGTCTTCCTGCGCGACGGCTTCCTGCACTTCCGCACCGAGGAGCTGGCGCGCCGGCTGCACTGCTCCAAGCGCGCGCTCTATCAGATCGCGCCGAGCCGCGAAAAGCTTTTCGAGCTCGTCGTCGAGCGCTGGCTCGCCAAGCTTCGGCGCGCGGGCGTGACCGCGGCCGCGGCGGCCACGGATCCGTTTGCCGCCGTCACCGGTTACCTCGGTGCCGCGATCATCGCCACGCGCGACGCCGGAGCGCAATTCGTGCGCGATCTATCGCGTTTTCCGGCCACGTACCGGCGCCTGATGAGCCATCAACGGGAGCGGATCGCGGGCCTCGAGCGGCTCATCCAAGACGGCACGGCGCGCGGGCACTTTCGCGGCGTCCACGCGAAGCTCATCGCCGAGGCCATGCTCAACGCGGTCGCGCAGCTCGTCGACCCGGAAGTGCTCGCGCGGGTCGGGTTGACGATGAGTCAGGCCTTCGCCGAGTTCTACGACATCGTCGAGCACGGCTTGTTGCCACCCAACGGCGCGCGCCCGCGGTCCGGAGGCAGGCGGCGCCTCAGCCCCCCAAGATCGTGACGCAGCAGGCGGCCTCCTCGATGCCGTAGATGCCACCGCCGTTCTCGGCGATCGCGAAGCGCGCATTCTCGACCTGTCGCCGGCCCGCCTCGCCGCGGAGCTGGGTCGCGAGCTCGAAGACCTGGCCGAGACCCGTGGCGCCGATCGGATGTCCCTTCGATTCGAGGCCGCCAGAGGGGTTGACGGGAATGCGCCCGCCGATCCGCGTTTCACCGCGCGCGGCCGTCGGCCCCCCCTCGCCAAAGGGACAGAAGCCGAGGTTCTCGATCTGCATGATCTCGCCCATCGCGGTCGCGTCGTGCACCTCGGCGAGGGACATGTCTCGAGGGCCGACTCCCGCTTGCTCGTAGGCCTTCAACGCCGCGCGGCGTCCGATGTGCTTCTCGACCTCCTCGGGCCGCCGGTCGGTGCCGCTCATCAAGACCGACGCGCAAATCCGAATCGCACGGCGCCGATCGAAGCGCCCGAGCGCGCTCTCGCGGACGACGACCGCCGCTGCCGCGCCGTCGCTGATCGGCGCACACATCGGCAGGGTCAACGGATAGGTGATCGGTGGCGCCCTCAGCACTTCTTCCACGCTGTAGGCCTCGCGGTACTGCGAGAGAGGATTCTCCGTCGAGTGCTGGTGGTTCTTGGCCGCGACCGCGGCGATTTGTTCCCGCGTCGTCCCGAACGTGCGCATGTGGAAGCGCGCCCACGCGGCGTACACGTCCATCATCGCGCTGTACGGCCGCGTCGACATCGTGCCCTCGGGAACCGGGACACCCGCCCCGAGAGCGAGCAAGCGCTGCCGGTTCTCCTCCACCGTCTCCACGTCCCACCCGCTGTCGAAGACGCTGAACATCTTCGCGCGGTCCGTCGAGTACATCTTGTCTACGCCGACGGCGAGCGCGATCTCGCCCATGCCCGCGCGCAGAAATTGCACCGCCCCATAAAGCGCCGTGCTCGCGCTCGCGCAGGCGTTCTCGACGTTGGTCACGGGGATTCCCTCGATGCCCATCGATCGCAGCGCGATCTCGCCGCGGATCAGATCCTGGCCCTGCATGTGCCCCTGACACGCGTTGGAAAAATACGCCGCTTCGGGATCCGACACGGAGCAGCCGGCGTCGCGGAGCGCGGCGGTCACCGCCTCGCGGGTGAGATCTTTCACCGAACGATCGAGGAACTTCCCGAAGCGCGTCATGCCGACGCCGACGATGTAGAGAGCTTCCATTGGTTCGCCGATGCCTCGTCTACGCTTCGACCATGTCCGCCTTCGTGCCCTGTATGAACGCGATGACCTCGCCCCGTTCCGGCTGTGGCACTTTGAAGGCGTCGAGCGTGGCGTTTAGGTGTGCCAACAACGCCCCCCAATCGCCTTCGCTGATCTTCATCCCCTTGTGCGAGATCTTCATGTCCCGTCCCGTATAGTAGACCGGACCGCCGGCGCTCGAGCAGAGGAAATCGATCAGCAGCTGCTTTTCCCGCTCGATGCCATCCTCGCCCCGATGCTGCCAGAAGCGCCCCAATCGCGGATCCGCTTGCAAGCGCGGCAAGAGATCGTTCGCGACCGCGCAGATCGCATCATAGCCGCCCAGGCGCTCATAGAGTGTCTTCTGACTCATGTCGCAGGCTCCTTTGACAAATCGGTTCCGCATCGAGTGGCGCCGCGCGAGTTTCCTAGCCCGTTTGGCGACCGCCTGGCAACGATCGTACGGCCTACACGCGCAGCTTCGCCAGGCGATCGAGCGCCGGCAACACCCGGCTTTCGGCAAAGAACCGGAGGTGTCTTTGCCGAAAGCCGAATACCGACGGCCGGTGTCAGCCCCGCATCCCGGCTTGCGCCGAGCCGGGGTGCAGGCTCGCCTTTGCGCTCGGTCGGGCCGCCACGCGGTCGAACCACGCCTTCACCTTCGGCGCATCGCTCGGCAGCGCCTGGCCTACGCTCTGGCCGAAGTCGAGCGCGCAATAGAGGATGATGTCCGCGATGGTGAAGCGGTCGGGCACGATGAAATTTCGGTTGCCGAGCAACTTGTCCAGCCAATGGAGATTGTCCTGTGCGATCTGCTTCAAGCCGGCGGCCGCCTCCGGCAGGCAGCGCATACGGTCCTTGAACAGTCCCAGCCCCTCGGCGAAGCGGAATCCGTTGTAGAGGTTCTCGGTGATCCGTTGCTCGACCCGCCGTTGCCACATGCGGGTCTCCGCGCGCTCCTTGGCGTTGGCGCCAACGAGCGGCGGCTTCGGATTCTGCTCCTCGAAATACTCGAAGATCGCCACGGTCTCACCAATCACCGTTCCGTCGTCGAGCTCGAGCGCGGGCAGCTGGCCGCCC
>Ga0315275_10007054_pt1 | contig 10827 bp, 8 predicted proteins | sample YL17G03_0_MG_FD_205557 | JGI IMG/M metagenome (GOLD analysis project Ga0315275, IMG submission 205557) | Sediment microbial communities from Yellowstone Lake, YNP, Wyoming, USA - YL17G03_0 | ecosystem: Environmental > Aquatic > Freshwater > Lake > Sediment | place: USA: Wyoming | collected...
CGAGGCCTATCTCAATCATTATCTGGGCCTGTATAAGGACACGCTGGGCGCTCTGATGGGCAAGCGCGGCCTGCAGTATGTGATCACGGACAGCTGGGAAGCCGGCGTTCAGAATTGGACCGAGGAAATGATCCCGGAATTCACCAAAAGGCGCGGCTATGACCCGCGTCCCTGGCTCCCGGTTCTTACGGGTCACGTGGTGGAGAGCGCCGAATCGAGCGACCGCTTCCTCTGGGACTTCCGCAAGACCATCGGCGACCTGACGACAGAATACCACTACGACCAGATCACCGCCTTTTTGCATAAGCTTGGGATGGGCCGCTATACCGAATCCCACGAATCCGGCCGGGCTTTTATTGGAGACGGGATGGAAGTGAAGCGGAACGCCGAGATCCCGATGAGCGCGCTATGGACGCCGGAAACCCCCAGCGCTGAGCCGCCCGCGTATGGCGTGGACATCCGCGAGTCGGCCTCCGTGGCCCACATTTACGGCCAGAATCTCGTGGCCGCGGAATCCCTCACGGCCTACGGCGGCGCACGGGGCGCCTGGAGCTGGTCTCCCGAAACGCTGAAACCGACCGCCGACACGGAGTTGGCGATGGGTCTGAACCGCTTCGTCCTCCACACGTCCGTTCATCAGCCCGTATCGGACAAAGTGCCGGGCCTCTCGCTCGGGCCGTTTGGTCAGTGGTTCACGCGGCACGAGACCTGGGCCGAGCTGGCCAAGCCCTGGACCACCTATCTGGCCCGCAGCTCTTACATGCTCCAGCAGGGAAAGTTCGTCGCCGACGTGCTCTTTTTCTACGGCGAGGATTCCAACATCACGGCTCTCTATGGAGCGAAGCCGCCGGACATCCCCGCCGGCTACGATTTCGACTTCATCAACGCCGACGCGATCTTGCACCGCTTGTCCGCGGAAGGCGGAAGGATTACGACGCCCAGCGGCATGAGCTACGCCGTGCTGGCCTTTGATGCCAACGGCCGGCACATGTCTTTGCCCGTCCTGCGCAAGATACGCGATTTGGTCGGTGCGGGCGCCGTGGTTGTGGGTCCCAAACCCTCCGATTCTCCGAGCTTGAGCGACGACCAAGCGGAGTTCCGCTCCATCGCCGATGAGCTTTGGGGCTCAGGTGAGGGCGAACGCGCTTACGATAGGGGAAAAGTCTTTGCGGGGCAGACGATCGGACAGGCGTTGGCCGCCCTGCGGGTGGAACCTGACTTCGAATACACCAAACCGCGGGCGGACACGAGCCTCCTCTTCGTGCATCGCAAGCTGGCCGACGGCGACGTCTTCTGGGTCAACAACCGCAAAAAACGCATGGAGACTCTGGAAGCAAGTTTCCGGGTCCAGGGGAAGGATGTGGAGCTTTGGCACGCTGACACCGGCGAGGTGGAGCCGGCCCCTTACCTGATCGCGAACGGGCGAACCATCGTGCCGCTGCGCCTTGATCCTTATGACGCGGTTTTCGTCGTGTTCCTCAAGCCGGCCACGATTCAGGCGCGGGCGATACCACAGGAGATCGAAACGCCGCTCAGTTCGGTGGAGGGTCCCTGGACGGTCGGTTTCCAGGCGGAGCGCGGGGCGCCCGGGCAGATCACGCTCGATGCGCTGACCTCGTGGAGCGCAAACGTTGACGCGGGCATCAAGTACTTCTCCGGCACGGGAACCTACACCAAGACCATCCAAGTGCCGGCCGACTGGATGAAGGCCGGGGCGCGACTTTGGCTTGATCTCGGCGACGTGAAAAACCTGGCCGAGGTATCGGTCAACGGCCGGCCGCTGGGCATCGTCTGGAAAGCGCCTTTCCGGGTCGAGGTGACCGGGGCGATGAAGCCGGGCGAGAACGAATTGCAGGTCAAGGTGACGAACCTGTGGGTAAACCGGCTGATCGGCGACCGGCAGCCCAACACAGCCAAGAAGTTCACCTACACAACGCAGCAATTCTATCGCGCCGATTCGCCGTTGTTGCCATCGGGACTTCTGGGACCGGTGCGGATTCTGCGGTCCGTGACTGAGTAGAAACAGGATCGAAGACGCGGGGATTCCCGTCTTCCGCCGCGCCGATGAGACCGAGCCTTTTCACCATGCAACAATCGTAACGCGTTGAAGATCACCAGTAACGACGCACCCATGTCGGCCGCAATAGCCATCCACAGCGTCGCCATTTGCAGAATGGCCAGCGCCATGAACGCCGCCTTCACACTCAACGCAAAGATGATGTTCTGCCGGATAATTCGCAAAGATCGCCGTGCGTGTCGAACTAACCATGGCAGACGAGCCAAGTCATCGGACATGAGGGCAATATCCGACGTTTCGATGGCCGCGTCGGTGCCGGCAGCTCCCATCGCAATGCCGACCGTAGCCGTGGCCAGTGCGGGGGCGTCGTTCACACCATCTCCCACCATCGCCACGCTTCCGTATTTTTGTTGCATCTCCTGAATCGCCCGCATCTTGTCTTCCGGAAGTAATCCCGCCCGCACTTCATCAACGCCCACCGCGCGACCTACCGCATCCGCCGTGTCTTGGTTGTCCCCGGTTAGCATGGCCACGTGCCATACCCCGGCCGCCTTCAATTGGTGGACAAAGTCCAGCGCTTCAGGCCGTATGGAGTCTGCCACGCTGATGAGTCCACAGACGTGTCGGTCACTGCCCACCACAATAACGGAATGCCCGGCATTTTCCATGCTTTGCGCATGCGCGTGAATCTCGGATTCCTCAACGCCTTTTTCATGTAAGAGTCGGTGGCTTCCCACCCAGAAAAGGCGGCCTTCAATCGTCGCCTCGGCACCCCGGCCTTTGAGCGCGCGGAAGTCCTGAGCCACCAATGGTTCCACCTTCTCCGTCCTGGCTCTTCTCAGTATAGCTGCCGCCAGCGGGTGTTCGCTGTGCGCCTCTAGCCCCGCCGCGCGGGCGAGAAGTTCATCCGCTGTGTGGCCGTTCAAAGGAACGACCTTCTGTACCTCCGGGAGTCCCTTCGTCAGTGTGCCAGTCTTGTCCATCGCGAAGACGTTGATGCGCCCGATCGCCTCAAGAAATGTGCCGCCTTTTACTAGAACTCCCGCCCGGGCTGCCGCCGTGAGGGCGGCCACAATGCCGACCGGCGTTGAAATCACCAGCGCGCATGGACAGGCAATCACCAGTATGACCAGCGCTTCGTAGAACCAGCGACCCCACGGACCGCCGAATAGGGGAGGCCCCAAGGCGACTGTGATCGCCACAGCAATCATGGCGGGGGTGTAATAGCGCGCGAACTTCTCAACCCACTGTTCAACCGGCGCGCGGCGTGACTGCGCCTGCTCCACCATGCGAATAATGCGTGCTAACTGAGTATCGGCGGCGGGCTTCGTGGTTTTGAACTCGATGGCTCCGTCTTCATTGATCGTGCCGGCGAATACTTCAGCCCCTTCCTCTTTGGCAACCGGTATGGACTCACCAGTGATCGGGGCTTGGTTTACTGAGGTTCGGCCTTTGGTGATGACGCCATCTAACGGTATTCTTTCGCCGGGTCGCACTAGAACCGTTGCACCAAGCGGGACTTCGGCGATCGGTTTTTCCATGACCTCGCCGGCTGGTTGGCAAATGTAGCGCGCCGTCGGGGGCGTCAGGTTCACCAGAGCGCGGATTGCCCGTCGCGCACGTCCCACGCTCCAGGATTCCAGAAGCAAAGAAAGCGCGAAAAGGAACGTGACCGTTCCGGCCTCAAACCACTGGCCGATAATCATCGCGCCAGCCGCGGCGATGGTCATCAGCAGATTCATATCTGCCCGCAACCGCCGCAGCGCCAGCCAGGCCTTCGGAACAATAAACCACCCCCCCGTCACGACGGCTGCTGCATAGAACAGGACGACTGGCAAGGGGAAATCGTGATGCGCCTTGCCCTCGCCGCCGATCAGCGCATGCAATAGGTCGCCATGCATGAGCCCATGTGTCAGGAACCCTAGACCGACCAATGTCCCCGAACACCAGCACAAGATCGCCCGTCCGCGCTTCCTCCACCAGCCTTCCTCAACAGCGCAGACTCCGGAACGGCATGTCTCATCAACAGCTTCAGCATCCAGTCCAGCCCGCCGCGCGGCGTCTCGGATCGCCTCCTCATCGACCTGACCGGCATCAAACTGCACGGTCATCGTTCCATCAATGAGGTTGAATTCGAGGTTACTCACCCCCCATAGCTTGCCCACCGTCCCCTTGAGCGCGTTGACTTCCTCCGCGCAGTCCATTCCTCGGATTCTGAATTTTCCAGTTGTCGTCATGGTCGAGCGGTAGCCGAGTATTTCGTTATCCTCATCTTACCGAAAAAACGAGGAAGTAGTGGTAAGGCAGAAACGAGTTTTCTTTTTCCAATTGGAACCCGGCTGCCTGCAACTGCTTGATTACATCTTCGCGCGCGATTTTCATCTCATTGGGCGGGCCGACGGGCAAATCTCTTTTCTGAAAGTCAATCATGACCACCTGACCGCCCGGCTTGAGCATTTTCATTATCAAAACCAGATACTGCGTCTGGTTTTGGATGTGGTGCCAGGTCTCACAAATAAAAAAACGATCGATCGACCCGTCCATGAGCAGCGGATCGTCAGGCGCAGAAAGGACCGTCACCATGTTTTTCACTTTCATGTCGCGGATGCGCCGATTCATATAAACGATCATCTCGGGGTTGATATCGACTGCGTAGACCCGGCCGTTTTCACCGACGTGGCGGGAAAACCGAAAAGCGAAATACCCCGAACCAGCTCCGATGTCGGCGATTGTCTCGCCCTCTTTGAGCCCGAGCGCCATGACGACTTCATGCGGCTTCTGATACGCATCGCGCGCCGGATCTTCCAGCACCGCGATGTAGGCCTTGGAGTCCTGGTGCAGCCGGTGCATTTCCTCCATTGTCTTGGGTGGATTTTGAGCGGAAGCCAGTGTCTGCGTGATGAGCAATGCCGCCAAACAAAGGCGAATTTTCATCGGTTTCGTCCTTAAGTTATAAAGATACCGTAATCTCCCTTACTATGCGAAATCTCTCCCTGATTTTTTACTTTTTTAGAGATTCTTGGAACTTCTGCTTAAATCTGTTTTCTACAATTGCTTGAAGATCCGTACAATATGCTACAGAAAGCATATTTACAAGAGGGGTTCTACAAATTCTGGGAATATTATAAAGACGCCAAGCGCGGCCATGAACGCGCACGACCGGCGGCCGTTCCCGCTGGTCCTCTCTGTTCAACTGACTGGAAACGTGCTTTAATCAGGCTGAGGCGCTCGCGGCGTGAATTCCATTCCATCCCCCCAAGCCCATCCTATTCCGAAAACGGCCGGGCTGTTCTGGGCCTTTCTGAGATTGGGATTAACAGCCTTCGGCGGCCCGGCCATGATTGCCTACATCCGCGAAATGGCCGTAGAGAAGAAAAAGTGGCTCGACGATGCTTCCTTTCGTGAAGGAGTGGCCCTCTGCCAAGCCATCCCGGGGGCGACGGCCATGCAGACTACCGCTTATGTGGGCCTGAGGGCACGCGGTTTACTTGGCGCGGCTGCGAGTTTCGTGGGTTTCGGCCTCCCTGCCTTCACAATGATGATGGTCCTCTCCGCCCTCTATGTGCGCGGGCATGAACTTCCCATGGCGGTATCCGCATTCGCGGGCCTTGGCGCACTCGTCGTCGCGATCGTTGCGAATGCCACAGTATCGTTCGGAGCGCGGACGCTTCTGAAATGGCAGGGTTTGCTCATCGCGTTTGCGGCGGCAGGGTTGTTCGGCCTTGGAATCAGCCCGCTCGCCGTCATTCTTTTGGCCGCGCTCTTAGGTTTGGTGCTTTTGAAAGCGCAGCGCCTTTCCGCGGGATCGGCCGCCGCGTCGTGCAGGCTCTATTCACTGAAATCTTTCATTGGCTTGCTTGTTCTGACGGGTGCGGCCCTGACATTATTACTCATCGCGGATTCACGGCTTTTCAAACTCGCGGCCTTGATGGCCAAAATTGACGTCTCGGCGTTCGGGGGCGGATTTGCCTCCGTTCCCATCATGTTCCATGAAATCGTGGATGTCCGCCACTGGCTGGACGGCCCCACGCTCTTAAACGGGATAGCCTTGGGACAGGTCACTCCGGGACCTATCGTGATTACGGCTACGTTCATAGGCTACTTGTTGTATGGGCCGCTCGGAGGAATTGTCGCTACGATAAGCGTGTTCTTGCCGTCTTTTTTGGTCGTTGTCGGCGTCGCGCCATACTACGACAGGCTGCGTATGTCCGGCCATTTCCAAAAGGCCATTGAAGGAATACTGTGTTCTTTTGTCGGACTTCTTCTATCTGTAACAGTGCGCTTCGCCATGAACGTCTCATGGGACGTGACCCGCATTCTTCTTGCCGTTGCGGCATTTGTCGCCCTGCGGCTCAAAGTCAACATCCTTTGGGTTGTTCTGATCGGGACGATAATCTCCGTGCTCGTCTTCTGAAATAAATGGGAAGAGAGGAGTGGGCCATTCGGCAAGGAATGTTCACCATCCCTGTCCGAGATGGTCATGGACAAGGTGGTTTTGTCATCTTGAGAGGACTTAAAGTATATATTTGATCTGTCCATCATTATCAATATCCGACAAACAATCCAAAACGTCGATGAATCGCTTGACAAATATGAATAACTAGTTTATAGATATATAAACTATGAAACAAATATATGAGCTTCACGCCGAAGTTTGTAAAACTTTGGCTAACCCCAAGCGTATCGAGATCATTAATTTGCTACGCTCTGGTGAAAAATCGGTTGCCTGGCTGCTCAAAAAGACCGGCCTCTTAAAGGCAAACCTCTCCCAGCACCTTTCGGTCATGCGTCAGCGCGGGATCGTTAAACACAGAAAAGAGGGACTGACTGTTTATTATAGTATCGCCAATGAGAAAATCGTTAAAGCCTGTGATCTAATGAGAGAGGTTTTATTTGAACAGGCAGAGGAAAGAGAGGAGACATTAAAGAGATGGAAACGATAACCGTCATTATTAATGATGCACCTTATGGAATCGAAAAACCGTGGAACGCTCTAAGACTAGCGAGGGCACTTGTTGCGACGAAACAGAAGGTGAACATATTTTTATTAGGAGATGCCGTAGCAATAGCAAAAAAAGGACAACAAACTCCTCCTGGTTATTACAACCTTGCCCAAATGTTAGGAGAGCTTACAGTTTTAAAAGCAAATGTCAGAGCCTGCGCGACTTGTTTGAACGCAAGAGGCATTAAGGAGGACGAGTTAGTTGAGGGTGTAGTCGTCGGGAAGATGCTTGACCTCGCTCGCTGGATCGGGGTAAGTTCGAAAATTATGACTTTTTAGTTGCTGGCACAAACAGGTCAGATGCCTGTCTTTGGCAAGATAACGACAGGCTGTGTAATAGATTTAAAGATGCAGCCTTAAAGTGTAAAAAGGAGGCGCAAGATGAAAGCGCGAAATATTTTAGCCTTAGGGGTTTTTTTGCTTCCTGCTTTTGCCGTAAGAATATTTTCTTATCCCCCAGCGGTCGGCATTCTGGGAAAAGCAAAATCTTGTATGATCTGTCATGTGAACAATGGGCCGTGGACTGAGATGCAAAAAACAATAATTGACCTCCTCGACAAAGAAACACTGAAATCGTTGCGACAAGCGGATGGCCGTTTTCTGATCGAGTTTAAACGGGGGCAATCGAAAACGATTCTCACGGTTATCGGTCGCACTAAAGATGATGAGGCTCCGCCGCCTTACCGAAACGCCTGGACCTATATCGATCCGACGAGGATAGAGTCAAATTCTCTTTCAAAATTCGCACCGGGCTGGGCAGTAAATCTCCAGATGGCATGCCGTTTGGTTGGCGACAATTTGCCTGGATTTGAGGGATCTAAGATTTCTGTTCTGCCCATGACTCTTCAACCGCTCGACGATGCCAAGGATTCTGAACTGCAATTGCAGGTTATGCTAACAAAGGGCGAAGCCGTCAAGGCCGACGCAAAAAAAGGAATGCTCGGGAATTATTTCGAACGAAAGGTCGAGTTGAAGATCATTGAGTAAAAGCGGGCTCAAGAGCACAGCTTTTAATCAGTTCGCCCAAGAATATGACAAATGGTTTGACGTCCACCTCTGCGCTTACCAGTCAGAATTGGAAGCCATTCGCCGATTTATCCCCAGCACAGGAGTCGGAGTAGAGGTAGGAGTCGGGACTGGACGATTCGCTGCCCCATTCGGCATTGCCACAGGCGTTGAACCGTCTAAATCGATGGCCACGATTGCTCATTCGAGGGGGATAGAAGTCAAGCAAGCTATAGCCGAAGCGCTTCCGTTTGCAGATGGCACATTCGACTTTGTCTTGCTTGTCAATGTCATCTGTTTTCTCGCCGCCCCCCTTCGCTCTCTAAAAGAATCATACAAAATTCTGAAGTCAGATGGCCACATCATTCTGGCTTTCATTGACAAAAACACCAAGCTTGGCAGGGCCTACGAATCTCAGAAGGCTTCAAACAAGTTCTACAAGAAAGCGACTTTTTTCTCTGGGCAACAGGTCATCGAATTTCTTCAAAAAGCAGGTTTCGTTGATATTCAATCGTGCCAGACAATTTTTTCCAGTCCGACTGAAATGGTTGCTCCCGACCCTATCAGAGATGGTCATGGACAAGGGGGTTTTGTTGTCTTGAGAGGACTTAAAGGTTAAATTGAAGAATCCACGTCATGATAATTATAAAAAAGAGAATCGTCATGATCGAGCAAGGAGGTTATAAATGAACATTTTTTATGATCTATTAAAATTTTTGCATGTCATGAGTTTTATCTTTATGTCGGTGCCATTGTTTAATCTTATCGTGGTCAACGAGCGGGCTTTTTTTAGCTCATCTTTTAATTATTCCGTTGATCGTTACATGGAAAATATCATAAAGCATGGGGCCTCGCGGTGTTTTGTATTCCAGTCCACCGTCTTTCTTACCGGAATCTTACTCTTAGTCTTTGGGCCATTAGGTATTAGAACACTTTGGTCTAACTGGATTATTATTATCAAGACGGTGTTGTTATTCACTCTGATGGGATTGCTTTCATATGTTCATTTCAAATTGCAGCCGACAATTGAAAAATTACTTGCGAACCTCGGTCCTGGTGCCCAGCTACCGGAAAGTCTATTATCGAATCTGAAAATCCATCGAGCTCGGCGCAAGCGGATGGCGACTCTTTGTCTGTTCACCGTGGTCACGATTATCATTCTGGGACTTCAGATATATTCCACTTTCAGCCCGGTTCTGACTCTTGGGTTGATTGGATTAGCCGGCTTGTTTGCTTGGAGGGTTAACAAAACGCTAATTCGATTCGGCTGGATCTAAAGAGATATTTAAGAGCGCCTCTTATCCCTGCCAATCCCTCCCAAGTAATAGAAATGAGAGAAAACAATGGGTAAAAAAACAATTCAGACGATATTTTTGACAGCAGGTCTTTTGACGCTGGCCGGGACCCCGCCCGGCTCGGCCGGGGCCTGGGCCGCGCCGCAGGATCAGCCGGCCGCGACGGTCATCGCCCACGTCCGCGTCTTTGACGGCGAAAACCTGATCCCGGCCGACACGGTCATCTTTAAAAACGGCCGAATCGAGGCCGTTGGGAAAAGCCTCCCCCTTCCTCCGGGAGCCGCCGTCATTGACGGCCGCGGCCAGACCCTTCTCCCCGGACTTATCGATGCCCACATCCACACCTTATCTATGGACAACCTCAAACAGTGCCTTATCTTCGGCGTCACTTCAGTCGTCGATATGTTCACCGACGTGAAATTGATGAAGGAGATCAAACAGCTCCAAACCGCCGGGAAGGCATCCGACCTGGCCGCCTTTGTTTCTTCGGGAACCCTGGCCACTGTACCCCGCGGCCACGGCACCGAATACGGCCTGGCTATCCCCACTCTGACCCGGCCGGAAGAGGCGGCGGCTTGGGTCGAAGCCCGCCTGGCCGAAGGCTCGGACTTCATCAAGATCATTGTGGAGGACGGTGGCGGAATGGGCTTCACGTTCCCTACTCTCAGCCTGGATACGGTCCGGGCCCTGATCCAGGAGGCTCACCGGCACGGCAAGATGGCCGTTGTCCATGTCACAACTCTCCGTAACAGCCTGGACGTGCTCCAGGCCGGGGCTGACGGCCTGGCTCATCTCTATTTCGAACAAGCCTTCGACCCGGAGTTCGGCCGCCTCGCGGCAGTCCGCAAGGCGTTCGTCATTCCCACTCTGACCGTATTGAATGGTATGGCCGGCCTGGGCAGCGGAAAAATTCTGGCCGAAGATAAAAGGCTGTCCCCTTACTTAAAGCCCACCGATGTAAAAAGTTTAAAGGCCTCTTTTTCGGAAAAAACCAACGAGGCACCTTATCGGGCCGCAGAAAAAGCCCTAGCCCAGCTCAAAGCCTCCGGAGTCCCCCTCCTGGCCGGCACGGATACGGGCAATCCCAACACCGCTCCTGGCGCCAGCCTCCACGATGAGCTGTCCCTTCTGGTCAAGGCCGGGTTCAGGCCGGCCGAAGCGCTGAGGGCTGCCACCTCCCTGCCCGCGGAAAAATTCTCCCTGACCGGCCGCGGCAGAATCCGGCCGGGATTTTTGGCCGACCTGATCCTGGTCAAGGGCGACCCGACCCAAGACATCCAGGCCACCCGCGATATCGTAATGGTCTGGAAAGAGGGGAAGGCCGTGGATCGGGAGGCCTACCGCCAGGCGGTCCAGAAGGAATGGGAAGCCGTAAATAAGCTTAAGAAAATCCCGCCACCTCCCCATTCCGAATCCGGCTGGATCAGCGATTTTGAGGGCGACAAGATTGCCGCCAATTTCGGCGCGGGCTGGGTCATCTCCACCGATGCCATGATGGCCGGCAAGTC
>Ga0315275_10007056_pt1 | contig 10826 bp, 9 predicted proteins | sample YL17G03_0_MG_FD_205557 | JGI IMG/M metagenome (GOLD analysis project Ga0315275, IMG submission 205557) | Sediment microbial communities from Yellowstone Lake, YNP, Wyoming, USA - YL17G03_0 | ecosystem: Environmental > Aquatic > Freshwater > Lake > Sediment | place: USA: Wyoming | collected...
CTCGGCCGGGATGCCCAGCCTGTCGGCCACGGTGGCCATGATGCGGGCATTCGCCTGGTGGGGGACGAGCAGCGCGACGTCCTCGGGTGCGTAGCCCGACTTCTCGAGCACCCGGCGAGAGGAATCGGTCATCGCGTTCACGGCCCGCTTGTAGACCTCTCGACCGGAGGCCATGTGGATGAAGTGTGCGCCGGACCAAAGCGTCGCCTGCGTGGGCGGATGCGCGGTGCCGCCTGCGGGGATGGTCAGTAGTTCTGCGCCGGTTCCGTCGGCGGCCAGCACAGAGTCGATGATGCCCGGTTCATCTGACAAGGCGAGCACGGCAGCTCCTGCTCCGTCCCCGAACAGGATGCAGGTGCCGCGGTCCTGCATGTTGAGGAAGCGTGAGAGGATCTCCGCACCGACCACGAGCACGGTCTCGGCCGCGGCCGCCCCTATCATCGACGCGGCTATCGCTAATCCGTAGGAGAAGCCGGAGCACGCCGCGTTGATGTCGAAAGCTGGGCATGAGACGCCGAGCTTGCGCTGGACGGCTACCGCGGTCGCCGGGAGCGGTCGGTCCGGGGTGAGCGTGGCTACCACGATGAGATCCAACTGCTCGGCGGCGACGCCGGCCGATTCCAGCGCACGGGTCGCTGCGTCGGTGGAGAGGTCGGACGTTACCTGACTCTTGTCGGCGAAGCGCCGGGCCCCGATACCGGTGCGCTCGCGGATCCACTCGTCGTTCGTGTCCACGATAGTCTCGAACCATGAGTTCGGGACGACCCTCGAGGGGAGCGCCGAGCCCACACCGGCTATCTGCGCGCAGCGAACGGTCACGCCGTGTCCCTGACCGGTTTGACGACGGCCGAGGCATCGGGGACGGCTTCCATCCATGCCACGGGCTGGCCCGCCCTGACGGGCTCGCCGTTCCGCCCCATCACTCCCCCCATGAGCCCCTTGGTGGGAGCGAGGACCTCGTCGGGCTCCGATCCGTCGCCATGCTCGATGGCGGCCACCGGCTGGCCCTTCTCGATCCACTCCCTGCCGGCCTGGAAGGTCTTCGGCGGAAGCATCCGAAGCCGCCCCTCGGAGGGCGCAATGAGGAGGACGAGCGGAAGCGGGGCGTGCTCGCCCTGGAGACCGTCGCTCATCCGGCTGCCTCGTCCATGGATGCAGCGAACGATACAGCGTCTTCGGGGGAGCCGACGGGAGTGGCTGCGACCCCCTGGAGGCAGCGTCTGGCGAGCTTGGTCAGGGTGTCGCCGGGTCCCGCCTCGATGAATGAGTCCACGCCCATCGAGGCAGCCGCCTTCATCGAGGTCTCCCAGCGTACCGGGGAGGTCATCTGCCGCGAAAGCAGGTCGCGAAGCGCGGACGGTTCGGACGTTGGCCGGCCGCTCGCGTTCGGTATCACGGGGAACCGTGGTCGGCGGAAGTTGAGACCGGCGATGGCGTCTCGGACGGCGCCGAGCGCCGGCTTCATCAGCGGCGAATGGAACGCGCCGGCGACCTTGAGGCGCAGCGCCTTCGCGCCGCGGGAACGGGCAAGTTCCTCTGCACGTTCGACGGCGCCGACCGTTCCGGACAGGACGACCTGTGACGGCGCGTTCTCGTTCGCGACCTGAAGGATGTCGCCTCGTCCGGCTATGTCGCAGAGCTCGGAGACCTGTTCCTTGCTGAGACCGAGGATGGCGGTCATGGTGCTGGGCGCGGCATCGGACGCTTCCTGCATCGCCCTCCCGCGAACGACGACCGTCTCGAGCGCTGGCCCGAGCTCGAGCGCTCCGGCGGCTACGAGAGCCGCGAACTCGCCGAGTGAGTGTCCTGCCGACACGGCGAACCCCACGCCTTGAGCCTCGAGCACCCGGAATGCGGCCACGTCGCAGGCGAATACGGCTGGCTGGACGACCTCGGTGGTCGCGAGCGCCCGTTCGTCCCGGCACAGCTCCGCGATGTCACGACCCATCGCCTCGGCCGCCTCATCGAGAACCGCCTTGCCGGCGGGGTGGGATGACCACGGGTCGGCCATCCCCACGTGCTGCGATCCCTGGCCGGGGAACAGGACTGCCAGGGTCAAAGCGACCTCGTCCACGTCATCACGGTCCGCAAATCATATGACGCGGGCGGGCGGGGGCCGCTCGCGTCCCCCGCCTGTGCCTGGCACGCGCCCCACGAGAACCGCCCGCACGGTGGTGGGTTGCCAGCCCAACCCTCGTCCTGTAGAACTGGTGAGAGCCCATGGCCGACAGGGTTGCATCGCACTTCCCATCTCCCCGGCCGAATGCCGAGGGATTGACCGGTTTCCTGGGCCGCGATATGGCGGTCGATCTGGGGACCGCGAACACGCTCGTCTACGTTCGGGGCAGGGGCATCGTCCTGAACGAGCCTTCAGTGGTCGCGATCAACACGCACACCGGAGCCATCCTGGCCGTCGGTGCCGAGGCGAAGCGGATGATCGGGCGGACGCCCTCGCACATCCGGGCGGTGCGGCCCCTAAAGGATGGCGTTATCGCCGACTTCGACGTCACCGAGAAGATGCTCCGCTACTTCATCCACAAGGTGCACAGGCGCCGCTTGCTTGCCAAGCCGCGCGTTGTCGTGTGCGTTCCGTCGGGCATCACGGGAGTGGAACAGCGTGCGGTCGAGGAAGCGACCATCGCGGCCGGTGCGCGCCGCGCGTACATCATCGAAGAGCCCATGGCAGCCGCGATCGGTGCGGGACTCCCGATCCACGAGCCTGGGGGGAACATGATCGTCGACATCGGCGGCGGTACGACCGAGGTCGCGATCATCTCCCTCGGTGGAGTGGTCACCTCCACCTCCCTCCGCGTCGGTGGGGATGAGCTGGACGACTCCCTCGTGCAGTTCGTCAAGAAGGAGTACGCGGTGCTCCTCGGCGAGCGCACGGCGGAAGCGCTGAAGCTCGCCATCGGGTCCGTATTCCCGATGCCGGACGAACTGAACGCGGAGATCAAGGGACGGGATCTCGTCTCGGGCCTCCCCAAGACCATCCACATCACCGCCGAGGAGGTGCGGAGAGCAATCGAGGAACCCGTCAGTGCGATCTTCGACGCCATCAAGACTTCGCTGGACCGCACCCCGCCCGAGCTCGCCGCGGACATCATGGACAGAGGCGTCATGCTGACCGGTGGCGGAGCGCTGCTCCGCGGATTGGACGAGCGGTTGCGGCACGAGACCGGCATGCCGGTTCACATCGCCGACAGCCCCCTCTCGTCGGTCGCCATCGGCTCGGGCAGGTGCCTCGAGGAGTTCGAGGTCCTCCAGAGGGTCCTGGTCAGCCCGTCCAGGCGCTGACCCCGTGGTCGTCGGATCCAGAGCGCGCAGAACCCGCCTGTTGGTGGTGGCCCTCGTTGCGCTCAGTCTGCTCACCATCACGCTCGACTACCGCCAGGGGACTACGGGCCCCCTCGAGGTGCTCGGGAAGACCGCACTGGCCGTCATCGCCCCGCTCCAGGAAGCCGTCACCAAGGTCACGAACCCCGTGGCGAACTTCTTCTCGGGGCTTGCCCACTTGCCGTCCCTGCAGCAAGAGAACCGGAAGCTCAAGGCGCAGCTCGATGCGACCCGGCAGGAGATGATCAAGACCGCGGACTACGAGACCAAGATCCAGACGTTGGAGGATCTACTCGCTCTCAGGGAATCCCTGAACCCCGAAACCGTCGCGGCGGTCGTGGTTGGGAGCAGCGTGTCGGATTTCGAGTGGTCCATCACGATCGACAAGGGTTCGAGCGCCGGCGTGCAGCCGGGGACGCCGGTCGTGGCAAGCACGGGCGGGAACTCGGTTCCGGGGATGACGGGCGCGCTCGTCGGCCGAGTGATCCGGGTGACGCCCTACTCCGCGGACGTGATGTTGATCATCGATCCCGAGTCCAAGGTGGGCGCTCGCGTCTTCACGTCCGGCGTGCTCGGTCTCGTGGAGGGACGAGGCACCGGGGATCTGCAGATGACGCAGATCCCCGCGAACGCATCGGTCCGGCTGGACGACGTCGTGTCCACCGTGTGGTGGAGCTATGGGAACCTGCAGAACCGGTACCCCCCCGGCATCGTGATAGGCAGGGTCTCCCGGGTCCTCCAGGACACCGGCGACATGGACAAGTTCGTGACCGTCCGGCCTGCTGTGGACTTCTCCTCGCTCGAGTTTGTGCTCGTCGTCAAGACCGCGGGTACGCAGTAGATGCGGCGGACCGTTACCCTCATCGTCCTGGTTGTGACGGCGCTCCTGTTGCAGACGACGGTGTTCTCGCGCGTCACGCTGATGGGGGCCAAGCCCCAGTTCGTCTACATGATCACGGTCCTCATGGCTATGCTCGAGGGGCCCTCGACCGGTGCGGTCATGGGGTTCGCCGGCGGGATGGCCCAGGACTTTCTCCAGAACGCGCCGAAGGGCGTGACTGCGTTGACCCTGACGCTGCTCGGGTACATGGTGGGACTCGTGCGCCAGTACATCGTTACGCCCTCGCCGCTGCTGCCGATGGTGCTCGTGGCCCTCGGCACGTTCGGCGGGATCATCTTCTACGGGATCGTCTCGGCACTGATAGGGGAGATGCACGTCGGATGGGCGTACATGTTCAAGATGGCGTTCATGTCTGGGGTCTACAACGGCGTGCTCACGCCGCTGGTCTTCCCGCTGCTCAAGCGGATGACCGAGGGGATAGCGGCGCCCAGGAGGGTCTTCAGGTGGTGAGAGGGTGACCGAAGGGCGCGCCGGATCCAGGCTCAAGGCGCTGACCGCACTCGTGTTCTTCATGTTCCTCGCACTCACCACGCGGCTCTGGTACCTGCAGGTGATGGCCTCGGAGGGGTATCGCATCCAGGCCTCCGAGAACGCGGTCCGCGTGGTGGAGGTGCCGGCATCCCGTGGACGCATCCTGGACGTGAACGGCGTCCCGATGGTGGACAACCAACCCAGCCTCAGGGTGGTCATCGACCGTTTCGACGTCGCCGGTCACGAGGAAGCGGTCCTCCACGCCCTGGCCGATCTCCTGGTTCAGATGGGAAAGGGTTACGACTACGAGACCCTCAAGGCGCGCTTCGAGAGCAACAAGTATCTCCCGTACGCACCGGTGCCGGTCGCTTTCCACGTGCCGAGAGAGGTGACGTTCGCGATCGGTGAGTACCCCGAGAGGTTCCCCGGCGTGGCCGTCGAGGAGGTCCAGGACCGGCAGTACCTGAGCACGGACAGGACGCTCGCGGCGCATATCCTCGGCTTCATCGGCCCCATGAACGAGCAACAGTGGGGAACCCCTGAGTACGCCGGCTACGACCCGAACGACACGGTCGGTCAGGCGGGCATCGAGCAGCAGTACGAGCCCTACCTACACGGTGAGCCCGGCGCGAAGAAGATCCGGGTCGACGCGACGGGCAAGGTGCTGGCCGAGATCGGGAACGCGGAGCCGGCGGCGCGCGGCGCTGACATCCGCCTCAACGTTGACCTCGCAACGCAGCAGCTCGTGGAGCAGACGCTGGCTGGCGGGATAAGGATGGCGCAGAACGCCGGCTACAAGGCCAACGCCGGCGTAGTCGTCGTGATGGACCCGAACACCGGAGCGATACGGGCGCTGGCATCGAACCCGACTTTCAACCCGGCCGTCTACAGCGGGGGGTTGTCTTCGGCGGAAGCAGCTGTGTTGGGAGCGGGGGAGCGTCCGCGCACGCACCCGCTCAGGGTGGAGTGGCGGGTCGCGAACGATGCTGCGCCGCTCCTCGACCGCGCGACGGACGGGCTGTATCCACCGGGTTCTTCCATCAAGCCTTTCATCGCCCTCTCGGCCCTTCACCAGGGGTTCGCGGACGAGGACGACCGGTTCAGCTGCTCAGGCACTTTCGAGGTGCCCCAGGACATACCGGGGCAGCATTGGCACAACTGGACCACGGTGGACCTTGGCTACATGAACCTGCGCGAAGCGCTCGTCCAATCCTGTGACACGGTCTTCTACCACTTCGGCTACTACGACTACTGGTCCGCCTTCTGGCACGAGGGTCCGACGACGAGGGAGCTCATGCAGAAGGACCTGAGGTCTTTCGGGTTCGGGGAGACGCCCGGGATCGACCTGCCGTCTGTCAGCGCCGGCGTCGTGCCCGACGAGCTGTGGAAGATCGAGGAGTTCTGGGAGCTGGCGTACGAGAACGACAAGAAGAACCTCATGTACTGCGAGTGGCACATGTGCCCGGGCGACTTCATCAACATGTCGATCGGCCAGGGCGATCTCCGCGTCACGCCCCTGCAGCTCGCCGTCGGTTTCTCGGCGATAGCCAACGGGGGGAAGATCTGTGCACCCCGACTCGCCAAGGACGCGGAGCGCCTCGGCGGGAAGGTCGTGCAGCAGTTCCCGCCGGACTGCCGGCAGATATCGGGCTACCAGCAGGACTGGCTCAAGTACGTGAGGAATGCCCTCGCGGGCGTTCCGCGGCCGCATGGGACCGCGGCATCCGCTTTCATAGGCTTCCCCTTCGGGCAGCTCGAGTACTTCGGCGGGAAGACCGGCACGGCTGAGGTTCCCGGGAAGCAGGACTTCTCGTGGTTCGTGGGCCTCGCCAGGGGGACCGACGTGCAAGGCGACGCCCACGAGTACGTGGTGGTGGCGCTCGTCGAGCAGGGCGGCCACGGGTCGGAGACCGCTGCTCCGATAGTGCGCCAGGTGGTTGACGGGCTGTTCGACCTGAACGACCCGAACAGGCTCACTAGGGGAGGGGTGGCCGACTGATGGACGCCACCTATGGCAGGGAGATGTTCGCTACGGAGCGGAGGCCGATCCGTCACCTCGACGTCACCCTGCTGCTGACCACGCTGGCTCTCTCCGTCATCGGGCTGTTCATGGTGTACTCGGCTACCTACAGGTCGCTCCAGGCCCAGCAGCTCGATCCCGGCACCTACCTGAAGAGGCAGATCGTGTGGGCCCTGTTCGGGGTGATCCTGTTGCTCCTGTGCGCCAGCTTCGATTACCGCTTCGTGAAGACCTACGCAGGCTTCATCTATGGGGCGATGCTCTTGTCCTTGGTGTTCGTGCGCAGCCCGTTGGGCACGTCCGTGAAGGGGTCGCAGAGGTGGTTCGAGTTCCTCGGCTTCCAGTTCACACCCTCCGAGTACATGAAGATCGCGGTCATCGTCATGCTCGCTGCTTACTTGGCCGAGCTGCGGACGACACGGCTCAGCCTCGACGAGACGCTCCGCGTCACCGCGATAGCGGCTTTCCCGATGCTGCTCGTGTTCCTGCAGCCCGACGTCGGCACGACGATCGTCATCTGCGCCATCCTCGTGGGCACGCTCGTGGTCGCCGGCGCGAGGCCGAGGCATCTTGCCGTTCTCGCTCTCTCGGCGGTCGTACTGATCTTCCTGGCGTTCCAGATGGGCGTAGTGAAGGACTACCAGATAGCACGACTCATCGGGTGGCTGGACCCTTCGTCGGACCCTCAGAGCGCCGGCTACAACAAGGCGCAGGCCGAGATAGCGGTGGGGTCGGGCGGACTGGCAGGTCGGGGCTACCTGCACGGAACTCAGACGAACCTCGACTTCGTCCCCGAGCAGCACACGGACTTCATCTTCACGGTGGTCGGGGAGGAGTTCGGATTCCTCGGCGCGATGTTCGTCGTGGCGCTGTTCGGCGTGCTCGTCTGGCGGGCGTTCCGCATAGCGCTGTTATCGAAGGACCCGTTCGGGACCTACCTGGCAGCGGGCATTGCGTCGATGTTCGCGATCGAGGTCTTCGTGAACGTCGGGATGAGCGTCGGCATCATGCCGATCACAGGCATCCCGCTGCCTTTCGTCTCCTACGGCGGAAGCGCGATGATGGCGAACTATATCGCGATCGGGTTGCTGCTCAACGTCCACATGCGACGGTTCAAGTGAGGGCGAACCCTGAGACTGGCCTGGATCGGCGGCCGAGTCAGGGCTGATATCCTCGGGGCAGATGTGATCGCCAGGCCCCCTGGGGGCTGGGCGATATCGAACCGCGCGGATCCGCGCGCCGACCGGGCCGGGAATCCCCTGGAGCGGTGACCGAGCGCCGGGTCGCGCACCGAGAAAGGGCGTTTGCGTGCGTAGAGGCGCGCGCGGGCTGCGGATGTCGCTCGCGCGGTAACGACGGTTCGCTGCCGGTCTCCGCCCCGCAGCCCCAGAGAGGAAGTGCCCATGAACGACGAGCCCCCCGAGGCCGTCACTCCCACGCGCGCCCGAGAGCCCGTCAGCGGCACCGGCGACGCGGCCAACGGGGGTGTTGGCGCCGGGGAGACCCCGAAACCGCGTTCTCGTCGCCGCCGCGGGGGCCGAGGGCGTCGCAAGAAGCCGGCGGGCGCGGGAAGTGCCGGATCGGGGGGAGAGCCCGAGAGCCCCGCGGAGACCGAGACGCAGGCGAAGGCTCCTTCGAGGCAAGTCTCGGGACAAAGACCTGCCGGGGAGGAGCCTGCCGGGGAGAAACCCGTCGCCGGACAAAGGCGCAGCTCCAAGGGGGCTACTCCGAAGAAGCCGGCCGCGAAGAAGCCCCCCGGGGCCAAGAAGCCGGCCGGAGCGAAGGAACCTACAGCAGGAAGGAAGCCGACCGCTGCAGCGAAGGAATCTACAGTAGGAAGGAAGCCGACCGCTGCAGCGAAGGAACCCTCTTCGGAGGAGCCGGGAGGGAGCGACAAGCCCGAGTCCAGGCAGCCTGCTGCGAGACGCCGCCGCCGAGGTGGACGTGGCCGAGGTGGGAAGAACACCCGGACGACGTCAACCTCCGACACCGAGGCGACCGCAACCCAACCGGCACCTGAACCCGCAGCCGAGGAGCCCGTCGAGCTCCCCGACGACTCCGCCGCCGAGAAGCCCGCTCGGTCGCGCAGGCGGCGCACGACCCCAACTTCGGCGGAGAAGACTGCGGCTGGAGAGAAGACCGCTACGCCGGCCCCGACCCGCCTCTCGGCGCGCGCTGCGCGACCCTCTCGCGGGCGCAGGCGCGAGGTGCTCCCACCTCTGCGTCGGGTCCAGGACAAGATCATGGTCATCACGGAGCACGGAGAACGCGATCAGATAGCCGTTCTCGAGGATCGCGAGCTCGTCCAGCACTACATCACGCGTGTCGGCTCACGCTCGATGGTCGGCAACATCTACATGGGCAAGGTCCAGAACGTGCTGCCGGGTATGGAGGCCGCGTTTCTCGACATCGGCTCCGGGCGCAACGCCGTTCTGTACGCGGGCGAGGTCAACTACGACGAGGATATCGAGGGCCCCACTCCCCGCATCGAGCAGGCGCTCAAGTCCGGCCAGGCCGTGATGGTCCAGGTCACCAAGGACCCGCTCGGTGGCAAGGGAGCTCGCCTGACGGCGCAGGTGAGCCTGCCCGGTCGCTACCTCGTGCTGACTCCCGACTCGCAGGTCTTCGGCATCAGCCGCCGCTTGGCCGACGAGGAGCGCCGCAGGCTGCGAACCGCCGTCAAGAAGGTCATGCCCGAGGGGTACGGGATCATCGTGAGGACCGCCGCGGAGGGTGCGTCGGCCGAAGATCTCGGTGCGGACGTCGCTCGTCTGGTCGAGGCTTGGGCGGCGATCGCCAAGAAGGCGAAGAAGGTCAAGGCCCCGGCAGCTGTGTACGAGGAGCCGGAGCTAACCGTCCGCGTGGTCCGCGATCTGTTCAATGCCGAGGAGTTCAAGGAGATGGCCACCGACTCGCCACGCATCTACGAGCTGGTGACCTCCTACCTGGGCGACGTGGCGCCGGACCTGGTGGGGAGGGTGCGGCTGCACGGTGGGCCCCTGCCGGCGTTCGAGGAGTTCCACATTGTCGAGCAGATCCACAAGGCGCTCAACCGCAAGGTCTGGCTGCCGTCCGGCGGGTACTTGGTGATCGACCGAACCGAGGCGCTCACCGTCATCGATGTCAATACCGGCAAGCACGTGGGCAAGACGAATCTGGAGGAGACGGTCGTCAAGACGAACCTCGAAGCGGCGGAGGAGGTCGCACGACAGCTCCGCCTGCGCGACATCGGCGGCATGATCATCGTCGACTTCATCGACATGCTGCTCGAGCAGAACAAGAAGAAGGTCATCCAGACCGTCAAGGAGGCCCTGGCGCAGGACAAGACGCGGTCACAGGTATTCGACATCAGCCCGCTCGGGCTGCTAGAGATGACCCGCAAGCGGGTCTCGGCCGGGTTGCTGGAGTCGTTCTCGGAGACCTGTCCCACGTGCGAGGGACGCGGGATACTCCTTACCCTGGACATCTAGACCCACGGAGGGCTGAGATATGTACGCGGTCATCAAGACGGGCGGCAAGCAGCACAAGGTGAAGGCCGGGGACACGATCCGGGTCGAGCTCCTGGAGGGCAACCCGGGCGACAAGGTGACTTTCGAACCGATCCTCGTCGTGGACGACCAGGAGAAGCCCCACTTCGGCAAGGATCTGACCGGGGCGAGCGTTACCGGCGTCCTCGCGGGCGAGGTGAAGGGCGAGAAGATCCGCGTATTCAAGTACAAGCCGAAGAGCGGCTACTCGCGCAGGCAGGGGCACCGCCAGACGCTGACGGTGGTGGAGATCGAAGAGATCGGGTTCTCGCCTCCGACGCGGACCGCGAAGAAGCGGGAGAAAGCCGACGAGCCCTCCGGGGGAACTCCCACGGATGGTGATGAGTAGGTCCGTCGGCTGGTAACTTGACTCGACCATGGCGCACAAGAAGGGCGGAGGCTCATCTCGGAACGGCCGGGATTCCGAGTCCAAGCGGCTCGGCGTGAAGACCTATGGCGGCCAGACCGTGGCGGCTGGCTGCATCCTTGTGCGCCAGCGGGGGACGCGCATCCATCCCGGCCGGGGGGTCGGCAAGGGTGGGGACGACACGCTCTTCGCCCTGGTGGCCGG
>Ga0315275_10007057_pt1 | contig 10825 bp, 8 predicted proteins | sample YL17G03_0_MG_FD_205557 | JGI IMG/M metagenome (GOLD analysis project Ga0315275, IMG submission 205557) | Sediment microbial communities from Yellowstone Lake, YNP, Wyoming, USA - YL17G03_0 | ecosystem: Environmental > Aquatic > Freshwater > Lake > Sediment | place: USA: Wyoming | collected...
ATCTTGCCCAGCGAATCCACGTTCAACTCCTGGATGAAAAAACCCGGCGGGTTGGCCAATCGATTGGTGCAGCCAGTTTACCAACCATAAACTGAAGAAAAGAGTATGCGTATGAAATTTCATCAGAATACAGCCACGTTATTCATTCCCGATGGTCTGTCGCCAGAAAAAGCTCTAATGCGCACGACCCACATGGCAATCAGTGCCCACCAGGACGATATCGAAATCATGGCAGCCGAACCCATTTTGAGCTGCTTTCAACAGCCTGACTTATGGTTCAGCGCCATTGTGATGAGTGATGGACGCGGCTCACCTCGAGATGACCTCTACAAAGATTACTCTGATGAAGATATGCGTGTGGTGCGGATGAAGGAGCAAAAAAAGGCCGCGATTATAGGCGAATATGCCACCTTGGTGCAGCTTGATTATCCGAGCAGAGTAATAAAAGACGCTAAAAACAAACAGCCAGTTGAAGACCTGTTGTTGATTTTAAATGAAGCGCTCCCTAGATTTGTGTACACCCATAACCTGGCAGACAAACATGATACCCATGTAGCCACTGCACTGCGTGTAATCAAAGCCCTCCGTCGCTTACCAGCCGCCGAGCGCCCAGAAAAACTATACGGGTGCGAGGTTTGGCGCAGCCTGGATTGGCTGCTGGATAGCGACAAGGTTGCGTTCAACCTCAGCTCGCACGAAAATTTGCAGGCTGCATTGCTGGGCATATTTGACTCTCAAATCTGTGGCGGTAAACGATATGACTTAGCCTCAATGGGCCGCCGCAAGGCTAATGCCACCTATTTTGAGACTCACGGCTTGGATACTGCGACGGGTCTTTCATTTGGAATGGATTTAACACCTTTGATTGAAGATGAGGAAAAACCGATAAACCATTTTGTGCAGGAATATATTACACGCTTTGCCCAGGCTGTTGCTGATAGCCTTACTCGCCTTGGCTGATATCACCGAATGATCATCTATCGATGATGGAGAATTGTTGTGCGATCTAATCGACCACCCCAAAAACCAATAATCGGAATCGATGTTGGGGGGACCAAGATTGCAGCTTGTTTGGTCAACCTGCAAGGTAAGATCCTATCAACTATTCGCCGGTCAACTGATGTTTCTAACCCAGATGCAACCCTTGATAGCATCGCTATTTCCGTTAAAGAACTTATAGTTGCCAACCGGCTTGATTCCAATCGTATCGATGCCATTGGATTTGGTATCCCTGGCCTTGTGGATGCCGAGAATGGCATCGGTATCGCATCGGTAAACCTGGGCTGGAAAAACGTCGCTGTGCAGGCCGGCTTAGAAGCTCGTTTGGGAATACATTGCATCATCGATAATGATGTCAGAGCGGGGGCAATAGGTGAGGCCCGCTTTGGAGCTGCAAAAGGGTTGAAAAATCTGGTCTATCTCAATGTGGGTACTGGCATTTCAGCAGTGATTCTGCTGGATGGAAAAATATTTATGGGAACTCACGGACTAGCCGGCGAAATTGGTCATGCAGTCCTGATTCCGGAGGGTCCAGAATGCAAGTGCGGTGGTCGCGGGTGTTTTGAGGCAGTTGCTTCGGGCCCAGGTATTGCGGAAAGAGCACTAGGAAAAATAAAAAATGGGCAAATTTCCATTCTCGCACCACAAGGATGGTCGCCTTCACTAACTCTAACTGCCGAGAACGTGTTTGCAGCCTCCCTCCAGGGTGACCATGTAGCAATTGAAACATTGGAGGAAATTGCTAAGTTGATGGCTTACTCACTTCAATACCTTACGCTGGCCTATGACCCAGAAGCAATTATCATCGGTGGCAGCGTCGTGTTAAGCAGTCCATTCTTGTTCAAGAATATTCAGCAAATGCTACGTAAGTTGGGTAGCAGTTCTTGGGTATTTGGAAAAGCCTATAGCAAGGATTTAGTGAGACTATCTACCCTCGGCAATAACGCAGGGGTACTAGGTGCTGCGGCACTGGTAGCCCCTCAACCATATCAAGAATAACATCTGGTTTCTCAAGGAACCCTGGAAGGAGGTGGACTAAAGTAAAAAAATAACAGATATATGTGTTTAGTAACCAAGTCAACCACAATTAGAACCCATTTCAACCATATTATGGAAGGAGAATGTAAGGTGAAACGTATTTTGCAAGTAACAATGATTTTAGTCATGGTGGCATTGCCATTGGTCGGCTGCGCCACCCCCGCAACCCAGGTCGCTACCCAAGTTGCTACACAGCCTCCCGCTGCAGCAACTCAAGCGCCTGTAGCTACCCAAGTGGCGATGGATTTTGTTGTCTGGTCCTATGGTATTGAGACCATTAACGACAACATCAAGAATTTCCAAGCCCTGAATCCTGACATCACCATTACCCTTAAGGATTACTCCTGGCTTGACTACCACGATACGATGGTCGCCGCCTTTGCTGCCAATAACCCACCCTACCTGCTGTACGGCTCAGATCACTGGCTGAACGAATGGGCCGCAGCTGGCTGGCTTGCCCCCCTAGACAAGTACTGCCCGAACATAGCAGGTTACTCCAAAGAAGTCGCTGCTTATGCTCTTCAGGGGATGACTTATAACGGCGCAGTGTATGGCGTATCCTACTATGCGGATGATTTGGACTTCATGTACAATGATACCTTGCTCAAACAGGGTGGTTTCACAGCTGCTCCAACAACCCTGGATGAATTATATACACAGGCCAAGGAATTGAAGGCTAAGGGCGTAAACGAGTATCCTATTATCTTTGCTTGGTCTCAGAAGGAAGGCGCTTTCCCAGAAGCTTGGACCTCATTAGTATTTGCCCAAACGGAATCCGGCGCATCTTTGTTCGATGACCTCTTAAACCCAATCTTCAACGTCGAGGGCAGCTCAGCTTTCCAGGTAATGGAATGGTTACGCAAGATTTATGTTGAAGGCTTGCTTGATCCAGCTAGCCTCTCCACGGCAGAAATTGACCAGGTGAAATCCATGCAAGCTGGTGCTCACACATTCACGATTGCTCCCCAGTACAACATGGCTGAATTGAACAAACCGGCAAGTGGTGATTTCGCTGGCCAATTTAAGATTGCATTGATGCCCGGTGTGAGTCACTCCAACGTCGGTTATGTCCGCTTCTATGCCATGACCCAAAAAGTCGTTGATGCAGGTCCTGACTACATTGCTGCGGCATGCAAATTCATGGACTACTTTGGCGGCAAGACTGATGGCCAGTACGTAGTCGTCAAGCGCTGGGCTGTTGAGAACGGCCTAGGCTTTGCCCAACTGCCGTTGTTCGATGACCCAGATATTATTGCAGCCTTTGGCCAATGGGGCGATGTAGACATGATTAAACAACAGGCTATTCTCGCTCGTGCAAAGGAAGGTATGACCCCCTGGTATGGTTCGTGGGATGTCTTCACCCGTGCTGAAATCCACAAGGGTATTCTTGGTCAACAAACTTCCATGGAAACGCTCAATAATATGGCTGGCAACTGGGATGAGTTGAAGGCTACACCGTAATATTTTCCCGTGGGAGGACGGGGATATACGTCCCTGTCCTCCCCATGTTTCGGAAACCCCATATTTTGGAGGTGTATTATGTCTGTTGAAAATGCCACCCAGGTAAAGCCCCGTCGGAGCACCAGCCGGTTTTTTGAGAAATTTTATCCTTATGGTTCGGTGCTTCCTGCTCTTCTAATAATCATTCTCTTTACCATTTTTCCGGTAATTTATGCCATCCGGGTCAGTGTTTACCAAAATATACTGACAAAACCAAACTCGCATCCTTTTGTCGGATTAAAGAATTTCATTGATGTAATCACCAGTTATTATTTCAAGACTGCCCTCGTCAATACCGCTATCTATACTATTGCGGCGGTTACAGGTGTTATTATATTTGGACTGATCGTAGCATCCCTTTTAAATACGAAAATTCGATCCGTTAATGCATTAAAAATCATCATCCTGCTGCCATGGGCGGTTCCGGCTGTGGTTGCAGGATTGATGTGGAAATGGATCTTAAACTCCGATTTTGGAATTTTTAATGGCATCCTTTATTCCTTAGGGCTAATCAAATCCTATATTCCTTTCCTGGCAGATCCCGTGCTGGCCAAGTTTAGCCTGGTAATGGCGCATATCTGGAAAGAAGGACCTCTGGCGACAATTTTTATCCTGGCAGGCCTTCAGCTCATTCCGAATGAATTATATGAATCAGCAAAAATTGACGGTGGAGGCGGCCTGCGCTTGTTTCGGCATATCACTTTACCGCTCCTTCGGCCCATATTACTCGTTGTCGTGGTTTACGAGACGATGACTGCCATCCTCACTTTTGATCTCATCTATGTCATGACTGGAGGTGGTCCTGGGGATTCAACCGCATTGATCAGTTGGTTTGCCTATGCAGAAATTTTTAAATTCTTAAATTTGGGCAATGGGGTTGCGCTTTCAATCATCATTGCGTTAATTACCCTGGTGCTGATTATTCTTTATATGCGGGCATTGAAGACCGAAACTACGATTTACTGAGGATTGTACAGCCATGCGCATAAAACAACGCGCTCGTATAAATTCAATTCTAACGAATTTGATGGTGGTGATCTTGATTATCTATATCGCTGGGCCCTTTGTCTGGGTGATTTCCGCAAGTTTTCAGGGCGAAAATGAATTGTTGAAAAAGCCACCTTCCTTCATACCAAAGAACCCAACCACCGATAACTATCGTTATGTATTTACCGGCCAGGTGCCAACCTCGTATGAGGTAAAAGGGCAGCTACGTAGTCGTATTTCGCAAGAAGCGCGATTGATTGCTCCGGCATTGAAAAATAGTTTTATTATTGCAATAACGGTTTTAGCGATTAACCTTCTTTTTGCAACCCCGGCAGCTTATGCCTTTGCGCGCTTACGTTGGAAATTCAGGTCAGGATCCTATAATTTCATTTTAGCGAGCAGGCTGATGCCAGCCATGGCGATTGCCATTCCGTATTACATGATTATCCAATCGCTGAGATTAATGGACAGCAAACTGTCCTTAATTCTCGTCCATAGTGCCTTAACCATCCCTTTTTCCATCTGGTTTCTGACTATGTACATCACCAATATCCCCAGGGATCTGGAGGAGGCGGGACAAGTGGATGGTTGCAACTATTTCCAGGTGCTCAAAAATATTGTGGTTCCGTTAATTATTCCCGGCCTGGTTGCTGCCTCTGCCTTCGCTTTTATGACCTCATATAATGAGTTCTTATTTGCCCGTTTTTTGACCACTTCCATCGCCTCCCAAACCGGGCCGGTGGTTCTCTCATCAATATCGGGCAACCCTGACGCTTCATACTCATTGATTTCGGTATGCCTCACCCTGGGCATGATCCCGCCAATTATCCTGGCCATCAGCATGCGCAAGTGGCTGACCGAGGGTTTATCTTCAACGATTACTTTCCGATAATTCCAACTGCTAAAACTTTATTAATGGAAGGAACATGCCAATTGTGAACAATAAAGTGCACGTACGTGAGGGAACCATCACACTACCTACCTATAATATTAAGGGGGAAAATCGCAATCCAGTCTTCCGCTCTCAATATGGAGTGGCGCACATTTATCCATACACATTGCTAGATGATATCGATTCCAAAATCGAGGACAAGACTTATCAAACGCTGATCTTGGAGAATAAGTACCTCCTGGTCACGATCATCCCCGACTTGGGCGGCCGGGTTTATTCCGTATTTGATAAGGTCTCTCAACGGGAAGTGTTCTATAAGAATTCCATCGTGCGATTTGCCCCCCTGGCCATCCGCGGAGCTTTCTTTTCAGGCGGTGTAGAATTCAGCTTCCCGGTTGCGCATGCCCCAACCACGTGTGACAAAGTCAATTGGGATATTAGTGAGAACCTGGACGGTTCTGCAAGCATCTCCATTGGTGGGTTGGAGCACCTATCACGCCTGCGGTGGACGATCACCTTGACCCTTTTCCCAGACCGCTGCGCCTTGGCTCAGGATGTCTTTCTATACAACCCAGGTACAATTCCTGGCAGATATCACTATTGGACCAATGCATCTTTGGATGCCAATGAGGGTACGGAGTTCGTTTACCCGCTGCATCGCGCCCGCTCATATGAATACGCGGGAAGTGCATCCTGGCCTTTTGCCCGCCTGGACTTGATTCTTGAAGATCCAGGTCTGCCCGGGATGGAAGGTGTGCCTATGTGGCCAGCCAACCGGCTGCAAGCGCCAGTTAATTTTCGCTGGCAGAAGAACATGCTGGCTCAGGTATCCATCTTCGGTCGGGATGTCGAATGGGATTATTTCGGTGCCTGGCAGCACAAGGTCGACCACGGCTACGCCCATGTAGCTAAAAGCAAGGATGTCTCTGGGATGAAGCTATGGTCATGGGGTAATGCGCCGGTGGGGGTAATTAATCAGACCGCATTGACTGATGATGGATCGGTGTATGCTGAAACGCAGTGCGGAGCAATGGAAACACAACTTGATTTCAGTTTTCTGCAACCGGGAAAAACACGCCTCTGGCGCGAGTGGTGGCTGCCCTTACGCGGGTTGGGTGGGCTGACCTGTGCCAGCGCATCGCTCGGCGCCAGAATCAACCTTTCACCCAATGAGGACGATGGCACGATTACACTTTTGCTGGCGCTCTGCCCAGTGATGGATATTGAAAATGCATTAGTCAGGCTTTCACTGCCCAGCGAAGTTCTGCTGGAAAAAACCGTCACCATGTCTCCAAATAGCCCCTGGTCAGAGAAGATCGAGGTAAAAGGGGTAACACTGGCTGACAAACCACTTTCCCTGCTGGTGCAGGATAAAAATGGCAACGTGCTGCTGGATATTATCCAAAAGCGAGATTCCAATGGAACGGGATTGAATAAACAAGCTGCCTTGCCTGAAGCGAAAACAGCAGAAAGTTATTTTCAACAAGGTTTGAAGCATGAGAACTTTGATAACCGCGAGCAAGCCAGGGATGCTTATCAGACCGCTCTATTACTTTCTGATACTCACAAGGATGCCCACCTGCGCTACGGATTGATGCTAATGCGTTCCGCCCAATTCAACGAGGCGGATGTACATTTTTCACAAGCTAGTAAATTAGGCAATCCCGAAGGCTATTTTTACCGTGCCCAAATTGCCCTCTTCCTTGGCAACCTGGCCATGGCAGAAGAGCACTTTAAAGCAGTGTGCAACTTTGAACCAATATCGATCGCAGCTTTGATAGGCATGGGGAAGGTCGCTATGCGTCGGAAAGCCTACGAACAGGCGATTGAATATTTCCAAGAGGCTTGTAAGCATTCTGAGGAGTCAGAAGCGCCAGAAGTGCTTCTGGCCATCGCCTTGCGCTTAACTGGCAAGCTGGACGAGGCTCATACCCGCCTGCAAAAAGTCCTGGCATGCGACCCGCTTAATCTACTAGCCTTGCATGAAATCGTTGAGGGAAAATATTCTGAAAGTGAAACGGCCCATAAGAAACTACACCGCTTACTGATGGATGATTTTGCTTATTTTACTGATTTATCCTGTTTCTATCTGGATGCTGGCCTGCCGGAGGTCGCGCTGGATGTGCAACAAGCTGCCTGGAACCATAATCCTACGGCAATGGTGGCTTACTTGGCCGGATATGTGAGCTATCTACTCGATAATAAAACTGAAAGTATAACCTGGTTGGAAAAAGCCCGGAACGCCTCGCCTGAATTTGGTTTCCCCAGCCGATTAGAAGATGTTTTGGCATTGGAATTTGCCCTCAAAGAAAACCAGAATGACCTTCATGCAAAGTACTTTCTGGGCAACTTCTGCTACGCCCATGAGCGCTACGATGAGGGTATCCAATTGTGGCTGGAATCCGTAAAAGGTATGGCGTCATATGATGTCCTGCTACGCAACCTGGGCATAGCCTTCTGGCAACGCAAAAATGATCTTGAGACGGCTATAGACTATTTTGAAAAAGCGCTGGCGATCAACCCCAAAAACCAGGACCTCTACCTGCACCTTGACGATTTGTATAAATTACGTGGGATGAATGACAAGCGTGAGCAGTTACTGGCTAGGATCAAATCGCTGGTGGATGTGCGTGAGGATGTGCATAAACGAAGCATAACCATGCTGGTGGATCTGAGGCATTATGATGAAGCCATCAGGTTGATGGAAGTAGAAAAATTCATCCCAATGGAAATGGACCAGAGCTTTCATAATACATTTGTCCAGGCATTGATGTTACGTGTGACTGACCATCTCAAGGCAGGTCGGGTTGAAGAAGCTATCCAGGATTATTTGAAGATGTTGGAGTATCCTGAAAACCTTGGAGTCGGCGCCCCAACCACCCGAATGCAGGCTCATATTTATTATCAGCTTGGTCTTGCGTACGAAAAATTGGGCAAATACTGTCTGGCAATCCGGGCCTGGCGCGAAGCAGCCAGCGAGCACCATGCACATGGGAAAGAACTATACCCATTCATCCAGATGGCGTTGGATAAGCTCAGTCGCTACAGTGAACTAGGTTTAGAAGAATAAACTGAGACTTTACCAGCGCACCTGTTTCCACACAACTTAGTTGACGAATAAATAGAACCGTAAACCTAAAATAATCAGAAAAAGGAGAAAAAAATCTATGAAAGTTTTATATGCTGGTGATTCTGCATCAAAAATTGGACCTATATTTGTTGCCTCCCCCTTCAACTTTGAGGTCAAAGGGTTCTCCCACCACATTTGGGGTCAACCCCTGATTGACTCGCTCCATGAGGGCGGCATAGAAGTGACTCATATGACATGCGAGGATGCGATCGCCGACTTTCCGCGCACGGTGGCAGAGCTGTCTACCTACAATGTTATCATCCTTTCAGACATTGAGTTTGAAGTCCTGGCACTTTACCCATTCTGGGTGGCTGGCACACCCTTGCCCCGTACTAATCGCGTCAAGGCTATCCGAGAATTTACACGCAATGGCGGCGGTTTAATAATGGTGGGTGGTTGGACGTCTTTCAGCGGACGTTTTGGCCATGGTGGGTACTATGACACCCCGATTGAGGAAGCACTGCCGGTAACCTGCATGAAGGGTTTGGATGACCGCATCGAAACCCCGGAAGGGGTCAATGTCAAAATTTTAAAGAGTGAGCACCCCGTTGTGAAGGGGATCCCATGGGAAGAATGTCCGGTTTTCGAAGGCTTCAATAGAATTTTCCCCAAGCAGAGCGCAGAAGTTCTCGCTACCATCGGTGAAGGTGAAGACGAGAATCCTTTGATCGTTACCTGGGAATTCGGCCAAGGTCGGGCAATGGCTTTCGCGAGTGATTGCAGCCCTCATTGGGCGCAATTCTTCCAACCATGGAAGTATTACGGTCAGTTCTGGCGTCAGGCTATGCGCTGGTTAGGTAAAGAGCTTTAATCCGGATCCTTGATCTGGTTAACTTTCATCTGATTGCCTGCCACCTTGAAGGTGAAATAAAACGGGTGGCAGGCAGCCAGTCATGACTATAAGCGATTACGGATTTAGTACCTCAATAACCTTCTGAACTATGGAGGTTCGAATATGGAAGATATTACCTTTGCAGTGATCGGTTCCGGGATGATGGGTGGCGTGTTAACCAAGGCAGCAAGCGAGTTGCCGTATGTGAAATGTGTGGGCGCCGTTGATGTGGACCTTGCCCGAGCGCAAAGCCTTGCAGCCCAACATGGCGGAAATGCATACCAAGATTTTCGTGCGATGCTGGATAATGAAAAACCAGATGTTGTCATCATCTCCACCCCGGAGCCCTATCACTTGGATCCGGTCAAAGCCGCTGCCGAACATGGTTCGCAGATTTTCCTGGAAAAACCGATGGCTACCACCCTTGAGGATGCTGACGCCATTATCAAAGCCTGCAATGACGCACATGTCAAGCTAATGATTGGCTATATCCTGCGCTTTGAAATCTCCTACGCCATGATCCAATCCGCCGTTGCCGAAGGCAGCATTGGTAAATTCCTTTCTGCTTATTCGCGACGCATGACTACCATCTCCGAGGCACGCAGGTTAGGTGGACGGGTCAGTCCATTGACCTACATCGGTGTGCACGATATTGACCAAATTCTCTGGTACCATCCAGTTCCGGTGAAATCCGTTTACGCCAAGGCAATTAAGGGTCGCGTATGGGAAGAGCTGGACACCTTTGATTCTGCGTGGCTGATGATGGAATTTGAGGATGGTGCCCTGGGAATTCACGAGGTGGGTTGGTGTCTCCCAGAAGAATGGGCTAAATGGCAAAGTCCAACCTCCTGGAGTGGTTTCGGTGACGTACGCATGAATGTTACTGGAACACACGGGAATTTATTCCTAGATTTCACGCCGATGAACTTATATGGAGTAAATCAAGAGGGCTGGAAGATGCCGGATACTCGCCACTGGCCGATCTTGCACAATAAGACAATTGGTTCAGTAAAACTGGAAGTGGAACACTTTTTTGAGTGTGTACTTAACGATAGGACCCCGCTAGTGACTGGTGAGGATGGTCGGCGATCTCTTGAAGTAATGCTGGCCGCTGAGCAATCAATAGCTGAAGGAAAGATTGTTAACTTACCGCTCTGATTAAGAGTTCGCCTTGGGGCTTTGTACCGTGTGGGTGTAGGGATATACAGATCATTTTACGGCTAAAAATCGAGGAAAATTCCACATTTTGGTGTACTGTTTATACCTGGTTCACTGCGGTTCAAGTAAGGTTGCAGTAAACCATAATATCGTGGAAAAACAATACCCCCATATATGTGTCATTGACCGGGGTAGACTTTACCAGGGATAGCCGCTCGGTGTTTACCAGACATGATCGCCCGGTAATTACCAGGCATGATCGCCCGATGTTTACCACTCATCGTCGCCC
>Ga0315275_10007058_pt1 | contig 10825 bp, 8 predicted proteins | sample YL17G03_0_MG_FD_205557 | JGI IMG/M metagenome (GOLD analysis project Ga0315275, IMG submission 205557) | Sediment microbial communities from Yellowstone Lake, YNP, Wyoming, USA - YL17G03_0 | ecosystem: Environmental > Aquatic > Freshwater > Lake > Sediment | place: USA: Wyoming | collected...
CACGGCAATCACGGTGAATAACCCCTGGCCTACGATGAAGGGGAGCTCCGAGGTGAATTCGGAGGCATGGTTGACATCGTCGCGGAAGCGGCTGATTGCCTCGCCCGGCGACTGTGGCACAGCCCGAGCGCCGGGGCGCTCGAGAATACGGGTCAGCATATTCTTGCGTAGGAGGGCACCCGTGCGGAAGGTGTAGAGGTTATGGGCGTACATATCGGCCAAAATGACCAAAGCTCTAGCAACTGCCAGCCCAACCACAATTGCCGCGATCGCTTCAGGCGTCAACCCCAGCCTGGCATCGCCAGACAGGGTGTTGAAGAACTCGCGCATGATCAAGCCGGTGAACTGCGGCGTGACGGTAAAGATGAACAGGCGCATCACCACGATCGCCAGATAGACCCCAAAACTATAACGGATCAAGGATATGAAATACCGCCAGGATTTTTCTGGGGGTCTCTCGCGGTCTGGCTTTGGGAGGGTGACATCCTGGCGGATATCCTCTGCCTGGTTCATACCAGCACCTCCTCCAGCCCGGTTTCGAGCAGGTGATAAAAGCGCGAGTCCGGGTCACCCAACAGGTGCAGGCGCTCGCCATATTCGATGATCTCGCCATCCTCGAGGATCAAGATGTCATCGGCGCGCTGCACGGTGCCCAGCCGGTGAGCGACGATGATTGCAGTGCGGTTTTTGACCAGTTTATCCACCGCCTGCTCGATCAGGTATTCCGTGGCTGGATCTAGGCGCGAGGTGGCTTCGTCCAAAATGACCAGCCCCGGGTCGCGCAGGAAGATGCGCGTGAACGCCAAAAGCTGCGCCTCACCCGCCGAAAGGCCGCCTCCGCCGGAGGACAACTCGGTGTCCAGCCCTTTCGGAAGGGACTTGAACCACTCCCCTAAGCCCAGGTCCTGGATGGCTTCCAGGATTCTCTCATCGGGCAGGCTGGCATCGAAGAAGGTCAGGTTCTCGCGCACCGTGGCATGGAAGAGCTGGATGTTCTGGGTCACCATGCCCACCCGGCGGCGCAGCTCCTGCGGCGGCAATTGGCTGATGTCCAGGAGGCGCCCATCCCCACCCAGGCGGATGCGGCCCTGGTCGGGATCGTACAGGCGGAAGAGCAGGCGCGTCAGCGTGGTCTTGCCGCTGCCCGTCCGCCCCAGCAAGCCGATTACCCGGCCCGGCTTCAAGTGGAAAGAGATATTGCACAGCACCATCTCTTTCATTTCCAGATCAGCAGTTAACTGGGGATCGTCAGGTGGCGGGTTATCCTTTTTGGGGGCAGTCGAAAGGCTGTCGCTGTATCCAAAGGTGACCCCCTCAAAGGCTACCGCCAGCGCTCCCGGGCGAAGCTTCTTTTCTGCCGGCAGGTTGAAGTCATTCTCACCGGAGATCTTCCCAACGGTGCGCTGAATGCCCATGATACGCACCAGGCTGGCGCCTGCCTTCTGCAGGTCCTGGAACTGCTGGGTGATGCGCTCCAGGGGCCAGTTGATCATGTTGGTGTAATAGACGATCATGAACACGGTCCCCAGGGTGATTGCGCCGGTCTTATACAGATAGGCGCTGACGACCAGAGCTAAAGCCGTGCCCACGGCGAACAGCACCCAGGTGGTGTTCATCAAGACCGCCCATTTAAGACCGGCCCGCAGGGTCTTGCGCATCAGATCGCGCGTGAGGCGGTAAAAGCGGTCCAGCACGTACTGCATGGCATTGTTCGAGCGGATATCCTCGGTGCCCGAAAGCCGCTCCTCTAAGAAGCCGTAGAGGTCGGCGCTGGCCTGGCGTTCCTTTTCCCAACTGGGCACGGCGACATTTGCCATCCGCAACAACACCACGATGGTAATGATCACGAAGATCGACAACGACAGGCTGACGCGCCAGTCTTCCCAGATCAAGACCACCAGAACGCCGAAGACCAGGAGCACATTCCCAAACACCTGCAAGATGAACTGCGAGAAGAAGTTCGAAAGCGCCATGACATCCCCGTCGATGCGCTCGATCATCTCACCCGGCGTATGGGAAGTGTGGAATGACATATCCAGGCCCAGGCAGAAACGCGATAATTCCAAACGCAGGTCATTGGTAGTCGCCCAGCCCAGGTTCTCGGTGATATAGACCACCAGAACACCCAGCAGTTGATGAAAAACGGCAATGCCGATAAAGGTCAGCGCCAGGCGGGTCAGCAAGCTGGCCTCACCCCCAGCCATGGCAGAATCGATGAAGCGGCGCATGATCTGGGGATTGTAGATTTGCAAGCCGATGTTAATGAAAAGCGTTATGCCCAGGAATACCACCAGGCGCAGCCGCGCTTGAAGATAACGCCTGAGGAAGCGCGCATATTCCCCCACGGTAATGGTCGGTTTGGTCTGTGATTTCAACATAGACCAGGAATTATACAGCAGATTGGCAGTTCTGGACTAAGGTTTTAAGGTGTACACCTTCACCATCACATCCAGCGCAGGCTGATCCTGGGGGATCATCACCCGTAAGACATCGTTCCAGGTCCTGCCATCGTACTCCGGCTGCACAGTGACCTTTTCAAGGTGGTCGCCTTCACGCCCAGGGGAAAGCGGATCGACCTGCACCAGGTAAGCCTGCTCCTGTGAGGCTGGCCCCAGGCCAACGCCGTGCCAAACACCCGGCTCGAGATGCAGCTCGAAGGTAGAAACTGGCAAGTCAGGCGCCTGGTAAGCAGTTACCTGCGCCTCAACCGGCTTCGGCACAGCGATCAATCCCAACCGCTCCATATCCCACCACATGCCATCTGAAAACTCGGGCAGCACGGCAGAGGGGATGATCGCAACTGCGTTCACCGATGGTTCTAAAGGATTGACTTCCAGGACATAGGCGGCATTCTGAGCCGCTTCACCCAGGTAAAATTGCTGCCATTCCGCAGCCGGCAAAGACAATTTCCCCTGGTAAGCTACCGGCCAGTCCTGGGTGATGTAAATATCGACCTGTACATCCAGGGAGGCGTTCAATACAGGCAGCCCCACAAACACATAATCTACCCACTGCGTGCCATCGAACCAGGTTTGAATATACGATTCGATATGGGCTCCATCCACGGATGGCCCCAGCGGGGTCACATCCACCAGGTAACCCCACGGGTAATTGGTCTCCCCCAGGAAGATGCCGCTATAGGAATTGCCGATCAGGTGGAGCTTTAGGCTGGCGGCCCGCGGGCTGAGCGAGCCTGCTCCCGTGATCACCGGCGTCGAGGTCGGAGAGGGCGTATTGGTGACCCGCGGCTTCCCAGGAGTAGGGGTGATGGAAGGTAGGATAATGGGTTTGGTCGAGGTCGGCGAGGGAGTATGGGTAGGTGGCAGTTCTGGCTTGCATTTTGCCTTACTGCCAGCCTGGTAGATGGCTCGGATCTCTGCAGCAGTCAGGGCGCGATTGTAAATTTCCACCTCGTCGACCAGGCCGTCGAGTCGTTTGGCGGGTTCATCAGGCAGGCTGCCCATAAATAGTTTTGTACCGCCGGGAGTGTTGATCGGCAAATCACCGCTGGCGACAAGTTTGCCATCGAGATAAAGCTTAACCTTCGTTCCGGTATTCGTCACTGCTACGTGATACCACCTGCCCGTTTGTAATGCCGGTCCAAAGATCGCGCCTCCCCACTGGGAGAAGAAGAGGGTGTTGCCGGCTGTGCCCAGATCATAGGTCTGGTTGTATGACTTAAATTTTCCGTATCCTGCGAAGAATGCCTCACCGTCAAAGAAGGTGTTCGCCTTGACCCACAGAGCCATCGTTCTGTCGCTGTCGCCGGTTGGCAGACCCGCTGCAGAGGCGCTCACACGGCTGGAGCCGTTGAAACTGAAAGCTTGCCCCACCATGCCAGGAGCAAAGGTTGCTCCGTAGATCAGCATGCCATCATTCTCACCTTGAATATCATCCACATTTCCATCCCCAGGCCACCAGCTGACGAGACCGGCGGGAGGCTCAATGCAGCCCTCGACGTTTGCAAAGCGTGTGGGTGTGGAGGTTGGAGTGGGAGTAGTGGCGGGCAGCAACCAATAGGTTGTCTCATCGCCTTCCGAAGACCATCCTTCCACGTCCTGCGTGCGCGAGCGCACCCGCCACCAGGCCCAGCCATCCGCGCAGCGCGGGCCATCAAGGACGGTGAATTTTTCACCTGGCATGATCTGACCGAGAACCTCGGCATTACGGTTTGGTTCGCTTCGCACCCGGTTGGCAACCGGCGGGTCGAGGCTGACAACGCCGGACTGTCCGACCTGCAGGCGGGAGGGCAGCGGCCCAGGGCAGCCCGCCGGGCCAGGAACATAGGGTGTTTGTGTCGCCGTAGCGGCAGGCTTGGTTGCAGTTGGGGTGTTAACGATGTAAGCCGCCAACTCGGTCGCAATCCGGTCAGGGGTAGTCGTGGGGATCTTTTCGACATTGCCCAGATGGCTGTCTGGCCCTACCGCATAAACGCGCAGGTTCACATCCATCGGTCTACGGTCTGCTGGAATTTTTACGCGCAGCATATCAAACCAGGTGCCATCCATGAAAACCGGCTGCACACTGTAGGATTCAACCTGGTCGTCGTAATCGCTCAACGGGGTGACTTCAGCAATATAAGCCGCCTGCTCTACAGACAGACCCAAAATCGAGGTGAACCACTCACCGGGCTGAAGGCGCTGGGTGAACTCAGTCTTGATGAACAGGTCCGGCGTCTGGTAAATTTTCACATCGGCCTGCATGGGAGGCTGATTGGACAGGATCTGGATGCGCAGCGAATCCTGCCACCCACCGGGGAATTCCGGATTGATCATGAGCCTCTGGAGCGTGTCGCCGCGCGAGGCCTTGCCGAGTGGGCTGACCTCCACCACAAAGCCGCGCGACTGGCTGGATTGACCGATGGTGTATCCCTGCCATTCCCCAGAGGCCAGGTTTAGCCTGTTCTGGAAAACCACTGGCCAGCCCTCTGTGGTATATACCTGAACATAAACCGGTAACGGTTGAGCCTCCTGGGGCTGCAGCAGCCAGAGCACATCCAACCAGGTCTCGCCATCGTATTCGGGCATCACATGGGTGACGATCGAGGCGCCCTCCAGAGAGGATTCTTTGGGCGTCACATCGACCACATAGCCGCGTTCCAGAGCGGCAGGCCCCAAAAGGTACTTCCTCCAGTGTCCTGCCACCAACGTGGTATCAAAGCCCTTGGGGAAAGCCTCTGCATCCCATTCGGGCTGGAGCAGGTCTGGCACGATGCGTACTGTGGTGCGCGTTCCATCTTCGTTAATCAAAATCACCGAGCCGGGTGGGAGTGAGGAAAAATCAACCCCCGGATCGAGCGCTCTCCCGGTTACCGGAACCGGCGTGGAAAAGTCATCCTGCAGGAATGGGGTATCTTGAATAAACTTCGGGACCTGAGTCCGTGGGAGAGTCGGCGGGCAGGCCGTTAGCAGCAGGGCGGTGAGTGAGAAAGCAAGAATAACAAGGAAACGGGATTTCATAGGCTTCCCCTCCATTTGAGAAATTGCTCTTGTTAGACGAGGTGGATCATTATGCCTATAAAATACCATGAAATCGGTTAGCCCGCTTGATATTTTGCTGACAGAAGGTCAACAGATTGGCAGATAGTCTTTGGATTCCACCCCATCCTGAACCACGGCCCCATCGCAAACAGCCCCACCAGCGCCGGCCCTCCCAGCCCAATCTGCAAGTTGACGATCACCGTGCTCAAGCCGGCAATCGCATACAGCAAAACCGCCTGCCGTTCGAACCGCCCATCGGAAGTTTCCAGGTTTTCGGGAGTGAGCCTTCCCAAGATCAGAAACAGGAGGAACGTGACACAGATCGTCAGCCACCAGCCCCAATAGTTCTGCAAGGGGATGCCGAAATAAGCCCCCGGCACATCCCAAACCCAGTGTTCCCCGGCGACCATCATGGGGTCCATCGCCAGGTCCCAGGCGGTCATAATGACTGCCCCCACCGCGGCTACAGATAACCGCCAGGCCAGATGTTTTTCCCTCACGGGATCAGCCGGTTGGCGATGATGAACGAGGGATAGCTCAGCATGAACCAGGCCACCGGGATGATCAGGGGTACCAACTCCAGGAACTTATAGCCCAGCTTATCGGTGTAGTGGTAAACACAACACACAAAAAAGGTTGGTTTTCACCGCTCGGTTTCCAATGATTAAAAGTTAGCATCAGGAAAACGATGAGGAAAAGAGCGATTCTTATTTAAAGATTTCTTAAAGATGCACTTGCAGGCCACAGAGATTTATCCATCGCTGGTAAAAAAGACATCCCGCAGTGCTCGTGACTACGGAAAGCAAGGAGAAGAAAGTGTGAGTAACCGGCTTATTTTTGGGCCCGAAACAGGGATAGCCCGCCAACTATTGTGGTGTACTGAGCTGGCTCTTCCACTTGCTGGAAACCCGCGTTACGCATTATTTCCGGCAGCAGCCCCTGGATATTGTCAGCGGATTCCTCCAGCCTGCGCATGATCAGGGAGATTAACCACGCGTAGATTCCGTGCGGTTTACCAAAGTCCACCATATGCAGTTCTCCTCCAGGTTGCAGAACGCGGTAGATTTCACGCATGGTGCGCTGCTTGTCTTCAGTTGACAGATGGTGAATGACCAGACTGGACAGGACCCGATCGAACAAATGACCTGGGTAGGGCAGTTGGAAAGCCATTCCATAATCCAGAGTAATATTCACGCTGGCTTGGTTGGCTTTGGAACGGGCAATTTCCAAAATAGCTTGGTCACCATCCAGGCCAACCACATCAGCTTCCGGGTGCATTTGTTTGACCAGGACGGTGAGCGTGCCGGTGCCGCAGCCTAGATCCAGCACACGCATTCCCGGTTGGATTTGAGCCTGTTGGATAAGATGTCGTTTGAAAACCTCCTCTCGCATGCCCCATTTCAAAAATGGATCATACAAAGGCGTCAGCCAGGCGAAGCTCAGGGCCGGGATATATTTTTCAGTTTTGCTCATTGTCTGACATTCTTTAGCCCTGTCACAGAGATCGGGCTAAAAACCTTGATGAGGTGTGGCTGGCTCTAGGGACTGGGGATTCTCATTTTCGCCCAAATCTGTCTCTCCCTTATTGATTGTCGAAAACCGAGAACCCACCCAATAAACCAGGGAACCGACGAGTACGCTGAGACTGGCTATCGTCAATGAGGCATCGTACCAGAATTTTTCAGGGAAGAGGCGGATCAGGGTGTCGGAAAAACTGAACATCCAGCTTCCGGTAGCAAAGAAAATTTGGTGGAACACGGAAAACCAGGTTTGCCAGGCTACGATTGCGACCAACCCGACCACTAGGACTAAGCCGGATGTGAATTCGCCGCCTGCCTTTAGGACAGAAGCAAAAGCTAGGCGGCTTTCCTTACGCCAGTTTAACGCCAGCCCACAAAGTACAGCCATAAATAGAGCAACCTGCCACACTCCCCAGACCGCTTGATAGACATTCTGCACATCTTCCATGTGTTTGAGCTCTCGGGAATTGTAAAGCTTGTTGCCGTTCTGCTCCTGCCCAGCCAAATCTTCTAGAGATTGATTCTGGGTAATAAACTGAAGATTGGCGGCTGCATAGGCCAAACGCTGGGTGCGGTCAAAGCCAAAAGGATCATCGGGAAAGTCGGATTTCCCATACTCAAAAGCCAGGTACGGCTCTGTCGCTACCAGGCGTACAACTCCAAGAACAATCACAAACGGTATCAACAGCGTGAGGAACACTTTAAGAATTTGATTCAGGAGTTTGGACATAGAGTTTACTTATCCTCCGGAGATGGTAGGGGATGATCCTCACATCCTTGTTTCATACACTTCCAGATCGGTGTTCTACTAAGAGTCTATCCTGAGCGATTAAGGAATAAAAGCGTAGTTTGGCTTGCAGGCGGATACGCCATTCTGCCTGTTAAGGTAGGGCACAAACCCCAATAATTAATTTTATCTACCCATAAATTAATCGGCATCGGGCTATCGTTTTGGCGATAGCCCGATGGTTTTGAACCACGCAATCAGATTCTGAGCTTGGGCGTGAAAGCTCTCTGGTTCGCCATCACTCTACAATTAGCTGATCGGGGCACCGCACTGTGGGCAGTGTGTCCAGTCGGCTTGCAACCCTGCACCGCAATGAGAGCAATAGCGGGCCGGTGTAACTACCGCCTGACCTGGTTGAACTACCGGACTAGATGTCGCATATAACGGTTTTTGAACTACATCTGCCGGGTGATTTTGTTTCTGCAGGAAACCAGCCGTACCACCTAGAAGGGCAGTCACTAACAAGATGGGGATACCAATAACCAAAAGCATAATCAGCAATCCCATTCCAAACATCAATCCACCTCCGAGCATCATAATCATTTACTCCTTTCGTTCAGTTTGCAAAATGATTGTATGCCAGGAATTTTCTGTGGATAAGAGTTGTTTTGCTCATTGCTCCATAGGCTATTTTGCCTAGAGGCTCCCCGCGATTGCGATCTCCCCATTTGCTGGTGGCGCAAGTATCGTAAAGCTTTATTCTACAATCAACTTGCCGCGCAGCATGCCCATCTGGCACTGGAAGCCAAATTCACCAGGTTTGTCAGGGGTGAACTCCAGGGTCACTTCCTGGCCTTCAGGCAGCAAGGCATTCTTGTTAAAGTCGGGGAAGAGCACTTTCTCCGAGCAGGCTGAACTCTCCTGGCGGGTGAAGCGCAAGCGCACCGGCTGGCCCGATTTGACGACGATCACGTCCGGGGTGTAGCCACCCTTGACGATCACGGCCACTTCTTGCGCCCCGCCTACGCCCATCGCGGCGCGTGTCTGCCCCTTTGGGGCGAACCAGAAGAACCAGGCGATGAAAAGGCTGAGAGCGAATCCGCCCACGGTGACGGCAATTTGTGCAGTGGTCATTGTAAGTTTCCTTTCATAGCGATCAATTTCTTGCAAAGCATCTCCACCGAAGGATAGCCTCTTATACCATCTGGTGTCGGATAAACCCGGCAACTTAGGGAATAAGAATCCCGGTCTTCAGGCCAAAGATCTTGGTCATCAACCTGAAACGACGGAGACCCAAGGAATTTCAGCCGAGCGGCATCGTCATTATTTATGACCTCGACTAAAACCACAGAAGCGTCGATCCTTTCAATTTGTAATGCGGTTTTCAAGTTTTCCAGCCCATTCCGCCACGATGGACAGTCATCAAAATAAAGCAGTTGAATTTTCACTATGGACCTCATTTGGCGCTAAAGCGGGGCTTGAAGCCGCGCAGGCGGTTGGCGTTGCCGACTACAGTCACGCTGGAGAAGGCCATCGCTGCCCCTGCCAGCAGAGGGCTGAGCAGCAGCGAGAAGAAGGGGAACAGGATGCCCATTGCCACTGGAACACCCAGAGCATTGTAGAAGAATGCCCCGACCAGGTTCTGCTTGATATTACGCATGGTGGCTCGGCTGACCTCGATGGCAGTTACCACGCTCTTCAGGCTGCCCTTGATCAGGGTAATATCGGATGCTTCGATGGCAACATCCGTGCCAGTGCCAATTGCCAGGCCGACATCTGCCTGCACCAAGGCCGGAGCGTCATTGATGCCGTCACCGACCATGGCGACTTTCTTGCCCTCGGCCTGAAGTAGATGCACATTGTGCGCTTTATCTTCAGGCAAGACCTCTGCCAGCACACGGGTGATACCCACCTTGCGAGCGATCGCCTCGGCGGTGCGCCGGTTGTCGCCAGTGATCATCACCACTTCGATGCCCATCTTCTGCAAAACGGCAATCGCTTCGGCGGAGTCTTCTTTGACCGTATCAGCTACAGCAACGATGCCGGCTAACTGTCCATCCACAGCCACGTACATAGGTGTCTTGCCATCATCGGCCAGGGCGGCAGCTTTCTGTTCAAAACTTTGTCCTGAGCCTGCCGAAGGATCGCCCAAGGCTACGCCTTCACGCCTCATCATCTTCAGGTTTCCCAACACCAATCGCCGGCCATCCACGGTGGCAATCACACCATGCCCTGGGACCGCTTCGAAAGCGGTCGGCTCGCTCATTGGGAGGTTGCGGATTTTTGCGCCTTCAACGATAGCTTCCGCCAGAGGGTGCTCGGAGGCTTTCTCCACCGAAGCAGCCAGGTGCAGCAGTTCATCTTCCTTCCAGTTCGCGGCCACCAGCGTGTCGGTCAGTTCGGGCTTGCCCTTGGTGATCGTGCCGGTCTTATCCAGCACCACGGTTTTGATCCCCTGGGCAGTTTGCAAGGCCTCGCCGGAGCGGATCAGGATACCGTTTTCAGCGCCCTTGCCAATGCCAACCATCAGGCTCATCGGGGTTGCCAGGCCCAGGGCGCACGGGCAGGCGATGATCAACACGGTTACACCGGTGACGAGGGCATACACCAACTGCGGCTGCGGGCCAAAGTCGAACCAGATCACGAAGGTCAGTACGGCCAGGATCATCACCACCGGCACAAAATAACCCGAAACCGTGTCGGCCATGCGCGCAATCGGAGCTTTGCTGTTCTGGGCATCCTGCACCATCTTGACGATCTGCGCCAGGGTGGTATCTTTACCTACCTTTGTAGCACGGAATTTGAAAGCGCCGGTCTTGTTGAGTGTGGCGCCGATCACTTCATCGCCAGGCTTCTTGGAGACGGGCAAGCTTTCGCCGGTCAGCATGGATTCGTCCACTGCCGAGCTGCCTTCGACAAGCATACCATCCACAGGCACTTTCTCGCCGGGGCGCACCTGGATCACATCACCTACCAGGACTTCTTCCACCGGGATGTCCATCTCCTGCCTGTCACGGATCACGCGCGCCGTTTTGGCTTGTAAACCCATCAGCTTTTTAATAGCTTCGCTGGTGCGGCCCTTGGCGCGCAGTTCCAGC
>Ga0315275_10007061_pt1 | contig 10824 bp, 6 predicted proteins | sample YL17G03_0_MG_FD_205557 | JGI IMG/M metagenome (GOLD analysis project Ga0315275, IMG submission 205557) | Sediment microbial communities from Yellowstone Lake, YNP, Wyoming, USA - YL17G03_0 | ecosystem: Environmental > Aquatic > Freshwater > Lake > Sediment | place: USA: Wyoming | collected...
CCATACATCCTGCAAGGATGCTTAACCTGACGTCAGAATTCAGCAGCGGGCCGAGTTCACCCGGAAACCGACGGCGATGATGGCATCGAGGTTGTAGTATTCCACGTTGCGGGTAACGTCCCGGCTGCCCTCCCTCTGAACTGTTCGGAAATTCCGAATAGTTGCCGCCGCCGCGATTTCACCCTGTCCCAAAACATTGGCCAGGTGTTCGTTGATGGTTGGAACGGTGACGTCGAACATCGCCGCCATCAACTTCTGTGTCAACCAGACCGTCTCCGCCGCCACCCGCACCTCAATGCCCGCGTCGCGGTGACGACCGTATCATAGCCGGCCACCGCGCCTTCAGGTCCTCTATAAACCGTCGGTATTCCGGCGAGGTCATCACGATCGGGTCGGTTCTGTTTTTCATTACGTCAATCAATCTTGCTTGTATGCAGGCATCGGAAAGATGATCTTCACTGGTTGACGAAAGACAGCGTGTTGCACCAACAACTCCCCTTTCGAAAGCCTCGTAACCGACAACTTCAAGTCCTGATCAAGGAACCTGTAGTCCGGCTGCATGACCTCGCTTGATGTGCTTCGCCCTATAATCTTTGTTGCCGAGTTTCCAGTCACTCTTGGGTGAACGGCACTCAGAAACTGCTGTGCGGATAGGAGAATGACCCCAAGTGAACGTCCCCTTTCTGAGATATCAAGAATCTGCTCGAGCAATGGAGAGTCTTTCACACCAGCGGGTGCATACTTGTTTAACTCATCCACAAAGATGAGGACTTTCTTTGGAAGGTTGAGCGTTTCGTCTGATTCGGCAAACATCTCGTACACGGTTCGGATGATATCGCCGAAAACGAAAGCTTGTTCATGGTCTTGGAGTTTAGCTATGTCCACGACGTACGTATTTCCACCTTCGATTTTCTTAATTGCATCAGCAAGGTGATCTTCGTTTCGACCTCGACGATCTGTGAAAATACCAGTCGATCTCGTCTTGACCATCCGGCGAAGATGGCGACGAAATTTTCCAACCGAACTGGCTTTGACATCCCCAATTGCTTTCGACTTGCCGGCGTCGGCAAGTGGTTCGCCCTCAAGCAAGCTTAGCCAATCTTGAACTCTTGCCCATTGTGACTTTGCTGTCTTGTTCACCAAACCGTTCGCAATCTCACCTACTAAGGAGTCTATCGTCTCCGTTGGATCTGGTATGCTTGAAAAGAGGAGATCAAGCTTTTCTGCGCAATCATTTAATTCATAAGCATAAAGTCGGCATTGTCTCGGTCGAACAAAACTGTTTGGTTCACCATTTTTGCCTCGTGGCAAATAGTAGTGGACGTTCTGAAACGGCTTGGGCTCAAGGCCGAGTTTTAGCCAAAGCGCTTTCTGTCCTTCGTCTAACTTTGCTGGCGGCTCGTCAACTTTCAAGAGGTCGCCGTGCTTGACGTTCATGATAATGACCGCAACCTGCGAGGAATCGATTTTCTGGAGAATAGATTGAAGCAAGAACATCGCATAGCTTGTTTTGGTGGCAAGACCGCTGATACCCGAAATGTTCACGTGTGCGGACTCAGGGCCGATGACATAGGATTTGTCGAGATAGACGACAGCTTCGACCTCGTTGCTCATCTTTATCAGACCCGCCGGGATGCGATTCTCTTCTTTCATCGTGTCAATGCCGAGCGCAGCATGGATGCCGGATTCTTCAGCAAACCGGACATTCTTTTCATTTTCGACGGGCATATAGATGCCGTCTTTGTATGTGCCATCGGGTTTCTTCCCGCCCCCATCGTTCATCATCACGTTGACCTTTGCGAGTGTAGTGCCAACTCGAGGTGTGTTGGGCTCTTCGGAAACCGAACCGAAGTTGTTGGAAACGAAGTTAGCCAGATGGCTTGCGGCATCAGTCCGATGCTCAAGATTCGTTACAAGTCCGTAGGTTTTGCTTCCATTGGAGTGTTCTGACTCGACAATGTCAAACGGATTCACGATAACATTGGCTGTGATCCAATAGTTGAACTTGTCCGCCGTATTCGGATCACGATCGGTTGCAGAAGTCCTGCCGATAACGGGGTTCTCTTTGTTGTCTTTCATTGCCGTTAGCTCCTCAATGCATTGTTGATACATCCTTGGATTGCCTCAGTCGAATAGAAACATTGCTTGGAAGCATGCTCCGCCTGATAGATGGGGTACAGATGAGAGTGCCATCTGTCGTCCGAGCCATATGGCGTGACAAATCGTTCGCCAACGAGTGCCCCAGATATCTCGTCCATCAGTTCGGTAGTCAGTGGTTGTTCTTCAAGCACGGGAATTTCAACTTTAATGACGCCGTAAAGCGGGTAGAGCAATTGTTGAGACGCTCGCAAGCGTACATACCAGAACCCTGTCTTACCACCGTATCCTTCGAACACTGTTGTTCGATGATGCAATGGCAGCTTCCCGAGCAGCGACACCACGCTTTCACTAGTCCTTGTTTTGCCATCATGAGTGAAGAATTTTTGCACGCTCGTGAAGTTCTTGGCTACTCCGATGAGCTTAGGCGCTTGCATTCCACGTCTTCCCGCACCTATGGAGATAACACCGTCTTTGATGAGCCACGCATCAGGGATTGTCTCGCGGAAATGTTTAGCCACTTCGATCTCGCTGATGCCCATGACGTATCGCGTCTTCGTCTGTCCACGTTGCCTCAAGTCCTGTGCATCCAGATATTCGCCAGTCAACTCATCGGCCTCTGAGATGTCTTCTACCTTGATGTTTACAGCCGCCTGTCGAGTTGATTCGATGATTCTATTCCAAGCATCCGTGGAAACCCTCGCTTTTGCCAGCAGCAAGTACCATTGATGGAATTTGAAGTCAAGGACGACGCTAAGCCTACCGTCTTTGTCACGACGGAGTATTACGATGGCAATTTGAGCCAGAAAGATCGGAGTAGCCCGATCATGCTCCAGACCCGTTGCGAGAAAATAGTGTCGATAGGATCCGTCCAGAAAGTATCGGAAGAAATGGTTTTCATCGCGATAGATTGGCCGTATCGTTCGATATTTCCACGTTGGCTTTGGGATCTCAAGGGACGTTTCAACAAGCAGATTCTCGCTTGACAGTTTCGTGTCGTCTCGCTCCTCCTCACCTACAAAGGTCATCTCTTCCATGGCTCCTTCGCTGGCAGGAAGTAGCTCGAGTTCATTGGAAACAACGGTCATGATTTTCTTAAGAGTTGCCGTAAATTCTCTCATCGCATCTCCTCCAGACTATCTTTGATCTCTTTCACTTCTTCCTTGCTCAGCCCCCACAATTCGGCGGCAAGCTCGTCGATTTGTTCTTCGAGGTCACTCACATCGATGTCGATTGCGACTTTCTCGTGACACTGCTTTGAAAGACGAGAAAGTTCTTTGTGTGTTCCATTCTTTTGATCGTACTTTGGAACTTTGATATTCTCAAGCAAATGAGGAGCAAGCTGTGTTCCGATACCATAGCCTAGTACTATAAATCTTGCCGCAGTAGAGTTGAGAACTGCACAGACATAATGGGCTTCGCGTTCATCTTCCACGGACACCAAAATCAGACGATGATCTGGTATAATCAGTTTCTCGCCCAAGAACTGATCATTGCGTCCACCAATTACAGCGCAAGTCAGTTGTTCTGCAATATATTTCCACACAACCTTGTAGGGCGCTAGGGTGTATTCCTTAACTGAATAGATGAAGTAGAAAGCTTGTGCATCCGCTAGGTCTCTGATCACTTGACTCTTGCGCTCGTCAAGCGGTGCTCTCAGCTTTGTAAAGTACTCATAAGTCAGGGGGTATTTTTTCATCATCAGCGCCTCATTAAAGGCTGTTTTGGGATCCTTGAAGTCTTGAGGAACGATGATGAAATGCTTCGGTTGAACATTCCAGCGCCTGACTTCTCTTCCCCGTAAGAGCGGAAAGACAAAATCGGGTTCGATCTCCATCGTCAATGAATCTACCTTTCGCTTGCCACAGTCGAATAGGTTCGCAACCTTCAACCTGCCATTCTTGCCTTTGTCAACATCAATCCAATAGACACCATTGGCCCCACCAGTATTTACACCTTCGTGCGCTTGATAAGCAGCGCGGCCGATAACTTTTGATATACTTGCAAGAGCTTTCTTCCTTGCAGTAATCCAGCTCGATAGTTCGTCAGTGGGATCAACCGGTTGTGCGTAAAGTTGAGATCGGGTAGTTAACTTCGTTACTTCATCAAAGGTCAGGTCAATGCCAATGCTGCCCTTGGTAGCCTTTCTCCAATATAAATAAGGCAAAGGATAGTCTGTTTTCCTTCCTTTGACAACACTTACGAGGGCTGTTCTGTTGGTCGCTGAATCAAACGGCTGAAGTTCAACGAAGTCATCTACTTGCTCGACGTGGAGATAGATTTTCGATGGGTGAATATAGAATTGTCTGAAACCCTTTGACCCACCTGAGGTTTTGAAAACCGTTTGCGTGATCACAAAACAAAGTCTGCCATCAGCCTTGAGATATCGGTCCGCTGCAACGTAGAACATCAACGAACTCAAATCGATTTTCGCTGCCCCATGTCTTGCAGCCAATCCCGAGTGGAGAAAGAGCTTATATACATTGTGATTGATCGGCAACAACGCATCTCGATAGTCATCTGGCAGCGAATCCCAGTTTACCCACGGCGGATTGCCAACGATAAAATCGAACTGTCCTACAAACAATGGAGCAAAGGCGTTCTTGATAATTCTCGCCCAAATACCGTTGATGCCTTTCTGCTCAAGCTCAAGAAGCTTCTCGTATGTCTCGCCAAGGACAAGGTCGAACTTTTTTATGTCCTTCGGTTCAGTTTTCAACTCTGTATGCACACGGTCGAGGAACTGCTGAGTCGTCTGCTTTTTCTTCACGCCGTCTTCTAACAGAACGGTGACTTTCTGAATCAATGCCCTTTGTACAAGCGCTTCAGGGAAACGGAAGAGTCCCACACTGGTGGAAATCTGATAGTGTCCGGCATCCTGATCGAACAGCTCGTCCTGATGTTTTGCGCTCGGCGGGTTGATGCTGTCGCATAAGTAAATGGGAATAGTGATCTCACCCTTCTTGAACTTCAATAAATCAGCAATCGCGAGCAGGTAATTGGTGCGTGCCGAGATGACGGCAAGCGGATTAAGATCGAACCCTATGATGTTCTTTGTGATCAGCTCCAGTGTTTCAGCGGGACTGATGCCGTAGATGCGGGCGTGCTCCTTTGCTCGCTTGATTGCCAAGATGTCGAATGTACCGGAGCCGCAACCCGGATCGAGCAGCCTTTTCTTGAGAAGGTCTTTCTGCTTTACACCGTAGCCAACCTGATTGAGCGTGCGTTCGGCAAGCCAGTCTGGAGTGTAATACTCTCCGAGATCGTGTCGAATCTGTTTCGGTACAAGAAACTGGTAGAGCTTCTTGAGAATGTCACGGGTCTCGTCGGGCACCAATTCCATCGTTTCAGGGTCGTACTGGTTGAGCCGCTCAATGATGCCCCGGATTGCTTTCTCGATTGAGTCAGTCCAGTCGTTCAAGTACCATGAGAGCAGATCGCCTTCAAGAAAGTTTCGGATACCGAGCGAACGGAAAATTCCACCATCCTCAAGTTCCGCCAGCTTTTCCTTCAGGACAGCGGAGTCTAGCTTTTCCCATTCAGCAAGCACCAGTCCTGCAACGTTCTTAAGCGTATAGAATCCGACAACCTGATAGGCGAGAAGCTTCATCAACAAGCCGTAGTAGGTATCGAGCGCAAAGAAGAATGCCAGGAAATCGAAATCCTTCTGCTCATCCTTCTTGAAGCCGTACGATTTGAAAAGCGTTTCTGCATCGAACTTCTTATTTTCGATGGCGCCGTGCACCTCGGAAAACTGGAGCGCCCACTGCTCGAAGAAAACCTTCACCTTCGGGTCGACTTGCCCGCCATCTGTTTGGCGGGCGTTCTTAGTGAGGGCAAAGTAGAACGCTTTGATTGTGTTGGAAGCAATGTAATTGAGTGAGCCTGCGCCGACAGCGAAATCACGGATGAGATTGTCGGGAACGAGGGCAGCTTTGCTGGTAAGCTTCTCAAGCGTAAGAAGGAACCGCTCGACACTCTCGACCGAAACCGGAATGGGCTCCTCTTCAATCCAGCGTCCGACCTTTCGGACGAACAGAAAGTAATGGCCGTCGAAAGCAACTCCGAGAAGGCGCTCTTCCTTCCATCGCTCTTCTTTGGCAAGGTCTTCGATGTAGTGCTTTACCTGATCAATGAGCTTGCGATTCTTTTCGTTGTTCTCTCTGATGGCCCCGGGTTTCTTGTATTCCACAATCAACTGATTAAAGACAGTGTCCGCTCTACCGTTGGCGAATTGTCGCTCATCTCTTGATTTGAAGTTGAGATTAATTCGGTTTGACCGGAGGTACTCATCCCAGAGAGGTGCAACAAGCTCACGCAGTTTGGCTTCTGGATGATTAGGAGTGGAAGCAGCTTCGGGAACAGCACTCTTGATGTTCTTGACGATGTCTACGTAAGAAGTAGTCATTTAGATTGTCTTATTGGAATGGCGCAATTGCATATGACGTGTCCCAAAACAATGCTGCGGTTGTTGGAGCTATGCACAGACCAATTCACTGCGAGAAAAACTCTCGAGTGAACGTCATTCTTTTTCGCTGTTAGGCGAAGTTGTTTTGCATATCTATGGTCGTGTTGCAAGAGCATCAAATCCCATCAGCAGCTTAGGACTCAGGCGTTCGAATTGCCAAGTTGGAACTTGTAGTTTCTGTTCTTCGAAGGCGGTCAGTACGGTGCCCAGGTCGTCTTTGTTCTTGATGTCAAGCATCGTCAGAAGTGATCCAAAATACTGAGTTGACTCCGCCCGAGCAAAAACCTCGAACGGCCTCTGATTATGGAACGACCTGTAAAGAAGTGTTACAGGCCACCAATACTGGCTCGAATTTCCTTTCAAAGTATCCAAGCAATCTCTCAAATACACAATGAAATCTGCCTGCATGATGCGTTCGAAGGTGACTCCAGTTCCAACAGCACGTTCCTTTAACATGTCGGCGTGGAGCGATAGTTTTTGAAGTTTCAATCTTGAATTCCTGTATTCCAGCGATTTTAAATATACTCTGAATAGTTGGTAACTCTTCATTGAGTTTCTGCCAAAGTCGGGATTGTTCTCTACGTAGTACCTATTGCGAAGGAGGTAGGCAACGCCGTCGAAGGCTTCATGCTCTATCAATGAGGCAACGCAATAAAGAAATAGCTCGTGTATTATGAACTTGAAGTTGTCGAAGTCCCACTCTCTGTAGCTTTGGACGCCCTCCGGTCTATCCCAATAGGGAATCATCCTCTCAAAGAATCGGTGGAGCTGAGTGTGGGCTTCCTTTGTGTTGTAGTATTGAGCTATCGCAGAAAAGGATTCAGCAGCTTCATTTCTATATGGTATGAAGTTTCTGATGTTTTCAACCACAGCATCGTCAAATTCCCCGCCGGTTGCAGTAATCCGGAAGTTTTCCAAGTTACCCGTGAAGGTCTCAAAGTATTCCTGAAGTGCCCCTTTTGCATAAGGCCGATTGTTTTTGATCGCTTCGATAGCACGTGTAAACCTAGAACCCGTGCCAAGTGATATTATGCCTGTTTCTTCCAAGAAGGAAGGCTTGGCTCCCAATTCGGGCTTGAGATACAAAGGTTTGTCAAAAACCCATCGCAAGAGTTGTTCAAAGTTCTTGGCATACTGATCATTGTCGCTCAGATCGATGTACACTCTTGATTTGTAATAGGTTGGCAAGTAAGCTTTACCATCGTCATCCTTCTGGACTACTACCGCAACGAATTTGTTTTGGTCTTGCTTCTGGTAGATCTCGGGAGAAATGATCTGAGCTTCAGTGCCTACGCCGCCGGCACGCCCATCGGCCTTGTCAGCATACTTCTTGTCACACACCAAAATGACCTTTTTGATCTCAGGGTCAGTCACCATCTTTTCCATGAACGCATTGGCGTCATTCCCCTCTTTCAAATCCCATTTGTCGAGGACAACATCGACGGACGACTCTCTCAACTCAGTCGCAAGCTGCAAGACCCATTGCTCATGCTGTGAAGAACTCCAGCTGTACGAAACGAAAAGCTTAGGGCTATTTGAAGTTGTCAGAACTTCCTTTGAAGCCATGTCTATCTGTTGATTTGTTGAATGAGTGCAAAACAATTTCACATAACGTGTCGCCCAACAATGCCGTTGTGCAGCGAGCGAAGGTAAGCTCTATCTACCAAAAAGCGAAGCGGCACAATGGCGCGATCACAACCGATTTCTTTCAACAAAGGGAGCATCGTTGTTGGGCGTGTTAAGTGCCGTCCCACGTAATTGACATTCCTACTGAGACAATAGTTTTAGAACTTGGTTTAGACGTGGTTCTATTTCGCCCTTCAGAGCAGTCACCGTATCCTCAATGAATTTTGAATTTGTGCTAATTGTTTTTGCCTTTGTGGACAATTCAGAAAGTCGACTTACAAGAGCAATTATGGATTCCAGTTCATTTCGTATTTGTTCAATGTTGAGTTCCTTCTTCTCTTCTTTTCTGGCTGTGGTGACAATCAGAGCTCTAAGAACTTTGTATGCGGCATCGAAATAGAGGAGCGGGCTTTGGTCGCCCAAGCATTGCTCGTCCACTGTGACAAAGAAGTCAGGGCCCACACGCAAGAAATCGCCGACTTCGGGCGGCTCATAACCTTTTGCGAACGCAAGAATACCGACAACAGCTTCTCGGTTTTCCTTCGCTTGATTAATTTCGGCGATAGCATCTTTTAGCTTGTAACCTTGCATCTTTTTCGCTTCAACCACAATTTTCTGTCCAGGGGCAGCACTGAGTTCACTCAAAATTATAATATAGTCTCCGATTTTGCAGCGTTCTATCGACCCTACAATACTTCGCACATTGTCAGTGGAGTCACCTAGTGAGCGACCAACTTGAGCAACATAGTCATAGAGAGTTGTTTCAAACTCACGACCCTTTTCCGTGCCTTTCTCGGATTCGATGGCCTTGCCGACTTTGATGCCAAGAGCCTCTTTTAATTCAGTGAAAAACATAGTGTTTGATTTTTCAATTTTATCGACCTTTTCTGACACTAAGGCATTCAATCGTGATAGTGCCGAGTCCTCGGTATCAAGGGAAAACTGGTTGACTATCTTCGCAGCTTCAGTTTCGATATGAGTCTTCACGGCATCTTGGAGGCGAGAAATCACACTTTCTTTATTATTTGGATCGAGCGATTTTGCAAATGGACTAGATGGGCCGACTTGTTCTTGTAGCAACTTCAAAACCTTTCCAGTATCAGCTCCAAAATATTGATTTAGCAATTGTGTCAATGTCCCATTGTTACCTAAGAGCGTATCGAGCGACCGTGGAACTGAACCGCTCCCGATCTTGAAATAGTCTTCCAATTTTGCTTTTATGTCTGTTTCGAATTCGGATATGCATTTTTCGATATTATTTTCGATCTCGCGAAATTTCTCCTCCACGACCTTTGTATCAAGCGTAGGGCTTGCAGATTGGATGGCAATTACGCCAACTCTGAGAGCTTCAATAGCTTTCTCTTTGCGCAGGGGTTCGTCGAAAGTGGAAAGATACTTTGTAACTATTAGGTCGGTGACAGTCAACTCAATATGCATGGCGCTCTGATTGCTTTCCAATATTTCATTTTTGACTGTCTGTTCCATTATAGGATTCTCCTTTCAGGAGTACCATGGCACATAACGATTTCTATATTGGATCAGAATACAAAAGGCGGGGTAGTCCCACAAAGGAGATAGGCGCTCTCCCGATACGTTGGGGGATTGAAGAGCCCGAAGGCTCTGTCCTGACGCCCCGAGACAAAGATCTCCATCACTCGGTATTTGGACTCGTGGCGATTCTACCCCGCCGTCTTTCAAGAAAAAATGAGCATATTCTTATCTCTACCACTGTCGAAAGGAGAATATCAATGAAATCCGTTCAACTGCAACACAAGCGCAGTCTCATCAATGGAAAGATCATCATCGGCATCGATCCTGCGAAAACAAAACACCAGGCTGCGGTCATCGACACGCACGGTGTGCAACTCGGCAAATCGTTCTCGTTTGACGTCAGCCTTAATGGATATACCAAAATCCTCTGGCATAAGCTCACACAGATACTACCCACCTACAGTCGCGATACAACCGTCTTTGCCATTGAAACTTCCTGCAATCTCTGGCTCACACTGGCCTTTTACCTTCACCACGAAGGCTATCACGTCCTCTTGGTCAGTCCGCTGACGACCTACCATTCCCGACCCATGGTCAACCATGATTTCTCTCGGACCGACCCCAAGGATGCTTTCCTTGTGGCTTCCAATGCCCGACAAGGTTTTTTTGATCTCTATGAGGACTTTCCTCCCCTGGGCAATGCCATGCATCGGCTGACGATTACCTATTGCAAACTCCGCAAAGAACTCGCTCAAAATCGCGCCCGTCTTCGAGCCTCTCTAGAACAACTCTTCCCGGAGTTCCTCGAGATTGTCGAACCCGACACTCAGACAGCGCTCTATTTGCTCAAACGCTATCTCTTCCCCTGTGACTTTCTTGACATCGACCTTGCCAGCGAAACAAACGCTATTCTGGCCATCTCACGAAAACAGTGTGGACTTCAAACGCTCTTGCAGCTTCAAAAGGCTGCCCGCCACAGCATTGGTGTTCTCAAGTCGCAGGAAGAAGTCATCGCCGAACGTCTCTCCGTCACCAGTTGGCTCACCCTGATCGAAACGCTCTCTGCACAAATGCAAACCGTCTTCACTGCTCTGGCTGACTATGCTGCACGGCTCCCGGAGTATACCATTCTTCGTAGCCTC
>Ga0315275_10007062_pt1 | contig 10824 bp, 4 predicted proteins | sample YL17G03_0_MG_FD_205557 | JGI IMG/M metagenome (GOLD analysis project Ga0315275, IMG submission 205557) | Sediment microbial communities from Yellowstone Lake, YNP, Wyoming, USA - YL17G03_0 | ecosystem: Environmental > Aquatic > Freshwater > Lake > Sediment | place: USA: Wyoming | collected...
ACCAACATGATCGGGGGAGGGTATGCACAAAAGACAATAAGGTATGTGGCCCTCAACGCAATAAATTATTACACAATATCTTCCCCGAGCGTATCAGTGACCAATCCGGGCAACATAAACGTAGTCTACCCTACCCCGAGCGTCGAGATCACGATCAGCACCAGCATAACTTCCGAGGCAGCGAGCGTAAGCTGCGGCAGGTACAAGGACGGGGCAAGGATTGACACAGTCACGGTCAACACTGCCGGTGCGACAGCGAGCAACAGTTATACTGGCACTTTCAATGTCGGATCGCACACCTTCGAGCTCAGGTGCACTGATTTCATGGGCCAGACAGGAAGCAATACAGCCACCTTCTCGGTCATAAGCGTTGACAGGACAGCACCCACAGTGTCGATGAGATCATATCTGGCTTCAGCGAGAACGCTCCCGATGAATGTAAGGATACTGGCCAGCGATGACCGGACACAATCGCTCAGCTGCAGGTTCAGCGAGCCCACAGGTAAGATAAGCCCGGGCACATTCACATGCCAGAACGGGGTGGAATGCAGCTTCAATGTAGGCACCGGAGCAACACCCCCCGAAGGGACCTATAGGATCAATATAACATGCGATGATGCCGCCCCGAACAGCGGTTCGACTAGCTTCTCATTCAAGTTCGATTCCTCTGCTCCTTCAGTCGCCCTCGGCAGCCCGTCGAACAGCATCACTATAAATGTCAACAACATCAACTTCACCTTCACTGCGAATGACAACGATCCGATGAACTGCTCGCTGAACATAAAGAAAGTAGGAGGGCCAGCGTTTCCTCCAGTCAATGTCAACAATGTACAGTCTGGAGTGCAGCAGACCATCAGCCAGACGCTGTCTCTCTCCTCCGATTCGTCATATCAGTGGAATGCCAGCTGCACAGATATTGTCGGAAATATGGGGATGAGTGAGACTAGGACATTCACCTATGTCACATCTCCAGACAGCATAAATCTCATAGATCCCGCAAACGGCACTAGTACGAGCAGCTCATCCCAAAATTTCGCATTCAAGCACAATTTCACAAGGATGATGTGGTTCATCACACTTCTCCCGATATGCGGCCTGAACATAAATGGCGTGCAGGTAGCGACGCTAAAGGATGTTCCTGCTGGAACACAGCAGGCATTCTCCTATGAGAGTCTGCAAGAGGGCACGGCATCGTGGTTCATCAACTGCAGCATTGACCTATGGCCGCTGGTTTCCGCGAAAGTCTCATCCGAGACACGGAGCCTGATAGTGGACATGAGCGCTCCAATAGTCGATTTAGTCAGCCCAGATGCTAATTCGCCAGGCAATACGATAAACCTCCCCTATCCCATAACCACTCAAAATATACAGTTCAAGTATAATATCTCAGATACACAGGCCACGAGCTTCAACTGCAGTCTATGGACAGACATCCCTCCGAGCACCACACTGAACAAAGTAGACACAAAAACAGTGTCGTCTGGCACGAACACTTTCAACAAGACTCTAGGCGCAGGCACGTATCACTGGAAGATAAGCTGCAATGACGGTTTTTATGACACATCCGCCCCGGCCTCTGGCAGCAGGACGCTGATTGTAAAGATTGTTGATGTGACTCCCCCCATCATAACTTTGGTGTATCCTGACAACAATGCAATTATCAACACAGATTTCGGATTCAAGTTCAATGTCACGGACGACATGTCCACTACAATCCCATGCAAACTTATCTTGAATGATAGGGTGGACAATGGGGGACAGTACACGAGCGGGAGCATCAACTGGACAATAAATGCATCCAGCATAAGCGGCGAGACAAGATGGAAAATAAATTGCACAGACACGGCAGGCAACTCGAGGGAAAGCGAGGAAAGGATTGTCACCGTGGACAGGCCGCCCAAGATATTAAATTTCACCCCGGTAACTGAGACCTACCTTAACAAGACGAATGTCACTTTCAAGTTCACTGTCTGGGATGACATCGATACAATCCTCAAATGCAACATTACTATAGATGGGGCTGTCCAGCCGTCCATCAACGCCACAAATAGTCAGGAGATGCGGGTGTCATACATACTGCCTCAGGGCAAGCATACTTCGAAACTGCAATGCTGGGACAGCAGGAACGGCGCCACAGAGGATCCAGTTTTCTATGTTGATATAACTCCCCCCAGGCTTACAATATCGAAGCCCGACAACAACTTTACAACATGCAATATGTTCACTAGTTTCACATTCTCTGTCAGCGATGATTGGTCTAAGAATGTGACATGCAAGCTGATGCTAGGAACGAGCACAATATGGAGCACAGCGATAACTCTCCAGCCAGAATGGGCTGCTGTGGAGAAGACAATCATCCCCGGGCAAGAATTGCCTTTAGGGAGGAATGAATGGTATATCCAATGCACAGACCTTGCAGGTAACATCAATATCAGCGCGAAGAGGAACCTCACAGTCACCAATACTGATCCCGATAACTTCTATATCACTTTCATCCCACCCACCATCAATAATGGGTGGTACACAATTACAGACAGCCTCGTGGTCAATATCACGACAGACAAGGAACTTTCGACTGCATGGCTGGAGCTGAATGGGATGACATACTTCATGAGTGGCGCAAACAAGAACTGGTATATCTCGAAGACAGGCCTGCGGAACGGGACGAATGTTTACAAAGCGGGCGGCAAGGGGAAGATCTCCGAGTGCTCGACATTCGCGGAGCGCACAATAATATACAAGCCAGAATATTCGCTTCCAGAGAACAGGCCTTTCATCCTCACGCTTATCGAGTTCCAGGAGCCGGCCATATGGACCGGGGCAGCGCTCGCGATAGCAGCATTGCTGCTCGCCATAACATACATGCTTTCCAAGCTGTTCGCCCTTCCTGAATGGGAGGCCTTCGCCAAGAGCGAGTTCGGCCAACTGATATTCTCAGCGTTCCTGTTCGTAATGTTCGTGCTTATAAGCGGGATAATAGAGGAAGGCACGCACAGCCTCGCGAGCGATATACTGACGAAGACAGTAGCAGTGGGAGAGAATGTCACATATTGGTCATACAATTCCCAAGCCGGCACTTGGTCCGAGACGAACAACTACAGGTGCGAATACCCCTGTCATATCTACTTGGCCAGGGGATTCCTTGGCACGACATACGAGTCATATAAGAACACATTCAAGGAGGTCTCAAGGGCATATGTGATATCTAAGCTGTACGAGAGTCTTTCCATAGGCAACACCGCCGAGATTGTTCTGTTTTCAAAGTTCGACATCGCTTACTCTGTGCCAGTGTATGCTGGAAGGGCAATATACGACAATTCCTTGGAAGTCACTATCAAGGACCTCTCAAGGGCGATGGCCATAATCAAGGCGCAGGAAGTGGCCCTGGTATACGCTACGAATCTCGCATTCGCGTTCTTCATAGGCGGACTTGTCTTAAGGGTGCTGTGGTTCACAAGGAAATTCGGCGGACTCCTCATCGCCTTGGCGATAGGAATCTATGTCTTCCTGCCCTTCATCTACGTCCTCGGATGGTACACTGTGGACAAGACAGGGATTGTGTTCGATCTCCAGGACCCGGACTCGCAGATGGTCAGCAACGCAGGCCAGCTGGGAGACACATTCCTCGGTGAGACAGATGTAAGCGCTCTCTTCACAGCATATGACACGGAAGGGAGGGAGACGAAGATGGGGCTGCTGGACGTGACAGGCAGGGCATACATAGCGGCAATATTCATACCTGCGCTTGCCATACTCTCAGTCATAGGTTTCGTGAGGCATTTCAGCCCCATGATCGGAGGAGACCCGGAGATAGCTGGATTGTCAAAGCTGATATGATGACAGAGATTGATGTTATTTGAGTGATGAGATATGATGAAGGTAAGAAATTCACATGTGATGTTCGCTGCGCTCGTGCTCTTAGCAGTGCTTCCGGCATCATATGCAGCGACGAATTGCACACTCGGCTCATACGAGAAGAATAACGTATGCGTGACGGATTACCTAGTGAATTCCGCGAACATAGCACTGCTGATATCATTCCTGCTGGTGGGAGTCGTATACGCATTGGCCAAGGCGTTCGAGGACGCGAGGTTCTCCAACTGGGCGCAGACGCATCTCTACCAGACAATAGGTACCGCAGTAATTCTGCTGATTTATCTGTCTGCATCAGTATTTCTTAACCAAGCTTTGGGACCTGCCTTCTGCTCAGGATCCATAGTCTATCCTAATCTCGGAGCTCCGCCAGGCGGAGCCAGGGGCTGCAGCGATTGGACGAGCACCCAGGTTTATGTCAAAACTTATCTGGAAGATAAGAGGACATACGCAGTGAACTCAGCAAGGAGCATCCTGGCCCTTTCCGACTGCGCAGGCATGGTGACCTCGCTCTCAGTTGGCTTAAACGTGGATGTACTATCATATTACTGGTCGCCGTTCGGGGCCTTGGGCTCGCTCAGCAACGCGCTCGGGATGATGCTGACAATGATAGCCGCGGCTGTGGTCTTCCTCCAGGTCCAGATTGCAGTGATTGGCATGTATCCGGGTCTTTTCGGAGTCCTCCTCCCATTAGGGATAGTGCTTCGCACATTCCCTTTCACGCGCAGGGCAGGCGGGGCGATGATAGCTATCGCCATAGGATTCACCATAATCCTCCCGTTGTCATACATGATCGTGAAGGATATAGATGACAAATACTGGAATGACAACTGCAGTGGTATCGAGGGGATATCTAGCTGCTGGATGACAGCGCAGGACACAGGATCTATAATGTTGGATCCTTTATTGAATCCTCTTTCATCAAATCTTCCGACCAAAGTGATAAATAAACTTAAGGACCTCTTCCAGCCTGGAGGGAAATATGCCTGCGTAGCCTTCAGGATGGGCATAGCGGGCATAATCCTGCCCATGCTGGCTTACGTGATAACGCTGCACATAACGAGAGGGATAGCCGAGCTATTAGGGGCTGATATAGATTTGAGCGCATTGGTGAAGATATTATGACGACCGACACGATCTGCAATATGAGGAGGGATGCTTTGCTTGCGCTGGCATTCATAGTCTGCCTTGCCGGGCTCAGCTTTGCTGATGCCTGCTCAGTCGCGATTGATCTTAACTTCAGCGATACGGCCGGACCCACATCAGTGGGATCGAACTGGAAGACATTGTCTGGATTAGGGATACTGATATCGATAGTGCTCGCAGCGATAGTCTTCATGGTCGGCAAGATGCTGGAATCTCCCGAGATACAGAACCGCGCGAGGAGCGACCTGATGCAGACACTCATCACCATAGTGATACTGGTGATATTCTCTGCAGCGGTCTTGGCGATGTGCAATTTCAACGCGAAGCAGTTCGGCCTGCCCGAGAGCAATCTTTTCGCAGTGTCCAAGAGCTATTTCAGCTATGCGACTTCGATAGCGTCATCTGCGTATATAAAGACACTGAACGCTGTGATGTTCACATCGGCGCTGTCAAGCATATACTTCAGCTCTCCGATATACCCATTCAAGTACTTCAGCCTGTCTGTATCAGGGACCCCATTGGCGGGCCTGTCGGCGGTGACTGGGTCTATGCAGCTGATGATGAATTTCGTGATGATGCAGGTGATTGCAGCAAGCTCGTACGATTCGATATTCAAGATCATAGAGACCTATTTCCTCAACCTCTTCCTGCCATTAGGCATAGTCCTCAGATGTTTCACTGTAACAAGGTCGTTGGGGGGCATACTGATATCCATCGCGATAGGCATGTTCCTTTTCTATCCCTTGCTTTTCTCGTTCGCATACCTGATGTTCCTGAATGATGATGGCACCTATCCTGCGGATGCCGGTGTGCCTTCAGCGGATTGGGAGTCGGGAGTACATGCCGAGTATCTAACCATGCTCCCATTCACAATAATCCCCTCGGGTTATTTCGTTTATTTCTGGGCAAGGGCAGGAGCCATGGAAGGGCAGGTTGCCAACAGATTCATAGATGCCATGGGCACTACAGGCGACGCCGCATTGAGGATATTCATTGTGCCGGCCATAATGTGGATAGTGCTCGCGATGATCATAAGGGATATGTCAAGGGCATTGGGCGAAGAGGTTGACATAAGCGCGTTGTCAAGGCTGATATGATGGTGAAAATTGCATTTGTATTGATGGTTGTGCTGTTTGCATTACTGCAAGTCCCATCCATACGGGCAGATTCATGCAACACAACGGGCGATTGCGGTACACTTGCATTCAACGAAAGTTGGCCATACACCTGTTCCAGTAACATATGCGACAGGTGCGACTGTAAGCTCGATTCAGCGTGCGGATGGGATGAAGTGTGCGATTGCAGCTGCAGGCCATGCAGGACATCTGCTGAATGCTTGACAAGGACATTCACAATAGGGGCAGCTCCAGGCATCCCGAGCCCTTGGGTTATGATCGCTTTCATCGCCGCATTGATCTCTCTCCTGGCTGCGAGTCTTGTGTTTGCCATGGGCTACGTTCTAAATCTCCAGAATGTGAGGCACATAGGCCGTGCCGAATTGATGCAGGCAGTGGCATCCCTCATACTCATTGCATTGCTGTTCGGGGCTGCCTGGGTGGAGGAGCCCTTGGTGCAGATGCTCGAGAGCAGGACGCAAGTCATAGCGGGGAGCATATTCCGTCCCGGGCAGAACCTGGCTGTGAATCCATTTGATGTGTCATACGCATTCCTAATGAAGCTCATCGCATGCTCCGAGAAAGGTTACAGGAGCGTATATTCGGCATCCATATCGTCAGAGTTCCTTTCAGCCACCACTTTATCTGTGACTACGAGATTCCCTTTCCTAGGAATAAAAGGACTTTCCGAAGATGTCTTCCGCCTTATCCCTGGGATCTCGGCGAGGGTGGCAGATAACGAATACATGGCCGACGAATACACTCAATTGCTGATAATACTGTATGGGCAGATGGCACTGTTCAAATTCATAGAGACGAGCATGTTCTCCATATTCCTGCCGATAGGGATATTACTGAGGGCGTTCCCGCCAACGAGAGGTGCGGGAGCTGTTCTCATAGCTCTCTCGATAGCGTTCTACATGGTCCTTCCATTGACATACACTGTCCTTGCGAGCTCGGCCCCATCAGCTATGCCTGGGTGCGGTGCGCTCACAGTGCAGATGACGGGAGCGACAAAGATACAGAAGGCATGCCCTGCAGCTCCATCATCCGCGATGGGGATGATAGGACAAGCTACAGAGGGTCTTGACACGAGTTCTGCAGCTATGGCGGGAATAAAATCAAGCGCCACGAACATAAGGTATTACGCATTCCTCTACATACTGATCGCCCTCGGTGTGGCATTCATATTCGCGAGGTCTGTGTCTCCGATACTCGGAGCGGACATATCGGAGATAGGCAGGAGCATGCTCAGGCTGATCTGAGCCATGGTGCGGTAAATGGCAAACAAAAAGAAAACAGGCAAAGAAATCAAAGCATCCGAATCATTCGGAAGGAAAGAGATTGCCAAGCTGGTTGTTGTAGCGATGCTGCTGGCATTCGCAGTGCTCCTATTCGTATTCTTGCCTCCTTTCATGAGATCCCTCGGTCTGCCGGCACTCATGCAATCAGGTCCTGGAAATGAGACAGTGGTGAATGCCGGTAATGACAAGCCCACCGAATGTGAATTCCTTGTGAAAGAAACTGGCAGGGAGAGCTACAGCTACATAATAAATTCGAATTCGCAGGAAATCAACACGACCATGAACATGACATCCAAATTCATCTCAAGCTCCGACGGATATTTCAGGGATACAGAGATAAAGAGCGATAGCATCACACTTGACATGCACGCGACATTGGACAACGAATATAATTGCCTGAACCTCCGGGTAGCGATAGTAAACACGTCAACCGGGATGAACATGGCTGCGGGGGGGACCGAGATGACAGACGAAGGGAAATGCCAAGGCAAGCTGCAGGTCACAAAGGCATGCCTGGGAAATGTCGTTTATATCGGAGAGGAGGAAGTGACAGTGCCTTTCGGCACATACAAATCGAAGATATGGGAAGGTATGGATGGCACCAGGATCTGGACATCAGATTCCCTGACTGTCCCTGTGAAAATCGTCTCGCAGGATTCTGAAATGGTGCTTGCTGAAGTTGATTGAGAGTGCGGAATATGGAAAAGGCAAAAGTAAAATCAAAGGTGAATTTAGTTGCGCTTGCAGCATTAGTAGTATTATTACTGATAATAATCTCCATATTCGGATGCCTCGCAGTGAGGCCGAGGACATCCACTCCAACAACAGTCACCGGCAAGATAGAAACAGGCACCGATGCATGCGTCGGGTGGAATGAGACCAGGTGCGGGGCATTGATGAAGATAAAGAGGCCAGTCAGCGGGATCTGGAAATGCATAGACACCACTGGGGGACAGGAATCTACCATTAGCACATCTAATGGCAAGACATGCATGGAAATAGAGAGGCAGATCGACGAGCCCAGCATGCTGTACAAATATATCTACATAAATCCAATGTCAAAACCCGTGCCGTTAGATCCCACGGGACGCCCTTATGCCTCCCTTCAGTCTGGCACAGGAACTATCAAATTCTCTTGCTCGGGTGATTCAGATTTCTTCTGCGCAGCTGACAATAACACCAAGATAAATGTCAATATGGCAGATATCATATCGAAGGCCGGCACTTTCGATAAACTGATGAGCGTGTCATTGGGATGCAAGGTCCTTGGCACTCCCGCCACATGCAGAGGAGGCAACGATTGTAAGCTCACTGTGGCGATGCAGTCAGGTCCATACTATTCAGATTATGAGAAACAGATAGGCGGCGGGCAGGAGATATGGTATTTCTACTATTATGAGGACGATCCGATAATGATACAGGCCTGGACGGGGTCTACAAATGTCATCACCATACAGGGATACGCAGGCATGGCCCAGCAATCGACTGCAGGAGTGAGCATGAGCTCCACAATCGCACTCGACAGCTGCAACCTCGTTCTCGGGTATTCCCCAAGATGGAAATGCGTGGACTTGGTTTCAGGCAACGAGACCCCATACATGTCATGCAATATAATTGAGATCAATTCCACATTCCAAGGCGGCAGCATGCTAATTAAGAACAACATCCCACAGAGCGAGCTTGAGGATATAATAAAAGGATATTACAACGGCAGCCAGCCCATGAAGCAAATACCTTTCTTCATGATAGGGCAGGGCCAGTCCTTCGACGACTTCGATGCTGCCAAGGAGAGCTGCACTCCTTTCGAGGAGCAGCAGTTCAATATCTCATTAGGCAATACAACATTCGATCCACCCAGGGTCAAGGCAATAAAGGGAACTGATATTTGCTGGGACAACATAGACATGCTCCAGCACAGCATAAATGTCGCCGGTTCCGTAGGAGGTTCCATAACGACGCTGTTCAATGTGCAGTTGGCACGGGGCGAGAAGAAATGCACGTCAGATATGGCAGGCCTCTTCGAGAATGGCACATACCAGGCATTCGACTCCAATGGCGACATGATGGATGAGATAACAATATTGCCATCCGGTACGCAGGGAGACATCCCCTTCTTCGTGGGAGGGAGGATAGTTCCAGAATACGGTTCTGTGGTGTTCGGAAGCAGAGTTACATTCAATGCCACCGATCCCAATCCCCACTTAGTGAATGGGGTCGGGTGGTCAGGGCTCTCATGCGGACTCAACCCACCAACGAGCTGCAGTTATACCCCGACCAGCATAGGCGAGTTCAAGGTCCAGGACAGCAAGACAAACGAGAGCGCCATAATACTTGTGACATCGAGCAACGACACATTCGCATTCGACACAATAGGGAGCAATCCCGATATAACTCCAGCCAACAAGTTCATAGTCAGGCAGTACGGCGACAACATATGTTTCATCGCCACGAGCGGCACTGCAACATCCTGCGGAGCAGGTCCTAGCGGATGGATATCTGACACCGGAGGCAATCTTTGCAATGCAGACTCCACAGTTAAGTCTGCGTATTCCAGCGCTGTCGAGTGCAGAAAGAACGCAGATCTCAACATAAGCGAGTTCTCCATAACAAATGCCAGCAGCACATTGCTCTGCGACGCCGGCTGCGCTCCGGCTGTCCGGGGCGTGGTGTGCCAGATGGGATTGTTCGTCTCAATCTTCAGGGAAGAGGAAGGTGATATGAAAATAGTGGAGAGGAACAAGCAAGTAATTCCGGGAACAAAGTGCTGCATAAAAGAGCCCGTTCCGGGCACTTGGGAAGTGACGACTTCAGACGGGAGAAAAGTAAGGTTCTTCATAGGCCAAAGAGCCAAGGCGACAGTCACAGTCAGGCCAGTCGGATTTGAGCCCGCCAAGGCAGAAATTGAGCCAAACACAAGAATATGCTTCATAAATGATGTATTGCAGGCTAGGAGCATAAAGGTGACATCTGGAGGAAATGATACATATCCTTCCACCCCCATACCTTCATTCAGCAAGGACTGCGGCCTCGTTCTAAGCGAGGAGAAGAGCTATCTCACTAATTTCGTAAGCCCTCACTTGAGCACTACGGGAGTGATAAGCGTCAGCAAGAAGGAGACATTCAAGATAAAGGTACTGCCAACAGGATTCGATCCCCTGTATGTCAGAGCGGATCCGGGAGATGACATATGCTGGGTGAATGATGACACCATCGAGCATATAATCACCCCATACAGCACATACGGCGGCGGAGACGACATAAAACTTCTTCCAGGCGCGCAGGACTGCATTATGAATGTGAAGGATGATTCATGGTATTCGAGGACAGATCCCAATTCAGGAATCAGATCCATAGTCGCGTCCTTCAGCGGCAACGGATTCATAATA
>Ga0315275_10007064_pt1 | contig 10823 bp, 8 predicted proteins | sample YL17G03_0_MG_FD_205557 | JGI IMG/M metagenome (GOLD analysis project Ga0315275, IMG submission 205557) | Sediment microbial communities from Yellowstone Lake, YNP, Wyoming, USA - YL17G03_0 | ecosystem: Environmental > Aquatic > Freshwater > Lake > Sediment | place: USA: Wyoming | collected...
CCCGGCTTCGTCGAGCGCAGCAAGACCGTGGCGTCGCTGCCCAGCCTCGGCCTGCTCACCCTCGCGGGGCTGACGCCGCCGGAACACCGGATCCACTACCTCGAAGTGCCGGACATCCGCGTGGCCGACACCCTCCCCGACGGCTTCGACCTCGTCGGCATCTCGAGCTACAGCGCGCAGGTGGACGAGGCCTACGAGCTGGCCGACCGCTACCGCGCCGCAGGCGTGCCTGTGGTGCTCGGTGGGCCGCACGTGAGCGTCCTGCCGGACGAGGCCGCCGCGCACGCCACGTCTGTGGTGGTGGGCCACGGCGAGCTGCACTGGCGCACCGTCCTCGCCGACGCGGCGGCCGGCCGCCTCCAGCCGCGCTACGGCGCCCTCGAGGACGACTACGACCTCGCCGACGCGCCGCTGCCAGCCTTCGAGTTGCTCGACATCACGCGGTACAACCGCCTCACCGTCCAGACGAGCCGCGGCTGCCCGCACCGCTGCGAGTTCTGCGCCGGCTCGCTGATGTTCTGCCACCGCTACCAGCAGAAACCCGTCGCGAAGGTGCTCGCCGAACTGGATCGCATCCTGGCGATCTGGCCGCGCCCCTTCATCGAACTGGCCGACGACAACAGCTTCGTGGACCGCGCCTACTGGATGGAACTGCTGCCGGAGATGGCGCAACGCCGCATCCGCTGGTTCACGGAGACCGACGTCGCGGTGGGCGAGGACGACGCGCTGCTCGACCTCCTGCGCGAGAGCGGCTGCGCCGAGGTGCTCATCGGCCTCGAGAGCCCGGTGGCGGACGGCCTCGACGGCGTGGAGACGCGGGCCAACTGGAAGCTGAAGCGCCTCGGCCAGTACCAGGCGGCGCTCCGCAACATCCAGGAGCACGGCATCCGCGTAAACGGCTGCTTCGTCCTTGGCCTCGACGGACAAGGGCCCGACATCTTCGACCGCGTGCGCGACTTCGTGCGGGACGCGGACCTCTTCGACGTGCAGATCACGGTGCTCACGCCCTTCCCCGGTACGCCGCTGCTGGCGCGGCTGCGGGCGGAGGGGCGACTCCTCGACGACGGGAACTGGAAGCGCTGCACGCTCTTCGACGTGAACTACGAGCCGCGGGGGATGACCGCCCAGCAACTGCGGGAAGGGCTGCGCAGCCTGGGCGTGGACATCTACAGCACGGAGTGGACCAAGCGCCGCCGCGACCGATTCAAGACTCGGCTGCGCGCGAGGGGAAGAAGGCAGCGGGCGGGAACACAGACAACAGGAGACAGAAGACAGTGAAGACAGAACGGCTCACGTCCATCGTGTTCGCCGCGTCGGGCATCTACGACGCCCTTCTCGGCCTGGTGTTCCTCCTCTGGCCAGGGAGGATGTACCTACAGTTCGGTGTCACGCCACCGAATCACTGGGCCTACGTGCGCTTCCCGGCGATCATCCTCATCATCTTCGGCGCGATGTTCTTCCAGGTGGCGTTCAAGCCGAGGGAGAACCGCAACCTCATCCCGTACGGCATCCTGCTGAAGGGCGCCTACGCCGGGACGGTGTTCGCGTACTGGTGCGCGAAGGGCCTGCCCGACATGTGGAAGCCGTTCGCCTTCTGCGACACGATCTTCCTCGTGCTGTTCGCCTGGAGCTGGCTGAAGTTGGCGCCGCCCTCCAAGGCGTGAGGCGCCCGGCCCTGCCGGCGGCCGCGACGGCGGCCGCTGTCGCGCCGGCTCTAGCCCTCGCAGCGATGCTCTCCCTGGCGGCGTGCGCCGGTGTGCCGGCCCCCGGTGCGCCCACCCCGGCGCCCGTCCTCGTCGAACAAACTTCCGGCGTCACCGCCGTCCTCCAGGCGGTGAGCGCCGTGAGCGACGACGTCGCGTGGGTCACGGGCCACTCGGCCACCGTGCTCCGGACCATCGACGGCGGCGCCACGTGGGAACGTCTCAACGTCCCCGGCGCCGACTCGCTGGAGTTCCGCGACGTGCAGGCTCTTGACGCGGACGTCGCCTATCTCCTCGCCGCCGGGCCCGGCGCGCGCTCCCGCATCTTCAAGACGACCGACGGCGGCCGCACGTGGGCGTTGCAGTTCCTGAACCCTGAACGCCGCGCTTTCTACGACTGCTTCACCTTCTTCAGCCCGGAACGCGGCGTCGTGGTGAGCGACGCCGTGGACGGGCGGCTGGTGATCCGCGCCACGACGGACGGCGGCGCGCACTGGGACCTCGTGCCGAACGCGGGCGTGCCCGCCGCGCGCGAGGGCGAGGGCGCCTTCGCGGCAAGCGGCACCTGCCTCATCTCGGCCGGGGACCGCCTGGCGTGGATCGGGACCGGCTCGACCGCCGAGGCGCGGGTGTACCGCAGCCGCGACGCGGGCCGCTCCTGGGCCCAGACGAGTGTGCCCGTCGTGTCGGGAGAGGCGGCGGGCGTGACGTCCCTGGCCTTCCGCGACGCGGCACACGGCGTCGCGCTCGGCGGCCGCATCGCCGTCGCGGCGGACACGAACAACCAGGTGGCGGTGACGTCCGACGGCGGCGCCACGTGGACCCGTGCCGGCCGGCCACCGTTCCCCGGCGCCGTGTTCGGGTCCGCGTACGTCCCGCGTACCCGGCCTCCGGCCCTCGTCGCCGCCGGGCCGGGCGGCCTCGCCATGAGCCGCGACGACGGCGCGACCTGGTCCGGCCTCTCGACCAACGCCTACTGGGCCGTCGGCTTCGCCTCGCCGCGCGCCGGGTGGGCGGTGGGTCCGCGCGGCCGGATCACCCGGATCCGGTTGGAGTAGTCCACTGGCGATCCGCCTTGCCTTGCGGCGTCCATCCCCACTATTTCCGCACCGATATGCTTGCGCATCGACCCTCGCGTGACTGACCCCGTCCCGCTGATGGTGCTGCCCGCTCGGCCGGCACCGGCGACGCCCCTGGCGCGGCCGGCGTCCGCTGCGCCACCGCCGCCGCGCGACGACGCGCAGCGGCAGGCGGAACTCACGGCGATGAAGCGCGTCGCGACGGGGCTTCTCGGCGTGGCGCTGGTCATCTTCATCGTGGCGCGGCTGCTCGAGCCGGCGTACCCCTGGCTCGCGGTGGTGCGCGCCACCGCCGAGGCCTCGCTCGTGGGCGGGATCGCCGACTGGTTCGCCGTCACGGCGCTGTTCCGCAAGCCGCTGGGCCTGCCGATCCCGCACACCGCCATCATCCCGACGCAGAAGGACCGCATCGGGCGCATCCTCGGCAATTTCCTCCAGAACCACTTCCTCTCCACCGCCGTGCTCTCCGCCAACCTCAAGTCGATGCGGATGGCCGAGCGCGTGGCCCGCTGGCTGAGCGACGCGGATCACGCGCGGCGCCTGGCGCGGCAGGTGGCGGGCGGGCTCGCGCAGACGGTGCAGGCGCTGCCCGCGGAGCAGGTGCGGGACTACATCCGGGAGAGCGCGGTCCACCGCCTCCAGGCGACGCCGCTGGCGCCGCTGCTCGGCAACGTGCTGTCCGTCGTCGCCACCGACGACCGGCACCAGGCGCTGTTGGACGAGGCGCTGCACCTCGTGGCCGACTCCATCGACGCCAATCGCGCCACGCTGCGCGACGTGGTGCGCGAGCAGAGCCCGTGGTGGGTGCCCGGCGCCGTAGACGGCGCCGTCTACGAGCGGTTCGTGGCCGGCGCGCGGCGGTTCGTGGACGACGTGGCCCGCGACCCGCACCACCCGGTGCGGCTCAAGTTCGACATCGCGTTCCGACGGTTCATCGAGCAGCTGAAGTCGGCGCCGGAGGTGATGGCCCGCGCCGAGGCGCTCAAGGCGGAGCTGATCGACTCGCCGGCGGTGGAGGACTTCGCCGCGTCGCTCTGGGACAAGGCCCGCGGGGTCGCCGAGCGCTTCGCCGCCAAGCCGGACGAAGCCGCCCTCGAGCCGCTGGAGCGCGGCATCGCGTCGGTCGGGGAGTCGCTGCTGGCCAACCCGGCGCGCCTCGAGGAGCTGGACGACTTTCTCATCCATTTCACCGCCTCGCTGCTGGAGCAGCACCGGCAGGAGGTGGCCGATCTCATCGCCTTCACGGTGCGGCAGTGGGACGCGGAGCTGGCGTCGCGGCGGATCGAGCTGGCGGTGGGACGGGACTTGCAGTTCATCCGGCTGAACGGGACAATCGTCGGCGGCTTGGCCGGACTGGTGATATATCTGGTTTCGCTGCTCGCCAAGTGAGAGGGTAAGAGGTCTGAGGTGAGGGGAGACGCGGGACGCGCGTCCCGCGTGCCCTCTGACCTCCCACCTCTCACCCCCTCACGCTGTTCTGGGAGGTTTCGATCAGCCGACAGCTAACCTTGCAATCAGCCGCCCCCCTGACGTACACTTCCAGTCAATACTATACGTCATGACGACCCATGCAGACCAAGCTCACCCTGCGCCTCGACAGCCGCCTGATCCGCCGCGCGAAGGCCTACGCCTACCGCCGCGGCAAGTCGGTGTCCACCGTCGTGGCCGACTTCTTCGCGGCGCTGGACGCGCCCGCGGGCTCGCCCCTCGAGCTGACGCCGAAGGTCCTGTCGCTCCTCGGGGCGCTCGGCGGCTCGCGCCCCGACGAGGCGGACCACCACCGGCACCTCGAGCGGAAGCACCGGTGAAGCTCCTGCTCGACACCAACGTCCTGCTCGACGTGCTGCTCGGGCGGGAGCCGCACGTTGGCGCGTCGGCCGCCGTGCTCTCCGCCGTTGAGACCGGGATGCTGACAGCGCTGGTCGGCGCCACCAGCATCACCGCGATCCACGATCTCGCCGCGAAGGCCGTCGGCGCGCGCCGCGCGCGGCGGCACCTCGAAACCGTGCTGTCCCTCTGCGACGTGGCGCCGGTGGACGAAGAGGTCGTGCGGGATGCGCTCGCGCTCGGGTTCGCCGACTTCGAGGACGCCGTCCTGCACGAGGCGGCGCGCCGGGCGCGTTGCGGAGGGATCGTGACGCGGGACCAGGCGGGATTCATGCGGGCGACGATGCCGGTCTACGACCCCGCTGAAATCATCGCGATGCTCGGGAGCCGAAGGTGCGAGGTCAAAGGTGAGAGGAGACACCGAAACGCGCTGGCTGTCTTGCGTCACCTCTGACTTCTCACCTCTCATTCCCTCACGTTCTTGATCGCCGGAGGCCCAATGCCCCGTTTGCTCACCACGATCGCGGTAGCCGCCGCCCTCGCCACCCCCGCGCGGGCTCAGCGACCGACGGACCCCGTGGCCTCGACCTTCGCCATCCGCTACCGCGAAGTCGCCACCCTTGCGCCCGCGGAGGGACAGGTCGCCGACGTCAGCCACCTCGTGCTGGTGCGTGAGACGGGCCGCCTCACGCTGGAGCGCGGGAAGCTCTACCTCCTCACCCCGGTCGGCGGCCGGACCGTCGGCGCGGTCTTCCGCGGCGAAGGGACCTTTGCGTTCGCACCGCGGGCGCCGGCCGAGCAGGCGGCGCTCCGGCGGTTCGCCGACAGCACGGCCATCAACACCCCCATCAATGAGGTGATCCTCCTCTTCGCGGACTCGACGGCCGCACAACTGCGCGGCCTGTCCTTCGGCACGACGCCCATCCCCGGGGGCCTCGCCGGCGGCGTGCGCGACTTCGTCGAGTCCCTCGCCGGCACCCACGAGGGTTCGTTCGACGCCGACGTGCTGGGGCCCTTCCTGAACGGCGACACCACCGGTCTCTTCGTCGCGTGGGTGAAGCGCACGCACGGCGACCCGGTGCGGTTCCAGATCAACCCCGAGATCCATGAGGCGGTGCAGCTCTTCCGGCCGGTGGGCCGGCGACGGTGGGGCTCGCCCTGGGCCCTCGTCACCGAAACCCCGCCCGCGACGCCGCTGTCCCACACGGCCGGCGTCTGGCGGCACCGCGAGCGCCTGCGGGTCCCGCACTACCGGATGGACGTGCGGCTCTCCGAGCTATTCAGCGCGAACCTGGGGCTGGCGGCGAGCGCCGCCGTGACGGTGGTGGCCGAGGAGGCCGTCGGCCCGTGGCTGCACTTCGGCCTGCACGAGAAGCTCGTCGTGGACTCGGCGCGCTTCGGCTCGGGGGAGTCGGCACCGGTGTTCAAGGCCGAGGAGGACACGGACCTGTGGGTGCGCGCGCCCCGGCGCCTCGCCGGCGGCGACTCGCTGGAACTCACCGTCTTCTACCACGGCGACATCATCGACCGCTTCGCCGACTTCTTCTTCATCGCCCCGTCCGCCGACTGGTATCCCGTGAACAGTCAGGGCCAAGCGCTCGCCACCTTCGACGTCACCTACCACAGCCCCGCGCGCTATCCCCTCGTCAGCGTGGGCGAGCGGGGCGACTCCACCATCGCCGGCGGGGTGCGGACCACGCGGTGGGTCACCCGGGAGCCGACGACCAGAGCGCGCTTCAACCTCGGGCTCTTCGAACGCTACGCCGTGCACAACGAGGGCGCCCCGCCGCTGGAGGTGTTCTGGTCCGACGACGCGCACCGCGCGATGCGGCGGGCCGCCGCCGCGGAGGGCGCGGTCCTCATCGAGCAGCGCAACATGCGCCAGGCCGTGGCCACCGACATCTCGAACGCGCTCACCCTCTTCGGCAGCCTGTTCGGGCCCTCGCCCTTCGAGCATTTCGCCGTGACGGAGATCCCCTACGGTGAGGGCGTGTCGTTCCCGGGGATGATCGACCTGTCGTGGTCCACCTTCCAGAACTCGGAGGAGGACGGCTTCGACGAGTTCTTCCGGGCCCACGAGGCGGCCCACCAGTGGTGGGGGATCGGCGTGCGACCCGGATCGTACCGCGACGCGTGGCTGAGCGAAGGGATGGCGACGCTCACCGGGCTCTGGTACCTCCAAGCCCAACGGCGGCACAACACCGAGTACTACAAGTTCCTCGACCAGTACCGCACCGACATCCTGGTGCTCCGCGCGGACGCCGGCGCGATCTCCCTCGGGTTCCGGAACAGCACGCCCGACGTGCCGCGCGGCTACGACGTGATGATCTACCAGAAGGGCGCGTGGGTGCTGCATATGCTCCGCGCGATGATGCTCGACCTAGGCTCGATGCGCGGCGACCGCTTCACGGCGCTGCTGCGGAACTACTACGAGACCTTCCGCGGCGGCGTCGCCACGACGGAGGACTTCCAGGTGCTGGCGGAGCGCCACGTCGGCGCGCCGCTGGACTGGTTCTTCGACCAATGGGTGCGCGGGACGGCCATCCCCGCGTACCACGTCGCGTGGACGGCCGTGCCGGCCGAGGGGGGACGGTTCGCCGTGCGGCTGCGCGTGGCGCAGGAGGGCGTCCCCGACGACTTTCAGATGCCGGTGATCGTGTCGGTGGACCTGGGCGGACAGCGCACGGCGCGCTTCCGCGTCCGGGTGCGCGGGGCACGGGGGGAATACACGAGCCCGCTGCTGCCGTCGGAGCCGCGGGGGCTGGTGTTCAACGATTTGCACAGTGTGCTGGCCAACGTGGAGATGGAGCGTTGGTAACTCAAGGAGGCCGTATGCGTCGTTCGCTCCCCGCCTTCGTGGCCCTGCTCGCAGCCCTCGCCCCCGCGGCCCAGGCCCAGCGGCCCCGCCCCGACCAGACGCCCGCGGCCCAGGCCGCGCCATCGGCCGCCGCCGACAGTGCCGCCCCTGCGCGCCCCGCACGGATGGCCGGCGCCGGAGCCGGTGCCAACCAGGGTACCGAGCCGCGCGAGGAATCATCGGTCACCGAGCACACGATCCGCATCGGGGGGCAGGCCGTCGCCTACCGCGCCACCGCGGCGACGCTGCTCCTGCGCAACGACAGCGGCGCGCCCATCGGCAGCCTCTACTACACGGCCTACACGCGCACCGATGTGGGCAATGACAAGAGCCGCCGCCCCATCGCCTTCGTCTACAACGGCGGCCCCGGCTCCGCCTCCGCGTGGCTCCACATGGGCGCCTTCGGACCCCGGCGCGTCGTCACCAACGACCCGACCTCGACGCCGCCCGCGCCCTATCAGATCGTGGACAACACGAGCAGCCTCATCGACGCCACGGACCTGGTCTTCATCGACCCCATCGGCACCGGCTTCAGCAAGCCCGTCGGCCGCGGCCGGGGCGCCGACTTCTGGGGCGTGGACGAGGACGCGGCGTCCATCGCCCAGTTCATCTACGCCTACGTGAGCCGCAACGGCCGCTGGAACTCCCCCAAATACCTCATCGGCGAGAGCTACGGCACCACCCGCTCGGCGGTGCTGGTGAATCGCCTGCAGTCGCGCGAGGGGATGGACTTCAACGGCGTGGTGCTGATCTCCTCCATCCTCGACTTCGAGACCACGGCCTTCTTCCCGGGCCACGACATCTCCTACCAGCTCTACTTGCCTTCGTACGCCGCCACCGCGGCGTTCCACCAGCTCATCCCGCGCCCGGCCAACCTCACGGCGTTCCTCGATGAGGTGCGGCACTTCGCGATGCACGAGTACGGCGACGCCCTCAACAAGGGCTCCGGGCTCGGCGCCGAGGAGCTGGCGGCGGTGCGCCGCCGCCTCGCGGCCTACACCGGCCTCAGCGAGGACTACCTCACGCGCGCCAACCTGCGCGTCTCCCTGCGGCAGTTCATGGCGGAGCTGAACCGCGCCCGCGGCCAGAGCACCGGCCGGCTCGACGCCCGCTACACCGGCCCGCTGCGCAACCTCCTCTCCGAAAGCGGCGAGGGCGACCCGCAGTCCAACGCCGTGACCGGCGCGTACACAGCGGCCATCAACAGCTACCTGCGCGACGAACTGCGCTTCGGCGGGGACCAGCGCTACAGCCTGAGCGGCGGGGTGAACTGGAACTGGAACCGCGCGGCGGCGGGCGGCCCCGGTGGCGGGGGCGGCGGCGGGCGGATGATGACGCCGTACGTCGCCGGCGACCTGGCGGCGGCCCTAGCGTACAACCCGAACCTCCGCGTCGAGGTGGAGAACGGCTACTACGACATGGCCACGCCGTTCTTCGCGACCGAGTACACCATGGACCACCTCGGCGTCCCGGCGGACCTGCGGAGCCACGTCACCATGAAGTACTACGAGGCGGGGCACATGATGTACCTGCGCGAACCCGATCTCGTGGCGCTCAAGGGCAACATCGCGCAGTTCATCACCGCGACGGCGCGGGGGCGGTAGCGCGCGCCGTCCGCGCCTGGCTCGACGGGGCGTAGAGGACCAGCTCAAACTCCCCAGTCGACGTCGGCGACCTTCGACCACGGGACCACGGCGGCATGGCTGCGCCGCTGCTCGCTGTCGCCGCCGTAGACGAGCCGCCGCTCGATGGTCTGGTGCGCGCCCTTGGCCGCCGCGAGCGCCGCGAGCTTCTCGAGCGTCACGAACATGTCCTCCTGCACCGTCGCCCCCGACTTGACCTCGGTGAGCACGATGCGCGACGCGCCCTCGAGCACCAGGTCGACCTCCTGTCCCCTGTGGTCGCGGAAATGGAACGCGTCCGGCGGGAGCCCGGCGTGCAGCCGGGCCTTGTACGCCTCGGCGACGACCCAGCTCTCGAAGATCGCGCCGCGCAATGGGTGCGTGGCGAGTTGCCCGGGCTCGCGGATGCCGAGCAGGTGGCAGACGAGCCCCGAGTCGAGAACGTGCAGCTTCGGCGACCTGGTGATCTGCTTGCTGAGATTGCGGTGCCAGGGCGGCACGCGCACGACGAGGAAGCTCGCCTCGAGCACCGAGAGCCACGCCTTGGCGGTGTTGTGGCTGACGCCGGCATCCCCGCCCAGGGAGGACAGATTCAACACCTGGCCGGTACGCCCGGCGACGAGCCGCACGAAGCCGGTGAAGGCCGAGAGGTCGGTGACACCGAGCACGCTGCGCACATCGCGCTGGATGTAGGTCGTGACGTAGTCCGCGAGCCAGCGATCGGCCGGCACGTGGCGGTCGTGGATGCGCGGGTAGGCACCCATCCACAAGGTCTCCAGCAACGTGGTCGGCGGCGCGTCGAAACGGCGCAATTCGTCGAGGCTCGGGGCCAGCAAGTGCAGCACCGCCGTGCGGCCGGCGAGGGACTCTGCCACCCGCTGCAGGAGCGCGAAGTTCTGCGAGCCGGTGAGCACGAATCGGCCCGGCTCAGGGCGCTCGTCCACCTCGGCCTGCAAGTAACTGAGCAGGCCTGGCACGTGCTGGACCTCGTCGATCACCGCGCCACGCTGATGCTCCGCCAGGAACCCCCGGGGGTCACGTGCGGCGTACTCACGAACGTCGAGCGGCTCCAGCGTGACATACGGCTTGTCGGCAAAGGCACTGCGACAAAGCGTCGTCTTGCCGGACTGACGGGGACCCGTGACTGTCAGTACCGGGTAGTGCCCGGCGGCTTTCCTTAAGACAGGCAATAGGTTGCGGCTAATCACACCACGAACGTACCGTCAGTGGTAGAGATTGTCAATACGATTGCCAATCACTGCCGGACTGGAGTCTTCTCGCGGATAGCCGGGCGGTGCGGCGGCTATTCGCTGACGGCTGGCCCCTGACCCCTGGCCCCTGTGCCCCCGTGCCCCTGTGCTCCTGCGCCTCTATATTCCCTCCCCCGGACGACCCGGCGGCGCTGCCGCGCGCCGGCTTCCCGTCCGCTGGAGTTGATGACCGAATGGCCACAGGCGATCCCGAGGAGCGTCCTTCCCTGCCGGAACAGGCCAAGCGCCTCGTCTTCGGCAAGCCGCGCGACCTCCACGACCGGAACATCTTCCACCGGCTGTCGCTGATCCCCTTCCTCGCCTGGGTGGGGTTCGGCGCGGACGGGCTCTCGTCGTCCTCGTATGGGCCGCAGGAGGCCTTCGGCGCGCTCGGCCAGCACACCTTCCTGGCCGTGGGGCTCGCAGCGACGATGGCGTTCACCGTCATCCTCATCTCCAGCGCCTACGCCCGCATCATCGAGCAG
>Ga0315275_10007067_pt1 | contig 10822 bp, 8 predicted proteins | sample YL17G03_0_MG_FD_205557 | JGI IMG/M metagenome (GOLD analysis project Ga0315275, IMG submission 205557) | Sediment microbial communities from Yellowstone Lake, YNP, Wyoming, USA - YL17G03_0 | ecosystem: Environmental > Aquatic > Freshwater > Lake > Sediment | place: USA: Wyoming | collected...
CTTTTTTATCGCGCTCGTAATTTATTCATTTACAGGAACTTCGAAAAACCAACTGTCGAAAATGAGTCTAACGGGAAAAGGAGCCAAACGGACGCATCATTTCTCCTCCTCCCCTGGCGGGAGGAGATGGAGAGGTAGACCTATACTTCCGCCATCCGGACAGTAAAATGGCGGAGGTGCGGCGCCTGCTCCACGATCTTGAGTCCGCGGACAGTTTCCCTTTTTTTGTGGATCGCGGCAAGGGCATCAGCCACATACTTAAGGTGCGAGGCCGTGTAGACCCGGCGTGGAATCGAGAGGCGCACCATCTCCAGCCGGGGATAGAGAACCCGCCCGCCGCCGCCCGGCTTGTCCTTGGCGAACATCACCCCGCCGATCTCGACGGCGCGGATGCCCGCTTCTCGGTACAGGACCACGGTCAGGGCCCATCCGGGGTATTGCTCCCTCGGGATGTGCGGCAGGAACTCGTCGGCCAGAACATAGACCGCATGGCCGCCCGCCGGCTTGTAAACGGGCACCCCCGCTTGGTCGAGAAGCCCGGACAGATAGGCCACCTGGCCCAGGCGATGCTCCATATAATCCTCGTGCATCACTTCCTCGAGCCCCCGCGCCATGGCCTCGAGGTCCCGGCCCGCCAACCCGCCGTAGGTCGGGAAGCCCTCGCTGATGATCAGACGGTTTTTAAGCCGTTGGGCGAAGGCGTCATCCGCCAGCGTGATGAACCCCCCGATGTTCACCAGCGCGTCTTTCTTGGCGCTCATCGTTGCGCCGTCGGCCAGCGAGAATATCTCCCGGGCGATCTCGAGGAGCGAGCGATTTTTGTAAGCCGGCTCGAGTTTCTTGATGAAATAGGCGTTCTCGGCGAACCGGCAGGCGTCGATATAAAACGGGATCTTGTGCTCGTGGCAAACCAGGCTGACCCGGCGGATGTTCTCCAGGGAAACCGGCTGGGCGCCGCCGCTGTTGTTGGTGATGGTCATCATGACGACGGGAATCCGCTTCGTTCCCTTCTGCCGGATCAACCGCTTGAGCTTGTCCACGTCCATGTCGCCCTTGAAAAGAGCGTTCGAGTGCGGGTCGTAGACAGCCTCGACCGCCAGGTCGACGGCCCTCCCCCCCCGCACCTCGACGTTGGCCCGCGTCGTGTCGAAGTGAATATTGTTGGGCACATAGTCGCCTTTCTTAAGCATCTCTTCGAACAAGATCCGCTCGGCGGCCCGGCCCTGGTGGGTCGGGATGACATGGGGGAACCCGAAGATGCGCCTGACGGAATCCTCGAGCCTGAAGAAGCTCTTCGCCCCCGCGTAGGATTCGTCGCCCACCATCAGGGCCGCCCACTGGCTGTCGCTCATGGCCGAGGTGCCGCTGTCGGTGAGCAGGTCGATGTACACTTTTTCGGCGGGGATGCCGAAAACGTTCAAGCCGGCGGCCTGGAGAACCCTCTCCCTCTCGGCGCGGGAGATCCTGTGGATGGGCTCGATGACCTTGATGCGGTAGGGTTCGACGGGCATCTTGATTCCGGTCATGTTCTTCTCCCTTAAAACGAAACCAGCCTGCGAAACTCGAGGAAGCGCTCCTCGATCTCCCCGGGCCTGAGCCTCTTGAGCCGCTCGATCCCGAAATCCTCGATGGTGAAGGAGGCGAGCACGCTTCCGTAAACCGCCGCCCGGCGCAGGTTCGGGCGGGTCACCTTTCCCATCTTATCGAGGTAGCCGAGGAAGCCGCCGGCGAAGCTGTCGCCGGCGCCGGTCGGGTCGACAACGTTCTCGCTCACCCGGCCGAGGACACCGAACACGAAATCGCGGCCGAAGACGCAGGCGCCGTGCTCCCCTTTCTTGGCGACCAGGAGCCCCGGGCCCGAAGCCAGTATTTTCTTGGCCGCCTTCATCAGGTTGGTCTCGCCGGTCAGCAGGCGGATTTCCTCATCGTTGACGAAAAGGATGTCGACTTTCCCGAGCGCGCGCCAGACGGCCTCCGGCTTCGTTGTGATCCAGAGCTTGATCGTGTCCATGGCGACGAGCGCCGGCCGCCCCATCTGCGAGAGGATGTCATCATGGAGACCGGGGTCGATGTTGGCCAAGAAGATGATGTCGGCCGCGCGATAGGGCCCGGGGAGGTTCGGCCGGAAATCCCCGAAGACATTGAGCTCGGTCCGGATCGTCTCCCGCTGGTTCGGGTCATGGCCGTAATGGCCCTCCCAGTGAAAGGTTTTGCCGCGGCGGATCTCAAGCCCGCGGATGTCGATCTTCTTCCGCTTGAACAGGGCAAGGACATCCTTGGGGAAATCCTCGCCCACGACGCCCACGATCTTCGGCGGCGTGAAAAAGCTGGCCGCCAGCGAGCAGTAGGTGCCGGACCCACCGACGATTTTTTCGCGCCTCTCCAGGGGCGTCTGGATGGTGTCGAAGGCCAGGGAGCCGACGATGACCAGGCTCATGCGGTCCTTCCCTATCCCTTGATGTATTTTCCGATGATGAGCCGGAGGCGGTTCTTTATATCGTGAGGGATGAGGTCCTCCCGCGTCACGATGGTGCCGGCCAGGGCGCGGCCGCAGCTGCATTTCTCTCGGCGCCCGCCGGGGATGGCCGCCACGGACCTCTTGATGATGGATTTGGCGCTCTCGATGTTCAGCTTGAGGTTCTCGAGGATCATGGCAACCGTGACAGGCGCTTCCTCGTCGTGCCAGACATCGTAGTCGGTGACCAGGTTCATGGTGACATAACAGATCTCGGCCTCGCGCGCCAGCTTGGCCTCGGTGGCGGCCGTCATCCCGATGACCTCGCAGCCCCAGTGGCGGTAGATGTTCGATTCCGCTTTGGTCGAGAAGGACGGCCCCTCGATGCAGAGGTAGGCGCCGCCCTTGTGGACCGGGAGTCCAAGCTCCTGTCCCGAGGCAAACAGGACCTCCACGAGCTCGGGACAGACAGGCTCCGCGAAGCTGATGTGGACCGCTATCCCGCCGCCAAAAAAGGTGTTGACTCGCCGCGTCCGGTCGAAGAACTGGTCGGCAAAGACGATGTCCCGCGGGTGGATCTCAGGCTGCAGCGAGCCGCAGGAATTGACCGAGATGATCCGCTCCACGCCGAGCATCTTGAACCCATAAATATTGGCGCGATAGTTGACATCCATCGGAAGGAGCCTGTGTCCACGGCCGTGGCGGCTGAGGAAGGCCACCTTTTTGCCTTCGAGCGTGCCGGTAACATAGGCGTCCGAGGGGCTGCCGAACGGCGTCTCCAGGCGCATTTCCCGGATGTCATCGAGGCCGTCGATTTCGTAGAGGCCGGTCCCGCCCAGAATTCCGACCACACCTATCGTGGATTCCTGCATTTCTGTGCCCGGCATTTTTCCTCCTGGGTGATCTATTTGTATATATTTTGCGGCTGCCTAAGTCAAGGACGGCTGGGGGACGTTCCCCGTGGGGACACTCTGCTTGAGATAAAGCCGACGGTCGACGGCAGGGTGTCCCCTCGGGGAACGTCCCCCAGTTTGCCTTGCGAAAAAGGGGGAAAGCCTCTAGAATAACCGCACACCCCGGAATAAGGGCTATCCCCTCTTGACCAGGGCGAATATGACTGTCACCAAAGATAAATTGGACGAGCTCGCCGAGATTCTGCGCTCCGGTCCCCGCGTGGCCGCCCTCACGGGCTCGGGGATTTCCGCGGAGTCCGGCGTCCCAACCTTCCGCGGAAAAGACGGACTGTGGAAGCAGTTCCGCGCCGAGGAACTGGCGACACCCGAAGCTTTTAAGCGCGACCCCCGCCTCGTCTGGGGGTGGTATGACTGGCGGCGCGGCATCATCGGCGCGCGCCGGCCGAACCCGGGACATCAAGTCCTCGCCCGCTGGGAAAAGCGATTTCCGGGTTTCGTCCTGATCACCCAGAACGTGGACGGCCTCCACCGCCAGGCCGGGTCCGAAAGGGTGCTCGAGCTTCACGGGAATATCTGGGAGATGCGCTGCACGGCCGAGGGGACGGTGACGGAAAACCGCGACTCCCCTCTCCGCGAGCTCCCGCCGCGCTGCCCCGGCTGCGGCGCGCCCCTGCGGCCGAACATCGTCTGGTTCGGGGAGGCGCTTCCTGCGGAAACGCTGCGGGAAGCCTACGCGGCCGGCGCGGCCTGCGACGTGATGTTCGTTGTCGGGACCTCGGCCTTTGTCCAGCCGGCCGGCTCGCTGCCGCTTCTCGCCGCGGAGCGGGGCGCCAGGATCGTCGAGATCAACCCCGATATCACACCGCTCACCGAGGCCGCGGATTTTTCGTTCCGGGAAAAGGCGGGCGAGATCCTGCCGCAGATCGACGCCCGTCTGGACGCCGATGCGGCTAGATGAAAGGAACACGATCGATGAAATACGCCTATTTTGACGCCTCGTCCGGGCTGAGCGGCGACATGATCCTGGGCGCGCTCCTCGACCTCGGAGCGTCAAAAAAGGAATTCAAGGACGCCATGGCCGAGCTCAGGCTTCCGGTCGATATCCGCACCAAGGATGTCACGAGGGCGGGACTGCGGGGTCTGAAGGTCGACGTCGTCGTCAAAAAAGGAAAGGAATCTCGCGCGCGTCATTGGGACGATGTCGAGTCGCTTATTCTCAAAAGCCCGTATTCCGATTCGGTCAAGGAGGGGGCGCTCGGCGCCTTCAAGGTCCTGTTCGAGGCCGAGGCCAGGGTCCACGGAAGCAAATTTCATGATGTGCATCTTCACGAGGCGGGGGCCGACGACGCCATGGTCGACGTCGTCGGGAGCGCCTTCCTTCGCGAGGAGCTGAACATTTCCCGGGTCTTTTGTTCTCCGCTCAACCTGGGCAGCGGCTGGGTCAAGGTCTCCCACGGCCGGCTTCCCGTGCCGCCGCCCGCGGTCGCGGAAATCCTGAAGAAGACGCCTGTCTATTCGGCCTGGGCCGACCAGGAGCTCGTTACGCCGACCGGCGCGGCGATCATCTCCTCCTGGGCTGAACGGTTCGTCGCCTTTCCGCAGCTGAGCTACGAAAAAATCGGCTGCGGCGCCGGCGGCCGCGACCTCGAGGCCCTCCCCAACATCCTGCGCATATTCTATGGTGAAGAGCAGAGCCTCCAACCGGAACAGGCAACCTTCCAGATCGAAGCCAACATCGACGACGCCAACCCGCAGGTTTTGGCCCATTTCATCGAGGTGGCGCTCGGGATGGGGGCTCTCGACGCGTTTCTCACGCCGGTCGTGATGAAAAAGGGCCGGCTGGGCACCAAGCTCACGCTCCTCGCCGGCCGCGACAAGCTCGACGCCCTCATCGAAGCCGTGTTCGCCGAGACGACTTCTATCGGCCTCCGGTATTTTCCCGTCGGGAGACGGATCCTGGAGCGGGGCGTCAGCAAGGTCAGGGTATTCGGGGAGGAAATTGCCGTCAAAACCGCCGGCCTGGGCCCGAAAGAATTCAACGCCCACCCCGAATTCTCCGACTGCCTAAAGGTCGCCAACAAGAAAGGCATCCCCGTAAAGTCAGTCTGCCATAAAGCCCTCCAAGCGTATCTCAATCAGAAAAACAAGCGCGGTAAGGAATAAACCATGGACCAGAAAAAAATCGAAAAGGGAGTCCGGCTCCTCCTCGAAGGTGTGGGCGAAGACCCCGACCGGCCCGGCCTGCGGGGGACGCCGCAGCGCGTCGCCTCGATGTTCTGCGAGATCCTGAGCGGGACGGCCGAGGACGCGGCCAAGCAGCTTCGGCCTATTGAAGAGGAGCGGCACGATGAGATGGTCATCATCAAGAACATCCCCCTTTATTCGATGTGCGAGCACCACCTCCTCCCCTTTGCCGGGGTCGCCCACGTAGCCTACATCCCCAAGGGCGGAAGGATCGTCGGCCTGAGCAAGATCACCCAATTGATCGATATCCTCTCCCGCCGTCTCCAAGTCCAGGAGCGGCTGACCAAGCAGGCCGCCGATATCATCGAGGAGCGCCTCAAGCCCCTGGGCGCCATGGTCGTCATCGAGGCCGAGCACATGTGCATGTCGATGCGGGGCGCCAAGAAACCGCGGTCCCTGACCGTGACCTCGGCCGTCCGTGGCTCCTTCCGCTCCAACAGCGCCACCCGGGCTGAGGCCATGATGCTGATTCGGGGAGGGTTGAGCAATGTCCGGGAATAAAAAGCCGACATTTTACGTGACGACGCCGATCTACTACGTCAACGATGTTCCCCACATCGGGCACGCCTACACGACGGTCATCGCCGACGCGCTGGCCCGGTTCAACAGGCTGCGGGGACGCGATGTTTACTTCCTTACGGGCACGGACGAGCACGGGCAGAAGATCGAGAAGGCCGCCGCCGAAAAAGGCCTCCAGCCCCTCGAGTTCGCGGACCGGGTCGTCCTCCGGTTCAAGGAGCTGTGGGAGGCGCTTCATATTTCGAACGACGGGTTCATCCGCACGACCGACCCCCATCACGAGAAGGGCGTGCAGAAGATATTCCAGGCCCTGAAGGAAAAGGGAGACATCTACAAAGGCACGTACCAGGGCTGGTACTGCGTGTCCGACGAGAATTTCCTGGCCGACGACGTCCCGGTCCAACCCGAGGGCGACAAGGTCTGTCCCGACTGCGGCAAACGGGCCATCCTCGTCTCCGAGGATACTTACTTTTTCCGGCTGTCAAAATACCAGCAGCCGCTTCTCGACTTCTACGCTCAGAACCCGGAGTTCGTGCGGCCGCCGAGCCGGATGAACGAGGTGGTGAGCTTTGTCCGGCAGGGGCTCCGCGACCTGAGCATCACCCGGACCACGGTCAAGTGGGGAATTCCCGTGCCGGGCGACCCGAAGCACACGATCTACGTCTGGTTCGACGCGCTGCATAATTACGTCACGGGGATCGGGTATGACTGGGACCAGGAGAGGTTCTCGAAGTTCTGGCCGGCGACGATCCACCTCATCGGCAAGGACATCCTGAGGTTCCATGCGGTCTTCTGGCCGGCGTTCCTGATGTCCGCCGGGCTTCCGCTGCCCAAGACCGTCTACGGCCACGGCTGGTGGCTCAAGGACGAGGCCAAGATGTCGAAGTCCAAGGGCAATGTCCTCGACCCCTATCAGATCCTCAAGACCTTTGGCGCCGACTCGCTACGGTATTTTCTGCTGCGCGAGATCCCGGTCGGACTCGACGGCAATTTTTCCCACGAAGGGTTTATCCACCGGGTCAACTCGGACCTGGCCAACGACCTGGGGAACCTCGTCCACCGCACCCTGACGATGATCCAGGGGTATTTCAAGGGGACGATCGAGGCGGGCGAGACCGAGCAGGAAGCCGACCGGAAGGTGCGGGAGGCTTTCGACGCTCTCAAGGAAAAAGTCGCTGACCTGTATGAGGGCTACTCCCTGAACCGGGCCATCGAAGAAATCTGGGTCTATGTCAACGACGTGAACAAGTACCTGGCGGCCAACGAGCCCTGGAAGCTGGCCCAGGATGAGACCCGGAGGCCGAGGCTGGCGCGGATACTCTATCAGACGGCGGCGGCCATCCGCGGTATCGCCTATCTTGTTTATCCCGTGATGCCGGATTCGAGCCGGAAGATCTGGCAGTTCCTGGGAGAGCCAGAGGCCATAGAGAATGTGAGCTACGCCGAGTTCAAGTTCGATGGGCTCAGGCCCGGGCAGAAAATCGAGAGGCACACGCCGCTTTTTCCGCGGGTCGTCCTGGCGGACTTCCTCAAGGAGGAGGCTGGGGCGCCGGTTCATGACCCGGCGGCTGCGGCGGTCCCCGGCGCGGGTTCCGGCAAGGCCGCCGTTCCGGGCGCGGTTTCGGGCGAAGGCGCCGGCAAGAAGGAGGCCAAGATGGACATTATCACTTTCGACGAATTCAAGAAGATGGACCTCAGGGTGGGAGAGATCCTCAAGGCGGAGAAGGTCCCGGGTACGGACAAGCTGCTCAAGATCGAGCTCAACCTGGGGACCGAAATAAGGCAGATGGTCGCGGGGGTCGCGGACACCTACGCTCCCGAGGAAATCGTCGGGAAGAAGCTCATCGTCATCGCCAACCTCAAGCCCGCCGTCATCCGGGGCATCGAGTCGCAGGCGATGCTCCTCGCGGCCGAGATCGGCGGCCAGGCGATCATACCCTTCTTCGACCGCGACGTCCCCGCCGGCGCCAAGGTCAAGTAAGTTCGCTAGACGGCAGAGGACTGAGTTCCGAGCCGTCGGAACCCGCCAGTTCAATCCGGGGTGCTCACGCGGGCGTCGTGGGCCAGCGTGAAGTGGCCTTCGACGATCACCTTCTCCCCCTCCTTGACGCCGTCGAGAACCTCGACGTAGCTCCCGTTCTCGAGCCCAACCTCGATATAGCGCCACTTGGCCACCCCCTCCTCGACGACGAACACGAGCTTCCGGCCGCCCCGGACGAGCACCGCGTCCTGCGGCAAGAGGAGCCTGTCCTTGTGGATTTCGGCGGCAATCTCGACCTCGGCGTGCATCCCCGGCTTGATCTCCTCCTGCGGATTCTGGAGGCTGACATGCACGGCGCAAGTCTTATCCCCAGGGTTGACGACCGGGCTGATGGCCTCGACGGCTCCCTTGAAGACCTTGTTGGGGAAGGCGCTGAACCGGAGGTCGACCTTTCGGCCGGCCTTTATCTTGCCCACCTCGCTCTCGAGCACCTTGGCGATCACCTTGACCTCGCTGATGTCGACGAGCGTGAAAAGGTCCCGGCCGAACTCCAGGTGCTCTCCGGGCGAAACCTTGATGTCCGTGATGATTCCCCCGAAGGGTGCCCTGATCCTCGCCTTCTCGAGGTCGAGTTCGGCCGTCCTGACGTCGATTTCGGCTTGGGTGAGCCCCTTGGACGCCGCCATGACCTCTTCTTTCCTCAATCCGGTTTCGATGAGGGCCATCTCATAGTCCTTAGAGGCGAGCTCGAAATCCGCCGGCGAGACGAGCCCCTCACGGAAGCCGGTCTCGGCACGGGCGAAATTCTCCTTGGCCTTGGCGATTTTCTCGGGCGCCGCACCCAGCCCCTCAGTGAGTTGTCCGAACTGCTTCTCGAGGAGCATCTCGGAGAGAAGCCGCAGGCGCGAAGCCTGCTGCCGCTCGAGGGCGAGCCGGTACCTTGCGTCGTCGAGCGCCGCCAGAAGATCACCGGGCTTCACGTGAACTCCTTCCCGCGCCCTGAGCTCCTTGACGACGCCGGTCACCTCGGTTTTCATCACGATTTTCCTGTCGGTCACCGCCTCGCCCGGAAACTTGAGCCGAATGATGAGCTCGCCCGTGCGAGCCTCGACGACCCTGACGGGGATCGGCGTCTCCGCAGGCATCTGGGGCTGGGAATAGCTTTCTGCGGCCGGGCCGGCGCCCGAATTCTCCGGCGCCATGGCCTGCGGTTTCTTGAGGACAAAGAAAAAGAGCAGGACCGCCGCAATGACGACAAACGATGCGCCCGGCATCCATTTCTTAAGAATCATGACCCTTAATCTCCTCATTTTTCGCGTTTTCCACGCTATCTGGCCCTGCCCCCTCCTCCCTGCCTCCCCCCACCGCGGGGGGGAGGAGCGAGATGGCAGAGGCCGCTTTGGCTTCTCTGAGCTTGCCCGCGAACCAGGGCTTGAGGCGGTCGCCGTAGAAATAGAAAATCGGCACCACGATCAGGATGAGGACCGTCGAGCTTACGAGCCCCCCCGCCGTGCACAGCGCCAGCGACGACCAGATCTCGCGTTTCCCGGCCTCGGCCTTGACGAAGAGCATGGGCAGGATGCCGAAGACGGTCGTCCCCGTCGTCATCAATATGGGCCGGAACCTCTCCCGCGTTCCCTTGAGGACGGCCTCCAGGAGGTCCTCCCCCTGCCGCCGCCTGAAGTTGATGCGGTCGACGAGGAGGATCGCGTTGTTGACGACGATCCCGCCGAGGAGGATGACACCTATATAGGCCGAAGCGTCGAACGAGGCGCCCGTGACGATGAACGCCAGGAAAACGCCGATGAGCTCGAGCGGCACCGCGAGCATGATGAAGAAGGGCTGGATGAATGATTCGTAGAGCGCGGCCAGTATCATGAAGACCAGGATAAGGGAGAAGATGATCGCGGACTTGATTTCGGCCTTCTCTTCCGTCGTCATCCGCCAGGGCTCGTCGAGCGTCGCCGAAAATCCCGGGGGCAGGCTCAGGCTCGCGGTGAGCGCCTTTTTGTAGTTCATGGCGGTCTTCGACGGCCCGCGGAACTCCCAGCTCAGCGTCTGCTGGTACTGCTGGTTCTCCCGGTCGATCGACCCGGTGATCGGCCGTTCCTCGAGCCGGGATACGTCCCCGAGCCTGAGGTATTCGCCCCCCGCCGTCTTGAAGAGGGAATCCTGGAGTCCCTTGACGTCGATCAGCTCCGCTTCGGAGAACTTGATGGAGAGCGCGATCTCCCGGCCGCCGACAGTCGCCCGCAGCGGCGCGCTCAGCCTCCCCCTGATGAGGGGCTGAAGATGATCATAGAGCTCGCTGGGCGAGACATCGTATTTTCGGAGCGCCTCCTTGTCGATCTTGATCACGTACTCAAAGGAATCGGTCCGCCGCGAGCCCCAGCGGCCGGAGACGATTCTGCAGCCCTTGACCCTCGGGTTCCGGACGAGCGTCCGGGCGAGTTTCGAGGTGATTTCCTTGAGCTTCTTCAGGTTGTAGCCGTAGAGCTTGATCGCGGAGTCGTATGAAGTCCCGGTGTCCATGCTCGAAGAGTACCCTTGCGGGTCGAACCCGTAGATGCCGCAGTCGATTCCCGCAAACTGCGTGGCCAGCCGGATCAGCTGCTCCTTGAGGGCGTAAGGCCGGAACGACCGCTCGACTTCCGGCGGAAAGGTGATCGCGGCATAGGCCCGCTCGGGCAAGATGTAGGTATTCATCTC
>Ga0315275_10007068_pt1 | contig 10821 bp, 13 predicted proteins | sample YL17G03_0_MG_FD_205557 | JGI IMG/M metagenome (GOLD analysis project Ga0315275, IMG submission 205557) | Sediment microbial communities from Yellowstone Lake, YNP, Wyoming, USA - YL17G03_0 | ecosystem: Environmental > Aquatic > Freshwater > Lake > Sediment | place: USA: Wyoming | collected...
GCGAGGTCTTTGCGGCGTGGTGCAGGTGGTGCGCGTGGCTTACCGCGCCAGCAAAGACCTCGCGCTTGCCCTTCGTGCCGGCCTCGAATGGCTGCGGGATCAGAACCTCAAGGGCTTCGACGAGGCGCAGGCGCACGGCTGGCTCGCCAAGACCATCACCGAGGGCAGCAACGCGGACGGCCTGAACATCCGCGCCACCAGCGACCTCCTCGCCGCCTCCCCGCTCATCCCGGACGAGGTGCGCGAGCTGATTGCCAACGTGACCTACGAGGTGGTCACGGACAAGAACGCCGTGGACTTCGCCAATCGCATCCTCGATGCGCTCGGTGATCCATCCGCCGCTCTGCCCATCCTCGCGGACGCCAGCAACGGCCTCGGCGGCAAGCGTCGCACGGTGCTGGCCTTCCTCACCTTGCTGCGCCTTTCGCAAGCCATCACGCAGGCCAAGGCGGCGGGCAACACCGCCACCGTCGCGCGCCTCGCCGAGACGGAGGCGGCGGTGTATGACTACACGCTGGCCGACCGCATCACGGACGCCGCGCAGACCTTGCAAGCCGTGAGCGTGTTCTCGAAGATGTCGCCCGAAGGTCGGCTCATCCATGCGCGCCGTCGCATCCAACGTGCCGGCGACCGCGACCTTGACCCGATCAAGGCGCAACTCAACGACGCCTTGAAGAAGCTGGAGAAGGCGAAGAAGGACTTGGCGGAGGAGACGGCGCGGGGCCGGGAGATTCAGGAGCAAGCGGCCAAAGCCATCGCCGACGCGCTGGAGGCGGAGGCGCAGCGGGCGCGGACGGCGCTCCAGAACGCCATCCACCTGAACGCAAGCAACTCGCTGGAGATGCTGCCGAGCGTCTGGCAGAAGGCCCAGGCGGCGGTGTTGCAGCAGTGGCACACGCTCGGGGCGGATGAGCTGGTGAAGAACCTCACGGGCCGCGCGGGGCAGGGCTTGGAGAATTCCCTGTGGTCCGCCGTCCAGCAGAAGGGCGGGGCGCAGAGCACGGTTGCCAGCGTCATTGCCCAGGTGAACCGGGCCTTGCATGAGCAGGTCAACCGGGCGCTCAACGTGACTCCCGAGCAGTTCATCAACCCCGCCACCTACGCGATGCGTCTGCGCCACGCGCTGGGCAATGCCGAGGTGATGTCCCGCATCTGGGAGCAGACACGGGCGGCGGTGGGCGCGAACCTCCGGGCCATCGGTGAGATGGAAGGCTTGCTGCTACGCATCGGGGAGGAGATCGCCTTGCTCGAAGCGCAAGCCAAGCTGCCGCTCAAAGGCGGTCCCGAGGTCACGGCCACGGATGCGAAGTTGCGAAAGAGTCAGCAAGGCGCGCGCGACGCGATGCTGGCGGGTCGCAACGCGGGCATCGCGCAGACCATCGTGCAGAAGCGCGAGCGGTTGGCGGATGTCGAGGCGCAGCTCGCCGAGTATCGCAAAATGGAACCTGCTTGGCGGGCGGTGCTGGCGATGACCGTGGACGTGTGGGGGCCGAACCTCATCCGGGGCGTCATGGCCGAGCAGATGAAGGCGGACGGCTTCCGCTTGCGCAAGGCAGTCAGTGACCATTTCCGAGGGCTGGCCGGCGCACCGGACCCGATGCAGTCGCTCGGCACCCTCACGGCGAAGATTGTGGCCGCGAGCGGGCTGGACGAGCAGGCGGCGGGACGGCTGGCCGCGAGCATTGAGGCGGAGTTCGTGGCCCAAGTGGAGAAGGAGCGGGCCAAGGTGGCGGAACGCATCAAGGCGGCAGCGGTGCGCAAGGCGGCGCGGGCTGCCGATGCACCCCGGCGCGAGGCGGAGTCGCTGATTGACAGCTTGCAGGAGTTGCAAACCGAGTGGCTGCGGCCACCGGGCAAGCGGTCGGCCATTCAAGCGCTGGTGCGGCAGGCTATCCGGTCGGAGCCGGGTGCGCAGTTTCAGGACGAGACGGCTTTCCGCAACGCGGTGCAGGCCGGGCTGGTGGCGTTGGGCGTGCCGGAGCAGTCCGCCGCCCGGCTGGCTTACGAGACCTGGCAGGCCAAGCAGGCGCGGGACGCGGGACGCGAGGGCGACCGGCTGGACCAGCTCATCCGCGAGCGCATGGACGCGCTCAAGCTCAACCTCGGCAAGCTCGTGCGCGAGCACTGGAGCAAGGTGGAACGGGCCGGCGAGAGTCTGGCGGAGCAACTGGCCGGCGAGGGCGGGCTGACACCCGAGGGCGCGCAGAAGCTCGCCGCTGCCTTCGAGCGGCGGTTTAACCAACTCGCCCAGGCGAAGCTCAAGCGCGAGCTGGAGCAGGTATTGAAGCCCGTCACGCGCTCGGCCATCGCCAAGCCCGGCCTGGTGGAGAAGCTCATGGGCCTGCTGCGGCTCGGCGCGTTCTCGAATGAGGCGTATTGGAAGGCGGTCATGGAACGGCTCAAGCTGCCGGAGTTCTCCGAGGCGTTGCGCGACCGGCTCACGGCCATCGGCGCGCGACTGGACGCGCTGCCGGAGGCGGACATCGAGGGGCGGCATCGGGTGTCCGTCGAGTTCCTGAACGCCTTGGAGCAGGCGGCGGGCATTGACCCGCTGGACTTGTCGCTGGGCTTCTACGTCACCAACCTGCTCACCGGCATCCCCACGCACGTCGCCAACACCTCGGCGAACTTCTTTGCGGCGATTGCCAACGCGGGCATTCAGATGGAGCTGGCGATTGCGGAAGGGCGCTACGATGACATCCCGGCCGCCATCGAGGCGGCGGCGGTGGGCTTGAAGAAGGCGTTGCCGCAGGCGGGGCAAGTCATGCGGACGGGCATCCTGCCGGCGGTGCGCCAAGGGCAGGCGCGGGCGTTGCGTCCAATGGAGCTGGCGCAGTTCGGCACTCGTGGCGGCGTGCCGCTGCGGGACACGGGCTACCTATCACGCGGGGCCAAGTGGGCGCTGGAGTCTTACCCGGCGAAGATATTGAACCTGTGGAAGCTGAACGGGCGGGCGATGGCAGCGGAGGACTTGCTGGCGTTCACCCCGGCCATGGAAGTGCAGCGCGTGCTGTTGGCTCGGCGCGTGGCGCGGGCGGAGGGCTTGCGCGGCGAGGCGCTCCGCAACCGCGTGGCCGGCCTGCTGACGGACGCGGACCCGGCGCAAGTCGAGGACGCGCGGGAGTTTGCCTTGCGCGTGGTGAACTCCGCCACGCCCTACGGCCTCGTCGGGGCGGTGGTGAACCTCATCAACCAAGCCAAGGGCAGCGAGCATCGCGCCTTGCGCGGCGCGGCCAACATTGTGGCCCCGGTGCTCACCATCCCGATGAACGCCTTCAACGAGTCGCTCAACTACACGCCCGTCGGCCTGTGGCGTCGTCGGTCAAGCGTGACCAACCTCCTCGGTCGGGACGTGAAGAATCTCAGCCTGGAGCAACAGCAGGACTTGCGCGCCGAGTTGCTGGCCAAGGCGCTCACGGGCACGCTCTTCCTCACGGCCACCGCGCTCATGTTCGCGCAGTTCCTCGATGACGATGACCCCGCGCTCGCCCTTTACGGCACCGGCCCGCAAGACATGACGGACAACAAGGGCTGGCGCGAACGCGGCGCGCTGCCGCACTCGCTCAAGGTGGGCAACACGTATTTCTCCTTCGCCCTCACGCCCATTGCCGCCCCGCTCTCCGCGCTGGGCAACTGGTTCGACCGCGAGCGGGACGCGCGCATCTACGGAAAGAAGCGTTCGGACAGCCTCGGCACGCAGGCCGGCGTCGCCATTCTCTCATCGCTCGATGTGCTCTTCGAGCAGCCCTTCATGGTGGGCTTCGTGGACCTCTTCCGCCTCGCGGGCAACACACAGGGCAGCGACGAGACGAAGGTGCGCAGCGGCTTCCGGCGCGCGGCCAAGACGGCCAGCAGCTTCGTGGTGCCCAACGAGGTGCGAAACATTGACCGCTACTTCGACCCGAAGGTGTATCCCGTGCGCGACCTCGAAGGCGCGCTCATCTCGTCCGTGCCCTTTGTGCGCGGCATGGGTGGCAAGCCCGCGCTCAACGCGCTGGGCCAGCCCATCGAAAGCCAGCCCTTCCACCGCTTCCTTTCGCAGCAGGCCAGTGACCCGCTCATCCGTGGCCTCGACGCGAAAGGTGCCTGGCCCACCGTCCTCGACGACCGCAACAAGGTTTGGCCCGCGAAGCGCCGGGCGATGACCGAGGGAGAATTCTATTCCTACCAAGCGGAGACGGGCAAGGCGCTCGACCGCAAGCTGCGCGCCGAGTGGCCCGCCTGGTCCCGCTTGCCCGATGCGATTGCTCGGGATAAGGTCAACGAAGCCGCTACCAAAGAGCGGGCGATCTGGCGGGCGCGGAACGGTTGGGGCAGGCCGTAGAACAGCACCAAACCAGCACCAAATTGCAGAAATACAACGAAACAGCAATGATTTGAGGGTTCAACATTGCTCTCGAAATCAGGAGATGGGGCAACCCATCCGTAGGTTCGAATCCTACCCCTTCCGCCAATTCTTCCCCCCGGTTTCATTGGTTTTAATCGCGTTTCACTCAATGTTTGCAGTGCTTTCGTGAGGGTGTGCTGCGGGAGCCATCAGTTGTCGCGCGGAAATTTCGCTTGCGGAATACTCTCTTGAGCGCGACCTTTGATACCGTGAACTGTCACCAACCTGTCTCCAAGGCCGAAAGGCCGAATCCCTCGCAATTCGTCAAAACGGCTCTCGCGGCATCATCTGATTCCCCAATTGATGATTTTTCTAAGCCCGGCAAAATTAAATTTCGCGTCGCGGGCCGCGAGTTCACCCTGCGGCAGCGCATCGCGGGGAAGTTCGCGCCGTGGTATCTGGTGGCCACGCTCAACGGAAAGCGTTTCAATCACTCGCTCGGCACGAATGAGGCGGAGACAGCCAAGCAGGTCGCGCGCGTGAAGTTCATTCAGCCGGCGCTGGATGAGGCGTGGGGGATTGTGGTCTCCGACACGAAGCGCAAACAGTGGGGCACGGTGGAGGAGTTGATCGCGGCGTGGGAAGGGTTTGACCTCGGCGGCGGGCCGCGACATCGGCGGACGGTGGAGAAGGCGTTGAGCCTTGTGCTCCAGTCGGCCAGTAGCTTCTTTGAAGCGCGGAGGACCAACAAGTGAATCCGACCGAGACCACTTTTGGGAAAGTTAAATTTCGCGTGGCGGGGCGCGAGTTCACTTTGCGGCAGCGGATCGCGGGGAAGTTCGCGCCGTGGTATTTGGTGGGGAGGATCAACGGGAAGCGGTTTAACCACGCGCTCGGAACCAATGAGGCGGAGACGGCCAAGCATGTCGCGCGCGTAAAATTTATCCAGCCCGCGCTCGATCAAGAATGGGGACTCGTGGCCGCAAATAAAAAGAGGAAGCACTGGGCGACGGTGGGTGAGCTGATTGCGGCTTGGGAAAGTTTTGACCTCGGCGGTGGGGCGCGCCATCGGCATGCGGCGGCGCAGGCGTTGCGCCTTGTGCTGCGGCGGGCGGGCGTGGCGGAGCCGGACGCGGCGAGCGCGGGGATTCTCACGGGCGACATGGTGGTGGATTATTTTGCGTCCGTGATGCGGTTGGCGGAGCAGCAGTCCACGCAGAAGGCGGCGGCGCGCGTGAAGCGCAGCGGCGCGAGTATGTTTAACCAGGCGAAGTCGGTGCTTCAGCCGGCGGCGATTTATCATTACAAAAAGAACGAACTGCCGGTGCCGGATTTGACGGAGTTCTTGGCTGCGGCGCGCATGTTGCGCAAAAAAGTGCTTAAGGGCGCGGAGGTAATGTATGAGCCGCCCAACTGGCCCCTCATTGACGCGGTGGTGAAGGCGTGGCCGTTGTTGGAGAACTGGAATGAGTTTGCCGCGATTGGCCTTGAGCTGGCTTTTGGTTTGCGGAAGTCGGAGGTCTCGCAAGCGCGGTGGGATTGGTTCGGCGTGAACAACGGCGCGTGGAGGTGCTCGGCGGACGCGGATGTCAAGAACCAATCTGGCTCGCTGGAGGTGCCGGCGCTGAATCCGTTCTGGGCGATATTTTGGGAGCGGGCGACGGCGGAGGGCGCGCAGCAGCGCGGCCCCACGGTGTTGCAGGGATCGGACACGGAGCGATGCAGCACGGCGTTTCGGCGGGTCTCGGCCTGGCTGCGCGGCTTGGGCTGGGCGAAACAAAAGACAAATCATGCCTTACGCGCTTACGCGGGTGCGGAGGTGGCGCTGAACTTTGACAACTTCCAAGCGCAGGCGTGGTGCCGTCACGACAGCGCGGCGACTACCGAGAAATATTATACGCGCCAGTGGCGACAGGCAAACTCTGGGCGCGAAGGTCGGGTGAGTTGGGCGAGGGTCAGCGAGGTGGGCGGGAGTTGAGAGTTGGGGAGTTGAGAGTTGAGAGAAACTAAGAAGGCCCGGCCCGCTCACGCGCGCCGGGCCTTTTGTGGTGGGTGGAGACTTCAGCGGTCAACTGCCGCCGCTACACTTTCAGCACGTCGGGCAAGGGCGGCGGGCACGGGCCAGCAGCCGCCGTCCTCGGTGCAGTCCGGCGCGGGACAATACCAGGAGAACCCGGAGCGCCAGCGGGCGTCAGCCTCGGCGCGAAGCGGGCCTTGGCAGCCGGGGCAAAGGGCGGTGATGTGTTCGGCGGTTGTCATGGGGTGGCGTTCTCTTTGTGCGCCGCAATGGCGGCGGCGAGCGCGCGGTGCAATGTCTTCGCCGGTTTGAAGTCTCCGGGGAATGGGCACTCCTTGAGCGACCACGCGAAGCCTCTCGGCGTGCGCTTGGTCCAGATTAAGAAGTCTTCTTCGGCGATCATGGCATTGGTCCACACGTCCCAGCAGAGCGCGCCGGCTGGGGCTTTCCATTTCACGAACACAACCTTGCCCCGCTCCATCTTGATGATGGTGTTGGTCTGTTCCGGCGTGCAGTCCGTGACGGCGTGGCCGGCAACGGTTCGGCAGCGTTTGAATCCGGTGTGGCCGCGTTCGCCAAGGTAGGCGCGGGCGGTGATGCGTTTGGTTTTCATTGCGTGCCTTTCTCTTTGTGGCCGGCGGCGGCGTCGAGGTGGTGTGTGGCCCAGTCAACTAGCTTCTTTTGCGGGGATTTGTGCGCGGCTTTGACGTAGGCGGATTTCCGCCGGCTGGTGATGCGCATGGAGAGGAATGCGTCGGCGGGCGTCGCGCCTTTCTGCGCGTTCGTGTTGTTCTCGGGGGCGCTCATTGGGTGGCCCCCTCTTCGAGCGCGGCGGCGCGGGCATACAGAGCTTTGGCGTAGTCGCTGGTCAGCCCTTGGGACCGCAGGCGGCGGCGGACACCTTGGCGGCTTTGTGCTCCGAGATCGAGGCGCATGGAGAGTTTTTGAATCTCGTCCTCTTGGCCGAGAGCGGCGGCGTGCTGCTCGGGCGACGGGGCGCAGGCGCGCATGGCGGCCAGCTCGCCGTTGGTGATTTCAGAACTGACGATGCCGGCGACGGCCGCCACTTGCGATTCCTCAACTCCCATTTCTCGACATGCGGCGAAACAGGCTTCTCCGTGGCTCATGGAGCCGGCCAATTCTTTGGCTCGGTTGACGATTTGTTTGATGGGGGCGGTGTTGGTTTCTGTTTTCATGTTGTGCCTTTCAATTTCCCGGAATCCGCCGGGTCGGTGCTGGGCAATCTGCCCCGCCGTGAACCGCAGCGCAAGCGCGCCCGGCTCAAGGCGGATCAGGTATTGTAGTAGCACGGGCACGCGCCGAACTGGGCCACGAATTCCTTGTGCGTCATCGGCCGGGAATACATGGCAAACTCTTCGCCGCGCTCGCGGTAGCACGTGAAGCGGGGCCGACCGCTCGCGGCGTGATGGTCGGACGCCTCGCCGACGAGGAACGCGCCGCCATGCCACGCGGCCGGCGGCAGCACGTTGAGCATTTCGTGGAAATGGTCTTCCGTCACCGGCACCCACCGCCCCGGCGCGTCCTGCGCCTGGGCCTTGGCCTCAACCCACTCGGCCAGCGGCATCAGCACCGCGCCGGGATACCGAACGCGGACCTCGGCCAACTGCTCGCCGCTGTAATGGCCGCGCCGGGTCTTCGGGTCCACGCTGTCAATGATGTTCCCCGCGCCGGGGACCGCGAAGCAGAGCGGCAGGAGGTCGCGGCGCATCTGCGCGGCGAATTGCTCCAGCTCGTCGTCGGTGAACTGCTCGCCGGCCTGCGCGGCGGCGCTGATGAGGTTTTGCACTGCGGGGGTTTGCTCTGTCGTTTTCACTGTTTGCCTTTCGCATTCCGGGAACCGCCCGGCCGGTGTCGGATCAATTCCAACGGGGAGACTTTGCGGTGAATGGTGTTTGTTTGTCAAACAAACAAATTGACGAAGCGAGAGATGAGCAATGAAATCAGGGTCAAACGCCCAAAGATTTATTTTTTGACTAATCCTGCGGCCGGAAGTCAACGACAATCAAGCGGCCTTGCGTTTGGGTTTTGCTGATGGAGTCGGTTCAGTAGCTTCGGCTGGTGTTTTGGCTAGGGCTGAGGCCGAGGGCGTGTGCTGGGCGTAGGGGCCGAGAACCTTTCCGACCTGCTCTGCTGTCAAATTCGCGTTTCTGCGCTGCCACTCCACCCGTATGAGGTGCTCCACATAGCCCGAGAAATCGGCGAAGCAGTCTTCAGCCATCAGGTTCTGAGCCTTCTCGTAGAGGGAAGGATGCACAGTTAAATTCACGCGGCGCTTTTGGTCTGCCATACACACCAAATACACTACTTCGTGAAATTTGGCAAGTTTGTGCTGATTGACACTTGACATACACACTGCGGATGTTCAAAGTATGCCCAATGACCGCAAGCGCACAACAGGTAAGGGTGAATATCAGCATTTCCTCGGATATTCACACGCTCGGCAAGATCATGGCGCGGACTGATCACCGTGATTTCTCGAATCAGATTGAGGCGTTGATAGAGGATGAGGCGCGGCGGCGCGGGATTCAGGAGCTGACTCAGGTGCTGAATCAGGAGGTGACGGCGTGACTTTGCTCAAAATCACGGCGGCGCTGGCGGCTCATCCCGACGCGGCGCGGGCGACGCCGGACGGTGATCCGGCCCGCCCCCAGTGTTTTCAGTGTCTCACCGTTTGGGGATCAGGCCAGTGCTCGGTTCTTTATCACTGGGGCCGGCGTGATTTTGCCGACATCGGCGAGGTGGAGGCGTGGTTGGCCGGGGAAATCCCGAGGAGCTGGGAATTATGATCTCCGCCCCCCCTACCCCGCCAAGAACCCCGCGATTTCGGCAAATCGGAATGTGCGCGTGCGGGCGGCGTGCTCGGCGGTGGGTGTGCGGCGGTGTGGCTTGTGACGAATGCCTCGAAATTGAGGCACGGGCGCATGGCTCCGAGTTGGCGCGCGGAGTGTGCGGCTACGTTTCTCGCGGAATTTTAGCCAGGAGCTTGAACGCATGATCACGAACGGCATCAACCCGCGCACGTCGGCTGGTCGGCGCGTCGCGCTTATTTTTGGAGCGGCTGAATATCATTGCGGGCTGCGCGTGTGCAGCGAGTGCGGATTCTGGATCGGGTTGGCGCGCGAGCTGGCTGAGGGTGCAATCACGCGCACCGTGTGCCCGGCCTGCGTGGTCGAGGATTTGCCGGCGGTGGACGGGTCACAATCCAAACAGGACACAGATGCACCTGCGCCGTCCGTCCGCCGGCATTTTCAACAGGAGGTTTTGGTATGACTGAATTTTGGAACTCTGTCGGCTTGATTGTGCTGGGGTCGGTGTTGGGCGCGTATGCGTTCGGCCTGGGTTGCGGATGCCTCGGGCGTTGGCGGTGGAATCGCCAATGGCGCGCCCTGGCGGCGCGGAACGAGCGGGATTTTTGCGCTGGTCAGCACACGTCGCGGTTTCTCGCTATGACAGCAGAACGTCGGGCGGCCGCTCGGGCTGCGAGCCTGAAAGGGGCCGCACTGTGAAACTGATTCTGTTGCCGGAGCCGAGCATCAAAGTGCGCGAACTGGCCCGCGTCTGGGGCGTAACCTCGTGTTGGCTGCGTAAACTCATTGGACGTGGCGAGCTGGAAGCGGTGCGGCTGGGGCGTGATTGGGTGGTTCCCCTGGCGTCGGCGAATCGCTTTTTTGAAGCGAGACGGGTGAATCGATGACGCGCCGGGACCTCAAGCGGTTTCGGCGATTGGTGCGGCGGGAAGCGCGGGAGCTGCAAGCCATTTACGACGTGGTGCCGTCCTCGGTGGACGTGGGTTTGCCCGGCGTTTTACGGACCAAGATCAAGCGAGGGGGCGCAACGTGAGCACACCGCACGAAACCCAGCCCGCCCTTTTCGATTTGGAAGTTTGCGAGCGACACCTCTTGGCCATTGCGAAGCGCGATCAAGACCGATTCACCGGCACCACCATTGAGAAGCACGCTGAGACCGTCGGCGCGGTGCTCGCGGCCGTGGCGGCAGGCGTCCCTCGGGAGCACATCGCCAAGCTGGCCGGCATCAGCACCAAGACAATCGCCGGGATCGTGGAGCGGGCGGAGGCGAATGGCGAAATAGCGGGCTGGAAACAAAGAATGAGCCGGCTGCTCGGGCGAGCGGCTGAGTCGGCGGCGGCGTCGTTGGCCGAAGATTTGGATTCGGGGAAGATAACCCCAGGGCAAAAGACGTTGACCATCGCGATCTTGACAGACAAGCGCCTGCTCCTCGATGGCGAGGCCACGAGCCGGGTGGAGCACGTCCAGCGGGTGACGCCGGAGCAGCTCATGGAGGAAATGAAGCGGGCAACGGTCAGCATCACCTGATTATGCAACACGCGATTGTAGCAGGAAACGCCAACAAAAAGGCATCAAAGACAAGGCGTGGTGCTGGTTTGGTGCGCCTCGGCCAGCGCGACCTAGGCCTCGGGGCCGGTGGCCTGGGCGTG
>Ga0315275_10007070_pt1 | contig 10821 bp, 8 predicted proteins | sample YL17G03_0_MG_FD_205557 | JGI IMG/M metagenome (GOLD analysis project Ga0315275, IMG submission 205557) | Sediment microbial communities from Yellowstone Lake, YNP, Wyoming, USA - YL17G03_0 | ecosystem: Environmental > Aquatic > Freshwater > Lake > Sediment | place: USA: Wyoming | collected...
CCGCGCAAAGCCGACGTGGACGCCAATTACGTTCGCTTGATGCGCCTGCTGCTGAAGAGCGGCACCTACCACGCCATCGCCACCCACGACCAGAGAATCATCCGGGCGACCATCGAGTTTGCCCGCGCCGAGGGCCTGGCGGGCGAGGCCTTTGAGTTCCAGATGCTGTACGGGATCCGGCGCGATCTGCAGGCACGGCTGCGCGACGATGGCTGGCGCGTGCGGGTCTACATTCCCTTCGGCAGCCACTGGTTCCCGTACCTGACGCGCCGCCTGGCCGAGCGCCCCGCCAACCTGCTGTTCTTCATGAAGAATCTGCTGCGCGGATAACGACCAGCCGGTGGTCCTGCCGTGCCTTCTGCCTACTGCCTCCTGCCTTCCGCCTTCTGCCTTCTGCCTTCTGCCTTCTGCCTTCTGCCTACAGCCTACTGCCTACTGCTTCTTCGCCGGAATCGTCCAGAAATAAATCTTGTGCCCGTCGGCCTCGATTTCCTTCTCCGGGGGCCAATCGCCCATATCGTGGGAGTGCGAGACGATGCGGGTTCCCGGCTTCAGGTCGTTCCACAGTTTCGGCCGGAGTTTCAGGTTCACCCAGGGAAACAGGTAGAGCGTTACGACGGTGGCCTTGCGGATGTCGGCCTCGAACAGGTCTTCGTTGAGGAACCTGACGCGGCCGGTGACCCCGGCTTTGCGCGCGTTCTCGTTGGCTTCCTTGATCCTCTTGGGATCGATATCGATGCCCACGCCGTGGGCGCCGAACTCTTGGGCGGCGGCAATCGCGATGCGGCCATCGCCGCAGCCCAGGTCATAGACGATGTCGTCTTTGGTGACATCCGCCAGCTTGAGCATGGCCTCCACGATTGCGGGCGAGGAAGGCTCGTAGTGAACGTCGGGTGCCCGCTTCGGCGGCGCTTTTTGCGCCTCGGCGCATGGCGCGCAGACGGCCAGGACAAGCGCCAGTGAAACGATGGTGAAAAGTCGCACAGCGTTTCTCTCCCTGTTTGCGTGTTAAAAAGCCAGAGGATCATATCACGAAGGACAATCTGAGCCGCCACAACGGACCCGCGGCTATAATGGACCGCAGATTCCCCCGGAGGTTGCCATGCCCCGTCGCGACTGGCTGTGGTCGCCGCGCCGCATTGTGGCGGTGTTCGCGGCGGTTGCGCTGGTTCCCGCCGCGGCCCTCGGCTGGCTGAGCTGGCACCTGCTCAAGCAGGACCGCGCCCTGGAAAGCCAGCGCCTCCGCGAACGCCTCGAATATGCCGCCGATCGGGCCGGCGCCTCGCTCGGGCGGCGCTTGGCGGAGACCGAGGAGCGGTTAGCCGAACTGGCGACTGTGCCGGACACTCAGGTGGCTGGCAGGGCGGCAGAACTTGGCAACCGCCTCACCGCGGATGCTCTGATCGCCGTGTTGCGATCCGACGCTGTGGAAAGCTATCCCGCCGCGCGCCTGCTCTACTACCCGTTCCTTCCGGCGTCAAAAGATCCGGCCGCGACCGTATTTACCCACGGTGAGGTTCTCGAGTTCCAACAGAAGGACCATGCCAAGGCAATTGCGGCCTTCCGGGAGCTCTCACGCTCCCCAGACCGCTCCGTGCGGGCTGGTGCACTCCTGAGGTTGGCGCGCAATCTCCATAAGGCCGGCGACGTGCAGGCGGCGCTGGCCGTCTACGAGGACCTGGCCCGGATGCGCTCAGCCTTCGTCGGAGGCCTTCCGGCCGAGTTGCTGGCGCGGCGCGCGCGCTGCCTGTTGCTGGAAGAACTGAAGGACTTCGCGAACCTGCGGCGCGAGGCCGCGGCGCTGTACCACGATCTCGACGGTGGCCGCTGGCGGTTGTCGCGCGCCTCTTACCGCTTCTACGCTCAGGAGGCGCGGCTGCGGCTGGATTTCGATTCACAGGCGCAGGCGGCCATCGCGGTCCGCGAACAGGAAGGCCTTGCCCTGGCGACCGGGGTCGAGTCCGCGTGGGACCAGTGGCAGGCCATCCGGCGCGGCGAGGGCCATCCGGCGGGGCGCAAGAGCGTGCTCGCTTTCGATCGCGTGGTCCTGGTCGCTTGGCGGAGCGGGCCGCAGCGCATGGCGGTGCTTGTCGGCGGGCCTCATTTTCTGGAGCAAGCCTGGCTCCCGGCCTTGGCCCCCCTCCTCGAGAGCTCCACGGTGCAAGTCACCCTGACCGACGCCGATGGTCGTCCCGTAGTCGGGCAGGCCAGCGGGGCCGCCAGGCTCCATGCCTTGCGCTCACCCGCGGACACCGGCCTGCCCTGGACGCTGCATGCGGCCAGCGTTGATCCCGCCGCCGGCCTGGCCGAGCTTGCCGCCCGCCGCCGGCTGCTGATGGCCGGGCTGGCCATGATGGCCGTGGTGGTCCTGGCCGGCAGCTATTTCACGGCGCGCGCCGTGACCCGCGAGTTGCGCCTCGCCCGCCTGCAATCCGACTTCGTCTCCGCCGTCTCCCACGACTTCCTCACCCCTCTCACCTCCATGCGCCAGCTCGCGGATACCTTCGTCCGCGGCCGCATGGCCGGCGAGGAGCAGCGGCAACAGTACTACGAGGTACTGGCGCGGCAGACCGAGCGCCTCTACCGCCTGGTTCAGGGCCTGCTGGACTTCGGCCGCATGGAGGCCGGCGCGCACGAGTACCGCTTCGAACTCCTCGATGCCGCTGCCCTGGTTCGCGATGTCGTCGCGGAATTCCAGCAGGAGGTAGCGGCGCGAGATTTTCGCCTCGAACTCACCGCGCCTGATTCCGAACTCATCGTGCGCGGTGACTCGGATGCCCTCCGCCGCGCCCTGTGGAATCTCCTGGACAATGCGGTCAAGTACTCGCCGCACTGCCGCACCGTCAGCGTCGAGGTGACCGGTGAGGGCCAGGGCCTGAGCGTTCGGGTGCGCGATCGCGGCCTGGGCATCTCCCCGGAAGAACAGAAGGCAATTTTCAAGAAATTCGTCCGCGGGGCCAGCAGCAAGGCCGCCGGCGTCAAGGGCACCGGGCTGGGGCTGGCCATGGTGCATCACATCGTGCGCGCTCACCGCGGCCGAGTCCTGGTCGAAAGCGAAGTCGGCCAAGGCAGCACGTTTACAATTACTCTGCCGGCAGTGACGAGTGACAAGTGACCAGTGACGAGTGGCAGGCCGCGGACCCACTTGTCACTTGTCACTCGTCACTTGTCACTTCGAGGTTATGGCTATGGCCCGCATCCTGGTAGTGGAAGACGAAGCCGACATCGCCCTGGTGCTCGAGGGCGATTTGAAGCTGGAAGGCTACGAGACGGAAGTGGTCGCCGATGGGGAAACCGCCGCACGGCGGGCGCGCGAGGAGAAGTTCGATCTGATTCTCCTCGATGTGATGCTGCCGCGCAAGGATGGCTTCCAGGTGTGCCGGGAGTTGCGGCACGCCGGCGTGCGCACGCCCATCATCCTGCTGACCGCCAAGGCGCAGGACGCCGAAAAGATCATGGGACTGGACCTGGGCGCCGACGACTACGTGACCAAGCCTTTCAACCCCTGGGAACTGCGCGCCCGCATCCGGGCGGTGCTTCGGCGCGCGGAGGGCGAGTTGCCCAAGCACTATCGCTTCGGGGACGTGGACGTGGACTTCGGCCGGTGCGAGGTCCGCCGGCAGGGCCGGCCGGCGGGGCTCACCGCACTCGAGTTCAAGCTGCTGTCGGCTTTCATCCGCGCGCGGGGCCGCCTGTTGACGCGCGAGCAACTGCTGGAGCAAGTCTGGGAGCGCGGCATTTCTCTTTCGGACCGTGTGGTGGACAACCACATCGCCAACTTGCGGAAGAAGATCGAGCCCGACCCCGTCCACCCCCGCTACCTGGTGAGCGTGCGCGCCCTGGGATACCGTTTCGAGGGCTGAGCGAACCCTGTCCGCCCGGCAAGGAGTGATCTTTACACAATCTGGACACTTCCGAGAACGGCGCAAGACACTCGCCCGCTATCCTGTTGTGGCACATGAGAGGTGCACCATGACGAACGCAGCGCGAACAGCCTGGCTGACGGCCGTTCTCTGCGTTCTGGTTCTCACGTGCTTCAGCCAAAAGAACGACCAAAAGAGCGACCAGGGAGAGGTGCTCCTCCAGACTGCCATCCACAAGGAGCTGGTGGAGGGCAAGCTGGAGGACGCGGTCCAGATCTACAAGAAGATCCTGGCCGGCTACGCGAGCAACCGCCCGGTAGCGGCCAAGGCCTTGGTGCAGATGGGCCAGTGCTACGAAAAGCTGGGCAGCGTTGAAGCGCGCAAGGCGTACGAGCGCGTCGTGCGCGAATATGCCGACCAGCCGGAGCCCACCAAGGTGGCACGACAGCGGCTGAGCGCCCTCACCGCCGGGGGAGGCGGAGCCACCGGCCGCACCGAGGTTGCCACGCGCCGGATTTGGGTTGCGGGGAGGGACCAGCCGGTCGGCATCTCCCCGGATGGCCGGTATGTCGTTTTTACTAACCTCGATAGCGGCGATCTTGGGCTTCGCGACCTCCAGTCCGGCGAGCAAAGGCGAATCACCAGGGAGGCTTCGTCGGTGGAGTGGTCGTTCGCTTGGGGTTCGGCCATGATCTCGCCGGACGGCAAGCGGATCGCCTATGACTGGTGGGTCGGGAGCTACAGAGAGCTTCGCCTCTCGGCGCTCGATGGATCGTCCATGCGAGTGCTCCACAGCGGTCAGGACGGGAGAAGAATGAACGTTCGCGCCTGGATGCCGGATAGCCGTCGAATCCTGGCTGTTTCATACGATCGCAAGGACCAGGCCTACCGGCGGCACATGATTTCTCTGCCGGACGGCGCCATTCGCGATATCGGGCAGCCCGAGCCGGGAGACGTGAATTGGGGACATCCCTCCCCAGACGGGCGGCACATCCCTTACGACCTGAAGGGCGACATTTTCGTCTACGATACCGCGACGGAACAAGACTCGGTTCTCGTTCAGAACCCGGCGGCCGATAACATGGTTGGTTGGACCCCGGATGGGTCTGCCATTGTGTTCGTGAGTGATCGGTCGGGAACCCGCGATCTTTACCTGCTGGGGATCGAGAATGGCCGGCCTCGGGGAGACCCGCAGTTGCTGCGGCGGGACTTCGGCGACGCCGCGAATCTCTACTTGACTCGCGACGGCCGGCTCTTCCGGCGCGAGAACACGGGAACGACAGATTCCTTCACCGTCCCGGTGAACGAGCAAACCGGGAATCTGACGGGCACGCCCTCGCCGGTGGACGCGAACTATCCCGAGGCGTCGTGGCCCGAATGGTCGCCTGACGGGAAGCTGCTCTATTACCAGATCCTCAAAGGGCCGCCCAACGACCGGTCCGGCGTGCTGGTCATCCGCTCGGAAGAAACCGGCCAGACGCGCGAGATCACTCCGAAACCAAAACTGAGCCATTGGTACAGGCCAACCCTGTCGCCGGACGGGCGCTGGTTCGCGATCACCGGGACAGGCCAGAACATGAACTTCGGCGTTTTCGCGATCGATTCGGAGAGCGGCGACGTCAGCCAGCTTGCGAAGATTCCTACCGAGAATGTGCCGGTAGACCCAGGTCAGAACTGGTCTCCTGACGGCAAAGCGATCTTCTACAAGGTCCGCTCCCTTGAAAAGAGCGGAGGGTTCGTTATCCGACGCAAAGACCTCACAACCGGCGAAGAGAAAGACGTCCACCGCGGCATCCAGACCCAACGCGCCATGAAGATCTCGCCCGACGGAACCCGGTTTGTCTATACCCGGGCTGACAGACCGACCAAATCATATGTGCTGGGCATCCTGGATCTTCAGTCCGACAAAGAACTGGAGTTCTGGCGCGTGCCGGAAGCCGATTCCCCTTCCCTCGAGGATCCCGCATGGACGCCGGACGGAAGGCATGTCCTGGTGGCCAGGAACCTCAAGCAAGGCAGCGAGCTTTGGCGGTTCCCGGCGGCGGGCGGGCCGGGCGAAAAACTCCACTTCTTCCCTGACTCGACCTGGGGATTCGTTATGCACCCGAGCGGCAAGCGTATGGCGTTCACGCAAAGCCGGACGAATTACGAGCTCTGGGTGCTCGAGAATTTCCTGCCCACACCCCAAGCTGCCCGCTGAAGCTGTGATTGGCTTGTTTCGCTGGTCCGTACCCGCGCTCAAGGGGGCAAAGCCTGGCCGGGCCCTGGCCTCCGCGCCCGGTGAAGGCGCGCCCAGGGATACCGTTTCGAAAGCTGACCGAACTCTGTCCGCCCGCCGAGGACTGATCTTTACACAATCTGGACACTTCCGAGAACGGCGCAAGACACTCGCCTGCTATCCTGTTGCGGCAAAGGAGGTACGGAGCAATGTGCAATCGAACCATAGGAAACTTGGGCGACCGGCGGATCCTCGCTGTCGTGGCCGTCATCGCCCTTCTGTTTGTCTGGGTCGTCCCTGGTTTTGCGGAGCCCCAGCAGAGCGGAGGCGTATACCAGGTAACGATGTCAAATCCCGGAACGATGGGCCTGAAGTCGGATTGCAATACTGAAGGCTATGTGCTCGCCTCGTATAACCATGGCACTCTCGACGCCGATGGTTACCTGCTTGACAACGTTGCCGGCGGCGGTTCGCGTGTCCCGCTTAACCTAAACCTGCTTAGCGACGTGCCGTGGGCGCGCACGTACGATGCCGGAAGGGGAAAGTCCGGCGTCTTCAACGGTTGCTATGGAGAAACCTACCCAAACACCTCCACCGGCAACCTCGGCTGTTACGGCCGCCTGTGGATCATGTTCGGAACGACGAAGGGGTCCACGGTTACCTTCCTTTGGAACTTCGACTGTTACGAAGCGCAGGGGCTCAAGAAGACTCAAACCATCCGGGAACACTTCAGCATGAGGTCGGACCCGATTCCGTTTCCGGCGTGGACGGGCGGGGACATTTCGGGGCGTGTACAGGGCACATTCGACGTGAGGTACTACCTGAACGGCACGCTCGTCAAGTCACTGACAGGCGGTCTGGGACGCCACTTCGACTTTGATCTCGGCATCAAGAAGCTCCCGCTTCCGTAGAGAAGCGCCGCACAAACCGGGTAGAGGACCGATGGAGGCTTCCTGGAGGACTGCGGGCCGATTTTGCCCTCGGCCCTCCGGAGAAGCCGTGGAGCGTAAGCGAGCGAGTCGTCGCTCGGGATCGCGGCGCTTGACCCGCTCACTCAGAAGCTGTGAAAAAAACCGCCTCGCGCTTCTGCGGGTCAGATGTAGCGGCGACCCCGCTCTGCGTGGTCGCCACTCCAGTGACTTCCCGATGCAGATAGCGGTCTGAAGACCGCCGCTACAGATTTATTCACAGCTTCTCACGCTCCACGGCTTCGCCGGGACAGGTCACGGCTCTGTTGTGGTGTTGTCGATGATGGAACTTTACTGAATCAAGACAGTTCCACGATCCGTTCCAGATATCAACTGCGTATGGTGTTCACTCGCGAGGTGAACCACCATGAAAGAGCTGCGAATTGGCCTGCTCCTGCTTCCCATGCTGATGGCGCCGGTGGCCGTCGCACAGAACAAAGGCGGGCAAACGGAAACCGGAATCGTCGTTGCGAAAGTCCTGTGGTCACAGCACCTGGAGGCAGGTGACCAACTGGAAAGAAAAGGGAACTTCGCGGAGGCGGAGAAAGAATACGTGGCGGCGGTCAAGGAAGCAGAGCGGGTTGAGGGCGGCGAAGAGGCCTTAATCACGTCACTCGCCGCATTGGCCGTGATGTACGGCCGCCAAGAAAAATTCCCTGCCTTGGAACAAATTGCCAGACGCGTGCTGCCCTTGAGCGAGAAGGTGTACGGCCCCGATCATCCGACGACGGCTGCCGCGCTTAATAACCTCGCGGAGAGCCTGCGGGGGCAGGGCCAGACCGATGGCCTGGAAGCCCTCTATCGGAGGGCGCTGGCAATTCGTGAGCGCGTTTTTGGACCCGATTCCGTGCAAGCAGAAACGGTCCTTCACAATCTGGGCAGCCTGTACGAGAATCGCGGCCAACATCGTGAAGCGGAAACGGCACTCCGGCGCTGCGTGGAGATACTGGAACGAACCGCGGGATCGGGCGATTCCCGCGTGGCGCTGGCACTGTCGAACCTCGCGCACGTTTACACGATGCAGCGCTCCTTTACCAGGGCCGAACGGTTGCTGACTCGCGCTCTGGCGATTGCAGAAGAGACGTTGCCACCCGGACACGCCGACCTGGCGACGGTGCTGAACAATCTGGCCAGCGCGAACTTATATCAGGGTAGGTACACGCAAGCCGAACCGTTTTACCGGCGGGCACTGGCGATTAAGGAGAAAGCGTTGGGGCCCGATCATCTCGAGGTTGCGGTGGCGTTGAATAATGTCGCCGAAAATCTGCGCGTGCAGAAACGATACACCGAGGCCGAGGCACTATACCGGCGAGCATTGGCAATCTGCGGAAAGATGGAAGGCGCCCGCAATCCCAGGACTGCCGCCATGCTCGCAAACCTGGCTCTCCTCTATAGCCAACAAGGGCGCTATACGGAGGCCGAACCGCTCTTCAAGCAGGCACTTGCCATCGACCAGGAGTCAGCCGCGTCCGGAAACATGGACACAATCCGCTTGCTTACCGGCTATGCCAAGCTGCTGCGTGGGACGAAACGCAAAGCCGAAGCCAAAAGGCTTGAGGAGCAGGTCAGGGCGCTCGTTGCGGAACTTGCCAGCAACAACTACAGCCGCTTCACGGTCGATGTGCGCACTTTGGCAAAACCCCACCCCGACTATTCGCTGGGCCACCCGCAGTGAAGCAATCAGCGTAGTGCGTCTGCCGGCGCAACCTCGCCGTTTCCTCACGACGACTGCATCAAGATCAAGCCATGCAGGTATATAAGGGTGCCGGCGTATCAAGATCCGGGCTGAGGGCTGTAGGCTGACGCCGACTGCGGGGATTCCGGCCGACAGCCCACGGTCGAATCCCGCTGCAATCGCGATGATGCGGTCTTCGTAGCGCTTCAGAGAACGCTTTACGGCACCCTCCGGCCTTTGTTTTTTAGCCAGAACACGATGCCTGAGGAGATCGTGGAGCGTTTCGCTTTTTCTGGCGTCTATGGCACCCTGCTTGGAGATCTTCGTGCCCTTGGTGCCTCTGTGTTTCACCTGGCGGTTGCGGCGCTAGCCGCTCTATGGGATCTGCCGCGCCGGGGGTCAGAAACGGTACAGGTACGAGATTTTGGCGAAGAATTGGCGGTCGGCCGGGTACTGCGCCTCGGTCCGAATGCCGGACAGCAGCTCCTGCCGGACCGGCCCGATCAGCCGGGCGCGCCCCTCCCGGATCAGCTCCGCCAGCTCCTCCCGAACTGCGCGTTCCCCTGCGGTTAGCTGCCCGGCTTGCCGGCGGAGCGCAACCGACCAAACGGAAGTGTCCACCAGTACCATCATGTGCGTCTCCGGCCTCGCTGCTGTTTATAGTCGTAGGTAGGGGCATACTCGATGGTCCCAAATCGTTTGATCAGCCGGAGTTGCCTGCGGCGGCTCACGTACTCTTCCAGGGCCGCGGTCACCGCTTCCTTTTTCGTTCTGTGGCCTCCGATGCGGCGCGCCTGCGCGATCAGTTTGCCGTCCAGAGCCAGATTTGTCGCCATTTCTCGCACCCCCAAACGTGATTCTACACACACCAATGTGTAGGAACAAGTGTCGAGCTGCGACTGCCGGACGGCTTCCCGCCAGTTCACTCAGTCGCAGATTCCACGGGTCAGGGCGCGCTGGTTGCGGCATAATCGGTGGAATCGTCGAAAGGAGAGACCGATGAAACGGACCACAAACGATGCGGGCATGAATCGCAGGGAATTTCTATCAGCCACCGCTGCCGTGGCCTGCGTGTCCCTTTCCCAAGCCGCCTTCGGCCAGGAGCTGCCCGGCGAGCAACTTCGGCCAGCGGGGATGCTCGGCAAGCTGCGCAAAGCGGAGGGCGAGACGCCCATTGCCGGCGCAGCCTGGTACGTGGCCGAAAGCGAGGGCGACGGCCTGCGCTACACCTTTCCCGCCGGCGCGTTGGCCAAAGCCAAATACCTGGCGGCCGACATGCTCCTGGACGGCGCCACGCTGGTGGTCTTCTCGCTGCGCCTGCAGGAGGGCGAAAAGGGCCGCGCCTTCCGCTTCAACTTCGGCGGCCTGAATCAGTGTTCCTTCCGCCTGCGCATGGACCTGGCGCTGGTGGACCAGAACCGCTGGCTGGTGGAGCGCGAGGGCGCGCTGCTGAAGCCAATGTGTGGCGGTGACCGCGTGGACCTGGAGAAAGTGGAGCGCATCACCCTGGCGGTGACCCGCAAGAGCGCGGCGCCGGCCCGCTTCTGCATGACCGCCCTGCACGCCGCGCCCGCCGAAGTTCCCAGGCTCGAGAAGCCCATCCTGCCCAAGGGCCCGCTCATCGACAAGTTCGGCCAGAGCACGCTGCACGATTGGCCGGGCAAGACGCGCGCCGAGGAAGAGCTGAAACAGCGGATCCAGGAGCAGCTCCTGTCGGCGGCGAAGCAGGAATGGCCCGCCGCTTTCTCGCGCTGGGGCGGATGGAAAGCCAAGAAGATCGGCGAAGCCACCGGCTTCTTCCGCAGGCACCATGACGGCCGGCGCTGGTGGCTGGTGGACCCCGACGGCTATGCCTTCTGGTCGGCCGGGGTGGATTGCGTCCGGGTGGACACCGACGCGCGCTACGACGGGCTGGAGACGGCGCTGGCCTGGCTCCCCGATCCGGCCGGCGAATTCGCCGACATCTACGGCGCGCGGCGCGGCCGCGCCGGCAAATCCGTCAACTTTCTTGCCGCCAACATGATTCGCGCCTTCGGCGCCGCCGGCTGGCGCGACAAGTGGGCCGCCGTGGCGCTGGCGGAAATCAAGCGCCTGCGG
>Ga0315275_10007071_pt1 | contig 10820 bp, 12 predicted proteins | sample YL17G03_0_MG_FD_205557 | JGI IMG/M metagenome (GOLD analysis project Ga0315275, IMG submission 205557) | Sediment microbial communities from Yellowstone Lake, YNP, Wyoming, USA - YL17G03_0 | ecosystem: Environmental > Aquatic > Freshwater > Lake > Sediment | place: USA: Wyoming | collected...
ACGAAGTCATATATAGATTGGGGCAGGCAGGAGTAAAGGTCAATGCTACTCTGGGATTAAGCTTCGGGCAGTTGGCGGGTGCGGCAGAAGCGATGCGTTATAGCCATGTGGACGGAAATTATATAAGTTTGTTTTGGGCGAGGCGAGACGAGGCCAAGAGACAAATTGAAGCAGAGACCGGAGTGGAGTCTCCTGACGCAGCCACGACTCTCTTGATGACGATTAACTATTTAAAAATACACAATTTGTCACCGAAGATAATCGTAGGAAGTATCAGAAATATTGTTCATATTGACCAGGCATTTTATCTAGGGGCCGATATTGTTACAATTCCACCTAAGTTTATTCAAGCATGGATGTATACAAAAAGAGGCGTTGAAACACTCGAAGAATTTAATAAGGGCTACCAGGGTGTTAAGAAAATGAAGTTAATTTAAGGCACTTCAAATTAAAGAAAATATCACAGTCATTGACACCTAGGCAGGGGAAAAGTATAATCCGCTGACATGGCAGAATTTACACCTAAAACAAAGGAATTTGGGGAAGGTCATGTGGTTGGAGAATTGGTCGATAACAATGAATACATGATAATCAAACCCGGATTGGGTTGTGCTTCTAGATCTAAAGTAAATTGTGACCTTTGTTTATCGGGTGGGGTGGGTACGACATTAGGATGCCAGGTTGCTGAAGAATACTCTAGATTTGATGATGACTTAGAAGATATTCATGAGAGATATGTTAAATTTTTAGAAACTGATACTCCGACTTCTGATCTAAATAAGTAGATCAAACTGATTTAATAATCTTGGATATATTTACTTCACTCCACTCCCTGTAAATTTCCCGGGCGCCGGCGTCTTTTAATTTCTTGATAACCTCCGGCGTGTAGTAAACGGGCATGCCGATAACCACCGACCCGGCGGCACGTCCCGCTTGGACTCCCCGTCCGGAATCTTCAAAAACAATCATGTTTCCGGGGTCAATCCCTAATCTTTTGGCACATTCAAGATAAATATCCGGAGCGGGTTTAGTTTGAGCAACATCTTCTCCTGTAACAATCATTTTATCCGGAAAGAACTTTTTAAGGTTAGCCCGGGTAACATAATCATATACTTTCTCTTTTTGGGTGGCGCTACCTATGGCAATGGGTATTTCTTTTTGTTTTGCCTCTTCGAGGAAATCGAAAATACCCTCCCGGGTGGGAAGAACTTTTTGTTTATTAAGCCATTCGGCAAATATTTTATCCTTCATTGCTTTTATTTCAGTGGGTTTAAGACTTTTATCGCCGAGGTTGTAGAGATCTTCGGCGATGGCTTCATCCGGACCTCCCAAAAAATGGGGAATTTTCTGAATCGCCTCCTCGAGAGTTAAGGTTAGTCCCACCGCAGCGGCACACGCCAGATGTGCCGCGTGATGACCTTTTTTCTCAAAGTCAACTACCGGCCCTTCCAAATCAAAAGCAAAACCCAAATTATTATTTCTCATCTTCCGGATATTTCTTTTATTTTATCAATAATTCTTATTGCTTGTAGGCTTGCTCCTAAATTACCATCGGATTCTCCAGCGAAAGTCCTGCGGGCATTTTCAAATACACGGACATAAGGATCCTCTTTCTTTAATTTCAGTAGAATTGGTTTTCCTTCATTTGGGCAAACCGTAGTGCAATCTCCGGTTCTTAGACCTACATGGGCAGTGCCTCGAGAACCTCTTAAAACAATATTCCATAATCCCCCATCGTCGAAGGTTTTACCTACCTCAAGCAGAAAAGGAATTGTCATACTGCCAAGCTGAATAGACATTTGTACTGTGGCATGATCTTCGGGACGGCCGATGTCTGCTTTTACCAAATCGCATCTATTTTCCAGAATGATATATCTTTGCGCATTATTAATCCTTAAATTTTGAGGGTCAATAATTCCGGCAGCAAGAAGAGGGGTGAAAGCGTGTGTTGCTAAATCAAGTAACATACCACCTTTAACAGGATCGTTTCGAAGATATCCCCTGGTTAATAAATCCTGACCGAATTTGCCTCCTTCTACAATATTTACCACAACCCCCTCGATTGGTCCGATCATTTTATCAAGCGAACCGCATAGTTCCTGGAGTACTCCGGAGGGATTATCCGGTTGTTCGACCCAATCCCATTTTGGATCATCGGGTTTTACTTTTCCTAAAAGCATCATCAAAGGAACAATTTTGGGCAAATAATGGTCAATTGCTTCAACTTTTAGACCCTTTTCTTTTACGAGGAGCTCCAATAGATCTGCTTCTTTGGTATTACTCGCAATTGGCTTTTCGACTATAAATTTTGTTATCCCTTTTTTGGACAAGGTAGCTATTGGCTCAAGTTTGTCAGGGGTGAGAATTAAAGCAGCAACCTTACTGGCGAATTCCGGTGGAAGATTTATTTCGAGGTCCTTATAACTACCAATTAATGTCCGGCTGTCAGTTTCTTCCGTAAATACGGCAGGGTCGGGATCAACCAGCACACATTTTGACAGAGATGCCATTTTGGAAAGAGCCGGTTTGATTTTCTCCCCATAAACATGCCCTGCTCCGACCACAAGGACTTCGACGGAAGGATCGTCTATTTCAATCTTTCTATCTCCACCTGGTGTTTGTTCGGCTGTCATTTGTATTTAATCGTTATAGACAATTGTTGTTCCTTTGTAATCAAATTGAGTTGGGACATAAGTCAAACCCGCCTTTTCTAAAGACGTTATTAACTTGCTCGATTTTTCCGGACAATAAAATAGGAGGAATCCTCCCCTGCCGGCTCCGATTAATGTTCCGCCGATTGCTCCATTTTTGAGTCCCAATTCATACCACCGATCAATTCGAGAATTTGTTGGTTCATCAGGTCTTACTCTTTTAAGCTGCCAGTGCTCATCAAGAAGTTTACCGAGAGCAGGGCCATCTTTTTGAAGAAGTGCATTTCTCATTTTGAAACAAATTTTTTCTGCAGCGCTAAAGTTCTCAATCATTCCGCCATTCTTTGTAAGATTCAGTTTCTTTTGAATATCCAAGGTTTTCTTTGCAGGACGCCGTATTCCCGTATCAAAAAGGTAAAGGTTTCTTTCAACTTCGGATATAATCGCCGGGTCAAACGCGTCCGTTTGGATTTTAACTTTACCTCCTCGGCTGATGCTAAAAGAGGTAAACCCCCCGGTTGCGGTGGCATATTCGTCCTGTTTTCCGGCGGGAGAACCTAGGATATCGATATTAATATGACAGGCTTCCTGGGCCAATTTAGTTGGAGAAACCGGTTCCTTTTTGAAAGTGTGCAAGGCGTTTAGTAGGCCCACGCAAAAGGCACCCGAGGAACCCAGCCCCGAATGGCTTGAAAGATCGGAAAAAGAAATAATTTCCAATGGTTCATTTATTTTCAAAAATTTGAGGCAAGCGCGGGTTAAATCATCTTTAATTTGGTTAATTGTGTTTGCCTCCTGAACTTCAAAATATTTAGTGACAAAGTTCTTCTGGTATTTCCGGTCATTTACAACAACATAAATATATTTATTGATCGCCGAAGAAATAAAATAGCTGCCGTACTGGGAGTAAAAAGAAGGTAAATCCGTTCCCCCACCGCCTATTTCGATTCTTAATGGAGTTCTCGTGATAATCATGTTTTATTGTCTAAAATCTTCTCGTAAATTTTTACCTCGATAAGTTCGGTCAATCGTGAGGGGTCATCATACCTTCCGGCAAGACTAGGATTTCTCTCGATTATACGTGTAAACAAAGAGTTTTCAATAGTTGCCATAATTTCTTCAAGTTTGTCCCAAGTAGTCATGCCGTATAAAGGGATCCCCTTCTCTCCCTCCTCTTTTTTGAACTCCTTAAACATTTGCAACCTTTGTCTCCAAGGCAATATTAATACTTTGGGCAGTTTATTTTCATCACGAAGACCATACCAATGACCGACAGCCTCATGTTTTGGGTCTTCACCGACACTTGAGTCAACATAACGGAGAATATACTCGTCAAGCCCCCAATCATTAAAACCGGTAAAATTGGAGCTTGTTGCGACAAGGGGTCTTGCGTTTTTTCTGCTTTCATCGGTAATCACCTGATCTTTGGACATACTTTCTTGCTGCCTTCTTTTGTCAACATCGTGAGTAAACGACAAATTAGTAAGCCGCTTGGCATTTTCTTCCGGCATCCGTAAAAGTTCTGACATAGTTTCCGTCATCACGGCGCTAAGTAGCTGATGTCTTGCTACATTCCGCCACGCCCTTGAGCCTTCCTCAACTAGAAGTCCGTTTTCTTTATACACACGTGCTTGGGGAAGATGCCGAAGCATGAAATCTTGGAAGTATGCCGTCTTTTTTCTTTGGAAACGGAGACCTTGATGGATTGTTTCAGCAGACATATTTGGTTGCCAAATCGGCAATTTTACCGTAAAGCTCGGGGTTCGACGCTACCAAAACACCGGCGCCAAATAAATCATCTCTCCCCGGCCAGCCGGTAGCAACTCCTCCTGCTTCCCTAACTAGTAGCATCCCTGCGCTTTTATCCCACGCCGGCGCATGCGGATGAATATATGCCGAAAATCCAACACCTCTAGCCAGACAAGAAAGTTCATACCCCGAACTTTCTATTATATACGCCCCTCTGGATTGAAGAATCACTTGTTTTGCAAGTTCGCCTATCTGGGCCCTAGTTTCGGGATCGGCCATTTTTGCTCCGAGTCCCACTTTAGATTTTAAAATATCAGTCCCAGGGTTGACTCTGATCTGGTTGACTCTTCCATCCTTTTGACAAAAAGCTCCCAAGCCTTTTTCGGCAAAAGTAATAACTCCAAGATCGGGTTGAGAAATTACTGCGCTTTTTAGTTCCCCATTTTTTACCAGGGACAATACGATTGACCAAATGTCCCCCCCGTCTTTATACCATCTTGTTCCGTCGATCGGGTCAACTATCAAGATATCCTGAGACTCTTTAGATGTAAATAAAGCGTGGGTTTCTTCCGATAAAATAGCTGCTTGGGGAAATTCAAGTCTGGCTTTTGCGTGAACAAAAGAGTCGACATCAAGATCCCCGGAGGATACAAAACCACTTAAGTGAATGTCATTTGAAGTTAAACCTCTATTTCTCGATGCCAATGCAACCCTTCCTGCCATAACAGCAAGGTCCAGCAATTTGATAGTATCGTTAGAAAGGCGTTCCTTCAAATTTTCTTTAGTTAAATCAATTTCTTGCACGCCGCAATGATATAGCCTTTACAGACCACTTGCAATATTGGTCGTTGCAAGGCACAATATGGGCGAAGTGAAAATCAGTCTGATTGGGACAGAACACATGGCGGCGTCTTTGTCTACCTCCTTTAAGAAGTTGGGTAATACGATAGTTCCCCTAAAAGGTTGTAAGGTGTGTTGGATAGCAATTGATACCCCTGTAAATGAAAAAGGTCAAGGCAATATCAAACCGGTTCTTGACGCCATAGGAGATGTAAAACCTCAACTTAAAGACGGCACGTTAGTAATCGTATCAAGCCAGATACCGGTCGGAACATCCAAAATGATCGTCAAAATACTGGGGAAAAAGTTCGGCTATGCTTATATGCCGGAACTCATGCGAATAGGATTGGGTCCATCCGATTTCATGAATCAATCCGTAATCACAATTGGAGTTGATGATGACAAATATAAAAACGTTATCTTGAAAATATTTCCGGGCAAGAAAGTTTATTTTACCAATGTTGCTACCGGAGAGATGGTTAAACACGCTACAAATGCTTTTCTGGCCGCTTCCCTCTGTTTTATTTATGACATAGCCGATTTATGCAAGGCGGTAGGCGCCGATGTGACTGATGTCGCCAAAGCCTTAAAGTCGGATTATAGAATAGGACAAGAAGCATACCTTGACGCGTCGGCTGGATTTTCGGGAGGACACCTGGAGCGCGACTTGGATTATCTGCAAAAGGTTGCCAAATCCAAAAAGGTCAAAATTCCGGTATTGGACGCCGTAATGGAGAAAAATCTTAAAAGGAGGCAAATTGTAATTAAGAACCTTGGCAATGTAAAAGGAAAGAGAATTGCTTTCTGGGGAATAACATATAAACCGGGTGCCCCACCTTCAGAAAGCAGTCTGCCGGCAAAGTTGATGCGGGATCTGAAACGAAAAGGCGCAAAAATTAATATTTACGATAGGTTATACACTGACACGGACCCGTATGAGTCAGTTAAAAATTGCATGGCGATTGTCTGCATTACTCCCTGGGAGGATCTACTTAAAGTTGATTACAAAAAAGTATCCCGGCAAATGAAAAATCCGAAAATATTTTTTGACGCCCGCAACTTTTTCAAAGATACAGACATGAAAGGTTTAACTTATATAGGAGTCGGAAGGTGAAGAAACAATTTGAAGACAAAAAAGTTATTGTGACAGGGGGCGCCGGGGGCATCGGCGGTGTTGTTGCCGGCGGATTCCTGAGCGAAGGAGCGCAGGTACTCGTTTTGGACATAAATAAAAAAGAGCTGAAGGCAAAATGCAAGGAGCTGCGAAAGATATCTCCTAGAATTAGTGGATTGGCAGTCGATGTTTCCGACAAAAAGCAGGTTAAAAAAACCGCTATTTTTATTAAAAACAAGTTCGCAGGCAGGATTGATGTCCTGGTCAATGCCGCCGGGATCTACGGGCCTATCGGAAAATTTGAGGAGGCCGATCTTGATTTCTGGCGGAAAACAATCGAGGTTAACCTGGTGGGAACAGTCAATATGTGCGCTCTAGTCATACCATTTATGAAAAAGGTGCGAAGAGGAAAAATAATTAATTTTTCAGGAGGCGGCGACGGACCGTCCCCCAGATTCACAGCGTACGGATCCTCAAAGGCTGCAGTCCTGCGATTTACCGAAAGCGTGGCTGATGAGCTTAGTAAATATAATATTTATGTTAATGCGGTCTCGCCCGGCCCTGTAAATACCAGGTTTTTGGACGAAAGACTTAGAGCCGGAATCCATAAGGTCGGTAAAGATTTTTACTTAGCCTCGAAGAAACAAAAAAGGGAGGGCGGCGTATCACCAACCAAAGTCCGCGATTTGATACTATTTTTGTCTTCTGAAAAGCCGAAAACTTTGACCGGAAAGATGATTAGTGCCATACATGATGATTGGGAAAATATACCGAAACACTTGAATATTTTGAACAAAACGGATATATATAATACTCGCAGAATAAAACCTGCTGACAGAAACTATGACTGGTAAAATTCACTTCGCTTTAATAGGCCTTGGCGGAATGGGATCGAGATGGGCCGGAGTAATATCTAAGTATGCCTCCCTTGATGCCGTTGTTGATCCGGCCATAAAAGGTTTGCCTACTTTTGACGATGTCTTGTCTGACAAACATATTCAAGCCGTAGTAATAGTAACTCCGCATAAATACTTGGCCCCCTTAACAGAGCGCGCACTCAAGGCAGGCAAACATGTCCTTAGCGAGAAGCCGGGTGCAAACAAGGCTGAACAAATTAAGAAAAATGTTGAGCTGGCCAAAAAAATGAATTTGGTATATAGAATCGGGTTCAATTACCGTTTCCATGACGGATTCATTAAAGCCAGAAAGTTATACAAGAAAGGTGTCATCGGCAAACTACTATTTATAAGGGCCAAACATGGTTTCGGAGGAAGAGTCGGGTACGAAAAAGAGTGGCGGATAAATAAAGAAATCGGCGGAGGCGGACATCTTCACGATCAAGGCACTCATATGATAGATATGGCCAGGTCATTTATGGCGGAAATAAAAAGCGTCCGCGGCTTTATGGCCGATACATATTGGGGAGCCGGAACGGAAGATAACGCTTTTGTCCTTTTGAAAGATAAAAACGGAGTGATTGCCTCCATTCACAGCAGCCTGATTCAATGGAAACGCACGCATACTTTTGAAATTTACGGCACCAAAGGCTATTTGATAGTTGAGGGCTTGGGCATGAGATACGGAGATCCAGAAAAGCTGATACTCGGCAAGTGTACCGATAACCCCGATATCGTCAAAGAGACTGTGATTAAGTGCGATCCCATTGCCGATCATTCGCTGGAACATGAATTTAAAGAGTTTATTTCTACTAAAAAGCCGGGCGGATCATTGCCGCCGCCTTCTGCAGCCTATGAAACTTTAAAGATTGTTGAAGAAATTTATCGAACAAATAAAATATGAAGTGTGTGATTTTAGCTGCAGGCAAAGGCGAAAGAATGCGGCCTTTGACTCTTAAAAACCCAAAGCCACTTCTTAAGGTTAATGGAAAAGCAATAATTGATTATATCCTCGAAGCTCTTCCCTCCGAAATTACGGAAGTTATCATCGCAGTCAAATATTTGAGAAGTAAAATCAAAAAACACGTTGGTACAAAAAACCGCGGCAGAATCGTAATGTATGTTTTGGGGTCGGACAAAGGAACCGCTTATAGCTTTTTAGCTGCCAAAAAATATTTAAAAAACGAAAGATTTCTTTTTGTTTACGGTGATGAAATTCCCAATAAAGCTGATATTGCCGGCTGTCTTAAGAATGATTTAAGCATTCTGACTTTCAAATCAAAAAATCCTCAAGCAAACGGCATTGCTTATCTGCGACGCGACGGAAGCATCAAAAAAATTGTTGAGAAACCAAAAAAATCTACTTCCAGAATCGGGGTTGACGGAGTAATGGTCTTAAACACCGATATTTTCAAATATATGCCAAAACTTGCAAGCGGCGAATTTTATTTAAGCACCATGGTTGGAATGTTCGTCCAAAAGCATAAAGTTTTTCCGATCAAAGCCAGGAATTTTATCGGCGATATCTCCACACCCAATGATTTAATTAGAGCTGGTAAGATTATTGCGACACGTTATAATAGAAAAAATTAAATGCCGGAGTTATCTATCATCATACCCAATAGAAATAGTCCCTTCACAGGCAAAACCATTCTGGATATATTAGAAAAAGCCGCCGGTGAGGTTGAAGTAATTGTTAACGTTGATGAAAACTGGCCCGATCCCCTTGTTGATGATAAACGGGTTACATATATCCACCCGGGATTTCCGAAAGGCATGAGATGGGGAATAAACGCAGCAGCTTCCCTGGCACGGGGAAAATATATTATGAAGACGGATGATCATTGTATGTTTGCCTCAGGATTTGACAAAGTTCTTATTGAAAATCACAAAGAGGATAATTGGGTGCAAATTCCGAGGAGGTACTCACTTGATGCAGAAAATTGGAAAATAAATGAAGGCAGGCCTTTCAGGGATTATCATTATCTTTGTTTTCCTGCCAAAGGAAAATCTCATGACGATGGAATGCACGGAGTAGAATGGTGGAGCAGGCAAAAAGAAAGAGTCTCCCCCGAGTATGACATTGATGATACGCCAAGTTTGCAGGGAAGTTGCTGGTTCATGTCAAAAAATCACTTTGACAATTTTCTTCATGGTCTAAACGAAGAGGGATATGGGAGCTTCGCTCAGGAGTCGCAGGAAATAGGACTAAAAACATGGCTGGGCGGAGGACGTCTGACGATAAATAAAAAAACCTGGTATGCACATCTGCATAAAGGCAACCATTACGGAAAAATGTATCATCTAAGTAAGGCTGAAAATAACGGTCAGGCAGAAGGTGCAAATTGGTCAGCCAAACATTGGATGAATAACGAAGAATCTGGTATGATTCATAATATGGAGTGGTTTGTTATTGAAAAATTCCCAAATATGCCCACATGGGAACCTAATTGGAAGGAAATCTGGGCATCTAATCAACAATGAATAAGTTAGAAAAATTAGCTTTTAAATACGGCTCACATAAATGTCCGCAGATAGCCCATTCTTACACCTATTTCTACGACTACCTGTTTGCAAAAAAGAGATACTCTATTCATAAACTATTGGAAATTGGTATCGGATCTAAAAAAGATAGTGGCTGGCCAAAATATGTCAATGGAGCCAGTCTCTATATGTGGCATGATTACTTTCCCAAAGCCCAAATCTACGGAATAGACATCAATAAGGATCTGGTGTTTAGAAGGAACCGAATCCAAACTTTTTTGTGCAACCAGGCTGATCCGATTAAATTAAATAAACTGATAAAAAAAATCGGCAGCGATATTGATGTTGTCATTGATGACGGCTCCCACGAACCCCAAGATATCATTACCTCCTGTCTAACACTAATGCCTCTTCTTAAAATGGGTGTTATCTATATTATTGAAGGGACAGACAGCGCTGGTGCCGGCACGGTCATGGATAATCTCAAAAACTATAACCGCCAGGAATGGCGGCTCAGCAAAATGACATCTCCTTCTGACAGATTGATTATGGTCACAAATATATAATGGCCAAGGCGTCAATCATAATACCTTCCGTAACGAAAAACTGACAATGAACAACCTTGATTACATCGTCAGGAAATTTAATGTAGACAGAGGAGCCCCGCCCCCTGTTTTTATACCCACCGGTGTAAGAGCCGATTTGGCAAAACTATACGGTGAACTGGGATTTAAGGTTGGTGCCGAAATCGGAGTTGAACGGGGTGTTTATGCTGAACAAATATGTCAAGCTACTCCGGGAGTCAAATTGTACTGTATTGATTGTTGGCAGATATACAACGGGTGTCCGGAATATGACCAGCAAACGAGACTTGATGCGTATTATCAGGAAGCAAAAACCCGTCTGGTGCCATATAGCTGCGAGTTTATTAAAAAATATAGCCTAGATGCTGTCAGCGATTTTCCTCCCGAAAGCTTAGATTTCGTATATATTGATGCTAACCACAAATTTGACTATGTAATGAGCGATATTATCTTTTGGTCAAAAATTGTTAAACCGGGCGGAATAGTTAGCGGGCATGATTAC
>Ga0315275_10007074_pt1 | contig 10817 bp, 8 predicted proteins | sample YL17G03_0_MG_FD_205557 | JGI IMG/M metagenome (GOLD analysis project Ga0315275, IMG submission 205557) | Sediment microbial communities from Yellowstone Lake, YNP, Wyoming, USA - YL17G03_0 | ecosystem: Environmental > Aquatic > Freshwater > Lake > Sediment | place: USA: Wyoming | collected...
CTGGTTATCCAGGACTACACTTCCTTCAACCACATATGGTCCCGGTGTGGATAGCGCTGCCTTTGACTGCCGGTACACCTCAGCCGTGATCACTACATCCAACATGCCTTCCAGGTCTTCGAGCGACATAAAATAGATATACTCCCCCCGCGTTGTACGGCTGCGCCGCCAGATTTGACGCATGCCAGCCACGCGCACGTGTTGTTCCAAACGCGAGGCCGCTTCTACAGTGGAAAGAGCTCCTGCTGCCGTAATTTCCTTTTCCACCTGCTCCAAGGGGTGAGCGATTACACCTGTGCCCAGGATGTCTTCCTGAGCTGAAACTTTCTGCTCCAGGCTCCAGTCTTCCATGCTGTTCTCGCCCAGCGAAAATAAGGAAAGCTGGCCAGCATACCGGCCGCCATGTGCAAGCTGGTGGAGTAATACCGGGATCGTAGCTAGATCATCCAACGCTCCCACCTTCACCAGGTTTTCGGCTTCAACCGGACGTGGATCGACGCGTGCCAGGAAATCGGCGAATGAGCTGAATGGCCGGTTGTGCAGAATTGCGTTTTGCGTGCGTTGGGTCAGATCTCGCACCTGGTCCAGTCCCATGAACAACACCGGCTCCTCCTCCATGATTTTGACGCTGAACTCGCGCTCAGCATGGTTGACCTGAGGTGGGCGTAGCTTCAACCCCAGTCGTCGTGCTTCATTCATGTATACACGCTGGCTGTAGTACCCTCCCCAATTTGCCAGTACTGCCGCCATGAAAAAAGCAGGATAATGGTTCTTGCACCAGGCTGAACGCCAGCTAATCTGAGCGTAGGAGGCTGCGTGTGCTTTTGGGAAGCCATACCCGGCAAAAGCTGCCATCAGCTCCCAGATGCGGTTGGCGACATCTTCAGGTACCTGCTTCCTTTCCCAGGCTCCCACCACGAATCTCTCTTTCAGGGACTGTATCTGCTTGCCCGGGTCAAAGTGAGACATCGCCCGACGCAGCATATCGGCATCTGCCAGGCTCAACCCTGCCAGCTCATGCGCAATACGCAGCACTTGTTCCTGATACAGGATCACGCCATAGGTATCTGCCAGGATGCTGCTCAGGGCAGGATGCAATTGCTCGGTCGCTTCCTTACCCAGATGGCGTTTCACGAAAGAGTCTTTCAGCCCCCCACTGATTGGACCTGGCCGGTAGAGTGACAGTGCCACCATGATGTCGTCCACACTTCTCGCTTTTACTTCCTTGAGTGTGGCGCGCATCCCCGGGCTTTCAATCTGAAAGCAGCCAATTGTCCGCCCCTGGCTGACCATATCGCTGACCGCGGCATCAGTTTCAGGGATGGTTTCCAGGATTTCGGTCAACCTGGATTTTTCGGATTGTGGGTCCTGCGGTGGTTTTTCCCTGACGATAATTCCCGCCACATCTCCCAATACCGTAAGACCTCGAATGCCCAACAGGTCGATTTTAACCAATCCCAATCGTTCGATCGAATCCAGGTCGAACTGGGTGATGATTACACCTTTTGAAGCTAGCTGGGTGGGTGCCAGGTCGGTGAGAGGACCCGAGCTGATGACCACTCCACCCGGATGGACAGATAAATGGTGAGGCAAGTCTATCAGGGCGGTTGCATCTCTAAAAATTGACTGATGCGTTGGGGACTTATACCGCTCGGCTAATTCAGAAAATGGGTCATTCTTGCTGCCACCTCGACTGGATGGTCCAAACCAACGGTAAGGCAGGCTATCTGCCAGCAAACTCACTTCTTCTGCGGGCAACCCATATGCTTTGGCCACCTCGCGTAACGCGGATCGGCTACGGAAGCGGTTGACCGTGCACACGGTTGCGACACGATCATCTCCAAATCGTTGGTAAACGAAGCGGATCACTTCATCACGGCGACGTGAGCACAGGTCAGTATCAATGTCCGGGGGAGTGGCTCGGGCGGGATTAAGGAAGCGCTCGAAGTACAGGTTCAAGCGGATGGGGTCTGGAGAGGTGATCCCCAGGCAGTGAGCCACCAGGGAAGAAGCTGCTGAACCTCGTGATGAGAAGGGGATTCCCTGCTTTCGAGCAAAGTTGAGGATTTCTTCGACGATCAAGAAAAGGGAGGTGTAACCGTACTCCCCGATCACCGATAATTCATGTTCAATGTGGGCTTGTAGTTCTGGAGTGAATTGGCCATATAGCTTGATTGCCCCTGCCTGTGCTTTCTGGTGTAGCAATTCCTGGCTGGAAACGCCGTCGGTTAGCGGGATATCAGGGAAGTGGAGCACGCCTAAAGGCAATTCGAGCTGGCAGCGTTCCGAAATCTCCTGTGTGGTTGCCAGTGCTTGTGGAAAATTTGGCATCCGCTCAGCCATTTCCTGGGGTGGTAGAAAGTATGCTTCGGGAGGTGCGGTTTCCGTTGAGTTAATCTCTTTGAGTGGGCGGATCAATCGGATTGCCGTTTGGACTTGTTGCAGGTGAGCCTGGTCAGGCCTCAGGTAGTGGATGTCATGGGTGGCAACGGTTGGTATGTGCAAACGGTGAGCCAGTGTGGTTATGTTCACACATAAATCGATATCGTCCGGCGAATGGTTCTGCAGCTCAATATATAAGCGGTCTCCGAAAAGCTCACTCAGGCGCGCTGCCCAACCCTCTGCCTGGAGGCGCTGTTTTGAAGCGGATAACCTTGCCAGTGCCCCACCTCGCCCACCGGTCAGGCAAAGCAGCCCATTATTCTCACCAGCCAGCCTATCGAATGGGAGCGTATCTACATCTCCTGCCAGGGAACTGCTGATCCGGCACAGACTACCCCACCCATTCATATCAGTAGCCAAAAGGATCAAAGTGCCTGGTTCAACAGTACCCAACTCATTGGGGAGGGCTGCTTCCACTTGCAGGCCTAGGATAGGCCTGATCCCAGCTTGCTGGCAGGCATCATAGAATTCGATAGCACCGCTAAGACTGTGATGGTCAGTTAATCCCATGGCCGGCATACCCATCCCTACCGCTGCCTGAGCCAGCTCTTGGGGTGAGGGCAAACCGCGCAGGAATGAATAATACGAATGGGAGCGTAGATGTATAAATCCCATAATGGGATTGTAACCTTGCTTAGGATTGGTGGAAAGGCTAGATCCTGTGGTTAGGATTTATCGCCAGTGATAGAGCTGAGGTTTTCTACTTGATTAGCGTATCGTTGCCAGGTCACTCAGAAGCATCTTCTTCTCCTCAGGATCAGGTAGCAAGGTTGCCACTTGATGTGCCTGGATCAGGAATCCCTCCATCTTATCCAGGTTGCCTGCGACAAGCTCTGCCCGAGCGAGAGCTTCATAAGCAATGCCTAAATAATAAGGCGGGACACCCTCCTTCTGAGATGCTTCCAGGCATAACTCTCCATAATGCCTGGCATTATCAGCCTGCCGCAGAAGTGCAAATACCCTGGATACCTGCCAATATCCTATGGATAAATTCGTGGAGGTGCAATCCTCACGCTGGGTCCAATGCCACAGGGATGCCAGGCTCAAATGCAGCATCGCCTCATCTTCACCTTTTGTGCGGACGGGTTTGTCAATGTAGTCCCAAGTCCAGTTAAAGCAATCTGCCGAGAAATATTTATGTGCTACCTGTAGATCAAAATCTGGTTTTTTAGCCATAGATCCCTCATTTCTTTCAGTATTTACCATGAATTCAAGTTGGATATCGGATATAAATGATGTGATTTGGATTATAACTTCAGTGTTGGATAAATGGATAAGAATTCGATTAAACTATATTTAATAAATCCCCAGGTATTTCACCGGACTATGAATTTTGATGCGCTTTGATTGCCAACCCGGCAGTCACGCTGTTGAACACATCGGATGACTTGATTTTTTCAGACCCAAAGGTCCTGCCCAGCATTTCGGAGAACACCGGGATATTGGACGATCCGCCAGTCTTGACCACAGCATCGATCTGACCAGGCTCCATTCCTGATGCGGAAACTGTATCCATCAGCACTTGCTGGATCTGCTCACGATGTTCCTGGATATCCTTTTCAAACTGGGCGCGCGTGTACAATTCCCAGATGTCCAGGTCTTTTTCTTTCATCCTGGCAACAGCCACTCCCCCGCTAGACAAGCTGATCTTGGTTGCTTCGACCATATTGTAAAATGAAAATGCCAGGTCATTAAAGATCAAAGATTCAAGCGCCTTCAACCTTACCGGGGCTTGCCCAGCCAGGAGCGCCCGTTCCAATTCCGCCCGGGCACGTGGTGTGGAGAGTTCAGGCAGGGCAGCCCAATCCGGGATGGTATGGATCAGGTTGAGTATTTCCGGGTCGTTTTGTACCAACCCTTTCCCGAAGTGCGGTAACATGCGTTTTTGGATGATGGCTCGGTCAAAGTCACTCCCTGCGATGCTGATACCACCGCTGGCATACACCATGCGCTGGTGTGAGTCACCCAATCGCATGATGGTCAGGTCAAGCGTGCCACCACCAAAATCAAAAATAAGCACATTTTGGGGGTTGCTGAGGGATAACTCGTAATATAAAGCTGCCGCAACCGGCTCAAGCTCAAAATCGACCTGTTTAAACCCTGCCTCCAGAGCAGCCTGATGGAGGGTGGTCTGGGCTTTCTGGTCCAGCTCGGGTGTCTGGGAGAATTTCACAGGTCTTCCCAGGGTGACCCCGCTGATCTCTTCCTGCAGCATCGATTCTGCGCGTTGTTTGAGCGAATGTAAGTAGATCGCTATGATATCGCTCAGGCTGTAAAAACGGTCGAACACCTGGGTCCCAGTATATTTTTCCGAACGTAGTGCGGTCTTGATAAATTGCATTAACCGTCCAGGTTGTAGCTCGTCAACATAAACATAAACATCCCGCACATAATGCATCTCTGCGCCGTGGTAGTCTATCTCACCGACCCACTTTTTTACAAAACGCCTTTGCCTGTTTATATTCTGCTTGTAATATAGCTCTACCGCTTCCTGCCCTATGAAATGCCTGTAATCGCTGGTGATATACAAGATCGTCTTCACTACTTCAGGGACGATGTTCTTGGTATCGAGTGGCAAGACATGCACCTGGTCATTCTGATATATACCGACCCCTGAATTCGAAGTGCCAAAATCTATTCCTACATGCAGTCCCATATTATGGATGACCTCTATGTGGCGCTGTGATCTGGTTACTTATTTACTTCTGGCACATGAAAGCTTGTGAAGCTGAGGATCGAATTGGTTTTGTCCCCGGCTGGAACTGAGCCAGTCGCTAAGAGCTCACTGATTTTTTGGGTTGTAAGGCTGCCGTCATTGTGTAGAAATACACCCCAATCAGCCTCATCCACTGGTGCAGCCCCCACGATGCGGGTACCTGCCTCACGCCTCTCCTTGGAGGGTAATGGCTGCCCTTTTGTTTTAAAAGAGCTAGCCGGTTCAAGCCAGCTTGTATCCCGATGGACCGCCTTGCCATTTTGGGTAATGAAAATCAGGGATGGTTTTTGCCCTGCTGTGAACCACGCCACGATGTGGTCGGTGATTCCCAGGTGGATGACTTCCTCGATGGCAACCGGCAGGCGGTCTACCCGCATGCTAAAAATATACCCCTCCTGGCTGACCATGACAAAGAGATCTTCCATGTCCGCAAATGTCAAGCCACAGGTTTTATCTGCAGGTAACTTTACACCCGTGCCAATATATTTCTCTGTGATATGTGAAACCAGGAATGCGGTCCGAATTTTCTTCACAAACCCACGCCGGCTGGTCTGCAGGCAGGCTTCATACAGCGACATTTTGGCAATCGGATGGATAGCCGCCAGCTCCTCCTTGATGCGTGGTTCCTCGATGAAGGCTTGCTGCCAGTCCAGGCTCTCCTCACTGGAGGCAGGCAGGTTAGTAACCGGTAATGCCATTGTACGTCCGGTATCAAAAAGGAACAACAGCTCTTCCTGCGAATTGGTAACCAGCAAATTTGGTCGGATATCGCCCAGGGGTGACTCACCCATGATCCTGGCGACCGTCTGACCAGATGTCAGATCAGTTGGGTTAAGCTCCACACGCAATACCTGTCCCATCGGGTTGTAAACCAGCAAGTTAACCAATTCCAAGAATGGTTTTGTGGCTGGCATCTCGGTTGGTAGTACGGTCTCACCGCCAAGCTGGCGCTTCAGCAAATCCAGCTGATATTCAAGGATGGTTATTCTACTTTCATATTCTTCCACTTTTCGTCCACTGAGTAGCTCGATATTTTGAGCTGCCAGTTCTTCTTCCCGGCTTGCCAGCTCGCTTAATCGATTGGCAATATATTGAATGATCAATGCGGCAGACGCTGGTCTTTCCTCAACCTCGTGGATCCATTCATCAATTTTGTTTTGATCGATCAAGGCAACCTCCTTATCCTTTGTAATAAGAGTGCCTGAAATAGAAATATTACCAGATTTTCCGCATTCGAAGGGCGAGAACCTTGATAGAATCAGGGTATGGATGCAGATATTTAATCGGAAAAGACTATATAATTGTCGAATATAAACTATTTGTCCCAAGAAAAAAATTTGAGGAGGAATGATGAAATGAAAGGCAACGATAAAATAATCGCAGAATTGAACAACCTGTTATCCGACGAGTTGACTGCCATCAGCCAGTATATGGTGCATTCAGAGATGTGTGATAACTGGGGCTTTGAGAAATTGCATAAAGCTATAGAGGAACGCGCCGTAACCGAGATGAAGCATGCCGAAAGATTGATCGCACGTATATTGTTCCTAGAGGGAACTCCGCTTGTCAGCAATCTAAAGAAAATCACCATCGGTGCTGATATCGAGACCCAGTTCAAAAATGATCTGGCTGCCGAGTATGGTGCAGTCAAAGGATACAACGATGGCGTCCGATTGGCATATGAGCTGAATGACAATGGCAGCCGGGAGCTGATGGATTCCATCCTTGCAGATGAAGAAGATCATGTGGACTGGCTGGAAGCCCAGATGGACCAGATTAAGATGATGGGTCTCCAGTCATATCTGGTCGAGCAGCTTGGTTAAGCACTGCCTGTCAAATATCCAGCGCTCGATCATCATTGGATTTGTCCTGGTGCGACGACGCTGGCGGTATTGCGCAGGAGATTCTATTGACGGCAGCACTTTAGGTATATGGCGCTTTGGGTTTACAAATCCGGAAATTTGTCACCCATAAAAGGTGATTACCCCCAAATGGGAGAGCGGGTATATCATGATATATTTTAGTAACAGATAATATATATATAATGGAGGATACTATGACCAATACAATTGATGATTTGAAAGCTGGATTTGCCGGTGAGTCTCAAGCCAACCGTAGATATCTGGCCTTTGCCAAGAAGGCGGATGCGGATGGTTTAACCCAGATAGCCAAACTGTTCCGGGCAGCAGCTGCCGCAGAAACGGTCCATGCTCTTAACCATTTTCGAGCCATGGATGGGGTCGGCACCACCAACGATAACTTGAAAGTCGCCATTGCTGGCGAGAATTATGAAGTCGTGACGATGTACCCCGATTTCATCAAGGATGCTGAAGCCGAGTCGATGAAGCGTGCTCTGAACTCTTTCAAGTGGGCCTGGGAGGTGGAGAAGATGCACGAAGCGCTATATCGCAAAGCATTGGCATCCCTTGATGAACAGAAGCCTTTGGGGGAAGTGGACTACTACGTTTGCCCAGTCTGTGGGAACACCCACGAAGGACCTCTGCAGGGATTATGCCCGATTTGCAAAACCCCGGGAGAGAGATTCGAACGGATTTCCTAGGACATTCTATTTTATATAAAGACGTCCAGACAGGCAAAACATGCCTGTCTGGACGTCTTTGCATTTAACCTGCCTTATGGTTCTATGGGGTCAGGCTGATCGTTCAGCCGTGATTTGCGTGGTAAACTCTTTGGTTGACACTTATTCGATAACGGCTAGAGGCTGCTCTTTGGTATAATTTTCAATCATAGTCCCATGGGAGGCTGGATGAACGAGCGAAAGATACGTGTGTTGATTGCCAAGCCCGGTCTGGACGGGCATGATCGCGGTGCCAAGGTGGTGGCCCGTTCCCTGCGTGATGCCGGTATGGAGGTCATCTATACTGGCCTGCGCCAGACACCAGAGATGATTGCTGAAGCTGCCTTGCAGGAGGACGTGGATGCTGTAGGGCTTTCCATTCTTTCAGGAGCGCACATGGCCCTGGTGCCCCGCGTGCTTGAGTTGTTGAAAGCCAACGGGCAGGAGCATGTAAGAGTATTTCTGGGCGGCATCGTTCCTGATGAGGATGTCCCGGTCCTGCTTAAGCTGGGTGTGATTGGCATCTATGGACCCGGTACTCTGAGCGACACTTATGTGACTGAGATCCGCAAGGCTGTGATGGAGGTACGTGCTTAAAGCATATCGGAATGGCTGAGATGGATCTGGCGCAGGCAGTATTGGCAGGTGACCGGCTTGCCCTGGCGCGCACACTTTCGCATGTGGAAAACGGCACTGAGCTGGGTAGATCAGCCCTAAGTGACCTGTTTGCATATACCGGTAATGCCCACCTGGTGGGTGTGACGGGTGCCTCCGGAACCGGGAAATCGTCTCTGGTTAACCAGCTGGCACGCTACTACCGCCAGCCTGCCAAGCAAAGCGAGCCAATGGAAGGCGAGATGCCTCGCCGGGTGGCTGTGGTGGCTGTTGATCCTACCAGCCCCTTCACGGGTGGAGCGATCCTGGGGGACCGCATCCGCATGCGTGATCTGGCAGGTGACCCTGGCGTGTTCATCCGCTCGATGGCCACGCGCGGTTCATTCGGTGGGATTGCTTCTGCTACTGCGGCGGTGGTGCAGGTATTGGATGCAGCCAGGTACGATATGATCCTGATTGAGACTGTGGGTGCGGGGCAATCTGAGGTGGAAATTGCCCACCTGGCTCATACTACCCTGGTGGTTGAAGCCCCGGGTCTCGGGGATGACATCCAGGCAATCAAAGCCGGGATTTTAGAGATCGCCGACATACTCGTGGTAAATAAAGCTGACCTACCGGGTGTTGAAAATACCGAACGTGCTTTGCGCGGTTCCCTAGATTTGGCTCACCCGCAACCACATCGCTTCCTACATCACGGACAATTGGAAATGGCAGCCGGGCAGGGTGGCAAGACTGAGGCGTCTGAGCCAATCTGGGAATCGCCAATCATACGCACGGTTGCAATTGAAGGGACGGGTATCCCCGAACTGGTGAAAGCCATCTCAGCCCACCGGGTGCACCTGGATGCAACCGGCGGTTGGGTGTTGCGTGAACGTTGGCGATTGCAGACCGAGTTGGATATGCTGCTGCAAAGCAGGTTGGTGGAGGATTTTCGCTCCAGGCTGCCGGCTGGGGTTTATGAACAAATGTTGGAGGATATGCTGGGGAGGCGCCTATCGCCCTTCCAGGCAGTGGAAAAATTGGTTGGTATGGTAGACCTAGAGGTCTAAGGAGGCATCATGATCATTGGGGAGCGGATCCGTTTTAGAGGAGTGGAACGGGATGACCTGCCCACTTTTGTGAAGTGGCTGAATGATCCGGATGTGCAACAGGGTATTTTGATCCATCAGCCGATCTCGCAAGCCAGAGAAGAAAACTGGTTCGAGGGGATGATCAAGCGCCCAGACGATGAGCATATAATGGGGATCGAGGTACGCCTACCAGGCGAGCGAACGGGCCTGCCAGGTGTAAAAGGGAATGAGCCGGGAGCACAGGGTGGTGAGGAAGCCTGGAAGCTGATCGGTAATCTGGCTTTTAACGATATCGACTGGCGCAACCGGTCTTCTGAATTCGGTATCATGATTGGAGATAAAACCTATTGGACCCAGGGTTATGGCACCGAAGCCGTGCGCCTTCTGATTAAGCATGGGTTCAATTCCCTCAACCTGAACAGGATTTTTCTCCGCGTGTTTGAAAATAACCCGCGTGCCATCCGCGCCTATGAGAAAGCTGGTTTTGTGCATGAGGGCCGGGAGCGCCAGGCGGAATTCAGGGATGGCAGGTATATCGATGTGCTGTTGATGAGCATATTGAAGGATGAATTCAGTCAGGTATGAAACTGACAGGATGAGTGATGAACATTAATGGTCCATGGACTGCTGATGTTGGGAATTAAACATGCCTGAATTGCCTGAAGTTGAGACTATCGCCCGGAACTTGCGGCTGGGTAACAAGGAGCAGCCTGCGTTGGTGGGCAGGCACATCCTGGGAGCAAACCTGCTGTGGGAACGCACATTGGCTGAGCCCTCACCACGTGAGTTCGAGCCACGCCTGGTCGGCCAAGTGGTTGAAACCATTGGGCGTAGAGGGAAGTACCTATTTTTTCAACTCTCATGCGATTGGCTTCTCTTTCACCTGCGCATGAGCGGGGACCTGTTGGTCAGACCTGCGCGTACACTCCCTAAATCCCACGACCGATTGATACTCGAACTTGAAGGGGATATCCAGCTGGCGTTCAATGACGCCCGTAAGTTCGGGCGGGTCTGGCTGGTGGACGAGGTGGACCAGGTGTTGGGGGACCTGGGTCCAGAACCGCTGGATGAAGGACTCACCCCGGATGATTTTTATGCCCGTCTGTATGCCACCCACCGGCAGCTCAAACCCTTGCTGCTTGACCAGACTTTTCTCGCCGGGTTGGGGAATATCTATGTGGATGAGGCGCTGAACCTGGCGAAACTGCACCCGCTCACCCCTTCAAATACCCTGACAAAAGCCCAGGTAGCAAGATTGCTGGATTGCATCCGCATAGTGCTGCATGAGGGAATCTTACGCAACGGTGCCAGCATTGATTGGGTTTACCGTGGTGGCGATTTTCAAAATTACTTCCGGGTGTACCAACGAACAGGCGAGCCTTGTCCCGAATGTGGC
>Ga0315275_10007077_pt1 | contig 10812 bp, 9 predicted proteins | sample YL17G03_0_MG_FD_205557 | JGI IMG/M metagenome (GOLD analysis project Ga0315275, IMG submission 205557) | Sediment microbial communities from Yellowstone Lake, YNP, Wyoming, USA - YL17G03_0 | ecosystem: Environmental > Aquatic > Freshwater > Lake > Sediment | place: USA: Wyoming | collected...
CCTCCAGCGCGACACCAAAAACGCAGCGGACATATTGATAAGCGGCATGATGATGAGGGACGTGGAAAGGACCCTCACATTCGATCAGATGACAGACATCATTGACCTGGCCGAAGCAGGCATTGATAGGGTAAGGCGCTATGCCAAAATCAGGCACACCATGGACAATGAGAGGACGCCATCAAGGAAGCTGAAGGGCCAGAAAGCATTGTTCGCGCTTGTGTGCCCTGAGGCGCTCGCTGCCATAAGGGAGCAATCCGAGACAACGCCCGTGCGACATGATGCCCCTGCGGAGATTCCAAAAGAGGAGATCGCGCCATCTCCTGATGAGCGGACGGTGAGGAGCGGGAGCGAGGACATCGGGATGCTCAAACGCGACTATCCGGCGCTCTATAAGAGGATGATGAAGCCCACGGCCAAAGAGCTTGAGATACGGACCATGAAGAACAAGGCCAGGCGCCTCATGCGCCAGGGATTGAAGCACGGGGAGGTCCTGCGCCACCTCAACGGTGAGGCGCCTGCGGAAGCACCGAAGCCTGCTGCAGACAAAGCCGATGAGCGCCGTCCAAACAACAATGTGATACTGAAAAGGACACGGAAACGGGTCGCCGAAGAGAAAAAGCCCGACAAACCAGCCGAGCCGCAGCCGAAGCAGCCGCGGAAGCATCACGAGCTGGACGATGTCAAGAGATGGGGCTGGACGCCGAGCGATTTCCACAGGCTGCTCAACAGCTACGGCTTCGATACCAGCGAGGTGGGCGGAGGCGGCCACTGTTTCGTCAGCTACAAAGGCGAGATGCTGAGGCAAGCCGACGGGCGGTTCCTCACGCTGAACCACAGGACCAGCGGCACCGAGGTAACGCCCGGCATGGCCAGCAAGATACTGAAGTCATGTGCTGATTTCCTTGTTCTCGGGACCGGAAAGACAGGCCCGAACGGGTCCAGAAACGGAGCCGATGGCACGAAGAATGGCGGTTGAACACGGCTAGCTGATGGCCTTCCTCAGCGCATCCAATGGGAGCAGGGCGCACTTCATCCTGGTGGGGTTCTTGCTCAGGTCGATTTTCAATAAAGCGAGCGCGTCGTCCTTTGTTATTTTTCCGAGTTCCAAGACCTTTTTGCCTTTGAGATATCCTGTGAACAATGAAGCGCTGGCCTGGCTGATGGCGCAGCCCTTGCCCATGAACTTCGCCTCGGTGACCACGCCGTCCTTTGCCTTGATGTAGAGCTCTATCATGTCCCCGCAGGCCGTGTTCTGGACCTCTGCCCTGTAGTCCGGGCTGGCCATCTTCCCGAAGTTGAGCGGGTTCTTGTACAATTCTATTATGAATTCCTGGTAGATGTCTTCCATTTGATATGACACCTCAAGCGGGCATGAGAGCTTTCAGGATGGCCGGCAGCAGCAGGTATATCGCCATGCCGAACACTGTGCCGATTATCGCAAGGGCGGCAAGGCCGGCGAAGACGAACATCGCTATCTTCCATGGGCCGGGATTCGCGTTGCCCTTCACCTTGAGCAGATATATGCCCGCAGCCAGAAGACCGAGCGGCACGGCAGCCACCAGCATGAGCATGATGGCTACCCCAAGGAAACTTTGCGTCGTGCTCTGCAGTTCCTTCATCGCATCCTTTATGGTGCTCTGTCCGCCCTGCGCGAACAGCAGGCCCGCGAGCAGCAGCAACGAAACGAACAGTAGTCTTTTCATGATGTCACCTGAACACCTTCCTCACTTTCTGCAATGAATCGACCAAAGCGTCAATCTCATCTTCCGTATTATACATGTAGACGCTGGCCCTTGTGCTGGCTGTCACGCCCAGCCTCTCGTGCAATGGCATGGCGCAGTGGTGCCCGCTCCTCACGCATATGCCGTCAGAATCAAGCATGGCCGCGATGTCGTGCGGGTGTATGCCGTCCATCACGAAAGCCACCAGCCCTGCGCGCTTCTTCGCATCCTTCGGCCCCAATACCTCAAGGCCGTCCACCGACGGCAGCCTCGCCAGCAGGTGGGTGATAAGCTCAACCTCGTGCTTCCTGATTTCGTCCAGGCCCACACCATTCAGGTAGTCCACGGCAACGCCCAACCCTATGAACGCGGCCACATCCGGAGTCCCTGACTCGAACTTGAAGGGCAGCTCGTTCCATTCGCTCTTCTCTTTCTTCACCGAGCGTATCATCTCGCTGCCGTACATGAACGGGTCCATCTTCTCCAGCAGTTCTTCCTTTCCGTAGAGCACCCCTGAGCCGAACGGAGCGAGCATCTTGTGGCCCGAAAACATCAGGAAATCGCAGTCTATGGACTTCACGTCGGTCTTCATGGACGGCACGGTCTGGGCGCCGTCAACAACGCATACCGCACCGCATTCATGGGCGAGCGCGCATATCTTTTTCGTGTCATTGAGCGTGCCGACAACATTGGAAGCTGCTGATACGGCGAAAAGCTTGGCGCCCTTCATCTTCTTCTCCAGGTCGTTCCAGTCCAGTTCGCCATCATTGGTGATGTCCACCATGTCGAACTTCGCCCCGCGCATCCGTGCCAGCTGCTGCCATGGCACGAAGTTGCTGTGGTGCTCCATCACCGTGGTGACTATCTTGTCCCCCTTGCCTATGAACTTCTCGCCCCAGCCGCGCATGACGACATTCGCAGCCTCGGTGGTGCTCCTGACGGAGATTATCTCCTCTTTCTTCCTTGCATTCACGAAAGAGCACAGCTTGTCGCGGACCTGCTCGTATGCGAGCGTGGCATCCTCGGCCAGGGAGTACAGGCCGCGGGCGACATTGGCATTGCGGTTCGTGTAGAAATCGGTTACTGTATCTATCACTGCTGCCGGTTTCTGGGACGTGGCGGCAGAATCAAGATAGACCAGCTTCTTGCCATTGACAGACGTCTGCAGTATCGGGAAATCCCGCCTTACCTTCTCCACGTCCAGCGTCATTCTTTTCCACCAGTATAGGAAGAATAGCCGTCCCGCTCTATCTCATGGGCCAGCTTCGCATCCCCTGACTTGACAATCTTCCCGTCAGCCAGCACATGGACGAAATCAGGCTCAAGGTATTTCAGTATCCTGGGATAGTGCGTGATTATCATGAAGGAGCGCTTGCCGTCAGCCATGCCCTTTATGGCCGATGCGATGAGCCTTATGCCGTCCACATCAAGCCCTGAGTCCGGTTCGTCCAGTATGGCCAGTGCCGGCTTCAACGCGACCATCTGCAGTATCTCCGCCCTCTTCTTCTCGCCTCCTGAGAAGCCGACATTGAGCTCCCTGGAGACGAAGCTCTTGTCCATTCCGAGCTTGGCCGCAGAGCCCACAAGGGCCTCGTGGGCCTTCACCATGGCGTCAAGGTCCTGGCTATTGCCGCCCCGGGCAGCCACGGCCTTCCTCACTAGGTTGCTGACCTTCACGCCTTCTATCTCCTCAGGGTTCTGGAAGCTCAGGAACAGGCCGAGCCTGGCCCTCTCGTCAGCAGGCAGCTTCAGCAGCTCCTTGCCTTCGAGCCTGATGCTGCCCGCGGTCTTCATGGCCGGGTTGCCCATAAGCGCCTGGGCCAGCGATGTCTTGCCTGCGCCGTTAGGGCCCATCAGCACATGGAGCTCGCCGGGCCTGATAGTGAGGGTGATGCCTTTGATGACGTCCTTATCGCCCACGCTCACGCGCAGGCCTTTTATCTCGAACAATGACAATAGAGCACCCTATGATGGGATATCTATCTGCATAGCTTATATATTCATTTTCTTAAGTGATGCCTATGGCAAAGGTGGGCTTCAGCTACGAGCGATACGCGGCCAGCGACCGCATCCACTACAAGCATCTGCTCTCCAAAGGCCTTGACGAGGGGAAGGTCCGTGCGATTTCAGCGCTGAAGCACGAGCCGGAATGGATGCTGGAAATACGGCTGAAGGCCCTGAAGGCATACCAGAAGATGGCCATGCCGAAGTGGGGGGCAGACCTGAGCGGCATAGACTTCGATTCCATCATGTACTATGCCAGCGCCATAGACGAGAAATACGACAAATGGGACAAGGTGCCGAAGGACATAAAGAAGACCTTCGACAGGATAGGCATCCCTGAGGCCGAAAGGAAGTTCCTGGCCGGGTCGTCGGCGCAGTATGATAGCGAAGTGGTCTATCACAACCTGAAGAAGCAATGGGAGGACCAGGGCGTGGTATTCACAGACATGGACACGGGCCTGAAAGAGCATCCGGACATCGTGAAGGAATATTTCGGAAGCATCGTACCCATGGAGGACAACAAGTTCGCTGCCCTCAATACCGCCGCATGGTCTGGCGGCTCGTTCGTGCATGTCCCCAAAGGCGTGAGCGTGAAGATACCATTGCAGGCGTATTTCAGGATAAACACCAAGAGCGCTGGCCAGTTCGAACGGACGTTGATTGTGGCAGAGGAAGGCGCATCGGTTTCGTATGTCGAAGGCTGTTCCGCGCCGATATATTCCGCCGCGTCCCTCCATGCAGCCGTGGTGGAAATCATCGCCAAGAAAGACTCGCGCATCCGTTATACGACCATCCAGAACTGGTCCAACAACGTGTACAATCTGGTGACGAAGCGGGCTGTCGCTCACGAGAACGCGCTGGTGGAATGGCTGGACGGCAACATGGGCTCGAAAGCCACGATGAAATACCCGTGCATAGTGCTGAGGGGCGAGGGGGCGCGCGGGGAGGTCATGTCGATCGCCTTCGCAGGGAAAGGGCAGGTCCAGGACACTGGCGCCAAGATGATACACGAGGCGCCGGGCACCACGTCGCGCATAATCTCCAAGGGCATATCCCAGGGAGGCGGAAGGAATTCCTACCGCGGGCTGGTGAAGGTGTTGAAGGGCGCGGCAGGATGCAAGTCGTTCGTGCAGTGCGACGCCTACATCCTGGATAAGAAGTCACGCTCTGACACCTATCCGAGGATAGACAGCCAGGAGAAGGACGCCACCGTGGGCCATGAGGCCAAGGTGGGCAGGATAAGCAGCTCCAAATTGTTCTATCTCATGAGCAGGGGCATACCTGAGAAGGATGCCCTGGCCATGGTGGTCCTGGGCTTCATAGAGCCATTCACGCGGGAACTGCCCATGGAATACGCTGTCGAATTGAACAGGCTGATAGAGATGCAGATGGAGAAAGCGGTTGGTTAGGACTCGTCGCGGTAGAGCAGGCAGAAATCATTCCCGCCATATCCGAGGGCTATCCCCTTGCCGGGGATTGCGGTGGAATCGGCATTGACATAGAGCAGATAGCAGTCCTCTTCCTTTCCTGCGATTATGACATAATGCGGCGAGCCTTTCTCGTCCTTGAAATGGCTGACCACAAGGATGCCCTCTGCGAAGGCTTTTGGGTCAAAGCTCCTGGTGTCAAGGTCAAGGACCTCGCACCTGGCGAACCTTTCCTTGAAGGCCCCTATGCTGACCGCCATGCTTTTCTCAGGGTCAAGCTGCAGGGTGTCGGTTATCTCCGCTCCTGCCGCGGACGGAGGAATGCTGGGCCTGCCGTTCTGCTTGTTCGCAAGCCCCTGGAGCGTCCTGATCTCATCGGAGCCAGGCTTGTTCTCTGAACCAAGCGGATAGATAAAAAGGCGCGACCCTTTCTGGGTGTAAAGCACCGACCGCTCCCTCAGGTTCGTCGCCAGCGACATGAACTGCGGGTCCTCATACAGGGACTCGGGAGAGTGCGGCGATACGATGAACGAGACCTTCCTGGTGCGGATGGTATACAGCGTGATGCGGCCCAGCTTGAAATGCTCCAGCTCCAGCTTGCCTACGCCTGCCAGGTTCTTCACGAGATTCTCCAGATTCACCCCCCTCGGGTTCTCTGAATCGTGCGGCGACATAGTGCATTTGGACAGGTTGGCCCTCATGGAGCTGACATCAGTGGAGAAGCTGATGGAATCCAGCCCGAAATCCTGGGGGGATACCCGGCTCACCATGGTGGACAGCGTAGTGGCCTCTTTCGGTCCGCCTGCTGGGGGCTTCTGTCCATTGTCAAACTTCGTCGCCATATGAGGTTATTATGGGGCGTGGTATTTATAACCTTTTTCTTTCTCTTTTAAACACAATATAATCGGTTAATAAAGAAAGGCGCCGAGAGATAGTGCGATGAAGAAGCAGAGGATGGAGATAAGCGCTGACGCCGAGCTGAAGATAGCCGACAACAGCGAAGCGGTCATCGTCATACGCCCGGACAAGGATGGCGGGGACTGCACAGTCCGGCTCGATATCGGCAAAGGATGCACTGTGACCGCATATACGATAAGCGAACGGAAAGCGAAAATCAACCAAACCAACAAACTCAAGGCGCGTTCGTCATTACGTTCGTATTCGTTATGGCTATCGGGCGGTGAAGCGAAGACAATCACCACGCTCGCGGAATCCGGAGCGAACGCACGCGAGGTTTTTGTGTTTTTGGCGAAGGATAGCGAACGGCTGGTCGTAGACAGCGAGCTTAGGCACGCAGCACCTGATACGCGCGGGGATATTTTGGTGAAGGGAGTGGTGAAAGACAGGGCCAGGGCTGATTTGGGCGGAATGATAAAGGTCATGAAGAAAGGCAGCGGTGCCGAATCGTTCCTTTCCGAGCATGCGATACTGTTGGATTCAGGGGCGCGCGCCACAGCAGACCCCAAGCTGGAGATAGAGAACAATGACGTGATGTCAAGGCATTCAGCTTCTGTTTCCCAGATAAATGAGAACAAGCTGTTCTATCTCATGACAAGGGGGCTTGCAAAGGATGACGCACGTTCGCTAATCGTCAGTGGTTTCCTTGAGTCGGCGATAGGAAGGATAGAGGACGAATCGTTCAGGAAAGAGTTCGCCGGGATGCTGGGCAAAAGCATCTAATCCTCATCTTTTTAATATCCCATCGCTGATTACCTATTGACACGACCAGATGTCAGACTGATGATTATGAGGCAGATTAGTAGTAACCCACCGCCCAGGGGCACCTTACCGCCACCCATCCTGGCTCCCATGGTGGAAAGCATAGCGCGCGGGAAGAATGAGGCGCAGACCGTGACGCTCATCTGCGGCCGCAGGCACGTCATCGGGAATTTCAGCGTCATGTATTTCGGCGTGATAGACGACAAGGCGATGATGGATGTCAGGAGGGACGGCTCTTTCATGGGTGACATACATGTCTCCGCAGGCCAGAGCGGCTATGTCAATGCGCACATGGAAGGCAAGAGGATAGTCGTGGATGTCATGAGCGCCGACACCAGGAAGGCTGAGGCCAGGATAACCATAGCGGATACCTGATTTTTCCATCCCCGTGCCGCCGGCTAGGGCTTAAAAACCAAGCCGGAGAAATAGGATAGGGGGAGAGCATGGCAAAAGATAGCGGCCGTAAAAAAGGCGGCAGTGAGGCACCAGTCACTTCAACAGAGAACATGGAGAGGGGAGAGCAGGCGCTGGCTTCCGGGGATGCGAAAAAAGCGATAACCTATTTCACACGGGCTTTGGAGCTCGAGCCGGAAAACGCCGACATCTTCGAGAAACGCGGCAACGCATACCTGGAAAGCCGGGATTTCGCGGCTGCCATAAAGGACTATTCCGCAGCCCTGGGCATAGACCCGTACCATGTGCGGGCCAGGCACGGGCGCGCCCGCGCGTTCGATTCCATAACCGAGTACGGCAAGGCGATAGAGGACTACAGCATAGTCCTGAAGATAACCCCGGACCGCGGCGCCTATTACAACAGGGCGCTGTGCAATTACGCGCTCGGCCGGCTGGATGAGGCCATCGACGACATGGGCAAGGCCATACTGAACGGCGTGAAGGAAGCCCGGGCGTACAACAACCGGGGCGACTGGTACCTGCGCAAGGGCGACCTGGCGAACGCCATGAAGGATGTGGATGCGGCCCTGGAACTCGACCCCAATCACGCAGGCGCGCATTACAACAGGGGGCTCATACTGAACATCCAGGAGCACAACCAGGAGGCATACGTAGAATTCACCAGGGCCATCGAGCTCAAGCCGGATTTCGCCAAGCCCTATCTCCACAGGGGCAACGCGAACAGGAGCATCGGCAGGGTCAAGGAGGCGCTCGCAGACTATTCGAAGGCCATAGAGCTCGAACCTCGCGCCATGGCATATCAGTACCGGGGCGACCTCTACGAGCAGCTGGACAAGGCCGACCTCGCCCTGAAAGATTACACCTCAGCGCTGAACCTCGACCAGAACGACCTGGAATCACGGATGAGCCGGGCGAGGCTGCTTGCGAGGGGCGACGATTACGCCAAGGCCGTGAAGGAACTTGACGCGGTAATAGCCAAGGACCCCAGCATACCCAAGGCGTATTTCCTCAGGGCCATGGTATATTTCATGGAGGAGAGGTACCAGAAGGCGGTGGATGACTACACTTCTGCCATCCGCCTTGAGCCGGCTTCGGCGAAGATGTACAACGAAAGGGGCGAGACCTATGCGTACATGAAGAAGTACGACGAGGCGGTCCAGGACTTCACCAGGGCGGCTTCGCTCGAGCCGGACTGGGTGCCGCCGCTCATCAACAGGGCCTGCACGAACATGCTGCGGGCCGGGTGGGAGGATGCGCTGAAGGACCTGGCGGATTTCATGAAGGAGCCCGACACCAACACCACGATGCTCAAGGCCATCTGCGACGAGGAGCTCGGGCGCGGGGATGATGAGGTCGCGGATTACGGGCTGATGTTCAGCGTGGATAGCGGGGCTAAGGGCGAGCTCAGGCATTTCAAGACCACATCGCTTCTGCCCATGGTGCTGAAACGGCAGCTTGACAAGTTCTCCAGCCGGAAGAGCGCAGGAAAGGACGGCAGGGCATCGCTCAGGCAGGGGGCCGTCCTCTACCTGAAGGAGGAGTTCGGAAGGGCCGCCAAGGCGTTCGCATCGGCCGCGGAATCAGGGCTCCCGATAGGATATCTGTTCAAGGCCAGGTGCGACGAGCGCGAGGATGAGAACAAGGCCATGGCGGATGTCGAGGAGTGCATCAGGGCGCATCCGGATTTCGCCAAGGCGCACACCGAGATGGCCCGGCTGGTTTTCATATATAAGGAGGACCAGTATGAGAAGGCGGCCGAGCATGCCAGCAAGGCGATATCCCTGGACCCTGACGAGGCCGAGGCCTACTACTACCGGGGGAGGGCATACCTGATACTGGACAAGGACAGTGAAGCCGTGGAGGACCTCACCCATGCCATAGAGCTGAGGCGCAACTTCACTGACGCCTATGTGCGGCGCGGCATAGCGCGGTACTACCTGGACGATGATGAGAAGGCCCTGGCCGACCTCAGCACCGCGGTGAAGAACGGCAGCGAGAGCGCCTCGACATTCTACTACCTTGGCCGCATATGGGATGATAAGGAGGACTACGGCCGGGCCCTGGACTGCCTCGGCAAGGCCATAGAGCTGATGGAGGATGACGTGGACGCCTATATCAGGAGGGGCATCGTCTTCATGCACATGCGCAGCTACAAGGACGCCGTGGGAGACTTCGGGCGGGCCATCAAGCTGGACCGCAAGAACGCCGAGGCCTACATGCAGCGGGGCAGGGCATGCTCCTCCATGGACGACGAGAAAAGCGCAGTGGAGGACTTCACCAAGGCGATAGAGCTGAAGGACGATTACCGGGAGGCCTACGAGGGCAGGGGCATCAGCAGGTACATACTGGACGATTACGAAGGCGCGGTGGAGGACCTGGACCGGTCCATCGCCATAGAAGGGACGGCCCGCGCGCATTATTTCCGCGGCCGGATACGCGGCATGAGGAAGGATTACCGGAAAGCGCTCGAGGATTACGAGAAGGCTGTCGAGCTCGGGTATGGGGACGACCCGGATACCCTGAAACAACGGGGCGGCATGTACGCCCTCCTGGACGATTATGCCAAGGCCCTGGAAGATAGGAAGAGGGTCGTCGAGCTTGAGCCGGACAAGGCCGAGAACCACGAGATGCTCGGGCTCCTGTATGAGACCAGGGGAGACCCGGAGCGGGCCGCGGAATCCCTAAGGAAAGCGCTGGAGATTGATCCCGAGCTGGAAGAGGCCAAGAAGGCGATGGAACGGCTATCATCCAGGAAGCCGGGCGGGGCTTTCCGCCTTTTCAGGTGATGCCATGGAAGAGGACGACATCGTTACCGGGGCCGCCAAGCTCGTGATGGCCGGGGAACTGGACAAGGGCGAGGAGATGCTGAAAGGCGTGGTGAAATCAGTGCCCCGCGGCTGGCGCCCCATGAAGGAGACTGCAGGCCAGATAGCATACGCGTTCTGGGACATGCCGGACTTCCAGGCTTTCGTGCAATACCAGTCGGCTGCCGGCAACAGGAAAAGCATTGCCTGGGTGCATCCATCCTACTCGAGGGCATATTACTATCTCGGGTATATCAACGTCGAACGCAAAGAGAATGAAGCCGCCCTGACGATGCTGGACAAGTCGCTGGAGCTTGAGCCGGACAGCCCCAGGGCGATGTCCGAGAAGGCGCAGGTGCTGGTGAACATCGGCAGGAAGGACGAGGCGCTGGAACTGTTCAGCAAGGCGTTCGAATGCAGGCCCTGGGCGCCTGCGCCCCTCAGGGCGCGGGCTCTGAGAGGGGTGGGCTTCTGCTGCATAGAGAAAGGCGAGCTGGACAGGGCAGAGGAGCTGTTCCTGAGGTCCTTGGAATTCGAACCGGGGAGCAGGAGCGCGCTGAACGAGCTCGGCTATATCGGCCAGCTGCGCCAGAGCAGGGACAGGGAGGCGAAGAGGGTGTTTGGGGGGGATGTGCGGAGCGTTGATAAGCAGGACGCGGAGGCGCCCGACATCATGATTCTCGAGAGGATCTGCCCGGTGGAAGCGCTGATGGATGACAA
>Ga0315275_10007078_pt1 | contig 10811 bp, 10 predicted proteins | sample YL17G03_0_MG_FD_205557 | JGI IMG/M metagenome (GOLD analysis project Ga0315275, IMG submission 205557) | Sediment microbial communities from Yellowstone Lake, YNP, Wyoming, USA - YL17G03_0 | ecosystem: Environmental > Aquatic > Freshwater > Lake > Sediment | place: USA: Wyoming | collected...
CGATGGCAAGGACGATGACGGCAAAGGGGACTTCCTCGCGGAACATCAGCACCACCGCGGCACAGGCCAGCACATCCATCATCCAGATCAGGATCGAGGATATCCCCAGCACCGCCACCGACCGGAAGGAGAGGGACGCCCTCCTCATTCCCTCCATCATCCGGAGCAGGAAGGCCAGGAGCCGGTGCCGGGCGGTGAGCTTGCCTGTCACCATAAGCAGCACGAAGAAGATGCCCGAGAGAAGGATCGGCAGCACCACCAGCGGGTAGATCCAGGGCGGGGCACCCAGCACGAACGGAAGGGAGAGGAGGCCCAGCACGGCCACCATCATCACGTCAAAGACCCGTTCCACCACCAGGGAGGAGAGGCCGGTCTCGTAGGGAGTCTCCCGCTCGTGGCGGAGGATAACGATACGGATCAGGTCCCCGAGGCGTGCCGGCACCGCCAGGTTGGCCGTCTGGCTCACCAGGATGCAGGCCGTGGAGAAAGTGAGGGAGACCTTCACTTCCAGGGTCTCCAGGATGTACCGGTACCGCCACCCCCGCATCCACCAGCCGGCGCCGCAGATGGTGATGGCCAGCACCAGGTACCGGGGGTCGGCCCGGGCCAGGGTCTCCAGCAGCCGGTCCCAGATCCCGAGGAGCATGTAGGCCAGGATGGCGCATGCGACCACGCAGGAGATGACAAGGGCGCTAATCCTTCGATCCATGCAGCTGCCACCAGAGCCGAAGGATGGCGCCCCCCATCTCGGCCACATCCTTCAGCTTCACCGTCGTCCCCCGGCTGGCCCTCCACCGGACCGGGAACTCGCAGATCCGGTACCCGTTCCGCTGGCCACGGACCAGCACCTCGGTGTCCCAGAACCAGTGGAAGGCCTTCACCGACGGGATGAGGGAGAGGATCCGGTCCCGGCGGAATCCCTTGAACCCGCACTGGTGGTCCTGGAGCCGGCTGCCCAGGATGAGCCGGACCAGCAGGTTATAGCCGCGGCTCGCCACCTCCCTCTCACCGGTCCGTTTCACATCGCTGGAGACCATCAGGCGGGACCCCGTGGAGATATCGTACCCGTTCCGGATGGCCCCAATGAGCTCTCCCAGGTGGGACATGTCAGTGGCGAGATCCACGTCATAGTAGCAGACAATGGAACCCCGGGCCTCCGCGAATGCCCGGGAGAGTGCCTTCCCCCGGCCCAGGCGCTCATCGCTGTGGAGCAGGCGGATCCGGGGGTCTTTCTGCGCCATCTCCCGGACCCGCGCGGCACTGCCGTCGGTGGACCCGTCCTCCGCCACCAGGATCTCGAAGGATTGGGTGATGGCCGAGAGCACTTCCAGGGACCGGGGCAGCGCCGCCGTAAGAGCAGCCCGGTCGTTGTAGACCGGGATCACCGCTGTCACTTCCACGGAGTTCATGCCCTGAAATCCTCCCGGATCCGCTCCGCCACCTGGATCCCGGCGAGGACAGACCCCTCCATCGATCGCTCCGGGTAGTTGGGGATGCTGAACATGCCGGCCCGGTAGCACCCTCCCGTACCGTAGTCCGGGATGTGCTGGCGGTAGCCGGTGGTGTACACCGGCCCGGCCCGGCGCTCCACCGCCAGGGCATGCCAGTGTATAGCCCCCGGAGGGACATCAAACCGCCGGCAGAAGTCCGAGAGCATCGTCTCGCCGTACCCTTCGGGGAGGCTCCGGTTGAAGTAGGATGCCAGGTACACCAGGTGCTCCCCGTACCGTTCCACCGGCACGAAGTTCGTGTGGGAGACGACCGCACCGTAGGGAGCGGGGTCTTTCATGTTCAGCCAGTACACCCCCTCCGCCACATCCCGGTCCAGGCCGATGGTCATGCAGGCGGCCCCCTGGTAGGGCACCCCCCCGGAATGACCGGTTCCCGTGTCCCGGAGCCCCGGGGGAGGGATGGTGCAGAGCACGGCATCAAAAGGTTCGCCATTCACCCGCCAGCTGCCGTTGTGCCGTTCCGGCCTGCCCGCTGGCGTGGTGGTCCGGACCTCACTGCCTTTCCGTTTCGCCTCATCGGCGAGCCGCTCCACCAGCAGGTGGAACCCGCCCTTCAGGTAGCCCAGGCGCTCCCCTCCGGGACCCCGGTGGGACCGGATGGCGATCCGGGAGATGAGCCACGCCGCCGATACCTCCCCGCTCCTGTCCCCGAACTTGGACCGGAGCAGGGGCTCAAAGAAGGATGTGTACAGAGAGGATCCCAGGTGGGTCCGGATGAACTCTGCCGCAGGGACCCGGTCCAGGGCTTCCGTGTCCATCCGGCGGGCCCGGAGGGTGAGGAGGGCGAGCCTGGCCTTGTCCACCAGGGAGAGATGGGGGTACCGGAGGATCTCGCCGGGGGTGGTGAGCGGGTAGACCCGCCCCTGTACGTAGTAACCGGTGGTTCCCCGGAGCCACTCCAGCCGGTCATCGATCCGGAGCTCCTTCAGGAGAGCCAGGAGATGCGCATCGCCGGGGAAGAGGTGATGGTAAAACTGTTCCACCCAGTATTCCTTCCGGTGGTAGGAGGAAAGGCACCCGCCGGGGGTATCCCCCTTCTCCATCACCACGACGTCATCGCTTTCGGATAGGCGCAGGGCAGCAACAAGCCCGGTAAGGCCACCCCCGACCACGCAGATGCGCATTTTCCGTCCTATAACTATAGGGGAAAGCCCATAAGAAAGTTTTTGAACTTCCCGAAAGAAAATGAGATAAGTAATTATACTTCCCCGTGACAGCAATCCTTTCGGATGGTGTAATTTCATGCGTGTATTTTTCATAGGATTTGGACAGGCTGGCGGTAAAATTTGCGATATGTTTGTTGAGCAGGATAAGCGCCTCCCTGTCCAGAGCTTCCGGGCCATTGCCGTCAATACCGCCCGGACCGATCTGATGGGCCTGCACCACATCGGGCTCCGGGACAGGATCCTGATCGGGCAGACGGTGGTGAAGGGGCACGGGGTGGGCACCGACAATGTCACCGGCGCCAAGGTCACGGCCGACGAGATCGACAGCGTCATCAATGCCATCGACCAGCGGGGCACCCACGACGTTGATGCCTTTGTCATCGTGACAGGCCTGGGCGGGGGCACCGGATCCGGCGGCACACCGGTGCTGGCCCGGCACCTGAAACGCATCTACCGGGAACCGGTCTATGCCCTCGGCATCCTTCCCGCGCCCGAGGAGGGCCGCCTCTATTCCTACAACGCGGCCCGGAGCCTCTCCACCATGGTGAACGAGGTGGACAACACCATTCTCTTTGACAACTCCGCCTGGAAGAACGAGGGGGAGTCCATCAAGTCCGCGTACCAGCGCCTCAACGACGAGATCGTCCGGCGGTTCGGCGTCCTGTTCCGGGCCGGGGAGATCTCCAAGATGGGGGTCGGCGAGATGGTGGTGGACTCCAGCGAGATCATCAATACCCTCCGGGGGGGCGGGATCTCCAGTGTCGGGTACGCCATTACCGAGGTCGTGAGCCAGCGGACCAAGCAGAAGAAGGGGATCTTCGGCTCGCTGCGGGAATCCCTGAAGAAGAAGGGGCCCACCGAGCAGGTGCTTCTCGGGGAGGACAAGTCGGCCAAGATCATCGCCCTGGTCCGGAGGGCCATGCTGGGGCGGCTGACCCTCCCCTGCGACTACTCTTCCGCTGAGCGGGCCCTCGTGCTGATCGCCGGCCCTCCCGAGGAGATGGACCGGAAGGGTGTGGAGAAGGCCAAGTCCTGGGTGGAGGAGAACATCGCCGGCATCGAGGTTCGCGGCGGGGACTACCCGGTGGACTCCAACTACATCGCCGCGGTGGTGGTGCTGGCCACTGTGGGCAATGCACCCCGGATCCGGGAACTCCTGGAGATCGCGAAGGAGACCAAGGAGGATGCCATCAAGGCGAAGGAGAAGAAGGCAGCAATGTTTGACGACGATATCGAACCGCTGTTCGAGTGAGGGAGTGAGCAATGAGAAGGGGAAGTGTACTTTTTATCGTCATGGTCATGGCCGTGTGCCTGGCCCAGGCCGGGTCGGCACTGAGGGCAAACACGCTCGAGATCAACCCATCCAGTGATCTTCAGCCGGGAAGCACCGTAAACATCCATGCCATCATCAGCTGGGGAAATAATGAGTTCCCCCAGCAGGATAAGATAGAATTTTACTCGCAGCTGGAGAGATCCTCAGCCCACTGGGAGTATGCCATCGGCCTGAACGATAAATATCCCCCTGTAAGAACCCAGGGTGGCCAGTACCTTCGCATAGGCGGATACGAACTCTCGTATCCGGCCTCCGATTACGACGTGACGGTCGAAGTAACGCTGGATGGCATCGTCCCCACATCCCAGCCTTCGGGTGAGTTCACCCTCCTGCGGGTGCGGGAGCTGGACTCGGATGATGAAGTCGTGGGGACCGAGATTCTGAAAAAAACCACTATATTCAACTCCAAGGATCTGCAGGCCCAGATCCAGCAGGTGCAGGTTAGGCTCAGTGAGCTGAAGGGCGACATCGAGGCCAGGACTAGCGAGGGGATTGATACCAGTGAAGCCCAAGATCTGTACACTGAGGCGGAGACTGCCCTGGACAGGGCGAGCACCGGCACCACCGGCCAGGCAATGAATGACCTGACCAGCGCGGAGAACGCCATCAACGAAGGGTTCACAGCCCTCGAGCGTTCCTGGGCCCAGCAAACCATTGACGAGGCCCAGCAGGTCATCGACAGCGTGATTGGGCTGTACAACGAGTTCACCGTGAACCGGTCCCTGAAACTCTCGGATCCCCGGCTGGTCCCCATCACCAACAAGCGGGATATTGCCATCAGTTCCATTTCCAATGCCAAGGACCAACAGGCTACCGGCTCCTATGCTTCTGCCCGGGCCAAGGCTGTCGATGCCAGGACCAGGGCCGACGAGGCCTGGAACCTTTCCCTTGACCTGAAGAAGGAGCTGGACAGCGGTTTCTCCTTCAACTTCAACCTGGGCGGCCTCCTCCTTCCCGTGGCCATTGTGCTCCTGATCGTGGCAGTGGTGGGCGGGATCTATTACTGGAAGAAGTACCGAACCTGGGATGAGCTGGGGTAAATCCCCGGCGATTCCAGTTTCTTCTCTCCTGACATGCCCACTTTTTTTACCTTCTCTCTTTTCTCTCTGAGAAGATGACCTGTTTGTTCACCGGGATGCCGGACGCTCTTGGGGGCTCCGCCCCCACCGCGTGGGCATCCCCCGGGGAGAAGAGGGAGATCATCGGTTCCTAAGAAGATTCTCTCCTATAGTCACGAATCAGGGTGGATCCTCACACCCTCACGCCAGGGGGGACGCCCACGCGGCGGGGGGACGGGAGTCCCCCCAGGAGCGTACTACCAGTTCTTCTCACCTGGACAAGGGAAGGCAAAGAATCGGATCCTCCCTCATGACCCGAAGGAATCCTCCTGCAGGTACATCTTCTTTCTGGATGTCGAGAATATCTATGACCCGGCACGGGTGAAGATGTCCAGGTTCATGGACCCGATCTTCCCGTCCCTCAGGAAGTAGTACTCCAGCACCCGGTGCTGGTTGTCATACCAGCTGAACCAGTAGTTCAGGCGGTAGGTACGCTTCTCGTAGCCAGGGAGCGCCGGGTACGACTCGGCATCGTAGGCGATCACCATGTCGTAGTGGTTTTTCAGGAAGGTATCCTCCTCCACCTTCTGGCCGTAGTAGCTGAGATTCTTCCCCGCATCACCGCGGAAGTACCAGGGCAGGGGCCAGTAGTTGCGGGATGCGATCGCCACCTTGTCTGCCCGCTCGACCTGGGCCATCACCTCCCGCATCTGCTCGGAGTTCTGGACCTGCACGATGGGCTCGTTCACGTCTGCCGGGACAAAGGCCACGTGCCAGGTGCAGAGGATCAGGAACACCGTGGAGGCCACCGCAATCAGGGCTTTTCTGTCGGTCAGCCGGTATACGGCCACAAAGACCATGGGCAGCAGCTGGAGAAGGATCAGCCAGGGGACCTTCTCCCCGATGTACCCGTAGGCGGCCATGGTGAGGATCATCCAGAGGATGCAGAACCGGGTGAACTCCTCCTGCTTCAGGTTCCTGGCCCCAGCCCCCATCTGGGTGAGGGAGCGGGATACCAGATCTGCCATGCCCGGTTCCGCACACCGGCCCCGGATACGGTCTGCAATCCGTGAGAGGCGGCATCCCCGCCCATATTCTGCTGCCAGGAACTGGCCGGTGCCGTAGATGGCCAGAAGAAAGATGGGGGCCTCATAGAGGAGCAGGAGCAGGATATAGAAGTAGAAGGGCCCGCAGAGCCGGCACTGCTCGTGCATGGCGGTCCAGTGTTCTATCGCCTTGATGATACCGGTGTACAGGATCTCCGGGTGGGAACCCAGGGAGCTGTACAGGAGTGCGGTGATGCCGAGGACGGTAACTGTAAACCCGGCCAGGTGGATCTTCCATGCCTTCGGGAGCCGGAACTTCCCCTGCCAGAGGGCCACGGCCATGTACAGGGCGAAGATGACCAGGATGAGGGGAAACTCCTCCTTGCTGCACAGTCCCCCGGCAGCTCCCAGGGCCGCGAGGATGGCATACCTGCCCTTCCCGGTGTCCAGGTACAGGAAGATTGCCACGAGGAGCAGCATGGTGAAAAAAAGCATGAAGATGTCGTGCCGGAGGAAGCGGGAGAAGTAGACCATGTCCGGCGAGAGGGCTAAAAAGAGGGCTGCGACAAGGGTCTCTCTTCTGCCGAGGAAGCCACGCCGCTGCAGGGGCAGGAGGAGGAGGATGACCAGGCATCCCAGGAGAGAGGGCACTGCTCTCGCCACCAGATCGCTCTCCCCGAAGAGCCAGAACATCCCCGCGGTCACGTAGTACAGCAGGGGACCGTGGTACGAGGGGTCATAGGACCAGACCCCGTCATGGAGGAGCCGGTACGAGAACCAGGCGTGGATCGCCTCGTCGTGGTGGAAGAGCTTGAAATCAAGGACCGCGAACCGCAGGATGACGGCGATGGCGAAGATGGCGAAGAAAAGGACTTCAAAGGAGAGCTTCTTTCTGATCCCTTCCGGGATCAGTGCGGCAGCCTGCCGCATGGGCTTCAGCTCTCCAGGATGATCTCGATACCGATATCCTTGGGCACCTGGATCCGCATCAGCTGGCGGAGGGCGCGTTCGTCCGCGTCGATGTCAATGAGCCTTTTATGGATGCGCATCTGCCACCGGTCCCAGGTGGCAGTCCCCTCGCCATCGGGGCTTTTGCGGATCGGGACGATGAGGCGCCGGGTGGGCAGCGGAATGGGGCCTGCCAGGTTCACCCCGGTCCGCTCGGCGATCTCCCGGATCCGGTCGCAGACCATCTCGACCTTCCTGCAATCGGTCCCCGAGAGGCGGATTCTGGCTTTCTGCATGTGATGTCACCGGAACGACAGTATTATCTCAGCTGCTTCTGGACGAGATCAATGCACATGCCTGCAGCGATGGTGGAGCCCATGTCCCGGATGGCGAACCGGCCCATCTGCGGGATCTCCTTGATCCGCTCGATGACCAGTGGCCGGCTCGGCTTCACCGTCACGATGGCTGCGTCCCCGGTCTTCAGGAAAGTGGGATTCTCCTCCTTCACCTGGCCGGTCTTGGGGTCCAGCTTCTTCTTCAGCTCGGTGATGGTGCAGGCCACCTGCGCCGTGTGGCAGTGGAAGACCGGCGTGTAGCCCACGGTGATGGCGCTGGGGTGGTAGAGAACCACGATCTGGGCGGTGAACTCGTCGGCTACGGCCGGCGGGGAATCCACGGGCCCCAGCACGTCGCCACGCCGGATATCGTTCTTTGCAATCCCGCGGACATTGAAGCCCACGTTGTCGCCCGGCACCGCCTGGGGTATCTCCTCATGGTGCATCTCAATGGACTTGATCTCACCGGTTTTATTGGCCGGCATGAAGATGACGTTCATGCCCTTCTTCATGATGCCCGTCTCGACCCGGCCCACCGGCACCGTGCCGATACCGGAGATGCTGTACACGTCCTGGATGGGGAGGCGCAGCGGCAGCGCGGTGGGTTTCTCGGGCTCTTTCAGGGTATCCAGGGCTTCCAGGAGCGACGGCCCCTTGTACCAGGGGGTCTTGTCGGACTTCTTGGAGATGTTCACTCCCTGGAAGGCGCTGGCCGGGATGAAGAGCATGTCGTCCGGTTTGTAGGCCACCATCTTCAGCAGGCTGGTGATGTCGGCCTTGACCGCTTCGAACCGCTTCTGGTCATAGTTGACTGCATCCATCTTGTTCACGAGGATGATCAGCTGCTGGATGCCCAGGGTGCGGGCCAGGAAGACGTGCTCCTTGGTCTGCTCCTGCACGCCGTCCGGACCCGATACCACCAGCACCGCGGCGTCAGCCTGCGATGCACCGGTGATCATGTTCTTGACAAAGTCCCGGTGTCCGGGGCAGTCCACGATAGTGAAATAGAACTTCGTGGTATCGAACCGCTTGTGGGCGATATCGATGGTGATGCCGCGCTCGCGTTCCTCCTTCAGGTTGTCCATGACCCAGGCAAACTCAAACGTGGCCTTGCCCTTGGACTCGGCCTCCTTGCGGTACCCGTCAATCACGTGCTGCGGTACCGCTCCGGTCTCGAAGAGGAGGCGGCCCACGGTCGTTGACTTCCCGTGGTCGATGTGGCCGATGATGGCCAGGTTCAGATGGGGCTTCACACTTGCCATAAATGGTATCCTCCAATCACATGCAGGACTGTTACTGTCGCACCAGTCCGGAATGGACTGTTACTGTTGCACCAGTCGGTTTGCTGCGAGTGTAAAATATAGGATCGGCACCTATATAAATCATTTCGAGAGGGGTGGATCGACGGAATCCGGGACAGGAAAGGGTGGATCGACACCCCTATATCCGTTGCCTCTCCCATTGAGATAGGACATGAAGACGCTCCTTCTTCAGCGCAACGAAAAGACCGGCCGGGTGACGGTCCAGTGCGCCGATGGCGAGGTGTCTGTGTACAGCCATTGCGAGTACTGCCGACACTGCGCCGGGGTCCGGGTGGGGAAGCGGGTGATCCCCTCACCGATCACGCAGGCCCTGAAAGAGGTGAAGCGGGGGACCAGCCCCGACGAGTCCCTGATGAACGCGGCGATGATGTTCAACACCCTCGTAAGAGACGGGAGTGCCATCGAGTGCGCTGACGACGGGAACGAGGGGTTCAGCTCCCTGTACCGCCGCTGAGCTCGCCCACGATCTCTTCCCGGAACCGGTCAAAGTGCAGGTCATCCAGCTGGTCCGAGAGGAGCCGCCCGCTCCAGGCCCTGCGGTATACCCACTGGACGATCTTCTCCACCGCGGCCACCACCTTCTCCTCGTCTTCCAAGAGAATCAGCTGCCGCCCCAGCATCGGGTGCCGCCCTCGCCTCCCGCCGACCACGACCTGGTAGTGCCGGTGCTCGGACTTCAGGAGGTGGAACGGGCAGGACTGGACGCAGACCCCGCACTGGACGCATTTTTCCTCATCCACCACCGACACGCCGTTCCGGATGGAGATGGCGCATTCCCTGCAGTACTCGGCGCAGGTGCCGCAGCCGGTGCAGAGGCCGGGGATCCGCTTCGGCCTGATCCTGCTGATGATACCGATCTCGTTCAGCATCGGGCTGGTGCAGGCGTTGGGGCACCCCGAGATGGAGATCCGGATCTTCACCGGCATCTCCTTTCCAAAGAGCCGCTCGTCCAGCCGCTGTGCCAGGCTGATGGTATCCGCGGTGGCGTACTTGCACCGTTCCGTCCCCGGGCACGCGATGATATTCACCACCTCGTCCCGTTCTGAGCCGACGGGTGTCCCGTTTTTCGCGAGGGCTTTGGCGAGACGGGGGAGGCGCGCCGGTTTCACGTGGGGGATCTCGATGGTCTGGCGGGTGGTGACATGCACCGTCCCGTCGCCATACCGTTTCGCAATGGCGGCGAGGCCGCGCATCTTCTCTGCAGGGAGGTTCCCGGCCGGGAGCCGGATCCGGACCGTGCAGAGATCCGCGTTCCGCTCCGTGATCACCCCGCCCCTCATGTGGACACCGTACGTGTGGGCCATCGAGTAGTACTGGTACCGGCAGGCAAAAAATGGTGCCGTCCGGGGCTGGAAGAATCATCCGGGAACTGAAATGGAGATGCCATAGAGGCATCATCTTCACCGGGGTAAGAACCTGGATCCGTGAGGAGACCTCTTGAAGAGACCATCCTCTTGGGGGTGGGACCGGGTGGTGACTCCGCCCCCTCCCGTCAACTCCCCCGAGCGAGGATAAGACGATCTGACTTCCGGGGCCGTCTTACATCGGTTTATGAGGATGGGATTGACCGGTTTCACAGCAGCACAAGGGCGGCCATCACGAGAGCCCGGGTGACCTCGTGGGCAGCCCCCGCCACGTCCCCGTTCACTCCCCCGAAGAGACGGCGGGAGACCTGCAGGAAGAGGAAGAGCGTGAGCACGGTGACGAGGAGCGCTGCAGCCGCACCCCGCCAGCCTGCCAGGAGGATGATCGGGAGGAAGAGGAAGAGCGAAAGGAGCAGGAACACCGGCCGCGCCTGCCGGTGGAGACGGCTGTGGATTCCCTCACGGAACGGGGTGCCCAGGACCGTGATCCAGGAGAGCGCCAGCTTGGCCGAAACCTCCCCGGCCAGGATGGCGATTCCCACCGAAGGGGATTCCGCCAGCGAGGCAAAGGCCAGGAGTGTGACCGCGAGGCCCAGGCCGAACCCGCCGGCACCCACGGAGTGGTCCGAGAGGACCGCGATCCTTCGCTCCCGGTCCCCGTGGACCATGGCCGCGTCCCCGAAGTCCAGGAGGCCGTCCAGGTGGTGGAACCCCGAGATGAGGAGCAC
>Ga0315275_10007083_pt1 | contig 10808 bp, 9 predicted proteins | sample YL17G03_0_MG_FD_205557 | JGI IMG/M metagenome (GOLD analysis project Ga0315275, IMG submission 205557) | Sediment microbial communities from Yellowstone Lake, YNP, Wyoming, USA - YL17G03_0 | ecosystem: Environmental > Aquatic > Freshwater > Lake > Sediment | place: USA: Wyoming | collected...
TCAATTCGGCGACCTGTCCTGATGTTTTGATCTCTTGTGCTCGAAGCGTTTGAATCAGTGGCGAAGTCAACACTTCGGTTGAGGCATCCAAGCTCGACCAGTCTATCTCGATCACTCCATTCTGGTCGGTTCGGTTACGCAAGATCGATTTAATTTGCTCCAAACGCGATTGGGCCTCGGCTTTCTTCATTTCCGCCCTGACAAGCTCCGAGTCCAATTCTGTGTTCGTGTGAGCGGTCACCGTTTGCCGTTCGCGCCCTCCCAGCAGCTCATGCTTCACACGAAAGAGATACAGCGCCTGTTGAGACGCTTCGGCTTTCTTTCGCAGCTCATCGAGATGGGAGGTAAACCACTGAGCGGCTTTTTCCTTCAACACCGCGTTCAGCTCCTGGGAGCGTTCGATGTAGACCGAAGCCAGCGTATTGGCAATCAGGGCAGCAAATTTGGGATCCTCAGAAGTTGCGATCACATAAGCCAGTCGTGCGCCCCGAACAGGCACGATCTCGATAGTCTCAACAAACCGCGTGAGCAATCGATCTTCAACTTCTTCCGGAGACAGTTCGGCGGCTCCCTTTTTCGGCGCGACAACATCCATGATCGCGGCAGGCATCATGCCGACCACCATCGACCCCAGGGTAGACGGTTTGGGTTTGTATTCCGGCTGCTCGGACAAATGAAGAAGCTGCGCCGTTCGTTGAAAGACATGATGGCTTTTCATCAGTTCAAACTGAGTCTGGAAGTATTCTGGGGTAAGGTCGGTCTGATTGTAGTCCTCCTTCTTTTCCAGAAGGCTCGGTCCTATTCGGTCGATGACCACTGTGGCTTTAGACTGATACAGCGGCGTCTGCATGAGTGACCAGACCGCCGCAACCCCTGCAAACCCTATCGTGAATGCGACGATGAGCCATACGCGCCGCCAACAGGCAGCGGCATAATCGACAAAAACAGTCTCCGGGTCATTACCTTGGACTGATTGGAATGGAATATAACCCTCATTGCGATCCATTTAGTTGGTCCCCGTTTTGGTGGGTTGAGGAAGAACTCGGTTTTCGTTCAACAAACCCGTGTCATCTTCTGCACAGCGACGGCGCCAGAACAGCTCGAAGAGTGCTCAAAAAGGCCTGCCTTCTCACCTGCCCACCCTGAGTCTGCCAAGACAGCCTCTTCGCCCAGGGACGCGTCTGTCCCAGGCAAGGCCGCAATGGGCGCGGTAGGCTGAGGTCAAGGTTGAGCGCAAATCTGACTTTCTTCTCTTAGCCTGAGCCTTGACCTTCCAATAATGCTGGCAGACTTTTTCAGCATCCTTCTGGAAATGCGTGTGTGCAGACAGCATAAAGGTGCTTGTTTGGTAGATAAACGGAGTTTGAATGGAGTGTCGGTCCTCAATAACGTAATGAAGCTCCCCGCAGCAAGCTGCGGGGTATGACACAACTAAAACAGTCGACGCTGCCGGAGATCTTCGCGGGGTTGCCCTTGCCGCTGCACGTACCGTTCGACGGTCTGCCGGTTTGCCCGCTCCCCCACCGTCGCCACATAGTACCCGTCAGTCCAAAATTCGCCGCTCCACTGTACCCGCCTGACCCCAGGCTTCCGCCGAAAGATCTCCCGCGCCGTGATGCTCTTGAACATCGGCACAATCCGTCCTGGAGCCACTTTCGGATGCGCACGTAAGCTCCCCTAAAACGTAGACAGGCCAAAAGGAGAATCTTCTGGCACAATAGCCACCCTAGCCAGGAGGTTCCCATGCGCTAGTCGAAATTTACCGAAACGCAGACTGTATCGATCCTGAAAGAAGTCGATGCCGGTCACCCGTCAATGAGATCTGCCGACATTCCGTGGGCGTTTGCTCCGACTTCTTTCGAGGATGTTGAACAATTCAGCCCGTGTAGAAGACCCAGATATGTTCGACACATGTCTTGGCGGATTGTTTCTGGGCGGCACCGAGATCAGTGAGGACTTTTCGTAATGGCGACTTTCAGCGTACGCATATCGAGAGAAAGATCCGCCACAGTTTGCTTGAGACGATGATTCTCCAGTTCAAGATTGCGCAACCGCACGACGATCATACCACTGTGGTTTTTGAACATCGTTTTCCACCGATAGAAGGTCTGCAAGGAAATCCCGTGTGACTGACACACTACGCTTGGCTTCAGACCTCCCTCAACCTCTCTCAATATGTTTCTGATTTCATCATCAGAAAAGCGTGACTTTCTCATATTTGGCAGGACTGCATTAGTTCGGTGCGTTTCCTTAACCCATCTGCCGAGCCACGCATAGGCAACACCTCGGAGCATCCCGGGGTCGTACCCACTGGTGTCCGGACCTGTCTCACCCGGGCAACGAGATTACGGTAAATGGAGAGGGAGTCGAGCGCGATGGATCTGGTGTGGACACTGGGTTGTCACAATATTGCCCGGCCATTGCCGCGATGAATTGATTTACGCTCGTGTGATCATCGGCGAGTTGACAAGGGAAGCAATGCGGAATGCGAGCGATGACGCTGCGACGATGTTCTCCGACATCGCCGCGCCACTGCGATCCGATGGTACTTTGCCAAGCAGACAATGACTGAGCCTGACCTGCCAATCATCAGATCACGCGCTGACACGGGACTCGACGAGAGGGAGGTCGTTTGAATTGAACACCGGTCTGATATTACTGCGCATAACCTGTACCGATGCAGATTGTTGGATCAGACGCACCCGGACCACAACATGATCATGGCCGGCTTTCCGAATAAGGGTTCCTCTTACTCCTGCGAGCGGCCCCCCCATCACTTCGACAAGCATTCCTTCTTCACAATACTGATGTGGCTCGTAATCTAGTCCGCTGATGGCCAGCTTTTGGAGGAAAACCATTTCTTCATCCGGAATCGCTTCTGGGCCATTGCATCCCACAATTCTCACACAGCCAGGCAATGTGAGCACCGCCAACTGGTCATGGAGTGAAAATCTCGCAAAACAAAAACCGGAAAATAGCGGCACGTCGATCCAAGTTTTGCGGTCTGACCACTGACTCAGACGTCTCGTCAGCGGTAGTAGTTGCTCAAACCCTCTGCCGGCAAGGCGATCACGGACCAATTTTTCTTGCCGCGAACGTGTCTTAAGCGCGTACCAAGAAGTGGCTGGGCATTCGTGCAACATAACGGAACGTATAATCCTGTGTGATACAGCTTCGCCCTTTCGCTCCCATAATCAAAGCGAGGGCGTTACAATAAGAACGTGTGCTTTATAACTGCGTTTCTAAGTTTGCACATCCTCGGAATATCCCTTTTTTTTAACTGTTTATGCGCTGACTACGTAGTAGTTTCCTACCCCCCTCTTTCGTAGGGTCTATATATTACAACGAGAACTCTATTCATGAGACGTCAACGCATCTGCTCGGCTTAACTTATTGTCATTACAATCGATTGCGAAGAATACGAGAGACACACTCATTGTAATATTGTGGGGAGAAAATTATGTTCTAGTTCCAATTTGTGCGTTTCATAGAGGGGGCGCTTTGTGCCTCATTCGCAATTCCATCTTGTCTCATCTTGCATCTACATAAGTATAGGTGCTATGTCTCTAGCCCTTAGCTGGAGCCACTTCTAGCGGAATTGAAGAAGTCCGAACCCCATCTGTCATACATAAGACGAACCGGAAACATGCGCATGCTTCGAAAGGGAATTGTGACTTTCAATTCGGGAAACATTCTCATTCATAATGTTCTTCCATGCCTCGAGCATCTAATGTGGTCAGGCTACAGGCGTGATATCCAACCTGGCCTTGCTGGAGGAGCACTATGAAGCCGTTGCCCATCCAAGAATCGAGCACTCGCTTTCTCAGAATAGCGCTGATTAGTAGTAATCATGTCACGCGCATGGGATTGAACATGATCCTGAAAGCGCATCCGTTCGTTTCAAGAGTTGATGACGTCTCCTTGGGATCTAATGCGGTGGATATCGTCGTCCGGGAAAAGCCGCAGGTGATCATCGTCGATCTGGAACTGGCCGATGCAGACACGTTGGAGCTCATCCGAAAATTGCGCTCGGCGGCTGCAGATTCGCATATCTTGGTGCTGAGCGGATTGAACGATGAGGAGCTGACACGTGCGGCCTTATCTTCAGGCGCAGAAGGAGTGGTGCTAAAGGTTCAACCTCCCGCCGTTCTTTTTGCCGCCATTGAATCACTTTGCGGCTGCGTTCCAAAACCTTGGGGCTATCAACCTGTGCGATCCGCCAATGGCCTGAACGGCGTTACGCCTTCAGCCGGAACCAATAAATCGGAGTATCGGGGGTTTATTGAGGGCCTGACATCTCGAGAGCGAGAGATCATACATTTTGTCGCAAAGGGTTTAAAAAACAAGGACGTCGCAGATAGGCTTTGCATTTGCGAAACGACTGTTCGCCATCACCTCACCGCTATCTTTAGTAAACTGCACGTCTCCAACCGACAACAGCTGCTCATCATGGCCCACCAGCGGGGACTCGTTGAACTAGGCGCCGGTTGATGCCTCCGACCGAGTAAAGGGGCCAGGCTGGCTTATTGGTCGAGAATCAGCCATGGTGACTTGCCCGAGCAAATTTGATCCAGGGTGAATGATAGACTGGACCGCACCCAGGGAGGTCAGGGTCATGCCCAAGAAACGGTATACGGCCAAAGAGATTATTTAACATCTGCGGATGGTCGAGCTTGACACGGGCAAAGGGCTAGCCGTGCTCGACGCCTGTCGGAAGCTCGGGATTACCGAACAAACCTACTGCCACTGGAAGAAAGAGTATGGGGGGCTGCGCGTGGATCAAGCTAAGCGCCTCAAAACCTTGGAGCAGGAGAATCTGCGGCTCAAGCGGATCGTCGCCAACCAAGCGCTCGATCTGTCCATCCTCAAAGAGGTCGCTGAGGGAAACTTCTAAGCCCGGCGCGTCGGCGTGAGGCCGTGGAGCATGGGGTGAAAACGCTCCATGTGTCTGAGCGCCGCGCATGTCGGGCCATTGGACAATTGCGGTCTGCTCAGCGTTATGAACCGCGGCCGAGTCCCTTCCGGGAACAACTCAGAGAACGAGGGATTGCCCTTGCCTCGGAATACGGTCGCTATGGAGACAGAACCATTACGTCGATGTTACACAGGGAGGGGTGGGATGTGGCCAAAGACCGCGTGTATACGATTTGGCGAGAAGAAGCCCTCCAAGTGCCACACAAGCACCCCAAACGAGCCCGCCTGTGGTGTACAGATGGATCGTGCCTCAGGCGTAGGCCCGAAAGGCCCAATCATGTGTGGTCCTATGACTTCGTGGCGGAGAGGACCCGCGATGGTCGCCCGTTTCGAATTCTGAACATCATCGACGAATACACACGCCAATGCCTCGCGTCGTTCGTGGCCAGACGGAGCAGATCGCAGGATGTCATCCTGATTCTTGCCGATCTCTTTCTGAAACACGGATTGCCCACGCACATTCGGTCTGACAACGGGCCGGAGTTCATCGCAAAACAACTGAGGTCCTGGTTGGCGCGGATCGGAATCGGCCCTCTGTACATTGAGCCTGGTTCACCCTGGGAAACTGGGTACTGTGAATCATTTGACGGCAAGATGCGAGATCAGCTCCTCAACGGCGAACTCCTCTATACGCGCAAAGAAGCTCAGGTCATCATCGAGCAGTGGAGAATTCACTATAATACCGTCAGGCCACATAGCAGCCTTGGGAGTGAGCCATCTGCCCCCGAAACCATCCAGCTTGCGAGCTGAGGGCTAACATGGTAGGTGGTACATAAACTCCCGACTGGTCATCGCCACGGGCCGCCTGATCGGGCCGGTCTTTCATCGGAACGGCCACCCGATCAAAGACTATCGCGGAGCCTGGGACGCGGCCTGTGAGTTGGCCAAGGTGGTTGGACGAATTCCCCACGATTTCAGACGCACTGCCGTGAGGAATCTGGAACGGGCTAGCGTGCCGCGTAGTGTGTCGATGAAGTTGACGGGACACAACACTGAGAGCGTCTATCGTCGCTACGCGATTGTGAGTGCGGCGGACCTCTCAGATGGATTGTGACGCCTGGCGACGCTGCATGATCGGGACGCCAAAGTGGTGGAACAGTCGAGAACCGTTACAGGTCTTGCACAATCGTGAGGGTTTTCCCTGATGTATCCGAATCGAGACATGTCGCTAACACATTGATTTTGGTGCCGGAGGCCGGGATTGAACCGGCATGGGCCTTTTGGGCCCGAGGGATTTTAAGTCCCTTGCGTCTGCCAATTTCGCCACTCCGGCAGCAGGGCCGCAGTGGCGGGACTTTAGCATCGGGGTCTAGGTCGGTCAAGGTCGGCGTCGTAGGCGCAAACAGCCTGGCAACAAGCTGTTTGCGCCACAGGTCTGATCGCCGAGCAAGTCGATCCCTCTATGCCGCTTCGATCCGCGGTCTCTGATCGTCCTTTCGAATGAGAGATTTACTCCGATCCATCACTTCTTTCACGCCGGATTGGACAGCCCGACTCCATCGAGTCGCTTGCAATTGGGCCTTCTTCGCATAGCGACCGACATCACGCCGGGTTTCTGCTCCCGTTTTCGGCGCGAAGATTAATCCAATCCCCGCTCCAATCACCGCCCCACCTGCCACCAACGCTGCAACCTTCGCTACCTGACGTCCCTGGTCTAACATGGTGAACCTCCTTGAAAGGGTTGAATGAAGAAAGTGATTGCCAGCACCCTACACGCTTATGTTCTATCCCTTCAGCAGTAAGCGTGCCAGACGAGAAACTACAAAATTCATTTATAATTCGGAGTGGAGTTGTCCCTTCGATTAAGAGCGATTAATTTTCAGTTGTGTTTTCCTCACAGATCACGACACAGGCGTGACAGAAAACCAACAATCGAAATGCTAGGCCTCTGAAACAGGCTCCTCGCAATACTCAACATTGATCTCCTGTAGTGCAAGCGCGTGCTTGCAATGGTTGAGACCCTCACCTATTATTCTCCAATACGCCACATGAGGCATTAATGATTTGGTTGCACGCGATCCCTTACCCCAACATCAGCCCGGTCTTCTTTGAGCTTGGCCCCCTCCAGTTTCGCTGGTACGGTCTGATGTATTTGATCGGATTGGCGAGCGCCTATTTTCTGATCACGCATCGAGCGGAGTCGAAGGGCCTATCCCTCACCAGGGATCAGGTCTATGACATGGTGGTCTGGGCTGCAGTCGGAGTCTTTATAGGAGGGCGGCTGGGCTACACGTTGTTCTACAACCTATCTTACTACCTGGAACATCCAACCAAAATCATCGCCGTGTGGGAAGGTGGCATGTCCTTTCATGGAGGGCTAATCGGCACCATCGTCGCACTAATCTGGTTCGGTAAACGCCAGCACATTCCAATCTATACTATTGCAGATATGGCCGCGGCCGTGACTCCAATCGGCCTAGGGTTCGGCCGCCTCGGAAACTTCATCAATGGCGAACTCTTTGGGCGAACAACCGATGTCGAGTGGTGTATGGTATTTCCGAACGGGGGGCCAATCTGCCGCCATCCATCGCAACTGTACGAAGCAGGTCTCGAGGGTGTGTTGCTCTTTGCGGTCTTGTGGGTGATCGGACGAAAATCCACACCTCCCGGCACGATCTTTTGGAGCTTCATAACCGGGTATGGAGTCTGCCGGATGGTGGTCGAACTCTTTCGCGAGCCGGATTTGCACATCGGTTTTATCTTCGGTTCCTTGTCCATGGGCCAGATGCTCTCCCTTCCTATGGTCATCATTGGAAGCTTCATGCTGGCCCTCGGTTATCAACGGCAGGCGCTAGCCCGCCGGGTGAATTCCTCACTCAAGACTCAGTAGATTCCCGCTAGAAAGAATGGTCAATAAGGCCTCTCAGTAAAGCCGTAGCAAGTGAAGAGGTGAATCGTACTTTATGCCGTACGGTGAGCCTCTGAACGATGCGAGAACGAAGCTTACTGGTTTATTCAACAACCTAGTAAGGCATCTCCTCGTCATCCAGCCCGACATGGTGTCCGAGTTCATGGACAATCGTGTCGCGGACCTCGTGAATGACTTCGGCCTTGGTCCGGCAGAGACGCAGGATGGGGCCTCGATAAATGGCGATACAGGCTGGCAGCTCACCAGCAGGCTGGAAGAACGACGTCTCATCAATCGGGACACCATGATACAGACCCAGCAGATCGTCTTCTGATTCCAATTCAAGATCCTGCAGGACATCAACAGAAGGCTCGTCTTCGAGCACGATGGAGACCTCGTCGGCAAGCGTCGCGAAATGGGCCGGCAATCCGGCGAGTGCCTCTTGAATCCAGGCGCTGAATTCATCCGGCGAGACAGTCAGTGTGTGTCGAGATTGCGACATCGAACCAGTACCTCGCAATGGCTATTGAGGCTTGGCGTCCAAATACGACTTCTTACTAAGATCATCGTTGAAGCTACTCGCACGAAGTGGAGGAGCATCCCAGATGACCTTATTTCCCGGAGCCAGATTCGCTGCCTCCATATAGTGTTTCTTGGCTTCAACCTTGTTGCCTGTACGATATAGTGTGTTTGCCAGGTTATAGTGCGCTTCGGCCAACGTCGGCTCGGCGGCAATCGTTTGACGATAGACCTGTTCAGCCTCGACCCACTTCTGAGCTGCGAAGAGGGCGTTGCCTCGATCTAATTGTGCAGCCACGGTAGGAGAGACTCCCGCTGGAGCCTGCAGAACCGTCAGCGGCTTCGACGTCGGACTCGCGCAAGCCACGAGGAACCATATTCCGATCACACTTACGAATATTGAGTTCATAAGCAGACCCTCCTAAACATCAATGGCGACACCTGGCCGCAAAAATATAAATTGAAACGAGAGAGACGACAATCCTAAAGAACTCGCGACGGCTCGCGCATAACTATCCGCTTGGGATCGGTAACGATCCGCCCTAGTCTGTGCGTCCGCAGCCGCCACATCGTCCGTCTTATAGTCGGCAATCCAGATCCTGTCGTTAAGCCGGTAAATCAGGTCAATCACCCCTTCCATCATCTGGCCCTCGCCCAAGGGCATGACGAACTGGACTTCCCGCCCGAGCACCGTCGCACGTTGCAGTCTATTGTACGGCTCGGAGGAAAAGAAGCCTTCAAAGAGCACGGTAAGATCCTCCGTGACGTCGGCCACTAATTGCGGATAATCCTGCGCCACAGACCGACGAATGGCTTGCTCGATGACAGTACTAATTTCAGCGCGAGGCCTGGAGAAGTCCCACTGTTCAAGTACCGCATGGGCGCAGACTCCGATGAGCCTGGCTAGATCTGCGTCCCGCCCTCCCACAGTAAGAGGGGAAACGACCTCGGGCTTGCTTCCTGCGAGGCTCGAAGGGGTCAGTCGACGTGACGTCGTTCGACATTCCTCCCACTCAACCTGCCGCGCGTGGCGGCGAATAAGAATGGGGCCAAGGACCGGAGCAGGAGTGCCCGTCGACAGAGGCTCTGTCCGATGCCGTCTCGCTTCCACCGTGGCCGGCGTGATGACACGAGTGAGTCGGCTTGTTCCGATGCAGATCTGGTCGGGTGTCGATGGAGCCGCTTCGTCTGACATCGCCTCTCCGAGCAGAGAGAGGACGGTGTCATGTCCCGGTTTGGTGGTCTGCCCGCCGGATAAGACCAGCAGATCGCGCGCCCGTGTCATGCCGACATACAGGAGTCGCCGCTGTTCCGCCTCTTCCCGTGCCGCCATCTTTACGTCCACGAGCACGGCTCCGAGATTTGAGCGACCTCCCATCTGCAGGCTATAACAGCGGCTTGACCAATCATGATGGATGGACGGCCCCTTGCGAGGATTCTTTGAGCCCTGGTGCAGGCCTGGAAGAATGACTACAGGAAACTCCAATCCCTTGGCCTTATGGATGGTCAGCACGCGAACAGCGTCTAGTGATTCCTCAGCCAGTGCGCTTTCTGCCTCATCCGGTTGTTCCGCCACCCTGGTCATCATCAGGTCAACGAACCCGGTCAACGTGAGATGGGGGCGATCGGCGAGTGTTTCGGCCATATCCCTTGTCTTCCGTAGATTGGCCACGGCTTGCTCGCCATGGAGCGACGCCGCTGCTAACTCGAGTACGGGCAACCGATCGAAGATCAGATCAATGGCGTCAGGCACAGGTCGCAAGGGAGCGAGCTGGTGTAGTTCGGCCAAACGCTCATAGAGCCGCTTCACCATTCCTGCCTGGGGATGGTTCCAGGAAGACAGCCGTTCCCGTTGCTGGTAGTCCAACCCCTCTATCTGTTGGAGGGCCAAAAGATCACGGTCCGCCATACCGCCTAGAGGTGAGCGCAAGATTCCGACCAGCGCAATCGTATCGTGTTGGTTGTCGATGATCCGGAGGAGGTTAACCAAATCGATGATTTCCTGCCGCCGATAAAAATGTTTTTCCCCGTCAGTGATATAGGCGATGTCGTAACGGCGAAGGGCATCGAGATAGACCTGTGCCTGGGTCAACTTTCTAAAGATCAGGGCGATGTGGCCAGGTTGGAGTGGTCCTTCGCGTCGATCGCGATCCGTGACCGTCGTGCCGGCGAGGAGTTCCTCCTTCAGCCAGCGCGCCAGCACTTCCGCCTCCGCCCGAGTTGCTGCCTGCACATCGAACTCCTCGTCGTCCTCTCCCGGCGTGACGAGGCGAAGCTGCACCCCGGAGACTGAAACTTCCGGTTTCCGTTGAGGCCTGGCTGCCAATCGTTCGTTGGCCGGCTGAACATGTTCTGTCGGTTGGAAGAGCCGGTCGAAGACATTGTTGACGACGTCGAGCACGGCCCCGTCGCTGCGAAAGTTCGTCACCAGGGAATAGACGCCTCCCCCGCCAATTCGAATTTTCTC
>Ga0315275_10007086_pt1 | contig 10806 bp, 12 predicted proteins | sample YL17G03_0_MG_FD_205557 | JGI IMG/M metagenome (GOLD analysis project Ga0315275, IMG submission 205557) | Sediment microbial communities from Yellowstone Lake, YNP, Wyoming, USA - YL17G03_0 | ecosystem: Environmental > Aquatic > Freshwater > Lake > Sediment | place: USA: Wyoming | collected...
CGCGCGCAGCTTGCAAGGCCTGGTAGGCGGACTCCACCTTAGCGGCGCGGGCGAGCAGGTCCGCGTAACGGTCGCGCTCGGCCGCTCGTTCGGCGAGACGGGCCTGGAGTCCGGCTAGATTCGCAGCGGCGCGTTCCAGGCCAGCCGCCAGCGTCTCGACCAGCTTGCGCTGCTGTTCCAACGAGGCGGCCACTTTCTTCACACCTTCCAGCGCAGATTCCTGCGCTTTACGGGATTTAGCCAGTCCCTTGAGCTGGGCTTCGAGTTCGGCCAGACGTTCTTTGCGGGCAGGTTCTTCGCTGAGTTCAGCCTCAATTTCCCGGATGCGCCCATCCGCCGAATCCAGCTCGCGCTCAATGGATTTGCGGCGTTCGGCGGCGCGGTCGCGATAGGTCTCCCAAACCTCCAGGCTGAGGATATTACTCAATATTTCCTTGCGCTTGCCCGGCGATTGCTGGGCGAACTGGTCAGCCTTGCCCTGCAAGAAAAAAGCTGCGTTGACGAAGGTATCGTAGTCGAGGCGCAGGATTTGCTCGATGCGGGCCTGGGTATCGCGCAGGGTGCGCTCGGTTAGAGGACGCCATATACCAGAGAGCGAAGTGCGGGGTCCGAGTTCCGGGTTGCTAGTGGAGGATGACTGATCACTGCTCAATGTTGACTGTTCATTGCTCTGCAAAATCTGGAACTCAAGCAGTGTAGTTTTGCCGCGCGGCAGCGTGCGCTGGATGCGATAAACATTCTCCTCATAGGCAAAGGTGAAGCTCACTTCAGCCGCCTTGACGCCAGGATTAGAATTGATCAGCGACTCGTCCCGTTTGCGCGCCTGCCCGAAGAGCGCCCAGGTGATGGCATCCAACAGCGAGGATTTGCCCGCTCCATTCGATCCAGAGATGCAGGCAAGGTCGAAGGAGGTGAAATCTATTTCGACCGAGTCATGGTAGGAGAGAAAGCCAGAGAGTCTCAACTGGAGAGGGATCACAGGAGTATTTTATCGCATACTTGCCCATCCATCCGACTGATGTTATCATAACCGGGTGCTCAACCAAGCTGATAATGGTAACTCTCCGAGCTACCATAAACGTACCCGCACGCGCCTGATCCTGACCGCCGTCATCCTGGCGACGCTGCCCTGTTACTGCCTGGGATTTGTCGCTGTGAACTTCGCGCCTGGCCCGGCGACCCAGACGCCGACCATTACGGCGACCTCATCCGGGACGCCGCTCACGCCGACGGTTACCCAGACCGCAACCTCCACCCTGACCCCTACCTACACTCCAACCAGCACGCTGACATCCACGCCCACGGCGACGTTTACCCCCACCCCAACCTTTACCCTGACGCCCACATTAACCAACACGCCAACGTACACACCCACCTCGACATCAACTCCTACTTTTACTTCGACGGCTACCTTTACTTTTACCCCCTCGCCGACGGCCACCTTCACCAACACGCCGCTACCAAGCGATACGCCCACGCCAACTCCGTAAATCGCCCAATCGCCAATCGTAAATCGCTAATCGTCAATCGAACAATGCCCGACATCCAACCCTTCCTCAAAGAATTGCTCTCCGCTCCCGGCCTTTCCGGTTACGAAGCTCCTGCCGCCAAAATCATCGCAGAGAAGTGGCGACCGCTGGTTCACAAACTCAGCCGCAGCAGGCTTGGCTCCCTGCATGGACTGCGTAGAGGCACAGCCGCCGAGCCACGCCCATCCCTGCTCGTGGCGGCCCACATGGACGCCATCGGCCTGATGGTGACCGGCATCGCCGAAGGCGGCTTCCTGCGCCTGACCGCTATCGGAGGCGTGGACGCGCGCGTCCTGCCCGGGCAGCCGGTCACGGTCCATGGCCTTGAAGACCTGCCCGGCGTCGTTGTGCAGCCACCCGCTCGCCTCCTGCCGCCCGAAATCGGCATTAACCCCGTCCCACTCGAACATCTGCTCGTAGACGTGGGACTGCTGCCGCGCAAAGTCAAAGAACTGATCCGGGTTGGCAACCCGATCTCCTTTGCCCAGCCGCCCCTTGAATTGACTGGCGAGACGCTGGCCGGCCATACAGTGGACAACCGCGCCTCGGTCGCGGCGTTGACTGTCTGCCTGGAAGAGCTGCAGAACCGGCCGCACACTTGGGACGTGTGGGTCGTGGCGACCGTGCAGGAGGAAACCGGCCTGATCGGCGCATATTCTTCCTCCTACCAGCTTCAACCGCAGATCGCGATCGTCGTGGATACCTCCTGGGCAAAAGGCCCCGGCGCCAACGATTGGAACACCTTCCCGCTCGGTAAAGGTCCCACCATCATGTGGGGGCCGAACATCCACCCCGCTCTGCACAAGGCCTTCAAGGAACTGGCCGAGCAGTTGGAAATCCCCCATGCGGTGGAGATCACCCCGCTGCACACCGGCACGGACGCTTTCGCCACGCAAGTGACCGCCGAGGGCATTCCCAGCATTGCATTGGGCATCCCTATCCGCTATATGCACACGCCGGTGGAAGTGGTGGCGGTCAAAGACATCCAGCGCGCCGGCAGGCTGATAGCGGAGTTCATCGCAGGCTTGCAGCCGGATTTTATGGACAAAGTGACCTGGGATAATTGAAAAAAACATGCCTTCCATTGGAAACACCCAACTCAAACTGCTCGAAAAACTCTGCAACGCCATGGCCGTCTCCGGCGATGAGGGCGAGGTGCGGCAGATCGTCCTCGACGAGATCAAGGGTTATGCTGACCAAGTCAAGGTGGACGCGCTCGGCAACGTTTTGGCAACCCACGCCGGGTCGGGAGAGAACCGCCTGAAAGTCATGCTTGCTGCCCACATGGACGAGGTCGGCTTCATGCTGGCCGCCGACGAAGGCGAGGGCATCTTCCGCTTCGAGACCCTCGGCAGCATTGACGTGCGCCAGTTGCCGGGCAAAGCCGTCATCGTCGGCAAGGAACATCTTCCAGGTGTCATTGGAGCGCGACCAATCCATTTGGTCAAGGATGAGGAACTCAAGAACAAGATCCCGCTCGATATCCTGCGCATTGATCTTGGCCCTGGCAGTGCGAAGGTAAAACCCGGCGACCGGGCAACTTTCGCCACCCGCTTTCAACGCACGGGGACTTCAATCATCGCCAAGGCGCTCGACGACCGCCTGGGCGTCGCCGCGCTGATCGAACTGGTCAGGCACGCTCCTGCCAATATTGACCTGCTGGCCGCCTTCACCGTGCAGGAGGAGGTCGGCCTGCGCGGGGCGAAAGTCGCGGCCTATACCTTTGACCCTGACCTGGCGATTGCCGTCGACTCGACACCCGCCAATGACCTGCCCGCCTGGGATGGCGAAGAGAACCCTGCCTACAACACGAAACTAGGCCTCGGCCCGGCCATTTACGTGGCAGATGGCGGTACGCTCTCGGACCCGCGCCTGATCCGCCACCTCGCGGCGACAGCCGAAGCCGAAGGGATCCCCTACCAATTGCGCCAGCCGGGTGGCGGCGGCACAGACGCGGGCGCCATCCACAGGCAACGCGCCGGCATCCCGTCCGTCTCGGTCTCGGTGCCGGGGCGCTACGCACATAGTGCCGCGTCCATTGCGCGGATTGAGGATTGGAAGAATACCCTGGCATTGCTCCACGCCGCGTTGAGCCAGATGCCGCCCGAATTGCTCACCTCAGAAAGAGTATGAAAAAAACGACGCAGGCCATCTTTCCCGATCTGAAACTTCTGCCCGGCATCTTCAGAAAATATCCTGGCGTGCAGGCAGTCTATCTGTTTGGCTCTGCGGCCAGCGGCAAGACTCACACCGAAAGCGACTTGGATCTGGCGGTCGTGCCGGGCGATGCCTCCGCCCGCGCAGCCAAACTGGATATCCTAGCCGACCTGGCCAGGAACGGCTTTTGTAATGTGGATTTGATCTTTCTGGATACCGAAAACATCCTGCTCAAATTCCAGGCCGTCCGGCAAAACCGACTTCTCTATTCAAGCGAGGAATTCAATCCCGGCGATTATTTCTCTCTTACTTTGCGACAGTATTTTGACTTTTTACCCTACTTGAAAATCCAACGCGAATCAGACAAGAGGAGGTTCCTGCATGATGGTGCAGACCGAAATTATCCGTAAACGTCTCAGCCGGCTGGATGAAATCCTGACTGTTCTCAAGCATCTCCGCAATTACTCCCTCGAAGCCTTCCTTGCCACTCCGGAATACTATGGAAGTGCAGAACGGTTCCTTCAAATCGCCATTGAGACTACCACCGATATCGGCGGGCATATCATCGCCGACCTCAAACTAGGCGAGGTTAACTGGTACAGCGACATCCCGGCGCTCCTCGCCGAGAAAAAACTCATTTCCGGCGAACTGCGCGAGAAATGGGTCCGCATGATCGGCTTCCGCAATATCCTTGTGCATGATTACCTGGAAGTGGACCGAAAAATTGTCTACGATGTGATGCAAAACCATCTCCAGGACCTGGAAGAACTGAAAAAAGTTTTTGCCGAATTCCTATAGACCCAGATCGGAACAGCCATGAAACCCCTCCTCCAAAAATTGACCGAAACCTTCTCTCCCTCGGGTTACGAGAATGCCATCCGGGCGGTCATCCGCGCCGAGATCGAACCCTTGGCCGACGAAATCCGCGTGGACGCGCTGGGTAACCTGATCGTCCGCAAAGGGCAAGCCAGCAAGAATGGCAAGAAAATCATGCTCGCCGCTCACATGGACGAGATCGGCCTGATCGCCACCCACATTGACGAGAACGGCTTCATCCGCTTTACCACCCTCGGCGGGGTGCGTCCGCACACGCTGCTGGGTGGGCGTGTCCGTTTTGCGGACAGCACGCCCGGCGTCATCGGCGGAGAGCGCATCACCGACACGACCAAAGCCTACACTTTCGAGCAGCTTTTCATTGACGTTGGCGCGGACAGCCGTAAGGATTGCTCGGTCAAGGTCGGTGATGTGGCTGCCTTCGAGCGCCCCTTCCTCGACCTGGGAAAGCGCCTGGTCGCCAAAGCCTTGGACGACCGAATCGGCTGTGCCGTCCTGATCGAAGTACTGCGCGGCTTGAATGAACAGCACTTAACCACACCTCACGAGCTGTACTTCGTCTTCAGCACGCAAGAAGAAGTCGGCATTCGGGGCGTGACGGGCGCGGCCTTCGGCCTCGATCCCGATATCGGCTTGGCCATAGACGTGACCGGCACGGGCGACACGCCCAAGGGCAGCAAAATGGAAGTCGCCCTCGGCAAAGGGCCAGCGGTCAAAGTCAAGGATGGCGGCATGATCGCCGACCCGCGCATCGTGGATTGGATGATCCGGACAGCGGAGAGAGCCAGGCTTCCTTACCAGCGTGAAGTGCTGGAAGTCGGCACCACCGACGCCCGCGCCATGCAGCTTGCCCGCTCCGGCGTGCCGGCCGGCTGCCTATCCATCCCGTGCCGCTACGTTCACTCCCCCTCTGAGATGGTGGACGAGAAGGATTTGCAGAACGCGGTCAAACTGCTCACCGCGCTGGTCAGCGCGCCAGTAGAGCTTGATTAACTTCGCACTGCTGGAAAAACAAACGGCGCACCTGATGTGATCTGGTGCGCCGTCATATTTCACTCGCCAGCCTACGCATTCGATCAACTAATCTTCTTCTTTTTCCTTCCCTTTAGGCTTTGGCATCCCCCAGACGAACATCGCCACACCGATGCCGATGCCAAAAGCGCCCAGTGCGCCAGCGGTGGTGAAGTAGGCCAGCGCAATGGCAAGGCCGCAGAAGCCGAGGAAGAGGGCAAGCTGCAACTGCCACACCTGTTGGCCCTTACGGAAGACCTCCAGCACGAACCAGCCTGCACCCAGCCCGAACACGGCCATGCCAAGCAGCCGGATTAGCGCGCCCAGGAGGTCGAGAATTTCATAAACGATCGGTGGCATGTCAGTCTCCTTTCATTAAAATCGAATAATCGGTTACGCCCAGGCCCAGATCATCCACAGGCCTATCATGACAACTCCCATTATAAACCGAATCACGAACGCCCAGCCGCAGCCCCAGGCCATTCCGCCCACGGATTTCAACGATTCGCGCCAGTTCTTGCGGCGGATCCATTCGGCAATGAACAGGGCCAGCAGCGCGGCGATCAAGCCCCCGATAACCGGCAGGACGAAGTTGCCGGCAATGCCGAAAACCAGCGCGGTCGCGATCGAGATCCATGAGGCGCCGCTCTGCCTGGCCTGGGTGCCCATCAAAAAATTATCAATGACCGAGCCGGTCGCCATCAGAAAAGAGATAATGGCAAACATGATCCAGCCCAGCGTGCCGAAGCCGGCCGCGATGCCGTAGCCCAAGGCGGCCACCCAGATGATCACCAGACCAGGAACGACAGGGATGACCAGCCCGAACAGGCCGAACAGCATGAATGTCAGGGTAAGTATTTCAATGGAAATTTGTAGCCAGGCAGGCATTTTTCCTCCAGAGTTACCAGTTGTCAGGTATCTGTGATCAGTTCATTGGATAGTAACACAGCACTGGTGACTGTTCACTGGTTACTGATCACTGAAACGCCGCCCATCCACGGACGCAGGACTTCCGGTACGCGCACGGACCCGTCGGCCTGCTGACCGTTTTCGAGCACGGCGATCAGCGTGCGCGGCATGCCCAACCCCGATCCGTTCAGCGTGTGGACGAATCGCACCTTGCCGCCGTCGCTGGGCCGGTACTTAATGTTGGCGCGGCGCGCCTGGAAATCGCCGTCGTTCGAGACCGACGAGACCTCCAGCCACTCGTTGCAGCCCGGCGACCAAACCTCGATGTCGTAAGTCATCTGCGCGCCAAAGCCCAGGTCACCGGTACATAATCGTTTAACACGGTAGGTCAGGCCAAGTTCTGCGCATGTCTGTTCGGCATCTGTGCGCAATTTCTCCAGCATCTTATCCGATTCTTCCGGCTTGCAGAAAATGTACATCTCGACCTTATCGAACTGGTGGCCGCGTTTGATGCCGCGCACGTCGCGGCCGGCGCTCATCTTCTCGCGGCGAAAGCAGGGCGTGTAAGCGGTGTAGAAGAAGGGAAGCGACGCCTCGTCCAGGATCTCATCCATGTGCAAGCCGGTAAGCGGCACCTCGGCCGTCGGCACCATCCACAGGTCTTCTTCCACATCGTGGTACAGGTTATCGGCGAACTTAGGCAACTGCCCCGCGCCGAAGAGCGTGGCCGCCTTGACCATGAAGGGCGGATATTTTTCAGTGTAGCCCTGACGGGTATGCAAATCGAGCATCCAGGAAATCAGAGCGCGTTGCAACCGCGCTCCCGCGCCGCTCAACACGTAGAAGCGCGAACCGGTGATCTTGACGCCGCGCTCGAAGTCGAGAATGCCGAGCGCAGGCCCCAGGTCCCAGTGGGCTTTCGGCCCGAAATCGTATTCCGGCAACTGCCCGACCGTCTTGATCACCACGTTTTCGTTCTCATCCCTGCCAAGGGGCACGCGCGGGTCGGGGATGTTGGGGATGGCGGCGGTCACGGCTTGCAGTTCCTCTTCGACCTTGCGTACTTCCTGGTCGAGGGACGCGATCTTATCGCCCACGGCGCGCATGGCCTCGATCTTGACCTGGCGCTGAGTGGCGTCTATCATCTGCCCGATCTCCTTCGAGACCGCGTTGCGCTCGGCCTTGAGCGCCTCGACCTCGGTCAGGATCGCCCGGCGCCTTTCATCCAACTCCAGGATGGAATCAACGGGCGAGGCGTCCAATTGGCGGTCTCGCAGAGCTTTGCGGACAAGGTCCGGTTGCTCGCGGATCAGGTTAATATCTAACATGATGCACCTCCAGAGAAACTTCACCACGAAGGCACAAAGGTCACAAAGGAGTCTTTGTGACCTTTGTGCCTTCGTGGTGAATAATTTTTGAACCTATGAATTCTTCCGCCGTGGCGTGACCCAGCTGGCTGATGCCTTCGGCTTTGAGCACCTTCCACAGAGTAAGCAGCAAAATCTTGATGTCCAGCCAAAACGACCAGTGATCCACGTACCATACATCCAGGCGGAATTTGTCCTCCCAAGTCAGGGCGTTGCGCCCGTTGATCTGCGCCCAGCCGGTGATGCCGGGCAGTACGTCGTGCCGGCGCGCCTGCTCCGGTGAATAACGTTCCAGGTATTGCATCAGCAGCGGGCGCGGCCCGACCAGGCTCATCTCGCCACGCAGCACGTTGAAGAGTTCGGGCAGCTCGTCCAGGCTGAGAGTACGGAGAAAACGCCCCAGCGATGTGATTCGCTCAGCATCCGGCAGCAGGCTGCCGTCCGGGGTGCACCGGTCGTTCATCGTGCGGAATTTGTATACAAAGAAGGGCTGTCCCATGTAACCGGGACGCTTCTGCCGGAACAGGATTGGCATCCCATGAACAATCCAGATGAGCAGCGCAATCACCAGCAAAACCGGCGAGATGACGAGCAGGCCGAGGACGGTCGCCAGCAAGTCGAAGATGCGCTTGGAAGGCGGGATGCCGGAAAACATGCAATCATTCTACCAAATCTTTGCCTATGTGGTAGCCTAAAGGCTACCATTGTGGTATATTTTGAACGGAGGCGCAACATGAACGAGCGAATCCTGATCATCGAAGACGACCCGGCCATCCTCAAGCTGCTGCAACGCGGCCTGGCTTACGAGGGCTACCTGGTAGACATCGCTACCGATGGGCGGAGCGGCCTGAACCTGTCGCGCGACCACCATCCCGACCTGGTCATCCTGGACTGGATGCTGCCAGGCATGGATGGGCTGGAGGTCTGCCGGCGGCTGCGGATGGGCGGCAGCCTGCCCATCCTGATGCTGACTGCCAAGGACACCATCCAGGATCGCGTGCAGGGATTGGACGCCGGGGCGGACGATTACCTGGTCAAGCCGTTCAACCTGGACGAACTTTTGGCGCGTATCCGCGCCCTTCTGCGCCGCACGCAAACCGAGCGCATCCAAATCTATAAGTTCGCAGACCTGACACTGGACACCGGCTCGCGGCAGGTCTCGCGCGGCGAGCGGCTGGTCCATTTGACCGCCAAGGAATACGAACTGCTGGAGTTGTTCCTGCGCCACCCTCGCCAGGTGCTGAGGCGCGAGGTGATCTTCGATCGCGTGTGGGGTTACGATTTCGGCGGCGAGAGCAACGTGTTGGAAGTTTACATCCGCTACCTGCGGCAAAAACTGGAAGCGGGGGACGAACAGCGCCTGATCCACACCGTGCGCGGCGTAGGATACGTGCTGCGCGAAAATCCATAGTGGTAGCTCTGTGAGCTACCATAATGGTAGCAGAGGCTATCATAAATGTCACTGCGCCTACGGCTAACGATCATTTACTCGGCATTGACCGGGGGGATTCTGCTGCTGCTTGGGGTGATCACGACCGCCCTGGTCAGCATCGCCTTGATCGGCCAGACGGACGAGATCCTCGCACAAACCGTTATCCAGATCACGACGAGTATGCACGTTGACCAACGCGGTGGGCCAACGGTATTTCTGCCACAACTGAACCCCGCAGAGAATGTGTACATCCAGATCTGGGATACGCAGGGCAAGCTGGTATCGGCTTCACCGGGCCTGAGTGGACTCCAGGAGCCGCTCGACCCTGCCGGGCTTCAGGCCGGCAAGGCGATTTACCAGGATGTCTACGTTTCACAAAGCCATCTGCGCACCTTGAGCATGCCGGTCGCGCTCGGCGGCCATCCGTTCGTTGTCGTCCAGGCGGCGACCAGCTTGGCGTTGCTGGATGCGCTGCGCCGCAATCTAGTGGATATCCTGGTCATTACGACGCTCCTCGCCACGCTCCTGGCCGGCCTGGCAAGCTGGTTCGTCGTTGGCCAGACCCTCGCCCCGCTGAAAACCGTCACGGATACCGCCCTGCAAATCACCCGCGCCGACGACCTTTCGCGGCGCATCCCTTATCACGGTCAGGATAATGACGAAGTAGGGCAATTGATCTACGCCTTCAACGAAACCCTCGAACGCCTGGAAAAACTCTTCGTTGCTCAACAACGCTTCCTGGCGGATGTCAGCCACGAGTTGCGCACACCCCTGACCGCCATCAAGGGCAACGCCGACCTGATGCGCCGGATGAAAAGCGTGGACGAGGAATCCCTGACCAGTATCGAGGACGAAGCTGACCGCTTGACGCGACTGGTTGGCGACCTGCTTCTGCTGACCCAGGCTGAATCCGGCAAGCTGCCCCTCGACTTCAAGCCGGTCGAACTGGACACATTGCTGCTGGACGTTTCCAAAGAAATGCACATTCTGGCGCATGACCGGGTGCAGATCAAAGTCACCGAGATAGACCAGATCCAGGTCAACGGCGACCGCGACCGGCTGAAGCAGGTGCTGCTCAATCTGGTCTCTAATGCCATCAATTACACCCCACAAGGTGGGGAGATAATTATCAGCCTGGGCAAGGTGGGGGAGCAGGCTCGGTTGATCGTGCGTGACACTGGGCCGGGTATCCCAGCCGAAGACCTACCCCACATCTTCGAACGCTTCTATCGCGCTGAAAAATCCCGCACCCGTTCGAAGGCCGGCGGGTTTGGGCTGGGGCTTTCGATTGCCCATTGGATCGTCACGCACCACGAAGGCAGGATCGAAGTCAATTCCCAAGAGGGCAAGGGAACGACCTTCTGCATCTGGCTGCCGCTGCTCAAGACAACCGACGAATAATGACTGATAACTGATAATTGGTTACTGATAACTGGTCTCTCTCTACTGATCCCCCATCCCCAACCTCTGCCTCGCCTGCTTGCACAAGCTGGTTCCCCCCGCTGCCAGCCATTCCTGCAAACGCAGACTTTCGCTTGCACCACTGGTATCATTCGTTGTCACTGCA
>Ga0315275_10007087_pt1 | contig 10805 bp, 8 predicted proteins | sample YL17G03_0_MG_FD_205557 | JGI IMG/M metagenome (GOLD analysis project Ga0315275, IMG submission 205557) | Sediment microbial communities from Yellowstone Lake, YNP, Wyoming, USA - YL17G03_0 | ecosystem: Environmental > Aquatic > Freshwater > Lake > Sediment | place: USA: Wyoming | collected...
CAATACCCGCCAGAATCAGAGTGATCCTGGCGATTAATTTGGAAAAATTCAAAGGGTTTACATTGGACATGTCATGATTATACCGAAATTATTAGCCCTGTCACTTGCCATATTTGTTAATTCGAGATTTTATCAGGCAGTCGCTGGGGAAAATCCCCAAAACCAAATTCCCATGAGAGAAGAAGAAATATGAAAAAAGTTTTTGTGTTTGTTTCCATACTGGTTGTGGGGCTGGCAATAATTGCCCTGAAGCCCCGGTCACCCGCGCACAGATGGCCATCTTCCTCCTGAAGGCCAAACACGGCACCGCCTACACCCCGCCTCCGGCTGTGGGCATCTTTGCGTATGTCCCCACCGATTACTGGGCGGCAAATTGGATCGAGCAGTTGTATGCGGAAGGGATCACCGGAGGCTGCATCCTTTCACCCCTGTCTTACTGCCCGGACAACTCGGTTACGCGCGCCGAGATGGCCGTCTTCCTGGTGAGAACATTCAACCTGCCATAATTTTTTGTCCGGCAGAGCTAAGCACGGTTTTGGGGCGGACACCTGTCCGCCCCATTTTCCTTATTAAGAGAACTCTTCACCATTGTCTAACGCAAAGGTCAGTGGAGGTCACACTCCCAAAGTCCCCAATAGGGGCAGCGTGACACCTCTTGGAAAAAACCTCGCCCACTCCCTCCTCTCCCCGCGCGTTAACTCCCCATCCCCCGCGCACTGCGGATAACCCGCTCGTCATGACCCTGGTACCCTATGCCAATACCCAGGAACTGATGGCCGGTGGTGAGGCCATTGCCGCCAAGCTGACTGTGTTGACCGGCTAGTTTATCACCACCAGCGCCCCGACCAATTATGCCGCTCTGGTCGAGGCCATGGGTTCCGGCAATGCCCAGATTGGCTGGCTGCCGACCGTTCCTTACATTGTGGCCTACGGCCACCGTTGGTCTGGTGACCCTGCGCAGCGGTGCCGATCACTATACCTTCGAGTTCATCGTCAACGCCAACAAGATCGCTGATGGCACATTTACTTCCTACTCCGATTCCGCCAAGGGTGCCAACACAGCGGATGCCGCCACCGCCCTGGCGTAGTTTTCCAGCAAACGCCCGTGCTACACCGACCCGTTGTATTCCTCCGGTTACCTTGTGCCGGCAGGCTTCCTGGCGGCCAGCAATATCACCAAGCGCGGGTCGGTTGGCACAACCGTCTATTACCTCACCCGTTCGTTCTTCAACATTACCCGTTCCTATGAACCGCTGGTGATGGCCACTGTCTTCGCCTTCTGGGTGGGTTACGGACCTTTTGCCGGTACGCTGGCACTGACCGTGGTGACGATCGCCTCGCTCGGCAAGTTGTTCTCGGAGGCGGTCGAAAGCATTGACCGGGGGCCGATCGAGGCGCTCCAGGCCACCGGCGCCAATCGCCTTCAGGTGGTCGTTTACGCCGTCATCCCGCAGATCGTCCCGGATTTTGTCTCGTTCATCATCTACCACTGGGATATCAACATCCGCATCTCGACCATCATCGGCTTTGTCGGCGGCGGCGGTATTGGATACTACCTGAGCCAGCAGATCAACTCCCTGATTAGCTGGCACAAGGCCGGGACGGCCATCTGGGCCATCGTGATCGTCGTCTGGGCAATGGATTTCCTCAGTTCCGAGGTGCGCAAGCGGCTAACGTAATCGAGTGTCATAGCGAGGAGGGTCGAGTACCCTGCGCGAAGTGAAGGGGTATCGAGACCCGACGCCTGCCCTGAGCATGTCGAAGGGAAGCAATTCCCATCATGCAATTTGACATGACTCACCCCGAATTTAAGCTTCGGGGTGAGTTTTTGTATCGACGGCTTGGTTTTGCGAACTCTTCCCCCCTCCCCCCTTCCCTAAAGGGACGGGGGGGGGTGGCAGGGGTGGGGGCTAGTTTTGGCCACTAGAATTAAATTCGGGGTTAATCATGTCTCTTCTTCGAGTGGTAAAATTCTGCCTGTGTGGAAGCGAATTGGCAAGATGATCCTGAAGTTCCTTCTCCTGCTTGCGTTACTTGGCCTGCTGACCCTGGCAGTGCCGCGTCTGGTGACCGGGTTGTACGCGCGTCCGAAAACGTATAAAGCCGCGGATGTCCCGGCCCGCCGAGCGGCAATTGTCTTCGGCGCGGGTTTGCAGCGGGATGGATCGGCGACACCCATCCTGCGCGACCGCGTCGCCGCAGCGGCCGACCTTTACTTTAGCGGCAAGGTCGAAAAGCTGCTGATGAGCGGCGACAATCGCTTCCTCGACTATAACGAACCCGGCGCGATGCGCGCCTACGCCCTCTCGCTCGGCGTCCCGGAGGATGCAATCGTACTGGATTACGCCGGCCGCCGCACGTACGATACCTGCTATCGTGCCAAGGCGATCTTCAGTTTGACGGAAGCCATCCTGGTCACGCAGAGCTTTCACCTGCCGCGCGCCCTGTATACCTGCAATCATCTTGGACTGGATGCGGTCGGCTTCGAGGCTGATCGCCAGCCTTATCGTATAGTTTCTATGCTATACTGGAATCTGCGCGAAATGATTGCTACTACCGCCGCGCTGTGGGACGTGCACGTCAGTCATCCCATCCCGGTGCTCGGCGATCCAGTGCCGATATTTCCGTAATCCAGTTGCTCCTCCGGGGGGCTTAGCCCCCGGTGAAGCAGGAGAACCTTATGACCCGCGACGAAGCCCTTGCCCTTGTGTGTGAATACGTAAAGAACGAAAACCTCGTCAAGCACATGCTTGCGGTCGAGGCCGCCATGCGCCTCTACGCAGAAAAATTCGGCGAGGATGTGGAGAAGTGGCGCGTCACTGGCTTGCTGCACGACTTCGACTGGGAAATCCATCCCACCCTAGAAGAGCATCCGCTGGCGGGTGAACCCATCCTGCGCGAGCGCGGCGTGCCGGATGAGATCATCCGCGCCGTGCTCAGCCATGCCGACCATACCGGTATCCCGCGCCAATCGCGCATGGAGAAAGCCCTCTACGCCTGTGACGAAGTGACTGGCATCATCACCGCCGTCGCCCTCGTCCGCCCATCCCGTTCCCTGCTGGACCTGGAGCCTGCTTCCGTTAAAAAGAAATGGAAGGACAAAACCTTTGCCGCTGGCGCCAACCGCACAGAAATCGAAAAAGCCGCCAGCGAATTCGGTATAGAATTATGGGAACACATCGGCAACGTCATCCTCGCCATGCGCCGCATCGCCCCGGAGTTGGGATTGAAATGACCCTCATCCCACCCCTCTCCCACCCTTCGACTTCCGCTTCGACAGGTTCACCTCGGCGGCTCAGGGCAAGCCGGGAGAGAGGAAAGGAGGAATATGTCCCTGCAAGGTAAAGGCTTCTTTATTTCTCAGCCCTACCAATGCGAGGGGGGCAATCCTTCGGCTATTCTTATGACCGCCCAAGCTGCGGGTCTGAGTCACGTGTTGGTCAAGATCGCTGAGGGGACACAGGCATCCGGGTTGGATCCGACCGGCAATGACCTCAACGAGCCCCTCGTCCAGGCGTTGCACGCCACAGGGATCGCCGTCTGGGGCTGGCACGCTGTCTCTGGCAATAATCCTGTAGAAGAGGCTGTGCTCGCTATCCGCCGTGTGCATGAGCTTGCCCTGGACGGTTATGTGCTCTGCGTCGGCGCGGCTTATGAGCAGCCGGGCAAGGAACAGGCCGCGCGTGCGTTCATGGCCGAGGTGCGTGCAGAGTTGAGCAATGTTCCACTTGCCTTAAGCACTTACCGTTTCCCGAACTTTCACCCCGGCTTGCCTTGGGCAGCCTTCCTGGAGAATTGCGATGTCGTCATGCCGCAAGTCTATTGGGAAGCCGCGCACAATGCTGGAGCGCAATTGACAGAAAGCCTGCGGCAGTATCGAGCGCTGCCCAATACCCGTCCCTGCCTCCCCACTGGAGCGGCCTATGGCACGCCTGACGGCTGGGCGCCCACAAATGAAGATATGGACGATTTCTTCGTTACAGCCAAAGAATTGGGCGTCGAAGCCGTCAATTTTTTCTCGTGGGATGCCTGCCGTAACCATCTCCCTCAATTGTGGGACTTGATCGCGGCTTCCAAATGGCCTGCTCAAAAAACGGCAGCTGTGCAACTCCCGCTGGTATCGTCTCATACTGTGGAAGGTCTGTCCGCGGCGACTTCAAGCCATTCATGGGATTACCCCCCAGCGGGCAGAGGTCAACCAAGCGGCGAAGCTCCAATTGCCGAGGCCGATGATTACATCCCCGCGGGCGAAAAACAATCAAGCGGCGAGGCAGCGATTAACAGCGCTGTTGATCACCCCACTGTGGGCGGAGGTCAATCAAGCAGCGAGGCAGCAGTTACTAGCGCGATTGATTACCCTCCCGCGGGCGGTGGACAGCCGGACACATCCGCCAGCCAGGCAGGCGCAATCAAAGCGCGGGTCTCTTCCCACCCCCCCAGGCCGGACGCGTTCACAACTCAATACCTGAATGCCCTCAAGAGTTACCAGGCTGCGAAAGTATCTGCTCTTTACGCCAAAGATGCCATTCACGTGCGCGGCGACAAGGTTTTGAACGGCGCGCAGGTAATCCGTTCCGGTTACTCGGCTTTTTTCTACGGTCTACCAGCCGGCGCGACATTCGTGCTTCTCGGCGTGGAAGTGCGCGGCGACGTTCGTTACCTGGCCTGGAAGGCCGGGCCTCTAACTGCCTACGAATCCATTATCCTGCGGGACGGGGTGATCATCCTGGAATATACTTATATCGAGTAAGGGGCAAGGGGCTGGATAGCGAACACGATGAGACGTCCGAGGTTTTCTAACCTTCGGAAAATTAATACCCGGCGCGGGGCGCTCTTTACGCTTTATTTCCTCTTCTACGCCGCCTTCTTACTTTTCACTTCTTCCTTCTTCACAGCCACCACAAACCTCTCCAGCACCCACCCCTCCGTCACGCCGATCACCGCATCCCCTGGCTTGACCTCCACCACAGACTCGCCGCGTACGGCAGCGCGCTTGCGCAGCGGGGCAGCATCCAGGCGCGTGGACTTGGGCGCGGCCTTGGCCAAGTGCAGCGTGATGATTGCATTGCCTTTGCCGCTCGCCAGCCCGACCAGCGTGACCCTCGGCGGCAGCTCCCAGGCGATGACGCCCTTGCCGTAGCGTCCCTGCGCCGGGAAATCCTTCTGTTCAACACGTTTGGCTTTGCCATCTGAGGCGATGACAAATATCTCGCCGGTAGCGGGCAGGATCTGGCTGCCAACCACCTCGTCACCCACACCTAATTTAATTCCGGTGACGCCTGCCGCTACCAGCCCCATCGGGCGGACTTCTTCCTCTGCAAATCGGATCGCCAGGCCTTGCGCGGTCGCCAGCAATATTTCCTTCCCACCGTCGGTCAAGGCGGCCCAACCCAGGCTGTCGCCGTCGTTGACCTTGACCAGGGTAAAGGTCTGCGCCGAGGGGCCAGGCAGCTCGCTTACCAGACTCTTCTTGACCATCCCGCCGTGCGTCACGGTCAGCACGCAGGCTTCTTCGGGTAAAGCGCCCCTCTTCGAGGGCAGGGCGAACATGGCTGCCAGCTTATCGCTTTCCTTGAGCGGCGTGACCTTGTAGAAGGGGGCGCCCTCGGACAGTTTCCCGGCTTCGGGCAAGGTGTGGACGGCGACCGCAGCGGCCGCGCCGCGCTCAGAGACCAGCACCAGGGTATCGGTCGAGGCGGCCCGTACCAGCAGCCTCGGCGCGTCATTGCCGCTCGGGCGTGGTGGCTTGTCCTCTCGGCTGCGCGCCACGAATCCATCGTTCGTTACGCCCACCCAAACCACCTGCTCAGGCAGCAGTTCGGTGGTCGTCAGCGGGGCTTTTTTCGTCCGGCGACTCAGGCTGACGATCTGCGTACGGCGTTGGTCGGCGTAAGCTGCTTTAACCTTGAGCAGCTCCTCGGCGGCGACAGTGCGCATCTTCCTGGCGGATTTCAGCAGCCCTTCCAACTCTTCGATATGGGCCAGCGTCTCTTTGTACTCGATCTCGATCTTCTTGCGCTCCAGGGCGGCCAGGCGGCGCAGTTGCATCTCCAAGATAGAGTTGGCCTGCACCTCGGTCAGCTTAAAACGCTTCATCAGGCGGGCGCGAGCAGTCTCCACGTCGGGCGATTTCTTGATCAGTTCGATGACTGCGTCCAGGTTCTTGAGCGCCACCAGCAGTCCTGCCAGGATGTGCGCTCGTTGGCGCGCCCGCTCCAGGTCATGTTCGCCGCGGCGGCGGATGACCGTCAGCCGGTGCTCCAGGTAGACGCGCAGCGCCTGCTTGAGGGACAACATGCGCGGTTCGCCGCGTCCGTCTTCACCGACTACCAGGGCCAGCAAGATGATGCTGAAGGTGTCCTGCATCGGCGTGCGTTTGTAAAGCTCACGCAGCACGGCCTCCGGTTCGACGTTCTTGGTCAGCTCGATAACGATGCGCATGCCCTGGCGGTCGGATTCATCCCGCAGGTCGGTGATGCCCTGTAGGGGCGACTCACCGAGTCGCCCTACTTCGCGCGCCAGGTCGGCGATGCGCCCGATCAGTGTGGACTTGTTGACGGTGTATGGCAGCTCGGTGACGATGATGCGGTTCTTGCCTCGCTCCATCTCCTCGACGTGGACACGCGCCTGGATCGTGACCCGTCCGCGTCCTGACCCGTAGGCGGTCTCGATGCCCTCCTCGCCCTTCTGTTGGATGATGACCCCTCCGGTGGGAAAATCCGGCCCTTGGATGAATTCCATCAAGCGTGCGACGGGGATGTCATCCATCTTCTCATAATGCTCGAGCATGTAGACCAGGGCATCAACCACTTCGCCCAGGTTGTGAGGCGGGATGCTGGTGGCCATGCCGACCGCGATGCCGGTCGCTCCGTTGACGAGCAGGTTGGGGATGGCCGCCGGCAGGACGGTCGGCTCGGTGAGCGTCCCGTCGAAGTTGTCAGCGTAGTCAACAGTGTTCTTGCCGATGTCGGCTAACAGGTCCAGCGCCGGCGCGGCCAGGCGGGCCTCGGTGTAACGCATGGCGGCCGGGGGGTCGCCGTCCACCGAGCCGAAGTTGCCCTGTCCATCCACCAGCAGGGTGCGCATGGAAAAATCCTGCGCCATGCGCGCCATGGCCTCGTAAACGGCCATATCGCCGTGTGGATGGTACTTGCCGAGCACCTCGCCGACGATGCGGGCGGATTTCTTATAGGCGCTGTCAACGCGCAGGCCCATGTCGTACATGGAATACAGGATGCGACGCTGGACGGGCTTGAGACCGTCGCGCGCATCCGGCAGGGCGCGCGCCACGATGACACTCATGGCGTAATCGAGATAGGATTGCTGCATCTCGCGGTCAATGTCAATTTTGCGGACGAGGCCGAGTTCCATAGGTTGCTCCCGACTTCACCCGCCCCTCCCGGCCTTCGCCCCTTCGGGGTGCAGGCGGCCACCCTCCCCCTTCCTCTCCCGTTGGGAGAGGAAGGGGGAGGGACGGGGTGGGGGTAGGTGAGGTTCGCAATTATGTTCTATTTTGCTTATCTTACGGGGAAAGGGGGGAAGCGTCAAGGAGAAAAAATTGGGGCGGTTTTGCGACCGCCCCGCATGTTCTATCACGGCGTGAAGTTAAGGGTTTGGGATACGCATGTTCCGCCAAGGCCATTTCCCGTACACAAGGTGAAAGTGGCCGTGATGCTGTGACCGGTGGGGTCGTAATTGAACTGGCCGGGGTTAATGTTGGCTACATTGCCACTTTCGCCTGGCATCAGGTCGCTCTGTGTTATTTCGATTACACAACCATTGTGGGCCCGGAAGGCATCCAGGATGTGCGTTGTGGATGTAGCTGTCGCATTGTCTGTTACCACGATCCGGATGGATTCCCAGGTGACGCCTCCAGTGTTGGTGATCAAGAAACGGAAGGCAAACTGCAGAGCACAGGTCGTGAGTCCAATGTAGGAAACGGTGAATCCAGGGGCAGGCGTGGGGGTGGCAGGCGGCGTGAAAACGGGCACAGCCGCAAAGTTCCCAACCGGTGTGGCATAGAATGCCCACACCCAGCAGAAGGAAGTCGGATCGTTGGGGTTGCGGATGTAGTAATACTGGCCGCTGGGATCATGCCCGAAAACCTGGACACTGTTGTCAGCCACCAACCCGCCGACCTGATCGTAAGCCTTGCCCGGCCCGAGGCGGCACTTCGTCTCTGTGGATACGCTGATGAAGGCGCCTTCGGGTGTGAGAGTCAGCGTCACTGTGGGAGTCAGCGTCACTGTGGGAGTCAGCGTCACTGTAGAGGTAAGTGTTGGCAGTGGGGTGGAGGTCATTGTCGCTTCGGGCAGAGGAGACGGCTGGATCGGCCCCGGTCCTCCCTGTGCAGCCTGGGTGAGGGTGGCCGCTACGCCAGCGACGGCGGTCTGCATCGCCGCCGTGCCATCTATGGAGGGAGGAGGTTGAGATGTGATCGTGCTGGGTAAGAAGCAGGCGGCCTGCACAATTGCGATCAGGGTAAAAACACAAATGGCGCGAAATCTTCTTGCTGACATAGGGGTCCTCCTCATAAGACGCGGAACGTTTGGATACCATAATAATACAATGTCTTCAGATCTAAAGCAATCCCTGTTTATCTATTCAGCAGGGCTTTCTCAAAATCGAGATGTAGCCTGCCAGTGTGCCCCATCCCCCTGCCCCCCTCACCAGAGAAGGGGGAAAAGAAGCGAAAAAAGGGGTGCGGTGGGCGCGAAGCGCCCCCGCACCCCTTTTTTGCACAGTTCTCCCCTCCCCGCTTCGGGGAGGCGCCGGGGGTGGGGTTGAAAACTCGTACTTTGAGAAAGCTCTACTCTATTCAGAGAAGAAAAGTTGTCCTATTAACCTCTAGCATACTACAAACAACAAAGACCACCAAATCTGGTGGCCTTTGTGAATTTTCTTATCGGCTTTTTGAACAACCCCTTCGGAAGCCTAATCCGCTGCCGATCCGTCCGGGATGTCCGTCCATTGGGAAGCCCCGGCTTCGGTGGCTTTCTCCGGGGTGATGAATCGCCCGTGGACGAAGCCTGTCCCGGCCGGGATCAGCTTGCCGATGATGACGTTCTCCTTCAAGCCAAAGAGCGGATCGGTGCTCGAGCCGATGGCTGCCCCCGCCAGCACCTTGATGGTGTGCTGGAACGAAGAGGCTGAGAGGAACGAATCGGTACTGAGCGAGGCTTTGGTCACGCCCAGTAGGATCTCCCCGAAGCGCGCTGGCGTTTTGCTCTCGCCGAGCATCTGCTCGTTGACTTTCTTGATCTCCAGGCGGTCCACGGGGTCGCCGGGCAGGTACTTTGTCTCGCCGGGGCGGGTCACTTGCACTTTCGCCATCATCTTGCGGATGATGACCTCGAAGTGTTTGTCGTGGATGTTCTGGCCCTGGCTGCGGTACACCTTTTGGATCTCGCCCAGCAGGTACATCTGGCAGGCCTCACGTCCCTGGATGCGCAGGATGCGGTGCGGGTTGAGCGAGCCTTCCGTCAGCGGCTGGCCGGCCTCGACGTGATCGCCTTCCTTTACTAAAAGGCGGGATGTGGTCGGGATCTCGTATTCGGTTTCCTCGCGCTGCTCGTACGAGACGATGATCTTGCGCGCCTCGATGCGGACGCGCCCGTTGTGCGCGGCGGTCACAGTCGCCTCGCCGAGGGTCGCCAGTTCATCACCGGCCTTGACTTCATCCTCATCCTTGGCGGTGATCGTCCATTCTTCGGGAGCATCGTACTCGTCGTGGATCATCTCGCTTTGTTCCACCCGGATGAGGCGCAGGTCGATGTATTTATCCGACTGGACCAGGCGCACCACGCCCTTGATCTCGGAGACGATTGCCTCGCCCTTCGGCTGCTTGCGGGCTTCGAAGAGTTCCTCCACACGGGGCAGACCGGTGGTGATGTCTCCGCCGGCCGCCACGCCGCCGGTGTGGAACGTGCGCAGGGTCAGTTGCGTGCCAGGCTCACCGATGGACTGGGCGGCCACGATGCCGACGGCTGAGCCAAGCTCGACCATCGAACCGCGCCCCAGGTCAATGCCGTAGCACTTGGCGCAGATGCCGTGGGTCAATTCACAGGTCAACGGCGAGCGGACTTTGACTTCCTTGATGCCCAGACTGGTGATCTTGCGAGCCAGTTCGTGGTCAATCGCATCATCGGGTTCGGCCAGCACCTCGCCGGTCTTCGGGTCGAGCAGGCGTTCGGCTGCCAGGCGTCCGTACAAACGGTCGAACATGGATTGACCGGCGATGTCATCCTTCTTGCGGATCCAGATGCCCTCTTTCGAGGCGCAATCGTACTCGTTGATGATGACGTCCTGGGCAATGTCCACCAGGCGGCGGGTCAGGTAACCGGCGTCGGCAGTGCGCAGGGCGGTATCGGCCAAACCCTTGCGTGCGCCGTGCGTTGACATGAAGTACTCGAGCGCGGTCAGACCCTCGCGGAAATTCGAGCGGATGGGGAACGGGATGATGCGCCCGGAAGGGTCAGCCATTAGGCCGCGCATACCGGCCAGTTGTGAGATGGGGCCGAAGCCGCCTTTGGTCGCGCCGGAGTTGGCCATGGTTGCCAGGTTGCCGTCCGGGTCCAGATGGTTCCTGACGGCTTTGGCAACGTCAGTGGTCGTTTGCTGCCAGATCTGGATCACGCGCTCGTTCTGCTCCTGCTCGGTCAGTAGGCCGCGGCGGAAGTCGCGTTGCACCAGCTCCACTTCTTGCAGGGCGGTGGCAATGATATCCTGTTTTTCGGGCGGGATAGTGATGTCGGCTACCGAGAGGGTGGTGCCGGATCGCATAGCGTATTCGAAACCGATGCGCT
>Ga0315275_10007088_pt1 | contig 10804 bp, 7 predicted proteins | sample YL17G03_0_MG_FD_205557 | JGI IMG/M metagenome (GOLD analysis project Ga0315275, IMG submission 205557) | Sediment microbial communities from Yellowstone Lake, YNP, Wyoming, USA - YL17G03_0 | ecosystem: Environmental > Aquatic > Freshwater > Lake > Sediment | place: USA: Wyoming | collected...
GGGAGATCGTTTCCATGCCCATCTACCGCGATCCGGACCGAGGGTTTCATAAGGCGCTTTTTTTGCCCCTGCGCCGATCGGGAGGGGAGATCGTCGGGCTTCTCGGGGTGGTGGCCTCGGCGGATTTCTTGGGAAACATTTCCCGAATTTCCTCCTTTATCTTCTATGGCTTTCTCCTGGGGATTCCCGCCGCTCTCATCATCTCCCTCTTTTTCATCGATTTCGTGTTGCGCCCCTATCGGCGACTCTCCCTGGCAACCCCTTCCTCAGCCGGAAAGGGCATCACTTCCCCGGATGTGGAGACCATTGTCTCCACTTATGAGAGGACCATCCAGGCCCTTCGGGAGAAGGAACTGGAGATGTCCGGCCTCTATCAGGTGGAGCAAAGACGAGCTCAGGAATTGGAGAACTACCAGCGGTATCTCTTGAGTAGCATCAGCAGTGGGGTGTTGAGCCTTGACCCTGGATACCGGATCCAGGTATGTAACAAGGTGGCCCGAGGCATCTTGGGGCTATCGGAATTGCGGATTCAAGGCCATGATGCCCGCCAGGTCTTCCCAGGGATGCCGGATCTGGTATCTCTTCTGGAGGAGACCCTGGAGAGGGGCAAGATCCATCAGCGCCGGGAGATCGAGATCGAAAAGGAGAAGAATGAGAGGTCCTGGATTGGCCTCTCCTCCTCGCTGCTGAAAGACGAAGCGGGGACGATCGAGGGGGCGATCTTCCTGCTGACCGATCTGACGGAAATCCGGGTGCTTCAGGACCAAATGCGAATCAGTGAGAACCTGGCTGCGTTGGGGGAAATGTCCGCCGGGGTAGCCCACGAGTTCCGAAACTCCCTTTCCGCCCTTCTGGGCCAGTGCCGGCTCCTGCAGCGGAGGCTGCCGGAGGGATCTCCAGGGCAAAAGACGCTGGACGAGATGGCGGCTGAGATCCTCACTCTGGAGGGGATCATCCGGGAGTTTCTGAGATTTGCCCGCCCTCAGGACTTGAAGATCCAGCCCTTGGATCTGGCCGATTTTCTCCAGGAACTGGAGGCTTCCTTCGTCGAAACCTTGGTGGAGGCTTGCGTGAAGATGACTGTTTTGCCTTGCCCCGCAGTGGTGATCGGTGCGGATCCCCTGTCCCTGAGGCAGGCTATGGTCAACCTGATCCAAAACTCCCAGGAGGCGATGCCTCAAGGAGGAGAGCTCGCCATATCGGTAGTGATCCCGAAGAGGCTTCAGGAATGGAGGAGGGGGAAAGTCCCCGCGGATTCAACATTCGTTAAAATCTCGGTTTCTGATAACGGGAGGGGAATGGACGAAGAGGAAAGGAAGAAGGCCTTCCTCCCCTTCTTTACCACGAAGGAAAAAGGCACCGGACTGGGATTGGCGCTCGTACAAAAGGCAATCGTGGGGATGAGAGGGAAGATTGAGGTGGAAAGCGAGGCAGGAGTGGGAACTACCTTCCATCTTTATCTTCCCGTGATCAGTCTGGGGGAAGGAAAGAGCGATGGATAAGATCCTGATTGCCGAAGATAAGGAAAGCCTGCGACGCGTGCTGGCCGAAACCCTGGAGACAGAGGGATATGCCGTCGTCGAGGCGGAAGATGGCGAGAAGGCGATTCGGAAGATATCCGAGGAGAGGTTCGATCTGATCCTGACGGATTTGAAGTTGCCCAAGAAAGATGGCATGGAGGTTCTGCGGGCCGCCAGAGAAAACTCCCCTTCCGCCGCAGTCGTGCTCATGACCGCCTATGGAACGATTGACGTGGCGGTGGACGCGATGAAGGAGGGAGCCTACGACTTTCTCTCCAAGCCGGTCGATACGAATTATCTATTGATGCTCATCGAGCGGGCCATGGAGAGGCAGAGGCTCTGGAAGGAGAATATCCTCTTCCGGTCCGAGTTGGCAGAGCGGCTTTCCTATCCGGAGATCGTGGGAAAATCTCCCAAGATCAAAGAAGCCTTTCTCCTTTTGGAGAAGGTGGCCCCCACTCCCGCCACGGTCTTTCTATCCGGGGAGAGCGGGACGGGCAAAGAGATATTCGCGCGGGCCCTTCATTTTCTCAGTCCTCGGAGAGGCGGTCCCTTTGTGGCCATCAACTGCGCCGCCATTCCGGAAAACCTTCAGGAAAGCGAGCTCTTCGGGCATGAGAAGGGGGCCTTCACCGGCGCCGACCTCGCCAAGCCGGGGAGATTCGAGCTGGCAGATAAAGGGACCCTCTTTCTGGATGAGGTGGGAGATCTCTCCCCTTCCACCCAGGCCAAACTTCTGCGGGTGTTGCAGGAGGGGAGCCTGGAGAGGGTAGGCGGTACGAAGAGCATCCACGTCGATGTCCGGTTCGTCTCTGCCACCAATCAGGATCTGCTCAAGGCAACGAAGGAGAAGCGGTTCCGGGAGGATCTCTATTTCCGCCTCCATGTCTTCCCCATTCCGTTGCCTCCCCTGCGAGAGAGACGGGAAGATATTCCCCTCCTGGCGGAGCGGTTCCTCAACCGTTATACAATGGAAATGAAAAAAGCGATCCCGGGGATCAGCGAAGAGGCCCTTTCCCTCTTGCAGGAATATAGCTGGCCCGGCAATGTGCGTGAGCTCCAGAATTGTATGGAACGGGCGATCATCCTCTGTCCTGCCGGCGAGATCCAGAGGGAGCAGATCCAGCTCGGCCCGGAAAGGAAAGAAGGCCTGTTGGAACTCTCGCTCGACCATTTCAGCTCCCTCCATGAGGCCTCCTCCAGGGCCGCTCGAATGGTGGAGAGGAAGCTGATTCAGGAGGCACTACAAGCCAGCAAGGGCAACAAATGGCAAGCTGCTAAACGGCTGCGGGTCAGTTATAAGACCCTTCTCTTCAAGATAAAAGACATGGAGGGGGAGACTTGAAGGCAATCGTGCAGCGAGTTTCTTCGGCCTCTGTATCCGTTGAAGGAGAAGTCCTGGGTCAAATCGGTCGGGGTCTGTTGGTCTTATTAGGCATCGGAGCGGAGGATCATGATTCGGATTTAGACTGGATGGTTGACAAGGTCGTTCATTTGCGCTGCTTTGAAGACGACCGGGGAAAGATGAATCTTTCCGTGTTGGACACCCAAAGGGAGATCCTTTGTATCTCCCAGCTTACCCTCTATGGGGATTGTCGCCGGGGCAGCCGGCCCAGCTTTGATAAAGCGGCAAATCCCTCTCTGGCCTTTGGTTTCTACGAAAAATTCATTGACAAGATTGGAAAGAAAGGTGTAATAATCAAAGCTGGAAGGTTCGGGGCGAAGATGACCATTTCTCTGACGAACGAAGGGCCGGTCACTTTGTTCTTGGACAGTCAGATGTAGAAATCAAGCGGTGCAGGAGGAATATCCCGATGGACAAGGTTTCAAACCCAAGGGAGGAAGCCCTCCCTCCCTGCAGTAGTTTCGAGAGGGAGAGGAAAGCTACTCTACCATTCATCTTTTCTAAATTTCAGCACTTATCCAAACGAATCTTTTCCCGCAAGGCAGTCCCCTCCACGAATTTTTTCCGCACCTCTCAGTTCGTCAGCGACCGGATCCTTGATATTCTACCCGGAATGACGACCTTGCTGGCGCTCTGCGTCTATCCCTTGCTCCAATATCGCTCCCCGAAGATCTTTTATGCCGAACTCTTCCAGATCCTGTTCATCACCTTTTGGATCGGATTCCTGGTAGTCAATATGGTGAAGGGCCTGATGACGCGGCGAGAGATTATAGCCAACATGGATGCGGACTGGATGGATCAGTTGCTGCGGACAGGACATGAGCCGGATTCCTATCTCATCCTGATGCCCTTGAAGAAAGAGACGAATCGCCATGTGCTGTTTCAGACCTTTCTCTCCCTCCAGAAGCAAATTTACCCGAAGGAGAAGGTGATCGTTTTCCCTATTATCGAAGAGGAAGACCGAGAGACGGTTGAGAAAGTGATGGAGATCGTTCCCAGTTTCAAAGGAAAACTGGATATTCGGGTCTTCATCTATCCTGCCAAAGGCATCCCCAATCCCTGCAAGGCGACCTCCATCTCCACCGTCGGGCGCTGGCTAAGCCAACGGTGTGATGAGGGCGAACTGGCTCGAGACAAGATGAAGGTCCTGATCATCGATGCGGATACGATCCTCCATAGCCAGGATCTGGCCTTCCGCGAGTATTCTCATCTCAAGGAAACCAAACGGGATGCTTTGCTCCACAGAAGGGGAACCATCCTGCAATCGCTCACCACCTACACCTCCAATTACTGGAAGGTCCCCATGCTTCCCCGGCTTCATAATACGGGTTTTGTTCTCTATCAGATGGGGCGCATGCAAACCAGGCACGATTATCTCATCCTGGGGCCGGGGACAAGCGTCCCGTTCCTCATCTTTGAGGCAGTCCATTATTTCGAGCCCAACCGGCACAACGAGGATATGCAATTCCGCTACAAGGCGGTCATGGAGAGATTCCGGGTGGTGCCCCTCAAGCTTCCTACCTGGGGACAGGCTCCCCTAACCACGCGCGAATCTTGGGGACAGGTGTCTCGATGGGCAAGAGGCGCTGCGGACGTAAAGTTCATCGTCAGGTACAAGCGGGTCCTCCCTTATACTTGCTGGTCTCTCGGGAGCTATAAGCCCTTTCTGGCCCTGCGGGCCCTGATCGCGAATTCGACTCCGCCCATCATGATCCTCTTGCCTACCGAGTTGATCCTCATGTCCTGGGTCTTTCCCAATTTCGATCGCTTCGGGCTCGCTACCTTCGTCTACGTCTATCAGACGGTAATTTTCACCCTTTCCATGCTGATTGGGATGATCTTCGTGCCGCATCTTTTGAAGCCCATCCTGTACCTACCGCAGCCGAAACGCTGGAAGAGAATGCGGCGGATCTTTGAGTGGTTCCGTCTCGTCTTTACGCCCATGAATATCCACAACTACTACCTCATGGCCTTTGCCCAACTCTACACCCAAACCCGCATGGCCCTGGGTCTCTCCATCTCTCACACGGAGGTCACGCGAAAATAGGCCGAAGTTCCGAGCCATCTCACCTCTTCGGATCAGGGCCGGGGTGAAGCAGGCGAAGGACGGATCGGCCGTTTATTTGCGGGTGCGAGGCCTCCCATGAAGATCGGCATCTTTACCTGCAATTACAAGCCCCTGATCAATGGTCTCTCTTCCTCCATCGAGATCTTCAGCCGGGAATTCAGGGCACAAGGGCATGAGGTATTCATCTTTGCGCCTCAATATCCCGGCCATTGTGAGAGGGAAGAAGGGGTTTTTCGATTTCCTTCCCTTCGGGTTCCGACCCACCATCAGTATACCTTGCCCCTCCCCTTCTCTTCCCGGGTGGAGGCTGCCCTCCTCCAACTGGGGCTGGATCTCCTGCATGCCCAGCATCCCTTTCTCCTGGGGAACTTTGCCCTGCGGGCGGCTCGACGCCTGAACCTGCCCCTGGTCTTCACGCATCACACCCTGTACGAAGAGTACGCCCACTATATTCCCCTCGCTTCCGGCTGGGTCAGAAAATTCGCGATTCGCCGTTCGACCTCCTTCGCCAACCGTGCGGACCTGGTGATTGCCCCGACGCGGGGACTGAAGGAGATCCTCATGCAACGGGGGGTTCGGACTCGGATCGAGGTAGTTCCCACCGGCGTCGAGATGGAAGAGGAGAGGAAGATGGCCTTCACTCCGGAAGACCTGGAGATTCCCTCCTCGGCGAAGATCCTCCTGTCGGTAGGGCGCTTAGCCAAAGAGAAAAACTTACGTTTTCTGCTTTTTGCCTTTTCTCGCCTTTCCTCCGAGTTTCCCGATGTCTATTTGATCCTGGTGGGGGACGGAGACGAGCGGGCTCGCCTGGAGACCTGGGTAAGGGCGCGCGGGCTAAAGGGTAAGGTTCGATTCATGGGGGCCCAGCCTCGGAACCAGTTGGCTCGCTTCTACCGGAGTGCCCACCTCCTTCTCTTTCCCTCCCTGTCGGAAGCACAGGGCTTGGTAGTGGCAGAGTCCATGGCGCAGGGATTGCCCGTGGTGGCGTTGCGGTCCTTTGCGGCAGAGGAACTCATAGAGAATGGGTTGAACGGGTATTTGGCCGAAGGGCTGGAGATGTTCCTCGACCGAGTCCGGGATCTCCTTTTGCACGAAGAGAAAAGGAGGTCTTTCGCGGAAAAGGCAAAAGAAAAAGCGAGGGAGTTCTCCGCCCCGGCAATGGCGGCAAGGATGCTCCACTTCTACCAGGAGTTGCTGGAGGTGAGGAAAGGGCGATGAACCCTCTGCTGGATAGGTTCTTCCAGTACTTGGCGATCGAGAAAGGCCTCGCAGCTAATACCTGCGAGGCTTACCGGCGGGATTTGCTGAGATTCGCGGATTACCTGGAAGAGGAGGGGATCAGCTTGGGTGGAGTGCGGGAGGCCGAGATCGCCTCGTATCTCTATCGGGTGCGCAAAGAGAGTCTCTCCGCCCGATCCCTGGGGAGGGCCATCTCGTCCATCCGGGGCTTCTTTCGGTTCTCCCTGGGGGAAGGGCTTTTGTCCTACGATCCCACCTCGCACCTGGAATCGCCTCAGTTTCGGGCTAAACTCCCTTTCGCCCTTTCGGTGGAGGAGGTGGAAAGGCTCCTTTCGGCCCCCTCCCGGCAGATCCCACGGGAGATCCGGGATAAGGCGATGATCGAGGTTCTTTATGCAACGGGAATGAGAGTTTCCGAACTGGTAGGTCTCCCCTTCCACTCCATCGACCTCGCGGTGGGCTATGTGCGCTGCATAGGGAAGGGTTCCAAGGAGAGGATCGTGCCTTTGGGATCCTCTGCCATCACCCATCTGAAGAGGTACTTGGAGTCCTCTCGCCCCCGGCTCACCGGAGGAAGGCTGAGCCCCTATCTCTTCGTGGGGCCTTCGGGCCGTCCCCTCACGCGCCAATCGTTTTGGCAAATGATTCGGAGGTATGCTCTCCAAGCAGGAATCGGCAAGAAGGTTACCCCTCACACTCTGCGTCACTCCTTCGCCACCCACCTCTTGGAGCGGGGTGCAGATATCCGCTCCGTTCAGATGATGCTGGGCCATTCCGACATCTCCACCACTCAGATCTATACCCACATCACGAAAGATAGAGTGAAGGAGATCCATCGTCGCCATCACCCTCGCGCCTGAGCAGATCAGCCACACCCCTTCCCCTCCCCCTCAACCTTCCCTTCACTCCTCCAAGCTGGCGGCGAAGGCAGCCCCGAGGAGGCTTACATCGTAGTTGGTGATTACCTGGATGGGAATTACTTGGAGGATCTCTGGATGGCGGTCATTCTCCTCGAAGTGTTGGCGAAAGACCTCTTTATCGATATACGAGAGGTTCTTGGCCAGGATGCCGCCCGCCAGGTAGACTCCTCCCAGGGCGAGGGTATCCAGGGCGAAATTCCGGGCACATTTGGCGTATAGCTCCAGGAACAAACGAAAGGCCTCTCGACAGGTTTTATCGCGGTCCACATATTGGGATATGAGGGGGGCCTTCTCTTCCGCCTCATCGATCTGGCGAGTAAAGTGGGTCTTTGGCAGCGATCTCTTTCGTCGCAGAAATCGGTAGATCCTTTCGAGGCCCCTGCCCGAGAGGAGGTCCTCGTAAGATATGGCTCGCCTCCCCTTTTCCAAATCCTGGACGAAATCGATCAGCCCTCGCTCCCAGGACAGGGTGGCGGGAAAGTCGCTGTGGCCTCCTTCGGAACGGTGAGGGACATAAAGGCCCATTCCCTTATCATAGATGAGAATGCTTTTTCCCAGGCCGGTACCCGCTCCTACGATGGCCCGGGTGGAATGGCTGCGGCGCGGCTTGCGGACCTTTCTGGGGGGCATTTCTAAGAAATCGGACCTGTCCAGGAAATTGACGCCGTATCCAATGAGATCAAGATCATTCAGGAGGTGAAGACGAGGGACCCCGATCCGTTTCTTCAAAGAGGAGGGGTCGATGTGAAGGGGAGCGTTGGTGAGTTGGACGATCTTTCCATAGACAGGTCCGGCCAGTCCCAGGGATACGCCTTCGACAGAAACGCCATACCGCTTCTTGGCGTAGGTGACGACGATCTGGAGAGGCGCATAAAGGTCCTTCAGCGCCTCGGTCTGAAAATGGAAAGAGGTCAAGAGGGACACATGCCCATCCCAGACCCAGGCGAGGGCGAGGTTGGTATGCGTTCCTCCCACGTCCCCTCCTATTACCAGCTTTCGGGAGGAGCTACGGGGCGAGTGGGATCGGTGTTGCCTTAATACGTAATCCATATGTCGCATGGAAGGAAGTGCGAACTCCGAGCTGAAGATCCAGTCTATTCCCTGCATAGAAAATGTTACGTGAATCCGGTTACAAGTCAAGCTTCAATTGCAGAAAGAGGAGCGGTCTCCGTAATACTCCTTTCCATATGCAAGCTTCTCTGCTATGGTTTAATTCAGGCCCGAACCCCGCCAGATCCCTCTCCGGGTGAGGTAAGGGCTTTTGCACAGTGTCTAATCCGGAAGATCGAGAGATGGAGCTTATTTCCTCCCACATCAATGCGGATTTCGATTCTCTCGCCTCGATGATGGCTGCCTCCAAGCTATACCCTCAAGCCACGTTGGTTTTTCCCGGGTCCCAGGAGCGGAACGTCCGGGATTTCCTCCAGCACACCCACTTCCCCTTGCTCTTTGAAAAGCTCAAGAAGCTGGACCTTTCCGCGGTGTCCCGTCTCATCCTGGTGGATGCCAAGCGGGCCAGCCGGATCGGGCCCCTGGGCGACATTCTGGAAAAGCCCGGGCTGGAGGTCCATATCTACGATCATCACCCCGCCCATCCCAAGGATATCGTGGGCAGCCTGGAGGTCCTGCGGGAGGTCGGCGCCACCACCACCATCTTCGTCAAGCTGCTTCAGGAGAGGGGGATTCCGATCAACCCTCAGGAGGCGACGCTCCTCGCCTTGGGGATTTACGAGGAGACCGGGTTCTTTACCTTCACCTCCACCACGGAAGAGGATCTTTATGCAGCTGCCTTCTGTTTGTCAAGAGGGTCCGATCTGACGGTGGTTTCTGACTATATCCGACGGGAACTCACGGCAGAACAGGTCTCCTTGCTGAGCGAGCTCATCCGTTCTGCGGAAAGCTATATGATCAATGGAACGGAAATCGTCATCAGTACCGCCTCCCTGGAAAAGTATGTGGGAGACCTGGCCCTCTTGACCCATAAGCTCCGGGATCTGGAGAACATCAACGTCCTCTTCACCCTGGTGAGGATGGACAATCGGGTGCACCTGGTAGCCCGGAGTCGGCTGGAAAGCGTTGATGTCGGGGAGATCGCCTCCGCCTTCGGCGGGGGAGGGCACCCCACGGCAGCCGCGGCCACCATCAAGGAGATGACCCTCATCGAGTCCAAAGAAAAGCTCCTGCGCCTCTTGAAGGAAAGGGTCAGATCCATGGTCTATGCCAGGGATGTCATGAGTTTCCCGGTCAAGACTATTTCCGATCAGTTCACGGTGGGAGGAGCCGCAGAGATCATGAATCGCTTTTCCATCAATTCCTTGCCAGTAGTTCGGCACGGCGAACTGAAAGGCCTGGTTAATCGGGAGACGATCGATCGGGCACTCTATCACGGCCTTCAGGATGCCTCCGTCTCGGGAGTCATGTTTTCTGATCCCCCCGCCGTGAACCTGGACACCCCTTTGCCTCGGATTCAGAGGCTCATGGTGGAGTCAAATCTGGGCGTTTTGCCGGTGGTCGATCAGGGCCGCCTCAAGGGGTTGGTGACCCGCACGGATATGCTTCGGCTGGCTTATGAGGATCTGGTGAAAAGGCCCACCTTTCTCCACGAGGTGGAGAAAGACCTCGGCCCCTTTTTCGTCCGCAGCTTGGCGAATCTATTGAACAGCAAACTTCCATCCCCCCTGCTTTCCCTCCTTCATCGCTGTGGAGAGGTGGCAGAGGAGGTCGAGGCTTCGATTTACGTGGTCGGCGGATTCATCCGGGATCTGCTGCTGGGGGTGGAAAACATGGATATCGATTTGGTGGTAGAGGGGGATGGAATCGCCTACGCGGAGAGGCTCTCGGATTGCCTTCAGGGCAAGATGCGCAGCCATCCTAAGTTTGCCACCGCGGTGATAACCCTCCCCAACGACTTTCGCATCGATGTGGCGACGGCCCGGACCGAGTACTATGACCATCCGGCGGCCCTTCCCACCGTGGAACATTCCTCTATCAAGATGGACTTGTATCGGCGCGATTTCACCATCAATACTCTGGCGATCTGCCTCAATCCGGGTGATTTTGGGAAAATCCTCGATTTCTTTGGCGGGCAAAGGGATTTGCGAAACAAGACGGTCCGCGTGCTTCATAACCTGAGCTTCGTAGAGGATCCCACTCGCATCATCCGGGCAGTCCGATTCGAGTCCCGCTTCGGTTTTCGGATTAGCAAGGATACGGAACAGTTGATCAAGAATGCGGTTAAGATGAACCTGCTGGAGCGCGTTTCCGGGAGCAGGATCTTCGGCGAGCTTTCCCTGGTCTTTGAGGAACCTCATCCCGCCGCGATCTTTATGCGGCTGGAGGAACTGAAGCTCCTGGAATTCTTTCACGCCCAGCTTCACTTTGGCTCAAGCGAAGCGAAGGATTTTGCTCATGTGGAAGAAGTGCTGGCCTGGTATCGGCTTCTCTACCGGAAGGAGGGGGTCTCGAACCTCGAGCTTTACTTGATGGCCCTGCTCGCGCATTTCAAGCCCTCCGAGGCGCGGAAGGTGATGGGACGATCGGGCCTTCCTCAAAGAATGAGGACGAAGATTCGAACCGATCTGGCGGGCTTCCGGAATCTATTGCGCAGGCTCGCCGTCGGAAGGACCTGGTCACCGAGCCGACTCTTTCGCCT
>Ga0315275_10007092_pt1 | contig 10802 bp, 11 predicted proteins | sample YL17G03_0_MG_FD_205557 | JGI IMG/M metagenome (GOLD analysis project Ga0315275, IMG submission 205557) | Sediment microbial communities from Yellowstone Lake, YNP, Wyoming, USA - YL17G03_0 | ecosystem: Environmental > Aquatic > Freshwater > Lake > Sediment | place: USA: Wyoming | collected...
ACCGGGCCTTCTTCCGGATAGTGACGGAGAAGTTGCCCACGAAGCCGGAGACGTCTTCGACTTCGCTGAGGGTGTGGAGCTCGATGTTGGGATGCCGACCGGCATCCATGGCCTTAGGGCCTAGGATTCATATGCTGCAGTCCATGGTCGGATAGGTCTTGTCGAGCTGGGCCATGATGCCGCCGATGGACGGCTGCTTCTCGACCAGTATCGCCTGGTGCCCGGCGTGGGCTATCTCGAGCGCGGCCTCGATCCCGGTCACGCCGCCGCCGATCACGAGCACGGACTTCGTGACGGGGACTGTCGTCTCTTCCTGCGGCTGCAGCCATCGCGCCCGCGCGACAGCGCTGGCGACGAGGTCCTTCGCCTTGCGCGTGGCGCCGTCCCGGTCCCGGGGGTGCACCCAGGAGCACTGCTCCCGGAGGTTGGCCATTTCCATCAGGTACGGGTTGAGGCCCGCCTCCAGGACGCACTGCCGGAACGTCGGCTCGTGCTGCCGCGGCGTGCAGGACGCGACCACCACCCGGTTCAGATGGTGCTGGCGGATCGCCGCCTTGACCTCGTTCTGGCCGGGCTCGGCACAGGTGTACCGGTTCCGGACCGCGCACACCACGTCCGGCAGGCCCGCGGCGTACTCCGTCACAGCCGCGCAGTCCACCGCGCCCGCGATATTGAGTCCGCAGTCGCAGACGAAGACGCCGATACGCAGGCTGTCCTGGGTCGGTTGGGCGATCATCGTAGAGGCTCCCTCACGTTCGGTTGGCTACGCCAGCGCGTCCGCGACCAGCTCGGCCACGTCGCGCATCTCGATCGCGATCTCGCCTTCCAGGCTTGGGTCCTTCATGGCGCACTGGAAGTGAATCCGGCACTTGGGACACGCGGTCACCAGCACCTCGGCGCCCGTGGCCCGCGCCTCGCGAAGCCGCTCGACTTGGATCCGCTTCACGTAGCGGTCGCAGTGCAGCCACGTCCCTCCCGCACAGCACGCGGCGGTCGGGCCGGATCGCCGCATCTCGGCCACCTCGATGCCCGGCAGAGCCCCGAGCACCGCGCGCGGCGGGTCGTACACTCCGAGGTGCCGGCCCAGTCGGCAGGGGTCCTGATACGTCACGCGCTTCGCCCCGTCCGCCTTGAACGTCAGCTCCGGCAGGTGCTCCGCCAGATACTCCGACACGTGCAGCATCCGCGGCCGCCTGGCGCCCCAGAACGGCGCGTAGTCCACCTTCCACGTCCGCAGACACTCGGCGCACGATGTCACCAGGGTCTCCGCGCCGCTCTCGGCCACCAGCGCCGCGTTGTGCCGCGCGAGCAGCTCGAAATTCCGGCGGTCCCCGTTCCAGAGCAGGTCGTGCCCGCAGCACCGCTCCGCCGGGGAGACGACCGGTGCGACGCCCAGACGGTTCATCAGGCGGATGGCCGCCCGCGTCCCTTCCAGCGTCCGCATCTCGTACTCGGGGAAGAAGGCGTCGAAGTACATCGTGCAGCCGGTCCAGTAGAACACCGCGCCGTTGCTCGGCTCGGTCCGTAGGTCGCCGCCCAGCCAGGCGAGGCGATCCTGCTGGGTTCCGCCCGCTGCCATCATCCGCATCACCGATTGCAGCGCGCCGCCGTGCGGGCAGTCGGGCTCGATGCCGTCGGCGTAGGCCAGCGTGCGCAGCTCCCGAACCAGATCGGTGTAGGCCACTCCCGTCGGGCACCGCAGCTCGCACAGCGAGCAGGTCAGGCACTTGAAGAGCTCGAACGTGCCCAGCGCCTGATCGCGGTGGCCGCAGTTCGCTGCCAGCACCTGGCGCCTCGGGCTGTAGGCGCCGCCGATGCGGGCGACCGGACAGGCGGCGGTGCACTTACCGCAATCGTAGCAGGCCCAGGTTCTGGCCTGCTTGGCGGCGCTGGCGAGATCAGACATCGACGGTGGCTCCACGGCGCGTCATGAGGCGCGCTTCGCGTGCTTGAGCGGGCTGGGTCCCAGACGGCGGACCTGCTCGGTGAACTCGTTGATGACCTGCGCGAACCGGTTGCCCTCCGCGGCGCTGATCCACTCCAGCCGCAGGCGACCGTCCTCCAACCCCAGGAGCGACACGATCCGCTTGGTCTTCTCGAACTGCGCGAGGGCGCGCTCGTTGCCGAACACATAGTGGCAGTCCCCGAGGTGGCAGCCGGACACCAGCACGCCGTCCGCCCCCTTCTCGAAGGCGCGCAGCACGAACCCCGGCTCGATGCGCCCCGAGCACATCACCCGGATCACCCGGAAGTGCGGCTGCTGCTGGATGCGGGAGACCCCGGCGGTGTCGGCACCCGCGTACGAGCACCAGTTGCAGGCGAAGACGATCAGCCGCGGCTGCCACGCCGCTGCCGCACCGTCGCCAGGCAGCGCCGTCTCCGTCACCGCGGCGGTCATTCGGCCAGGGCCTCTTCCAGGCCGGCATCGATCATCGCGTGCACCTGGTCGGCGGTGTAGTGTCGGGCGGTGATGGCCGCCGAGGGACACCAGCTCGCGCAGGTACCGCAGCCCTTGCAGAGCGCGGCGTTGACGCGGGCGGCGTAGACGCCGGGCTCGGTCTCGACCAGCTGCGGTGCCTGGAACTTGCAGATCTCGACACAGGTGCCGCAGCCGCGGCATCTCACCTCATCCACCACCGAGACCGCAGCCTCCTGGACCGCGGTGTCGTGCGCGAGGAAGACAGCGGCCTTCGCCGCCGCCGCCGAGGCCTGCGCTACGGAGTCCACGATGTCCTTGGGGCCCTGGACCGTCCCCGCGAGGAACACCCCCTCGACCGCGGTCTCGACCGGGCCCAGCTCCGGATGGCGCTCGAGGAAGAAGCCGTCCGACCCGAGGCTCGCCTTGAGCAGGTCGTGGAACACCGCGGTCTCCGGTTGCCGCGGACGCATCCCCACGCTGAGCACGACGAGGTCCGCCGGCACCTCCACCGTGCGCCCCAGGAGATCGTCGTGGCAGCGCACGGCCTGGGCGCGCTCCGTGCCCAGCACCTGCGGCTTCTGACCGGGAGGGATGCGCACGAACAGCACGCCTTCGCCCCGGGCCTCCCGATACATCTCTTCCGCGCCGGTCGAGATGGTCCGGATGTCCCGGTAGAACACCGTGACGTCCAGCCCCTGGCGGCGCAACAGAAGAGATTGCTTGATCGCGGTGGGACAGCAGTAGCGGGAGCAGCCGGAGAAACCCTCCGGGTCCCGCGAGCCCACGCAGAGGATGAAGGCGGCCGTCTTCGGCCGGCGCCGCCCGACCAGGGGGGCCCGCCCGCCGTTGTGGAACTCCTGCTCCAGCTCCAGGCTGGTCACGACCCCGGGCAGCGACGGGTAGCCGTACTCCCCCTTCGGGTCGTACAGGTCGGCGCCGAACGCCAGGATTATCACGCCGACCCGGGTCGTCTCCTGCGTGGTCCCCTTGAGCCCGACCTCGAAGCTGCCGACGAACCCGCTGACGGCATACACCTCGGTCCCGAGGAGCACGCGGGCGCCGCTTCGCTCGAGCCGGGCGATCTTGGCGGCGAGCACCCCCGCGGCCTCGCGCAGGTTCGGGTAGAGCCGGTGGAGGCTCGGCGCCGCGAGCCGGCCGCCGAGACGGTCCGCCTTCTCGACGAGCGTGACCGGGAAGCCCTGCTCAGCCAAGTCCGTCGCCGCCTGGATCCCCGCGACACCGCCGCCGACGACCAGCGCCGCCCGCGTCATCTGCACATGGCCCTCGTAGAGCGGCTCCAGCCGGCGGGCGCGCGCCACGCTCATCCGGACCAGGTCGCGCGCCTTGGCCTGCGCCTCGGCCCGTTGCCCGCTGTGCACCCACGAGCACTGGTCCCGGATGTTCACCATGTCGAGCAGATAGGGGTTGAAGCCGATGCCGGCGCAGGTCCCGCGGAAGACCGGCTCATGCGTGCGCGGGGTGCACGCCGCGACCACCACGCGGTTCAGGTCGTGCGCGCGGATCATGGCGACCAACTCGTCCTGGCCCGCGGAGGAGCAGGCGAAGAGATGCGTCTGCGCGGCCACGACGCCCCGGATGGTCTTGGCGTAACTGGCCAGGCCCTCGACGTTGATGACGCCGGCGATGTTCACGCCGCAATGACACACCATGACCCCGACGCGCGGCGCGCCCGACAGGTCGAGCGGCTCGGGCGGCGTGGCGGTCTCCACGACGCGCTCGCCCGCCAGGAAGCGTGCGGCCCGCGCGGCCGCGGCGGAGGCCTGGGCGACGCTGTCCGGGATGACCTGCGGCCCCACCGCGCTGCCGCAGACGTAGATCCCCTCGCGGTTGGTCTCCACCGCCGAGATGGCCGGGTCCTTCCGGGCGATGAAGCCGTACCGGTCGGTCTCGACGCCGAGCACCTGCGCCAGCTGCATCGCGCAGTCGCTCGGCGCGGCGGCCACCGACAGCACGACGAGGTCGGCCGGAAGACGGCGGGGCTTGTGCGCGAGGGTGTCCTCGACGAACACCTCGAGGGTGCGCTTGTCCGGCAGGAGGTCGATCTTGGCCGGGCGACCCCGGATGTAGGTCGCGCTGTGCTCGTCCAGGGACCGCTGCACGAAGTCGTCGAACCCCCGGCCGAACGCCCGGATGTCGGTGTAGAGGATCGTGACCTCTTCGATCTCCGGGTCGTGCTGCCGGATCAGCATCGAGTCCTTCACGGCGTTCATGCAGCAGAAGCGGCTGCAGTAGTCCCGGCCGCCCTCGCCGCGTGCGCCGACGCACTGCACGAACACGACGCGCTTCGGCGTCCGCAGGTCGGAGGGCCGCACCACGTGGCCCTCGGTGACGCCGGACGCGTTGAGCATCCGTTCCAGCTCGAGGCTCGTTATCACGTCGGGCCAGCGGCCGTAGCCGTAGCGTCCGAGCTTGCGGGCGTCGAACTCCCGGAAGCCGACCGCGACGAGGATGGCGCCTACGTCGAGTTCGAGCTCCTCGGGCCGCTGGTCGAAGTCGATGGCGTTCACGTCGCACGCGTCGAGGCAGTGCCCGCAGACCAGAATCCGGTCGTTGAGGCAGGCCTCACGGTCGATCGCGTACGCCGCCGGGACCGACTGCGGGAACGGGCGGTAAATGGCCTTCCGGGCCTTGAGTGCGAGATCGAACTCGTTGCCGACCACCTGAGGGCAGTCGACCACGCAGAGCCCGCAGGCGACGCACAGGTCCTCCCGCACGTAGCGCGGCTCCTTCCGGACGCGGACGCGGAAATCCCCCGGCTCGCCTTCGCAGCCGACGACCTCCGCGTTCGTGACGACCTCGATCAGAGGATGCCGACCGGCATCCATGGCCCTGGGGCCGAGGATTCAGATCGAGCAGTCCATGGTGGGGAAGGTCTTGTCGAGCTGGGCCATCCGGCCGCCCAGCGACGGAGACTTCTCCACCAGCGTCACGCGGATCCGTGCGTTGGCGAGGTCGAGCGCCGCCTGTATGCCGGCAATCCCGCCGCCGATCACCAGTGCCCGCCTGGGCGTCACCGGTGCCGGAGGGTCCTGCGTCCCCTCGCTCGTCACTGTCACTCCGTGTCCCCCCGTCTCGATCTCGGGCCTATGCCCGCGCGGCCGACGCCTCCTCCGGCCGTCCTTGCGGTCCCTGACCGCCGTACCGCTCCTCGTACCAGGCCCACCCGGCGTCGAAGGCCTTGAGGTTTAGTTCCTCCGTCCCCGCGGGAACCGACAGCTCCACGGCCCTGCGCACCTGGTCGCGAGTGGCTATCCGGGTCACCGCGGCGACGAACCCCAGCATCACGATGTTCTGGACGACACGCTTGCCGAGGGACTCGGCGATCGTCGTGGACGGGATCGAGAACACCCGCTGCCCCGGCCCCCGCGCCGGATGCACGAGGTCGGCCTCGTGGATCAGGAGGCCGTCCTCCGGCAGATCGCCGGAGTACTTCTCGTAGCCCTCGGACGACATCGCCACGAGCACGCCGGGCCGGCGGAGGTAGGGGTAGAGCACCTCGCTGTCGGAGATCACGAGGCAGGCGCTGCACGCGGAGCCGCGCGCCTCCGGCCCGAAGCTCTGGGTCATGCTGGCGTGCCGACCGGCCTCCACCGCACAAGCGTGGCCGATGATGTAGGCCGAGAGCACTACGCCCTGGCCGCCGAAGCCGGTGATGCGAATCTCGCTACTGGCCACGTAGCAGCCCTCCCTCCGGCGGCATCGGCACGTACTTCTCGCCCAGGATCCCCCGGTAGTGCTCGTGCATCATCTCCAGGAAGGTCGGACGCTCCTCGTCCACGAACTTCCCGCACACGATCCTCTGCTGGTAGGCGATGTCCAGCTCGCGCGTGTCGGCGCCGTTGCGGACCTCGGCGTCGTCGTGGTAGAAGCGCATCAGGTCCAGGCCCCCGCCCAGCTTGTTGAGGCGCGCGTACAGGGTCGGGCACGGGGCGATGACCTCGATGAGCCGGAACCCCTTCCGTTTCAATCCCTCGCCCATCGCCTTGGTGAGCCGCCGGACGTGAAGGCAGGTCCACCGCGCCACGTAAGTGGCACCGCAACTCGCCGCCAGGTGAGGCAGGTTGAACGGCCGCTCGAAGTTGCCGAACGGCATCGTGGAGGACTTCGCCTCCAGCGGCGTGGTCGGCGCGTTCTGCCCGCCGGTCATCCCGTAGATGAAGTTGTTGACCAGGATGACGAGCAGGTCCATGTTGCGGCGCGCGGCGTGGATGAAATGGTTGCCGCCGATCCCCACCAGGTCGCCGTCACCCGAGAAGACCGTCACCAGGAGCTCGGGACGCCCCAGCTTGAGCCCCGTCGCGAACGGGATCGCCCGCCCGTGCGTGGTGTGGAATCCGTCCAGCTTCATGTAGCCCGCCGTCCGGCCCGTGCATCCGATGCCGGAGACGATGGCGAGCTTGTCGAGGTCAACCCCACTCTCCTGGAGCGCGGTGGCGAAGCACTTCACGACGGTGCCCAGACCGCACTCGGGGCACCAGATGTGGGGCATGCGGTCCATGCGCATGAACGGCGCGATCGGATGCTCGTCCGGCCGCACCTCCGTGCCTTCCTGCGTTGTGCTCATTGTGCCGCCTCGATTAGCGCTTCCGCGATGCGCTCGGGTTCGTGCACGCCGCCTCCGGCGTGGGGCAGGCTCACAGCCGCCGCCTTGCCGGCGGCGCACCGTTCGACCTCGAGCACCATCTGGCCGCAGTTGATCTCCGGCACCACGAACGCCCTTATCCCCGCAGCCAGCTCACGGATCCGGCGCTCGGGGAACGGCCACGCCACCACCAGCCGGAACAGGCCGACCTTGACCCCTCTCCGCCTCGCGAGCTCGACCCCGGCCCTCGCCACCCGCGCCGTGATGCCGTAGGCCACCACCACCACGTCGGCTCCGGCGGTGCCCTCCTCCTCGAAGCGGACGATGCGGTCGGTGTCGCCGCGGATCTTCTCGACCAGTCGCCGCACGCAGCGGTCCTGACACTCGGCGCTCATCACGGGGTAGCCGCGCTCGTCGTGAGTCAGCCCCGTGGTGTGGAAGCGGTAGCCGTCGCCGGCGCGCGCGAACTCCGGCACCATCCGCCCGTTCGTCTGGTACGGCCAGTACTCCGCCGGCGACTTGCCGGTGAGCGTGCGCGGGACAACCTCGATCGCCTCCGCCGGCGGGATGACGACCTTCTCGGTCATGTGACCCACGCACTCGTCCATCATGACCAGCACGGGGACCCGGTACAGCTCGGAGAGGTTGAAGGCGTCGATCGTCAGGTCGAACGCCTCCTGCGGTGACTGCGGGCAGACGGCGATGATGGCGTAGTCGCCGTGGGATCCCCAGCGCGCCTGCATCATGTCGGCCTGCCCCACCATCGTCGGCAGCCCCGTGGAGGGCCCACCGCGCTGCACGTTCACCACCACGCACGGCGTCTCCATCATCGCCGCGAGGCCGATGTTCTCCATCATCAGGCTGAACCCCGGCCCACTCGTCACCGTCATCGACTTCGTGCCTGTCCAGGAGCCGCCGATGATCGCGGCCATACTGGCCAGCTCATCCTCCATCTGGATGAACGTCCCGCCCATGGACGGGAACCGGCGCGCGATGCGCTCCACGACCTCGGTGGACGGCGTGATGGGGTAACCCGCCACGAACCGGCAGCCCGCCGCCATCGCCCCCTCGCCGCAGGCGAAGTCACCGTCCAGGTAGTGGACGCCCGTCAGGACGCCGGCTGGGTCTGCGCGCACGGGGATTCCTCCTGAGGAACACTGAAGATCGCGAACTCGGGGCAGATCATCTCGCAGAGGTTGCAGTTCACACATTCGCCGGCCTTTACGACCTTCGGAGGGTGGTAGCCCTTGCGGTTGAACTCCCGCGACATCTCCAGCACGTCGCGCGGGCAATACTCCACGCAGAACGCGCACCCCTTGCACCGCTCCACGATGATCCGCACGGCGCCGCGGGGCACGTGCATCCGGTCGAAATCCAGCGGTCTCCGCCAGTATCGCATCGTAGATCTCCCCGAAGAGCTAGCGCGTCACATGTGCGCCGATGGGCCGTGGCCTGCGTGGGCCTCGCGAGTCAGCCGATAGGGGCATCCGCCCCGGGCGACCCCCACCGCGCACCCTTCCTCGACGTAGGCGGCGCACCGCAGGCAGTAACCGTCGCTCGAGCGCTCGAGGCCGAGGAGCGAGACCGAGAACTGCTCCAGCAAATCGGCGAGACCGCAGATGGTCTCGGGAGGGTAGCTGCTCAGGATCGGGGCCACGCGCGCGGTCTTGAGTTCCTCGTACCGCCGCACGAGGTGCCGGCCTTTCGCGCTGGCCGTCAGCGGAGTCGCCCGGCGATCGCCCGTGGACGGGCCGCGCACCACGAGTCCGAGCCGCTCGAGCTTGTCGATGTTCTTCGTCGCCGCCGGCGCACTCACGCCGAGGACATCGGCCGCCTCGCCCACCTGACGCAGTCCATTCAACGCGATCAGCTTGAGGAGATGGAACTGCGGAACCGTCAGGGGAAGCTTGGTCGCTTCCCGCATGAGACCGATGTCGAGGAACTCGCGGACGACCGAGGTGAAGATGTGACTGTAGCGCAGCAGCCGGCGCAAGGAGTCGTCTCCGGTGCGTTGGTCGCCGCTCGGGGAACGATCGTTCGTACGGGCACCGCCGGCATAATCAGCCATTGCTTAACCCTAGTACTGATGAACTCCCGCGAATATGTCGCGCGGCAAGCAAGTGTCAACAGCACGAAAGACGAGCAATTACCTCGGGTTACGGCGCCTTGGCGTGGACGCGAATCGTGCCGGGCGAGCCCTTGCACACGGTACCGATCCGGACAGCCGCGAGGGTGCCGCGCGCCACCAGCGCCGCCAAGAGCCGAGGGCCCGCAGGCGAGGGGACAGAGAGCAGCAGCCCGCCCGAGGTCTGAGCGTCGGCGAGGAGGAGTTGCTGGACGTCGTCCACCGTCGGCTCGAACGCGGTCGTCTCCGACACGGACGTGAGGTTGCGTCGCGTCCCTCCGGGCACGTGGCCCTCGCGGGCGAGTCGCACGGCGTCGGGAAGGAGGGGGACGGCGTCGTTCCACAGCTCCGCGCTCGCCGCACTGGCGACGAGCATCGCCCGGAGGTGACCGAGGAGCCCGAAGCCAGTCACGTCCGTGGCGGCGCGCACGCCGACCTCCCGCCCGGCCTCGGCGGCGCCGGCGTTCAGGGTGGTCATCGTCTCGACCGCCGCCCGGATCACATGCTCCGGCGCGGCCCCGCGCTTCAGCGCCGTGGCGATGATCCCGGTGCCGATCGGCTTCGTCAGCACCAGCCAGTCCCCGGGCCGCGCCGCCGCGTTCGTGGTCATCTTATCGGGGTCCACCTCGCCGACGACCACGAGGCCGTACTTCGGCTCGGGGTCATCGATGGAGTGGCCGCCCACGATGGCCGCGCCCGCCTGCCGCACCACCTCCGCACCGCCGCGCAGAACCTCGCCGAGCAACTCGAGGGAGAGCGTCTCGCGCGGCCAGCCCACGAGGTTCAGGCACCAGAGGGGTCGCCCGCCCATCGCGTAGACGTCCGAGAGGGCGTTGGCGGCCGCGATCCGGCCGAACGTGAACGCGTCGTCCACGATCGGCGTGAAGAAGTCGGTCGTGAGAACGAGCGCGCGACCGTCGGCCTGCCGGATGACGGCGGCATCGTCCCCGCCCAACGCGTCTACGAGGACCGCGGGGTCGTTGGTCGGGGGGATGGCGCGCAGAACCTGCGCGAGCTCAGCGGGACCGAGCTTGCAGGCTCAACCCGCGCCGTGCGAGAGCGTGCTCAGGCGGATGCGCGGCCGTTGGTCTTCGGGATGTTCCGGCACCAGAGCCTCGTTGGAGAGGTCGGCTCAATGTAGCACCGGCACCGTGGTCCGTGAACGCGGAGGAGGGCTAGGCGTACTCCCGGGCGACGAGCCAGCCGCGGAGCGCGGCCAGCGAACGCTCCTCGGCACGCGGGCCGCTACCGATGCTGCCCCTCGAGGCCTGGAGCCTGGCGAGCTTCGGCGCGGCGAGCGCCACGGCCTCGCGGGCCTGCGGCAACTGCACCGACGCCAGAGCGTCCACGGCGGGGATGATGTCCAGGTTCCGCCACGACCCGTCGGGCTTCTGGTTGAGCGCCAGGTGCTCCGCCAGGATGGGCAGTTGGGCGCGGAAGGGCATCGGCGCCCACGCGATGGCGGCCAGCGCGCCGACCGTCAGAGTCGGCTGCCACAGCCCGCCCCACGTGTCCCACATCTTGGGCAGCGCGAGCAGGCTCCCGACGTGCCGCCGCACCTGGGACAGGTCGAGGATGCCGAGCGGCGGCTTGGATTTCGGGGTCCTCGCCGGCGTGCCGATGACGGGGCGGCCGGGCCCCGGCTGCCGCGCGAG
>Ga0315275_10007093_pt1 | contig 10802 bp, 5 predicted proteins | sample YL17G03_0_MG_FD_205557 | JGI IMG/M metagenome (GOLD analysis project Ga0315275, IMG submission 205557) | Sediment microbial communities from Yellowstone Lake, YNP, Wyoming, USA - YL17G03_0 | ecosystem: Environmental > Aquatic > Freshwater > Lake > Sediment | place: USA: Wyoming | collected...
TTTACAAGCTGTTTAATTTGGTGTAAATCTTTCTTGGGCATCGTGTTTTAGTTAGTAAGTAAGCGCTTCTAACGATACACGGTGTCTTAAATGTGTGTGAGTTGTTTAAAATTAAGTCATTTTTCCTTGACATTTATCTCTAAAAATTGCATAATATTAACCATATATTTTTAAAAAGCCCTTCAAATGACTGAAAAACATAAAGAATTAGATTTTAATTCTCCTCTGGCAGATGCATTAAAAGTCGTCCTTGACCAGAAGCAGGATGATCCGGAATCCTTAAAAAGGGTTCATAACATAGTCCGTGCAGCTTTCCGGCAAAACGCGGAATCCATTCCATACCCGATTTTGAATATCGGTAAGAAATTGATGGAAGTTGTTATCCGCGACGCAATGGGGGAAAATGAATATCAACCCCTTTTTCGACAATTCGCAGATGATCCTTACAGATTAACTAAAATTCTGACCAAAAAAGATCCTGAGAGGTTTTTTGATTTCTTTTTGGTCGCGTGGAATCTGCATGGAATGCTGGCTGAATATTTGAAGCCAGAAGAAGAAAGTGATTTTGAAGATTTTAAAACATCCGATGATGACAAAAAAGAAACTGGTAAAAAAATAGATAAATCTGGCTCATCAGACTCTGCTTCCGAGCCTGAAATTGCAAAAAAACTTATTGACAGGATTAAGGAAAATATCAAGTTTCTGGATGAGGAGGATATTTTTGAACTTGCTATTCCGCTTTTCAAGCAATTAGGTGATAAGGATAAGGACGGATTCCAGAAAGGCTATGAAACTCTTTTAGAGATACTAGAGGGAATAGATGACGCCGAAGATATCGCCAAAGTAGAGCGTGTTTTTGATAGATTTTCCGAATTAATTGATATGCAATTCGGCCAATTCCGTCCTCATCTGAAACGCAAGAATTTTCCATATATCACTGTTCGACGCGCTATAAAAGAAATGGAGAAAGGGCATAAGGACGGCGGGCGCAGACTGGCACATTTTGATACCAGAACTGGAAAAACATCGCTGGCGCTTCTTGAGCCTGAATATTTAGGAAAGAAACGAAGCCTATATATTTGCCCCCCTGATACTATTCCAACTATCCTAAGGGAATACAGTTTATATGGCGGAGATGAATCAAAAATAAGGGTTGTCCGCAACGAAGAGGACTTTAAAAATCTGATTAAAGAAAATGGGAATATACGTTATTGCATCATCCCATCCACCTTGCTGATAAATATTGGCGCTTCATCCGATGAAATTGGACATGAAATAGCTGATGAAGGGGCTGATATTGGAACACTTATCGGCGATATTGATAAGGATCCCGATGATCTTCAGGATGGGAATGGAACAGGTACTGGCATTGATGAATTAAGAAAGCATGTAAATCCGCTTGTATTACAGCTTTTTGAAAGCTGGTATCCGGATTATATCGCTGTTGATGAAGCAAGGCATTTTACTGGTTACCACTGCGAACCAAATACCCCGAGCTCTAAACGTTCACAAGCTCTTCTTTATCTCTTGAACAACAAAAAAACTTTGGATAGAAAAGTGGCTGTACGTCTTTTAGATGCGACACCCGGTGATCTGCCCAGACATTTTTATCCGCTTATATCTTTTCTTCATCCCGACAGGTACCTTATGCCCGAATCAGCGCGGAGTGAAATGGGAACAAAGCCATATGTTTTAATGTCATTTCTTGCCGAAAAAACCGACCACGCCTCACATGAGCAGGTTTACAGTCTGCCACCAATACGAAACGCCAAAGGAGGCGTTCAGGTAGAAATGAGTCCCGCTCAGAGTGTTATTTATGAACATTCCGCAAAATATTCAACGCCAAATGTGCTTCATCGCTTAACACTAGCCCGTCTGGCAGCATTTAATCCTGTAATCCTCCGTCCGATTTTAGCGAGAATCACTAAACCGCTTGAAAAAGAGGATTTTATGAGCCGTTTTGATAAAGCCTATGATGACTGGAAAATCAGATCTGAGGGCGGAGAAACAGCTTTTGACTGGGATTTTTTAGCAAATCTCAGCGACCGACAGTTGTTTCTTAATCTGTTCATATTTGATTCAAAAGGATTCGAGCAGTATTACGAAGGCCAGCCTGAAAAGCTTGAGTTATTAAAAAAGCTTTTTAATTCAAATCCAATCCTTTCCTGCAAGGCTAATTATGTTATCGAAAAAATTAAAGAAATATTAGCCAGGGAAAAGTCCGGAGAAGGAAATTCAGGCAGGATAATCGTTTACAGCTCATTTAAGCGCGGGCTTACCCGTGAAATCGATTCTTCCGATGACGACAGATTAGATCTGGAGCGCATTTTAGCTGAACAGATCAGGCAGGCAATTCCTGAGGCAAACGTTTATACAATCGATGGCGGTGTTTCAACCCAGCCCAAAAAAGATGGATTCAGCGCGCGTGATGAAGTGCGTGAGTCGTGGAAAAAAGAGGAAGGCGTAAATGTGCTCCTTGCTGTCGGCCCTGCCACGTGCCAGGGGGTTGATCTTTCCGCAGGAGATGAGATCATAAGGGAATTTTATTTGGATATTCCCATGGATAGCCGTTTGGATTACCAGATAAGGAGCCGCTCGATAGGTCCAAACCAAAAACGTTCTGTAATACGTGAAACACTGCATGCTGTAACTGCCGGTAAAAAAGAGCCCACCATAGATAACGGTGTAAGGGACCTTGTTGCGGCTAAGCATTTTTTCCGTGATTTAGTCTGCCGGCGCGCAACCCCAGTAACACCTGAATTTTTAGAAGCTATTGAAAATAATGTTTCTTTCTTAGGCGGGTTTTGTGCAATGGAAAGGAGCGCGGAAGAGGTTGTTGGTGGAACGAGAAAGGATGTTGATAATGTTGTGAAAAAGAAAAGAGGGAGAAAGAAGAAAACTGAATAACTTTTGACCTAAATTCTAAAAATATCCAAAAGTCCAAATATCCAAAAGTCCAAATATCTAAACTAAGCCCTAAATGCCAAACGATAACCCTCAAACCACCGACAACTCCCTTGAATGGTTCGCAGAGAACCTGCCTGCGGAGTATCTCAGTCATCCCGAATACTTCCTATACAGTACAGCTTTGGATGTAGAGCAGATGCAGGATATCCCTGAGAACAGAAGGCGGTTCAAGAAACTACTGGTAGAACGCCAATTGAGCGAAGGAATTGAACTTCCTGAAATAGACCAGAAACAGCTCCACGATTTCATGAATCCGAAAGACAAAGAACTAAAACTCCAACGTTCAGAAGAACTCCTTGAACTCACCACCAGACACCTTGAACAGACACAGGACTTTGCACAGGCACAGTGCCTTGCAGTCCTCGAGCTTTTCCACAGAGAAGCCCCTTTCAGGCAGGCGGAGATGGATGAGAGTTATTTCAGGAACAGGGAGTTTGTTGAGGCGGATTTGAGGGGGTTTTTGAAACAGGCAGAAGGGGATTCGCTAAAAAGTCTCCATACTGAAAATCCTAAACGTGATGTATCCATACAAACCCAAAGTGGCGAACAGATTGCTTGGAGAGCTTATCTCGACCATGCATCAGGCGCTTTATTTTATACAAAAAAGAGAACTGATAATCCTCATCGCCCTGTTGACGCCCTCAAATCTCTTCTACAGATAGCAGGAGTGGATATCATTGAGTATATTCCCATGGATGAAAAATACTTCAATAATTCCGATTATGTAAAAGCAGACCTTACTGCTTATCTTCAACATGCAGAAGGGGATTCACTGGCAGACCTGCATACTAACAATCCTAAGTCTAATGTATCTATTCAAACCTTAAGTGGTCAGCGGGTGACATGGGATACATATCTCAACCGCGCATCAGGTGTTTTATTTGATACAAAAAGATCTCAATTGGGAAAGAAAAGCAAAAATCCTCATCGTCCACCTCATGCTCTCAGAGCCCTCCTTAAAATAGCAGGAGCTATTCCAGAATTTATTCCTATGGACGAAGCTTATTTCAATAATCCCGATTACGTAAAAGCAGACCTTATTGCTTACCTCCATCATTCCAAATGTAAATTACTTAAAGATTTGAGTACTTATGATCCTAAATTATCTTCTTCTATACAAACCCAAAGCGGAGAGCAAGTAAAATGGATTACTTATCTGAGACGTGCTTCAGATGTTTTGCTAGGCACAACATATAAAAAGGAGAATCCCCATCGACCATATGATGCCCTCAAAGCCCTACTCAAAATTGCTGATGAATCAGTTTCTGAATACAAACCTATGGATAAAGAATATTTCAATAATTCTGAAATTGTTAAAGCAGACCTTTCCGGTTACCTCCAGCGCGCAAAGGGGGATTCACTAAAAGACCTGCATACTGATAATCCTGAAATGTCTATTGCTGTACAAATCCAAAGCGGTGAACAAGTGAAATGGCAGACTTATCTAAGCCGCGCATCAAGTGTTTTACTGGGGACCAGGCAGGGCAATAAAAAAAAGAAAAGCAATAATCCCCATCGACGGCCTGAAGCCCTCAAACTCCTAAAACAAATAGCCCTACAAGCTGGCGTTTGCAATGATCCAATGACTCCTCGACCATTCGACTTCGCTCATGGCTCGGAGCCTTCGGCCAATGACCAATCTCTAAAACCCAATGACAAATAATCCTAAAACCACCGACAATACCCTGGAATGGTTCGCAGAGAATCTGCCCCCGGAATATCTCAATCATCCCGAATACTTCCTATACAGTACAGCTTTGGATGTACAGCAGATGCAGGATGTCCCTGAAAACAGAAGGCGGTTCAAGAAACTACTCATAGAACGGCAGTTGAGCGAGGGGATCGAGCTTCCTGAAATAGACCAGAAACAGCTTCATGATTTCATGAACCCGAAAGACAAGGCACTGAAACTTCGTCGCTCAGAAGAACTGCTTGAACTCGCAACAAAACACCTTGAACAGACACAGGACTTTGCACAGGCCCAGCGCCTTGCAGTCATTGAACTTTTTCACAGAGAAGCGCCTTTTAGGCAGGCGGAGATGGATGAGAGTTATTTCAGAAACAGGGAATTAGTTGAAGCGGATCTCATTTCTTATTTACAGCATGCAAAAGGGGATTCATTAAAAAGTCTTCATACTAATAATCCTAAACTATCTATTTCGGTACAAACCCAAAGCGGCGAACAGGTGAAATGGAAGACTTATCTTAACCGCGCATCAGGTGTTTTATTTGGTACAAAAGACAATACGAAAAGAGATAATCTTCCTCGCCGTTCAGATGCCCTAAAAGTCCTTCTCAGAATAGCTGGAGCAGTTATTTCTGAATATATCCCTATGGATAAAGAATATTTTAATAATTCTGAATATGTAAAAGCGGATATGGCTTCTTACCTCGGAAAAGCAAAAGGTGATTCTTTAAAAGATTTAAGTACAAGAAATCCTAAAACTGGTACTTCCATATTAGCAAAAAATGGTGATAAGGTAAGATGGGATGTCTATCTAAGACGTGCATCAGGTGTTTTATTTCGGACAAAAGACAATAAAAAAAAAGATAATCCTCATCGTCTTTCCGATGCCCTCAATGTCCTCAGCAAGATAGCAAGAGGCGATGTTACTGAGCTTATCTCTATGGATAAAGAATATTTCAATACCCCTGAAATCGTAAAAGCAGATCTTACCGCCTTTCTACAGCATGCAAAAGGGGATTCAATCAAAGATTTGAACACCTGTAATCCCAAAGTATCTATTTCTATACAAACTCAAAGCGGTGAGCAGGTGACATGGGATACTTATCTAAGGCGCGCATCAGGTGTTTTATTAGGGACGAAAATAAGAAGTGATAAACCCCATCGTAAACCTGATGCCCTTAAACTTCTTAAACAAATAGCTGAACAAGCTAGCACTTGCAATGACCCAATTTCCAATTCCCAATGACCAATGACCCCAAAGACACCACTGACAACTCCCTTGAATGGTTCGCAGAGAACCTTCCTCCGGAATATCTCAATCATCCCGAATACTTCCTATACAGTACAGCTTTGGGTGTACAGAAGATGCAGGATATCCCTGAAAACAGAAAGCGGTTCAAGCAGTTACTCATAGAACGGCAGATGAGTGAAGGAATTGAACTGCCTGCAATAGACCAGAAACAGCTCCATGATTTCATGAACCCGAATGACAGAGAACTGAAACTCCGACGTTCAGAAGAGCTTCTTGAGCTAACAACAAAACATCTTGAACAGACACAGGACTTTGCGCAGGCACAGCGCCTTGCGGTCCTAGAACTTTTTCACAGAGAAGCTCCATTCAGGCAGGCGGAGATGGATGAAAGATATTTCAGAAACAGGGAATTGGTTGAGGCGGATCTGAGGACTTATTTGGAGCATGCGAAAGGGGATTCACTAAAAGATCTACATACTAATAATCCTAAAGAATCTGTATCTATACAAACCCAAAGCGATGAACAAGTTACATGGAATACTTATCTCAGTCGCGCATCAGGTGTTTTGTTTGGAACAAAACGAAAAACTGTTAATCCTCATAGACGACCTGATACTCTAAAAGCCCTTCTTAGAATAGCCGGTTTAGAAATTCCCAAATACATCCGCATGGACGAAAAGTACTTCAATAATCCTGAATATGTAAAAGCAGATCTAACAGTATATCTTCAGAAGGCAGAAGGAGATTCGTTAAAAGAATTGAATACTAATAATCCTGGATATGATACCTCAATATTAACCCAAAGCGGTGAATTGACTAGATGGGATACTTACCTCAGCCGCGCATCAGGTTTTTTATTAGGTACAAAACAAAGTACTCCGAGAAAGAAAAGTAATAATCCCCATCGTCCAAGTGATGCCCTCAAAGCCCTCTTTAAAATAGTAGGTGTTGAAGTTCCTGAATATATCCCAATGGACAAGAAATATTTTAATGACCCTGAAATCGTAAAAGCAGATCTAACCGCATATCTTCAGCAAGCAGAAGGCAAGTCAATAAAAGAGCTACATACGGAAAATCCTGAACCATCTATTGCCATAAAAACCCAAAGTGGCGAACTTGTTGCGTGGAGAACTTATCTCAGCCGCGCATCAGGTGCTTTACTCAGAACAAAGCAAAGAACAGATAATCCCCATCGTCCCACTGATGCCCTCAAAGCCCTTCTCAAAATAGCTGGAATAGATATCACTGAATATATTCCTATGGATGAAAGTTATTTCAATAACCCTGAAATCGTAAATGCAGATATTAACTCGTATCTTCAACATGCGGAAGGTAATATGTTAAAAGACCTAAATACTAAAAATCCCAAACGATCTGTATCAATAAAAACCCAAAGTGGTGAACTGGTTGCATGGCGAGCTTATCTCGACCGCGCATCGAGTGTTTTATTAGGAACAAAAGCGTCTCAGATAGGCAAAAAGTGTGATAATCCCCATCGTTCTGCTAATGCCCTCAAAAAACTCATCCAAATCGCTGAACAAACTGGCGCTTGCAATGACCAATCCCCAATGACTCCCGCGAAGCGGGACCCTACGGGCAATGACCAATTAAAACTGAAAACCCGAAGATCTAAATTCTAAGCTCTAAATGCCAAACGATAATCCTCAAACCACTGGCAACTCCCTTGAATGGTTCGCAGAGAACCTGCCTCCGGAATATCTCAGACATCCAGAATACTATCTCTACAGTACAGCTTTGGATGTACAGAAGATGCAGGATATCTCGGAAAACAGAAGGCGGTTCAAGCAGTTACTCGTAAAACGACAGGTAAAAGAAGGAATAGAACTTCCTGAAATAGACCAGAAACAGCTCCATGATTTCATGAATCCGAAAGACAAAGAGCTGAAACTCCGACGTTCGGAAGAACTCCTTGAACTCACCACCAGGCACCTAGAACAGACACAGGATTTTGCGCAGGCACAACGCCTTGCGATACTTGAACTTTTCCACAGAGAAGCTCCTTTCCGGCAGGCTGAGATGGATGAAAGTTACTTCAGAAACAGGGAATTTGTCGAGGCGGATTTACTTTCTTATCTTAAGCATACAAAAGGAGAATCTCTACTAGATTTGAGCACTTCTAATCCTGAGTGGTCTGTTTCTGTATTAACTCAAAATGGTGAAAAGGTTTTGTGGAATACTTATCTTAAGCGCGCATCAAATATTTTATTGAATACAGATAGAAATAATTTTCAGCCAGCTGATTCCATCAAAGCTTTACTAAAAATGTTATGCATTGATATGCCATTAATTATGGATGAGAAGTATTTTAATGATCCTGAGATTGTAGAAGCAGATCTTAATGCCTACCTCAAGCACGCAAAAGGTTATTCTTTAAAAGATTTAAGTACAAGAAATCCAATTACTGGTACCTCCGTATTAACAAAAAACGGTGATAAGGTAAGATGGGAAACTTATCTTGGTCGGGCATCACGTGTTTTATTAGGTACAACATTTGAAAAAGATAATTGCCCTCGACCTTCAGATGCGCTCAGGGCTTTATTGAAGATAATTGGGATTGATATGCCTGTAATTATGGATAAGGAATATTTTAGTAATCCTGAATTTGTTAAAGCTGATCTTACTGCTTATCTTCGGCACGCAAGAGGCGATTCAATAGAAGATCTAGGTACATATAATCCTGAAAAGTCTACTCGTATTCAAGCTCAAAACAATGAATATGTGAGATGGAGAACATATCTCAACCGCGCGTCAGGGGTTTTATTTGGCACAAAAGATAATAAAGAAACAAATAATCCACCTCGACCTGGAGATGCCCTCAAGCGCCTAAAACAAATCGCTTCCCAATCTCAAAACTCTAAATCCAAGCTCTAAATGCCAAACGATAATCCCCAAACCACAGACGACTCCCTTGAATGGTTCACAGAGAACCTGCCTACGGAATATCTCAAACATCCCGAATACTTCCTATACAGTACAGCTTTGGATGTACAGCAGATGCAGGATATCCCGGAAAACAGAAGGCGGTTCAAGAAACTACTGGTAGAACGCCAATTGAGCGAAGGAATTGAACTTCCTGAAATAGATCAGAAACAGCTCCACGATTTCATGAACCCGAATGACAGGGTGCTGAAACTCCAACGCTCCGAAGAACTACTTGAACTTACAACCAGACACCTGGAACAGACACAGGACTTTGCTCAGGCCAAGCGCCTTGCGATACTTGAACTTTTCCACAGAGAAGCTCCTTTCCGGCAGGCGGAGATGAATGAGAGTTACTTCAAGAACAGGGAATTGGTTGAGGTGGATCTTAGGGGTTTTTTGGGGCGTACAGATAAGGTTTCACTCAAAGATTTACTTACTAATAATCCTAAACGAACTATTTCCATACAAACCCAAAGCGGTGAACAGATTGCATGGAGAGTTTATCTTGACCATGCATCAGGTGTTTTATTTAATACGAAACAAGGTTGGAAAGGTAAAAAAAGTGAGAATCCCCATCGCCCTTCCGATGCCCTCAAAGCTCTGCTTAGAATAGCCGGTGTAGATGTTCCTGCAGTTATGGATGAAGCATATTTCAATAATTCTGAAATTGTAAAAGCTGACCTTACCGCTTACCTAAAGCATGCGGAAGAGGGAGATTCGCTAAAAGATTTGAATACCAATGATCCTCAACCATCTGTTTCTATACAATCCCAAAGCGGTGAACTGGTAAGGTGGGAAACTTACCTCGACCGCGCGTCAGCTGTTTTATTTGGGACAAAAAAATTCAGAAGTAAGAATCCCCATCGTTCCCCTGATGCCCTCAAAGCCCTACTTAAAATAGCCGGAGTTAATGTTCCAGAATATAAACCTATGGATGAAAAGTATTTCACTAATCCTGAATATGTAAAAGTAGATTTAACTGCATATTTTGAGTTTGCAAATGGAAATTCACTTACAGATTTGTCTACAGTAAATCCAGAATATTCAGTATCCATACAAACTCAGAGCGGTGAACCTGTTAGATGGGTTACTTATCTCGGTCGCGCATCAGGTGTTTTGCTTGGTACAAGGAAAAGAACAGATAATCCCCATCGCCGCTCCGATGCTATCAAAGCTCTGCTTAAAATAGCGGGAATAGATATTCCAGAAACTATTCCTATGGATGAGAAGTATTTCAATAATCCTGAATATGTAAAAGCTGATTTAACCGCATATCTTCAGAATGCTGAAGGGGATTCACTAAAAGATTTGAACACTAATAACCCTGAAGAATCTGTATCCATACAAACCCAAAGCGGTGAACCTGTTAGATGGGGTACTTATCTCGACCGTGCATCAGGTAGTTTATTTAAGACGAAACAAAGTTGGAAAGGTAAAAAAAGTGAGAACCCCCATCGCCCCCCCGATGCTCTTAAAACACTCCTTAAAATAGCAGGAATGGATATCTCTGAATATATTCCTATGAATAAGGAGTATTTCAATAACTCTGACGTTGTTAAAGCAGATCTTACCGCTTACCTACAGCATGCAGAAGGGGGAACACTGGTAGATTTGCATACTCAAAATCCTAAATGGTCTGTTTCCATACAAACCCAAAGCGGTGAACGGGTAACATGGGAAGTTTATCTCAACCGCGCATCAGGTGTTTTATTTAGAACAAAATACAAAAGTAAAAATCCTCATCGCCCTTCAGATACCCTTAAAGTCCTCCTTAGTAAAGTCGGGTTGGATGTTCCTGCAGTTATGGATGAAACATATTTCAATGATTCTGAAATCGTAAAAGCTGACCTTGCCGCTTACCTACAGCATGCAAAAGGAGATTCATTAAAGGATTTACATACTAATAATCCAGAATTTTCTGTATCCATACTTTCCCAAAGCGGTGAATATGTG
>Ga0315275_10007094_pt1 | contig 10802 bp, 14 predicted proteins | sample YL17G03_0_MG_FD_205557 | JGI IMG/M metagenome (GOLD analysis project Ga0315275, IMG submission 205557) | Sediment microbial communities from Yellowstone Lake, YNP, Wyoming, USA - YL17G03_0 | ecosystem: Environmental > Aquatic > Freshwater > Lake > Sediment | place: USA: Wyoming | collected...
GGATTATTAACCTTCTCTGGGCAGTCAACTACACCATCTGGAACTATTGAAATAAGGATTAACACAACCACCGGAACACCCGCTGCCACTGTAACGCTGGTCGGTACTCAAACCCAGGTTTCTGCCATTTCCGTTCCTGTCTTTGCCGGTGATTTTATAAATTGCAAAGTGGGGGCTGGTGCTGCAAACGTTCAAAAACCGTTGGTAAAATTATATTCCATCTAAAGGAACAGGCATGAAGCCCATATACGTAAAAAACCTAGATTCTGTTGCTCATACCTACGCTGGACAAACAATCGACGCTGGCCAGATGCATCTGGTTACAGATGACACAGAACGCTTAAGATTCTCGCACGACTTACTGCTCAATCAGCACTTGTGGGCAAGCACGCCATTAGTTTCCATTGGCGATGGTGTATCATTTTGGTCTGGTGCTCTTGGGGACCAATACCTAAAATTTGAGGACCCGGAAAACACGGATGGACGTAAAATAGTCCATGCCACACCAAGAAAGAGGGGATTATTTACCTGCTTTATTGGTGCTGCAGACTCACAAGTAGACCCATCACGAATAGCCGGTGCTGACGGAACCCCTCTTGTGTACCACCATCAAATTGGCGACACGTCTCCAGCAAAAATATATTTTGACCTGAACACTATAGCCAACGAAACGTATGCACACGCCGGTCATATGATGTGGAAGGACGCGTTGCTGGACTTCGTGAGCCTCGAAACAGTACCGAAGCTAAGCACATACACCATATCATCTGACACATTTTTCAACCTGTATGGTGGTTATCTAGTCATCCCTGCAGCAGGGAACGGTAATATCAACATGACCAGTATGAACCTTGTTGAGGTACCGATCAATGAATTTGGTACCAGGTCTGGTGCCGGTTATTGGGACGCATCTTACGATACGGTCAATAAGGTGTTCACTAACATCGTTCCAAATGTTTATGGTCAAGGACGGTTTAACATGTTTACCATGGAGATAGTATTTGACCGCTTTATTAACCGGATACCCATGCTCGGCGATGGGTTTTTAAGCTTGGATACTTATGATGCATCACAACTGGGGCACGGAATGCGCCTTCGCCTTACTTTTGAGACATCAGCAGCCGGGGACCACGAGTGGTATTGGTGCGCTGGGTTAAAACCCTACCGTAAAAAGACATCATAGGAGGAACGAAAGATGGGATTACCAAGAGTAGGCACTATTGTAGAAGACCTAGCTTGCAAAAAATGTGGTAAAAAAGTTTCAGAAGCAAAAGATTGCCAGGAATCGGATTGCCCACAAGCAATCAAATCGGAGGAGGTCAACATTTGACAACCGACGTAGAATGGGTCACAGCAAAATCCATGTGCGAGAAGCATTCCATACGTTGGGAACCAATGCGGAAAAAGCTTCTAGAAAGTGACATCCCGCACAAATACGAAGCCACTGCTGGCAGAGACGGGCGCACCTTCAAGATGCTCCTTATACCAGCCTATTCGGTCGATGTATTTCTAGCGATGCGACCGAAAAAATACAAAAAACCAGGTGTCGGGAAAAAACAGCAGCCATGTGTGCTTAGAATACGGTCAAGTTCGTGATCCGCAGCTCTATAATTCTTTTGCTTTTCTGTAAAGGGCATATTCTTTTTTGATGTCAGTGTCAAGGGCAAAAGTGGAATCGGTGTTAATAGAATACCTAACACCATATTCTTCAAACGTCTTGAATATTTTACCAAATTCCTCTAGACTTTTCACAGACCTAGTGGCAATGTTTGAGCTAATGCATATTTCAAGTTCTACCCCCTGTGCGACAGCTCTGCGCATTAAACTAGGATATCGGTGTATTTGAACCCCGTGGCCTATCCGGTCCGGGCCTAGCCCCAGCACAAAAGCCAGCTCCTCTTCTGTGTCCTCTCTGAGTTCTTCACCAGCATGGATGGTTAGCAACAGTCCTGCCTTCCTCGCCACCTTGAAATGCTCTTCAACCCCGGTGTTTTTAATGCACTGCAAAGTTTTAACCGGCCCAGCCACATCAAGGGTGGTAACTCCAAATTTTCTATACTGCAATGCTTTTTTGGTCACTGCCTCATTAGCCTCTGGCGGTACATCAGTGCCAAGACAAAAAGCTTGGGTTCCTTTAATCCCCCAGATGCGGTGCGCTTTAGACATTCCGGATAAACTACTCTCTATAAGCCAATCCATGTCTATTTCGAAGTGGTTACACCTCTTATATGGCGACCATCGCAATTCCAATTCTGTCGTCCCAGCTAAATAACTGCTTCGAAAGCAGCTGTACGTTGATTTTTCCACTGCTATCGGGGACCGCTGCACCTTTTCTAAAACTTCGTGAAGAACTTTCAGATATCCATCAAGATTCTGAACATCCTTGATTTTTGTGGTAGGTTCAAATTCAGCATAGGCTTTCTGTTTTATTTTCAGGCCATTTTCTCTTATTAGTTCGAATAAAACAAGTGGGTCTGTGCCACTACTCATGTGCAAGTGAACATCACGCATTTTGTTTCTCTCTAAGCCAAAGTCAAAGCCAACGTACCTATTTTTACCACACAGTTTAACACCTTGAAAGAAAAAGTGAATGACAATAGGTGACATTAAGATAGTCAATACGAAAGATGCCGTGGTTCAATGTCGTGTGATGATTCACACTGACGACGTTGAGGGTGTGAAAGCGAAAATCACGTCGGAAGCATTGCGTGAACTATTTGGGTGGAGTTTCCAACCATATGTTTCAGTGACCGGTATAGAATTAATAAACCATAACGATTCCGTGGTGTGGGCCGATATTTCATTTGCGCTCACCATATCTAACGACACAATCAAGCATCAAATTATTAATATCCTTTCGGCTGCCCTTTCTCTAGACTGACGCCGTTATATTGCTTGTACAGATTAAAAGGGAGCTGCTCTATGTCAGAAGTAGATATTCCAGATATCGACGTCCCAACAGAATCAGCAATAGACATTCCTGATATTGAACTAGGGTCCACCGAGGCTGCCGTACAATATGTAGTGGAACCAGACCAAAGAGCCGTAGCAGTTAAATACGGGATAATTGGTAGTGGGCAGGCAGGAGGACGCGTAGCAGATATGTTTTGGAAGATGGGATACCGTCGTGTATGTGCCATCAACACAACAGACCAAGATTTTTTAGGCCTATCTCTGCCTAAAGAAAAACGGTTGGTCATGGGTTCTCACCACGGTGCCGGGAAAGATCCAGCACAAGGGTTGGAAGCACTAGAAGCAAACACAGAAAATGTTTTAAATTTAATGCGCCATTCCTTCGGGGAGGATATAGATAGAATAATTGTAACCGGAGGGGCGGGGGGCGGAACGGGGTCGGGAACTGTTCAAAGCTTGGTGCATCTGGCCAAAATGTTTATGAGTTCTATTGGGAAAGAACAAAAAGTTGGGGTCATAGTTACGCTACCGAAAAAAGCTGAGGGTGGGTTAGTTCAAGCCAATGCTTACAACCTGATAAGCGACCTTCTACCCCAGGCTAAGTCTAAACTCATTTCTCCCCTTGTCGTAGTGGACAATGAAAGCATCAATAGGCGGTTTCCACACGTATCTGCCAAGGACTTTTGGGACACAGCCAATAAAAATATTGTCGGTCTTTTTGATGTGTTTAATATTTTGGCCTGCCAGAAATCTGCCTACACTACTTTTGATAAAGCGGATTATCAAACAGTGTTGGATTCTGGTTTAATCATCTTTGGCGCGACAGCTATTACCAACTATCAAAAAGATACAGACCTATCTGATGGTCTTAGAAAAAATCTAGAGGCTACCCTTCTAGCTGATGCCGATATTAAAAAAGCCACGCATGTAGCGGCAATCTTATGTGCCCAGGATAAAATTCTCGGTATTCTGCCACAATCACATATAGACCTGGCATTCTCTACTTTAGAGCGAGTTATGGGTGGAGAAGGCAGGGGGCTTATGGTTCATCAGGGTGTTTATGAGGTAAAAAAACCAGGGTTGTTTTTGTATACCATGGTAGGCGGCTTAGAACTATCAGAAAAAAGGCTCTTGCAAATGAAAGCAAGAGCAGGTCTTTAAATAGGTAAAGAATGTCAATAATTCCAGGTCTCAACTACGACGGCAAATTATCGGTTCAAGACCTAGCTTTTCAACAAGAAGAGTTTGAAAAAGCTGTACTGGACCGTATAAAACTGGTTTTTGGCACAGACAGTCTGCTAAATCCAAAATATGGTGTAGTAGATGTTTTAAATCCTAGGGACTTGGTCTCATCAGAAACGACAAGGCCACTACTTGTTTATGCCTCTACCAACAACACGCTAGCCATAAACGTCACTTCCGGAACGGCGATTTCTCAAAGTGGTGCCGTCATACGTAACCAAACCCTAGTAGAGGATTTGGAGTTAACCAGGACAACAGCCAACGATATTCTGATTGTCTTTCTTGAAAACGAAATAGAAGACTCTGGACCCTACCGAAAAACCAGATATAACGTAAATCAGCCAACGAGACAAACCCAGAATAAAAATGTTATTAGGTCTGTACTATTGAGTGAGTTTAACAACGCAGTAATATTCACGCCTAAAAGGCTTGAGAACATAGTGGTTCTTGCTGTTATTACAGTAGTTCCTACTGCCACATCATCCCTAGAACTACAGTTTGATTATACTGGTAACAGTTATAGCTTCAACAGGCCATGGTTCTCACCAGTGGACGCTGAGCATAGGTCCTACGTTGGAAGTGGTCTGATTACCGCATCTAACCCTCATGGTATGACCATAAATGATTTAAGCTCTGGTGATATGGCCTTCTACAACCAATTACTGTCTATAGGACAAGTCGTAGCCAGGGATGACGATATTCATGGGGTACCTGGTAGTACCTGTACTGAGACCATTACCACCAGCCGAGTGCTTACAGATTCCACAGGGACTGTCACAGCGGAAAGCAGATTTGGTGGGATTGGCGCTAATTATGTCGTCCTGTCAAAATACCCGCTGGGTGTCACAGCCTTCTACCTTCAAAGCCACAAAGGACGTGGGATATCTTTCGATATTATTGCAGGAACCAAGATTCTGGTTTTGCCATATCCAGAATCGCTCACTGGCACAGCAGTTATAGAATACACAGAGGTGTTTGCTTTAGCACCACCGGCACAAATTCTATCAAATGTGCTGTCTTTTGGCCAGCCAAGTACAGCGAAAGAGCTAGTTATAACCGGAGGTTCTGCACTTACTGAACTTATAAACCCATTTATAGACTTTGACGGAACAGGGCCCGTACCAAGAAACTATACCCTATATGCTAATCCAGACGGTACCATTATCAGGTCGCCACAAACCGTTCAAGCCCCATTCAAACTCGACGACATAGGGACCTCCTACACGATAATAAGCGCCTCCATGTTTGGCAATGCGAGGCTTTCAGTTGGGCTGGCCAATGCATCCTCTTCACCAACCATGACCATATCCATGAGGCTCTATGGCAAGGATATAAATGGGAACACCGTTACAGAAGATGTGTCATTTAGCGGCCCTACTTGGGTAGGCGTAACCCTTCCTGGATATGAAAATTCAAAGCAATACGTGAAAACAAGCAACCTCTTCTCTGCTATCTCAGCGGTGCAAGTACTTTCAAGAACAGACGATGGACCTAATTCTGTGGTTCAAATCTGGGCTGAATTAGAAACAGAAACTACTCAGGCTCTGAATAAGTTGGCATCTGTTGCTAGTCTTTCATGGGATGGTTTAGCCATTCAAAGGCTAAAGGACAAGCGCAAAGTAGTGGTGTCTATCCCGGAACCAGACCACCGTTTTTTGTCAGCGGCTGAATGGAATGGTCTTGGAGGCACGGAAGATACCCTTCTTTTAAGCGAAGACTTTGGGATGCCCAAATACAGGGAGTCGACTGACGGAACACAAGAAGCCACCAACGCGACTTTCTCAGTGGTATTTGGCGATACAACCCTTATCAACGGGGACACCATCACCATATCCCCAACCAGTAAAACCGCCACTGCCACTACCGGAGTGCCTAACAGAGCCACTGGACAGTACCAAAACAGCGCTAGTCAGGAAGACACAAGAGACGACCTGGTTCTGACGCTTAATGACCTGTCCTTTAATTCTGGGGTTTTAGCAGTAGCTGACGGCGTTTTGACAAATAAGGTAAATTGCACCATAACGCAATATGCTGGGGCCAGGGGTAACGGTAATGTCACAACCAGCAGTGTTGAGATTGTGGTTACCAATGCAACCGGCGGTATAGACACATACGGAGAAAATTTTACACCGAGACATCAAGATTATATCGAGTCGTCTGTCCCGTCGCCGTCTACATATGAAATTACAGATATAAGGTACAGATATCGGTCGATACCAATACCTGTTGATGGAAAAACAAAAATTGTCGCAGTGGTACATCGACTAGCTCCGCCGTACACAAATTGTCAAGTTAGAGTAAGGGTGGCTCTTGGCGTTGATTCGGAATGGCAACCTTGGGAAGTGGCCACAGCCAACGGTGCGGTGTTCACAATAACCAAAGGGTCCAATATTTATAAGTGCCAAGTAGAAATATTTGGTAAGTGTTCCGGGTTTTCCCTTTTCGAGGGCAATTAATGAGTCAGAAGAGAATACAAGACTATGGATCTCCCGTAACAGCTAGCAGTCTGAAAAACTTAACGTCGTCACTTGTGACCTCAGCGGTGCTTAGTGGTAACGATTTTCTTGTTGATGCCCCGGACAGACTGAAAATAAACCCAGGTTCCTCAGTGACCCATCAAGGGGTAATCATAAAGGAAGACGAACCTAAATACTTAAACATTGTCAACACATCCAATCCCGTAGACTACACCGTCTATTATAACCACGAAGACGCTGATGTGTCAGGCGGAGTTGCAGCCATTTTAACCCTGGCCACCGGTCTCCTTACGGAAAGTACAGTTGAAGGGGTTATTCTTGGATATATAAGATATCCTGGTTCCGGCGTCCCACTAGCACAATCGCATTTCATTCAAGCTCCGAAGGTGGGAGTAGAGGAAGAAGTACATACTAAGATAAACTCCGACTGGCTTGTTCCTATCAAATCCTTCGGCTATATGCAAACAAACAACAGTGGGACATTAAATATTACGGACACTTTCGATATATCCGGCCCAAAACCAGAAATGTATGTGAAGATTCGTAACAATACTGGGTTGTCGGCCTCTACAACTTTAGTGTTTCCCTTTAAGGTGAAGGAATCACCATACGCACTTTTGCAGTTGGTTGTTGGGGCGGAGATCAATGCGTTAGTAACACCAATAATAATAGACTCAAACGGTACTTCCACCGTTCTGTCGAGCGCCATTTCAAACAGTCCGTCTATTCTGCTTCGCTCCATAAGCATTAGCAGAGACACTGTTCAAACACCTAACACATTGGTGTATTTGCAACTTCAAATGGTGATAGCTTCAAACAGAGAAGTTAACTTACAAGCATTAGGATTGAATCAATATAATCTACCAGTCTAGGTTACCAATGTCTATTAAAAACGAGTCTCAGTTTATTGGTGTGCATGTTGTAGCAAAGTTTTTCCTCTCCAAAGCCCCAGACGGAACCTATAATTGCATTAGCAGAAGTCTTGGCAAATTCAGCGTGGTCGACAAAGCACACTCCAGCGTAGTCCAGTGTCAGGACGTCTGGGTATGTAAGATAGTTAAAGAAATTAGACCAGGGCAAAACTCCGGGGCTTTCGTACTATTACCGGTAGAAAAAATTGAAATAGAACGCGTGCGAAAAATTATCCCTGGTTTCTACAACACACAGAACCACGGTAAAGCTATATGCGTAGTTCCAAATACAGACCCATCTGACTGCTGGATGCTTTCTAAGGCTACCAGGTCAATATTTGCCAAAAAACACTATGCCGTTATCGTGCCCATAATGTACGAGCACAAACAAGCCGAAAGCCAAGCCGCATGCGGATGATAGTCAAGAAAACTGGGAAAACAGTAGAGGTGTTCCCAGTAAGCCATGATAAAAAGCTGCATTTTAAAGACGCCGGATGTGGGGCAATATATGCTATAGAAGAATTAGACCATGTCACATGTCAAGACCCAGTCATGCAGTCGCTACAGGTCCACCCGGTAGGTATAAGGGTAAACATTGGTGTGGGCGGGGTAGAAATAAGTACCCGGTTGGTTCAAACCAGTTTTTAACAAAATGCGCCGTAAATCCCCTTGCTTCAGCTGGGGGATATAAGGCGCGAATAGGTGGGCAGAGCCCACCTTCTTTAGTCCATTTCTACTCGATTTCTCAGATCTTCTTCGATTTCTTCTAACATTGTGCCAGCGAGCTTAGAGGCTATGCCCAAGCGGATTTCGGCACAATCTCTTTCGATGCTATCTGGAAATATCTCATCAAAGGGAACACCAGCCTCAGCTGTTAAAAGCGTTAACCTTTCCCAGAGTTCCTGGGTACCAAGCCTAAGAATTTCCTCATTTATTAACAACCTGTAAACGTCTTGCCCCCATGGCAGTTCACCAACTAAAACTTCACTGATATCTTCCCCACTGGTACATCCTTCGAGAATCCCAATAATGCGTTGTGCATCCTCCGTAATACTTGTCTCGCTCTCTTCTGGCGCTTTCCACGCTTCCTTGTGTGTTAATTCATATTGAAAGAGCGCCTTTTCTAACCCGGCTGCCTCTGCCCCTGACGCATATCTCACAAAAGGCTTGCCGTGCAAGATCTCATATGCACGGAGTAAAGACCTACCCTTCTTGCGAGCTTCATATATATTTCTACCTACAGTCTCCGCCACCCAATTTGAGATGCGGTGAAGAGGCAAAACCACTTTCCCGCAATCCTTAATCTTTTCTCCTGCTCGTGAACACAGCACCATAGCTTGTACCATTACCTGCTTTTGCGGTAGCAAGCTGGTTAGTACACACATAACAGTGTCATGACTATAAAGGTGGAAGCCGGTACCAAGAGGCAGGGGGTTCAAGTTGGTGAAACCATCGCCGGGTTCAAGATGCCAATCTAAGATTTGTGTTTTGGGGTTGACTGATACAGACAGGGATGGACACTTGTAAAGCATATAGTTCTCCGCTTCTCATCCTCACGACCGGGTACCATACGTTAGGCCCTTTTAGGAATGACCATACGGCGGTCACATTGAGGATGTTATAGCACATCCGGTTATGCTTTGTCAATATTTTCCACCATTTCTTGATTGACCTGGCTTAAAGTCCGGTTCAAAGAACATAGCATCTAGTTCACCTTTCGACCATCCTAGCTCAGGAAGGTTACTCTGGTCCCACATTTGCCCTCACCCTACCTTGTGTTTTTTGGTATCATATCTCCCTGCGATGTTTCCAGACCACAAAAAGGGACTAAAGATGTGGCTATCACGAATAGTCCCTTGTAAGGTTAATGCTCTTATCTTCGAGACACTCGTAGAAGGCGGCATTAACAGCCTGTATGACATCTTCAGCGGTGGGAAAATCGTCTCTCCCATTAAGCCCCCTCAAAATCATTGAGAAATCATAAAGAGCCGCATATGCGTCTGTGGCGTGTACCGCTCTTCTAAAGTCCTCGGCATCTTCTGGTAGGGCAAAGCTCAGTGTTGCTTTCATTTTGCTGACTCCTTTGTGGTGGACTAAATTTTACCACATCAGGTTTATTACGTCAAGCGTATAGCGTTATGCGTTATTTTACCTGCGGGGGTAGCGCAATGTTTCTCTTTATGTTTATTTGGTTATTAACTGCTTGTGGTGGCGACAATACACGGGTCACCCAGCCAGTAATAAGACCCACTACTGACCCAGTGAACTGCAGCATTAAGACGCTCATAAACGGACAAGTTACTCAGTCACCTGAAATAGTAGTCCTTTCCATCAGTAACAAATTTTGTACTGCCACTATGATTGGACCAAGAGTGGCTATTACCGCCGCCCATTGCAACGAACCGGACGCTAAACCAGCCATTAACGGTCAAAATGGGACTTTTTACCTGGCCCCATCTTTAGACATCGGGGTTGTTGTACTACCGTCACCCGTTCCTGGTCCTTATGCATCTGTTTACACCGCCGTGCCGAAGATCGGGGAACCCATAGAAGTGTTTGGCTATGGCTGCACTGGAAACGGCTCTGAAAATGACTTTGGTACCCTACGAAGCGGGATAGGTAAAGTTGATGGTCTGGACTCGCAATACATATCCTTTAGTGGGAAACCGGCTCTATGCTTCGGTGATTCCGGTGGGCCCACCACTCTCGCTCACCAGCAGCAGCATTATGTAATAGCTATCAATTCTAGAGGAAATATTGTAGACAAAAGTCTTAGCTCAAGACTTGATGTACCAGAAGCGGCTGCCCTATTCAAGCAATTACTTCCTTTGAATCTTGAAATATGTGGTATTAACAAAACATGTGCACCTCCGCCATGTATAAAGGAGAATGGTATATGACCGAGAAGAAAGTATATAAATGGATACCGGATGTACCTGATCATAGAGACTTTGTGTGTGCACTGTCTAGACCTACCGGTTTACCTAAATCAGTCGACCTAAGGGAACATATGCCGCCCTGTTACGACCAAGGCTCCATAGGTAGCTGCACGGCGCAAGCCATTGCCGCTGTGGTGGAGTATACAGAGCGCAAACAGAAGAAGCAGAACCCCTGTACCCCTTCCCGCCTTTTTATCTACTACAATGAAAGAGCGATGGAGGGCACGGTCAATTATGACGCTGGAGCCATGATTCGCGATGGAATAAAATCACTTAACACCTTTGGCTATTGCGAAGAAAATCTTTGGCCCTATGCGATA
>Ga0315275_10007096_pt1 | contig 10801 bp, 12 predicted proteins | sample YL17G03_0_MG_FD_205557 | JGI IMG/M metagenome (GOLD analysis project Ga0315275, IMG submission 205557) | Sediment microbial communities from Yellowstone Lake, YNP, Wyoming, USA - YL17G03_0 | ecosystem: Environmental > Aquatic > Freshwater > Lake > Sediment | place: USA: Wyoming | collected...
ATGGCACGGAGCAACAAAGCATGGCAAAGAAAATACCGGTGACGCAATTGTTCTTTTTGGTTCTAATCTCGTAGAACCTATCGAAGGGTCACGGTTACCTTCGGATGCTTTTGTAGATGGGCTCCGCGAATTACATTTCATATTCGAAGATGGGAACGGAATACAATTGACAGATACTGTGGCTAGCCGGATTATATCTTCAGACGCTTCATGTGAGATTGTATCTTCCGAGGAAGAAAAGCCTGTGATACGCGCCATAAAAAATGATGTCGAAGGAAAAGTTATTATCGAGATCAGAAATGGTTCAATATCACCTGTTATGCAGGAACTTACTGCGCTTGGGAATAATCGTTTCATGGATAAAGAAAAGAAATTGCGGTATCGAAACGCGGTCAGTGACTGTTTGGGGGGATTTTGTGCAAAGGGTGCAACAGCCGTACGAAAGCGATTACAGTTATTTGAAGTTAAAAGGTTGACGTATTTTGATGATTGTTTTGCATCAGGAGCGACGATATTCGGAGATCAGGAAGTAGATGCTGCGATGGGTCGGTCACATGATGGGATGTTAGAGGAAATACGCGTGAGCGTTGCATCGACACAAGGAATTACTCTGGCGGTAAAGCGGTCTTTGGACAGACATATACCTCTTTTAGTGCGGGCGGGTGCCTTATCGTATGGTTTAGGAAATCGAGTAATAGGGACAAATTATCTTATCAATACGCAGACTGAGATGCTCGATCTCGGATTATTTACTGTTGGCGATATGGGAGATAATCTTTCTACGGGAAGGGAGGGGTTAATACATCCGCATGTACGCCTCTATAGACCGAGGAATAATCGAACCAATAATGAAACACGCATTTATCTCGGTGGAGGGTTAGCGATGCTTGAATTATGGGAAGCGAAAATTATGGAAAGGAAAAAAGACCCGGATTCTTATGTTTGCGTCCTTCAGGCCTCGCGTATTAATCCTCCACCCGAAAAAGATGGACATATCCATGATTGGGGTGTATTGTTAAATGGAAAAACGTTACCGGTTTTTGAACCATTTTCATAACGAGAGAGGAATCTTATATGATGAATCAGGAAACTGGTCTTGTCGCTAAAGCATTTTGTTCTCACGAGGGATGTAGTTTTACTCCACAGACCGTATATGCGTCAAACTGCGGTGTTGGAGGAAATATCGAATGGTTGCAAGGAAGAAAGAACCATCATGATCGGACACATGATCATAAAGCAACAGTGATTATATATTCACCAAAAACAGAATTATCTGAGGTTGCTTAACTAGTGTTATTTATTCATTAAATCGTACTGCTGGATAAAAATATTGACGATATCTTTAGCAAGCTGCCGCTGTTCTTTTGGCAGGTTTATTTCCATATATATCGCAGTCCACTGTTTATCCTGAACATGCGCATCTGCATCTAAAAATGTTACTCCATATGACTCCAATGCCGGTCCTAACGTGACGGTATCTGAAAGCATAATAAGATGTTTTGTGACAGCAGAACTACTGCTTACCCAACTAATTGGAGCTAAATCATTTTCCATTTGAAATTCCGATGCGTGATCACGTATCCATTGAAAATATTGAGATCCTATAAATAAACCTAACCGTTGACCTTTCGGAGAGATGTATATTTTCATATAGGGACCTGACAGATCCAAATCTTTCGTTGGATATAAGAATGGGAAAATACCGGTATCTAAAACATCCCCGCTACCATACCATCCCTTGGGACCGGTGAATACAAAATTTCCGAGGCGATACGCTGAAACTTTTTTTGCGATCTCATCTGACAGTTTTACATTGACCGGACTTAGATACATTGAAGGTGTCGTTTCAGCGTGTGGATCGTTTATTTGCAGTTCAACGATAGGCAATTTATTTGTTGTCATGGAGGTAATAAATTCAAAAGAACCGGACGAACTTTTTTCAGACGATTCAACAAATTTGGGTAATTGAAGCGATTCTTTATCGGATAATGCTTGTTCAGTGTAAGATGAATTTTCTAAGGGACTTTTTTTGTAAATAGAATATCCAACAATGCCGTACAACACAATGCCATAAATAATTAAAAGAATAATGCCAATAGGTATTCGAAATCGTGTTTTTTTAGAATCGCTCGTATCAGCTTGAGGTAAGGCTACCGGTACACGCAGAGGCATATAGTTTTATTGTACCATTATTTTGAATAGCAGTTTCTGCATCTGGCCTCATATGCCTCTAAGCCGGCAACAAAAGAAGGATTGGTAGAAAGAGCGTCCGGTGGTTTCCCGTTTATGATTCGTTTATGAAAAACAGCATCATTGCCACACATGCTGCATATTGCGGAAAGTTTTGTTACTTTGTCTGCCATTGCCATAAGTGTTGGTATTGGAGCAAATGGCTGACGGTCAAACGTCATAGCAAGTCCTGCTACAATCACATGCTTTTTTAACGATAACAGTTTTTGGACCACACCAATGAGATCTTTTCCAAGCCATTGTGCCTCATCAATAGCAATCATGTCTGTAGTTTTGCGAATGTGTTTTAAAATTTCTTTTGGGTGAGTAATGATAATGGATTGAAAAGAAATACCGGAATGACTATGGACGTTATGATCTTTTCCATATCTTGTATCAATTGCATGCTTACATACAACGACCTTCTTTTTGCCAATAGTAGCCCGTTTAACTTGCCGAATCAGTTCTTCGGTTTTACCGCAATACATCGGACCGGCAATAACTTCCAGATATCCGCATTTTTTCATAGTTTGATACTACGCCTATCAGTGCAATGTTGCAAATACGAACACCTTTTCGGGTTTTAATTGATATAGTTCTATCTATTAAGGCCTTATTGACGAAAGTATTTTCGGGTATATTATGGATATAGCCCCACTTCGCATAAAGCTACGAGGGGCACGGCATGGCAGAACAAATTAAAGAACCTGTTTTTATTGTAACGAGTAAAACAAGTAGAAAGATGTTGCCCCAATTCATGGAATGGCGTGGCCGTACCTATCAATTTATTCATTTAGGCTTACACCATACAACGTTTGATGGAGATATACTCATCCATATATTTTCGATGGTTACTAAAGAAGCAAATTTTCAGATATCGCTTAATACGAAAACACTCCTTTGGACGCTTGAGGCAATTGAAACAGTATGACGCAGGAATTTACTTCGCATCCACCAACAACGATGTATATTGATATCAATTCCTGCTTTGCAACCATTGAACAGCAGGCAAATCCATTGCTTCGCGGTAAACCAGTCGTTGTAGCGGCCTACAGAACCGGAAACGGGTGTATTTTAGCTGCATCAGTTGAAGCAAAACAATATGGCATGAAAACCGGCATGCGTGTGTATGAAGCAAAACATATCTGTTCATCACTTGTTGTGTTGCTTCCTGATCCGGAAAAATACCGGTACATCAATGAACGCCTCTTTACACTATTACAATCCTACTCCCAGCGTGTACAAATCCAATCTATTGATGAAATGATTGTCCATATGGACGAAACTCCGGAGTTTACAAAAAACATTCTTTCAGGACGATCAGCAGTAGAGAGTATGGTAAAAATCGCAAAAGAAATAAAAGAGCGGATACGGGAGGAAATAGGTGTTTGGATTACGGTATCCATTGGTATCGCGCCAAATGCATTTCTAGCAAAAACCGCTTCCAATCTCAAAAAACCTGATGGGTTAGAAACAATAACGGAATCGAATATAGAACAGGTACTCATGTCACTAACGTTAACTGATCTTTGCGGTATAAAAAAAGGAAACGCTGCCCGATTACTCGCTCATGGTATATCTACACCACTGGCAATGTATGGAACATCTTCTGATACGCTTCAACACGCTTTTGGATCCATTATTGGCCGGTATTGGTGGTTGTGGCTTCATGGATGGGAAGTAGGATCTGTATACGCAGAAAAATCTCATGTCGAAAATAAAAGTTTTAGTCAATCTTGTTCATTGACCCGTCATACACTTCCAAAAGATCACGCTACCATTCAAGTGGTGTATCAATTGGTAGCGAAAATGGCTGCAAGATTTCGGGGTGACGGATTTGTTGCATACGGGGTTATAGCGGGCGCCAGTTTTACTGATAGAACGTTCTGGCAAAAACATACAAAAATGACAACACCTTTCTATGCAACAGAGGATATATTCTTTTTAACTCAATCGCTATTTCAACACGCTCCGGTGAAACCTATCCATACGGTTTTTGTTGGTGTATATGATCTAAAAGCAAATCTTTACGCACAGTTAACATGTGATGAGGTAGAATTAAAAAAAATAGCCCGGACACAAGCAATAGACCGTATTTATGCCCGTTTCGGCCAAGACGCAATTACAACGGCCGTAACCCTTGAAGCTTCACAAAAAATAGTTGACCGTATTGCGTTTGGAAAAAATTCGTTGTAGGATAAGAACATAAATCAAGAGTGATGGATAGTGCTCTAGCACGATGACCCATCCAGCAACCGATGCGATTCGCCAGCTGGCGGACGTCCGCGGTGCTACAGCTAGATACGATTAGCCTAATAAAAAAGGAAACATATGATAACGTATTTCACTTCTGAGTCAGTTGCAGCAGGACATCCTGATAAAATGTGCGATCAGATATCTGATGCCATTGTAGATGCGGCACTTGCTATCTATCCAAAATCACGCGTTGCCATTGAAACACTTGTTACAAAAAACAGAATTGTTCTGGCCGGTGAAGTAACATGCCCTAAAAAACTTCCGTATGAACACATAGCAAGAAAAACCATTAAACGATTAGGATATACGAAATCACGATATGGATTTACGTATAAATCTCCGCTATCGTTCTATATTCATGAACAATCCCCTGATATTTCAATGGGAGTAGATAACGGTGGAGCCGGTGATCAAGGAATGATGTTCGGGTATGCAACAAATGAAACACCCCAGTATATGCCTCTTCCAATTATGATTGCACATAAACTTGTTGAAGGTTTAGATAAAGCTAGAACTTCAAAAACCATTCCCTATTTACGACCGGATGGAAAAGCAGAGGTGAAATGTATGTATGAAAACGGAATACCCAAAAGCATAGAGGCAATTATTATTGCTGTTCCTCATAATCCTGATATTCCAAGTGAGGTCGTGAAAAAAGAAATAGTTGCATATGTAGTTAAACCAATCTGTGAACTGTATCATGTGGCAATTCCTAAAACAATAATTTTAAACGGAACCGGAAAATGGGACATCGGTGGACCTGCATCGGATACAGGAGTAACGGGAAGAAAAATCATTGTTGATACCTATGGATCATTTGCCCGTCATGGCGGAGGATGTTTTTCCGGCAAAGACCCGACAAAAGTAGACCGTAGTGCCGCGTACGCATGCCGGTATATAGCTAAACACATTGTTGAAGCAAAATTAGCTCACCGTGCGGAAGTACGCGTTGCATATGTAATCGGACAACAACAACCTCTTGATCGAGAAATTGAATGTTTTGGAACAGAACAAAAAAAGCTATCAACCATTGCAGATTTTGCATGGAAACAACTTGATCTAACTGTAGCCGGTATTCTTGACGGATTAAAGCTGCGGCGTCCAATATATGAAAAAACAGCAGCCTATGGGCATTTTGGCCGCGATGGATTCCCATGGGAAAAAGGTATAAAATAATCGCGTGACCGAACCCAAACAGTTTGAATCAAGACCTCTCGCACAAATACTTCGACCGACAACGCTCGCTGATGTTATTGGTCAATCACATCTCGTTGGTACTACTGGCATTCTTTCCAAAATGCTTACATCTCAATTCGTCCCTTCTATGATTTTTTGGGGGCCACCCGGAAGCGGTAAAACAACACTTGCGGAACTCGTCAGTACATTAACCAAATCAGTTTTTGTCTCCAGATCTGCTGTGACAACAAACCTAGCTGACGTTCGACAGGTTATTGATCTGGCAGCTAGGCGGCTTATTGATTCACAAACACGTACCGTGTTATTTATTGATGAAATACATAGGTTTAATAAAGCACAGCAAGATGCGCTTCTACCGCATGTAGAAAAAGGGACGGTGATTTTTATCGGAGCAACCACGGAAAATCCATCGTTTGAAGTCATATCTCCGCTTCTTTCCCGTTGTCGGATACTCATCCTTAACGCATTAACACAAGAAGAATTAACAGCGATTCTTTATAGAGGATTACGGTATGTAAAAAAAACAGTAACAAAAGATGCCCAGGACGCATTGTTAGTATTTAGTAATGGTGATGCCCGACAGTTGTTAACCGTATTAGAAATTGCGTCAAAGTTAAATAACAAAAAGCAATTAGATAAAAAAGATATTGAAGAAGCTGCTCAAAAGAAAATGCTTCAATATGATCAAACCGGAGATGAGCACTATAATACCATAAGCGCATTTATTAAATCCATGCGGAGTAGCGATGTTGATGCAGCTCTGTATTATCTGGCTCGGATGGTTTTTAGCGGTGAAGATCCATTATTTATTGCCCGCCGCATGGTTGTGTTTGCATCAGAGGATATTGGTATGGCGCAGCCCACGGCTCTCGTGGTAGCAAATAGTGTTTTTGCCGCCTGCCAACAAATAGGGTTACCTGAATGCCAGGAAAATTTAGCTCATGGTGTTGTATATCTGTCTCTGGCTAAAAAAGACCGGCATGCATATGATGCCTATATGAAAGCACTATCTGACGTACAAACATATGGAAATTTACCCATACCGATGGCAATTAGAAACGCTCCTACAACACTCATGAAGGGACTTGGATATGGAAAAGGGTATGAAAAATATTCTAAAGAAAGTTTCCTACCCGAGCCGTTAAAAGGTAAGAAATATTATGAAGAACACTGAAGTTTCATCCGGTGCAGTAATTGTAAGAAAAAAGAATACGATTTGGGAAATTCTTCTTATCCGTGACATGAAAGGACTGTTAACGTTTCCTAAAGGATTTGTTGAGAACAAAGAATCAATTATCCAAGCAGCCCGAAGAGAAGCGAAAGAAGAAGCAGGGATAACAAAATTACGATATAAGGCAACATTACCTCCTATTTCCTATATGTATACGAGAAATGGCACGACCATACATAAAACAGTTTATTATGCATTATTTTTCTATATTGGCAATCAAAAACCAGTTCCACAAATTGAAGAAGGCATATCTGAAATACAATGGACTCCGATCGCAAAGGCATGTGATATCATTGGGTATCCAAAATCGAATAAACCAATCATTCAAACAGTACTGAATTTATTATGACGACTGAACTAGCACCGGATATTCATTCCATAGTACGGACTGTCGTAAAAAAATTAGCATTTTCGTACGTTGAGCCTACACGTATTGTTTGCATGCGCAGTCATGGAGCCACAAGCAGGGCAAGAGCCCGTATTTGGAGCTTCCCAAAAATTTGGCAGATGGCTCTGGGTAAACCTGCGTATTACATCATTGAAGTGCTTTCACAACATTTTGATCACTTATCAAAAGATGACAAAACGCGTGTCATAATTCATGAACTCATGCACATCCCGAAAAATTTTTCAGGAGCACTTGTCCCGCATCGTGGTATTCATAAGCGGATTGATGCCCGTCATGTGGAACAATTGTTTCAGCTCTATCAAAAATCTTTATGATAACGCTCTTGCACGGAGACCATATCGAAGCGTCACGATTTGAATTAACATCTATCATAGCAAAAGCAAAAGATAAAGAAATACGAACGCTAGATGGTAAATACCTCGACGAAACCTCACTCATTCAGGCAATGGAGTCAAACTCTTTATTTAGCAGTAACGTTTTAGTAATTATTGAATATCTTTTTACACCACTCGGAAGAAAAACAAAACGAATTAAGGAATTTACCGAAATATTAGATAATAACAACCAAACAACAGATTGTATATGTTGGGAGCCGAAGGAATTGTCTAAAGAAACACTTTCCTGTTTTCAATCAAAAATAATAAGTAAACTTTTTTCTATCCCTAAAACGATTTTTATATTCCTTGATGCAATGAAAATGAAAAATACTAACATGCTTCTTTCGACTATCGATGATGTTTTCAGAACCAGTACCCCTGAACTTGTTTGGAGTATGATGATAACGAGAATGAGACAATTAATTCAAATTCAATCCGGTGTGACACCTGCAAAATTACAATCTTGGCAAGTATCCCGTTTGACAAACCAAAGTCGCTCCTTTACGATGGATAAACTACTCAAAAGTTATTCAAAAATGCTGGATATGGAGTATAAACTTAAGACCGGTTCGTCTCCATTTACGATGACTGAAATGATAAAACAGTGGCTTATCGAGCTCTAAAGGATAACTATGGTTAAAGACCTATCAATTTTTAAGGACTACGATGTTCGCGGTATTTGTCCTGATCAATTAAATCCGTCAATAGTGAAAGAAATAGCCCATGCGATAGTTAGAAAATTTCAGCCGAAATCAATAGCAATGTGTCGTGACATGCGTTTATATGGCAAGGAATTGCGGAATGCATTTGTTGAAGTTTTCCTCTCATTAGGCGTTGACGTATACGATGCAGGTATCGTCGGAACTGAAATACAATATTTTATAGCTGGAACAAGAGATTATGATTTAGTTATCATGATAAGTGCTTCCCATAATCCTCCTGAATATAACGGATTTAAAATGGTTAAAAAAGGTCCGATTGCTGTAACTAGTGAAAGTGGAATGTATGAGGTAAGAGATTTAATTAAAGTTGGACCAGTACCAATAGCAAGTAAACCAGGTAATTTAACAATGATTGACGTTTGGAAGGAATGGAAAGATAAGATTTTGTCGCTAGTTGATGTTTCTTCATTTAAACCGATGAAAGTAGTCGTGGACGGAGGAAATGGAATGGCTGGTACCATCATATCAACCATTTTTAAAGACCTTCCTTTTACGGTTATTCCGTTATATTTTGAACAAGATGGAACGTTCCCTAATCATACCCCCAATCCGCTTATAGAAAAAAATAATGAAGTTTTACAAAAAACAATATTGTCTGAAAACGCTGATGTAGGATTAACATTTGACGGGGATGCAGACAGAATGTTTCTCATTGATGATAAAGGCAGGTTTGTTTCAGGAACCATAACAACCGCTTTGTTAAGCGAATATATGCTAAAAAAGCATCCGCGTGAATTAATATTGTATAACGCAATATGCGGCCGAATTGTTGCGCAAATAATCGAAAAGCTTGGTGGCGTATCAAAACGCGTACGTGTCGGACATAGTTATATCAAAACCTATATGCGCGAAACTAACGCACTATTTGCAGGCGAACATTCCGGTCATTATTATTACCGAGACTTTTTTGCAGCTGAAAGCGGTGTTTTAACTGCCCTGCTTGTATTATCTCTTTTGTCTCAATCAACTAAATCCTTATCAACACTCGTAGATGAATTAAACTTATATCCTGCTAGCAGTGAGATTAATTTCACGGTTAAAGATATTCCGGTAATTGTTGAAAAAATTAAATCCGGGTATACAGATGCAACATCGAAGGATGAAATCGATGGCATTTCTGTCTGGTATCCAACGTATTGGTTTAATGTTCGCGCGTCAAAAACAGAACCGGTCATACGATTAAATATTGAGGCTGATACCAAGGAGATTCTTGAATCAAAAACAAAAGAACTTATGCAGTTTATACAATCGATGGGTGGGGTCATAAAATGACAACAAATACTATTTATAAGCAATTTGAAGAAGAGGCTAGGAGGAATTATGGCTGGAGGATTTGACCCAAAAAACTTTTCAACATCTCCATATCAAAAACGAATTGAAAAACCTTGGGGATATGAAATTATATATACAAAGGACACAGCTCCGGCAACAGGGAAACTATTGCATGTGAATGCAGGCAAACGTTTAAGCTTACAATATCATGACACAAAACAAGAAACATTATGTTTAATAAAAGGAAAGGCAGCAATAACGATCTCTAATGACAAAGACGTTGCTGTTGAAGTCCCAATGGAGTTGTTTAAAGGGTTTGAGATCGTCCCAGGGCAGGTTCATCGCGTCACAGCTATAACGGATATTGAATTTATTGAGGCATCTACACCGGAAAAAGGAAATACCGTCCGACTGCAGGATGACGTCGGAAGAAGCACGGAAACTGAAGATATCAGAAAACAAGAAAATCGTGGTTGGAATAATAAGTAAAAGGAGGCAATATGCAAATTGATTTTACCCATGTTGTTGATCATTACGCTGCTAGAACTCATGAAAAAATGAAGGAAGTGCTTATGGATCCCTCCGCACCTGGTCCTGCCATTCATTATTACATGATTCGGGGAGGAGTAGATCAAAAAAATATTACCGTATGGGAACCAGGACTCGTTGGAGGAGAATATATTAAAACATATGGTCATTACCACGTAGGAACTCTCGATGAAACGTATTGGATTTTATATGGAGAAGGTGTCGCAGTAACCCAGAAATTGTCTACGAATCCAGACGGTACGTTTATTTTAGATAGCGTAGAGCAATTTACATCGAAAATTGTAAAACAAAGAGAAAGCATGTATATGGCTCCTTCGTTTGGACATTTATTTGCAAATATCGGTTCAACATATTTTGTAACAGCTGACACAAGTCCGGTGAGCTTTGATACGGTAGATGAAGCGAGTTTGCCGGGACATGCTGATTACAGACCGGTTCAAGCGATGCAAGGTTTTGCCTTCTACGTGGTTGAGTACAATGGTAAACCCGCATTAAAAAGAAATCTAAAATATAAAGAAATAAAGAAAATAGAAACAAACGGCATTCCGATACTTGATAC
>Ga0315275_10007097_pt1 | contig 10801 bp, 7 predicted proteins | sample YL17G03_0_MG_FD_205557 | JGI IMG/M metagenome (GOLD analysis project Ga0315275, IMG submission 205557) | Sediment microbial communities from Yellowstone Lake, YNP, Wyoming, USA - YL17G03_0 | ecosystem: Environmental > Aquatic > Freshwater > Lake > Sediment | place: USA: Wyoming | collected...
AGATGGTGGTGATCGCGGCGGTGATGCGCAAGCTGCTGCATCTTGCCTTCGGCGTGCTCAAGCATCAGCGACCCTTCGATCCCAATTGGATTGCTTGCCATACTTGACACGCGACACAGTATCTACGGACCTCGGATGATCCACACGCCCCGCGCCGGCAACGTTGCCTTTCCTTTCATCTCCTTGCCGCTCAGTAGATCGGTCCCGGCAATCGTGCCGAGATCAACCTGCACCGCCTCGTCGTTGTGATTCAGCACGAATGTGAACGCTTGGCCGTCCTTGGTGCGCTGGTGGACTTCGACCTTGGGCGGGGCAGTCAGCACCGGCGCGACCCCTTGCTCCGCACAGATGTGGGCGAGGAGCGCGTCTACCAGCGCCGACTCCGGGTCGGAGCCGATGTACCAGGCCTGTCCCTTGCCGAAGCGGTTGCGGGTGAGCGCCGGGCGATCTGCGTAGAAGTCCTGGCCGTAGACCGCCAGCGTCTCGGCGGTCTCGGTGTGCATGAGAGCGCAGAGCATCCCGCACTCGTACGGACCCGCCGCGCCGCCGAGCGCCTGCTTCAGGACCATCTGGTTGGTCTGATCGGGCTTGAGAGCGTCGTACTCCTCCACCCAGATGCCTAGCAGCTTGCGCAGCTCGCCCGGGTAGCCGCCCAGGACGACGCGGTCGTTTTCGTCCACCATGCCGCTGAAGAACGTGGTGACGAAAGCGCCGCCGTTCCGGACGAACTCCTCGACCCTTGCGGCGAAGCCGGGCTGGAGCATGTAGGCGAGCGGCGCGATGAACAGCTTGTACTTGCTGAGATCGAAGGCCGGGCTCACGAAATCCACCGGAATGCCTGCCCGCCAGAGCGCGCCGTAGTACTTGTAGACCTGGGGCAGGTACTTCAGGTCCTGGCTCGGGCCGCTCGAGTACTCCACCGCCCACCAGTTCTCCCAGTCGAACAGCATCGCTACCTCGGCCTCGATACGGCCGTCGAGCACCGAGTCGCCGAGGTGCTTCAGCTCGTTGCCCAGCTCGGCCGACTCGCGGAAGACGCGGGTGTTCTCGTGGCCGGCGTGGGAGATGACGGCCCCGTGCCACTTCTCGCAGGCGCCCCGCGACCGGCGGAGCTGGAAGTACATGATGGCGTCCGCGCCGTGGGCCATCGCCTGATAGCTCCACAGCCGCAGCACGCCCGGCCGCTTGAGCGAGTTGTAGGCCTGCCAGTTCTGCTGGCTCGGCGTCTGCTCCATCAGCATGAACGGCTGGCCTTGCTTCAGGCCGCGCATGAGGTCGTGCCGGAGCGCGATCTCCCACGGCTGGACCTGCATCGGCGGATAGCTGTCCCAGGAGATGACGTCGAGGTGCGGCGCCCAGGCGAAGTAGTCGAGGGGCTTGTAGTGCCCCATCAGGTTCGTCGTGACCGGCACGTTGGGGGTGATCTCCTTCAGCACATCGCGCTCGAGCAGATAGCATGCGAGGATGCTGTCCGACATGAAGCGCGAGTAGTCCAGCGAGATGCCCTGGAAGGCGGTGCGGGTCTGGTCGCGCTCGGACAGATGCTCCGAGAGGACATTCGGCGGAACGATTTCGTCCCAATCGTAGAAGGTGTGAGACCAAAAGCGCGTGTACCAACGATCGTTGAGCTCGTCGAGACTGCCGTAGCGCTGCTGGAGCCAGAGACGGAAGGCGGCCGCGCAGTTGTCGCAGTAGCAGGCGCCGCCGAACTCGTTCGACACGTGCCAGAGAACAAGCGCCGGGTGGTGCTTGTACCTCTCGGCGAGGGCGGCGGCGAGCTTGGGGGCGTAGGTGCGGTAGGTCGGGCTGTTGGGGCAGGAGTTGTGCCGGACGCCGAACTTCCGCTTCCGCCCCTCAAAGTCCACTCGAAGGATATCGGGATAGCGCCGCGCCATCCATGCGGGGTGGGCCGCGGTCGAGGTCGCCAGGCAGGCGTAGATGCCGCTGGCCGCCATCTTGTCGAGGATGTCGTCGAGCCAGCCGAAGTTGTAGTGGTTCTCATCGGGCTGAAGCAGCGCCCAACTGAAGACCGGCAGCGTGGCGACATTGATGTGCGCCAGCTTGAGGAGGCGCATGTCCTCGTCCCAGATCTCGCGTGGCCACTGGTCGGGGTTGTAGTCGCCACCGTAGTAGACCTTGGGGAGTCTCGGGTTGATCATCGTTCCTCTCCTGCGTTCCGCCCGATCGCACAACGGGAGGCACTTCCTCGCAAGCTCTCGCGGTTCCTACCACGGCGTCGGAGCCGAGGAGATGGTGCGGACGGGGGCGAAGGAGGGAGCGGGTAGCGAACGATCCCCGGAGCGAGGCGATGCGATGAGCTTGATGGGGGTGGACATCGGGTCCAGCCGGTGCAAGGCGGTGGTGTTCGATCTGCGCGGGGCGGTGCTGGCCGAGGCGATAGAGGAGTACCGGCCGCAGTTCCCCGGCCCGGCGATGGTCGAGATGGAGGTGGAGGCGCTCTGCGCGTCGGTCTTCGCGGCGATCAGAGCGGCTGCCTCGCAGGCGACGGAGCCGGTCCAGGCGGTGGGACTGAGCTCACATGGCGAATCGTTCGTCGCCGTTGACGCCAGCAACCGGCCGCTTGCCCCGGCGATCATGAACGCCGACAACCGGGCGACGGCGGAGGCGGAGTGGTGGGAGCGCGAGCTGGGCCGCGAGCGCATCTTCCAGACAACCGGGCTGATCGTGCATCCGATGTACCCGATAGCGAAGCTGCGGTGGCTGCGGCTTCACCGGCCCGACGTGTTCACGGCCGCGAAGCGGTTCCTCTGCATCAGCGACTACCTGTTGGTGAAGCTGGGGTTCGCGCCCTACATGGCCTACCCGCTGGCATGCCGGATGATGGCCTTCGATGTGCGGGCGCTGGGGTGGTCGGAAGAGATCCTCCATGCGGCGGAGCTGTCGCCCGACCGGCTTGCGATTCCCGTGCCCGCGGGGACTTCCGCCGGCGCGCTTGCGCGGACGACGGCGAAGGAGCTCGGGCTTGCGGAGGGCACACCTATCGTGGTGAGCGGCCACGACCAGCCCTGCGGCGCGCTCGGCATGGGAGCGATCGCGCCGGGGATGGTGACGGATTCGCTGGGCACTTACGAGTGCCTCGTCGCCGTCGCCGAGCAACCGAGCCTGGGGCCGGAGGCGATGGCGGCTAGCCTGAACTCGTACTGTCACGTCGTCGCCGGGCAGTACATAACAATCGCTTACTTCCCGGCCGGGATCATGGTGAAGTGGTTCTGCGACACCTGCTGCGAGGCGGAGGCGGCGCAGGCTGGGAGTGAAGGCGGGAGCATCTACGAGCGGCTGGAGGCAGGCGCGCCCCCCGGGCCGACAGGGCTGTGCATCACCCCGCACCTCATCGGCTCGGGTAACCCGCACTTCGACCCGCGGGCGAGCGGGGTGATCGTGGGCCTGCGACAGACGACGACGCGCGGGCAGATCTACAAGGGTATCCTCGAAGGAGTGGCGTGCGAGCTGGCGATCATCGCCGACCTGCTGGCCGGCGCGGTGGGGACATTCCACACCATCCGCTGCACCGGCGGGGGCGCGCGATCGCGGCTCGGTCTCCAGTTGCGCGCGACAATGACAGGCCGGCGTATGCAGGCGCTCAGCAGCCCGGAGGCCGTCTGCCTCGGCGCGGCCTTGCTCGCCGGGGTGGCGGCCGGCGCCTACCGCGACCTCGATGAGGCGGTGGGCGCGGCGGTCACGCTCGGCGATGCCGTGCTGCCGGACGGTAAGTCGGCCAAGGCGTACCAGCCGCAGATCCAGCAATATCGCGCCCTTTACCCCGCGCTGGCGCTGGTGCGGCGGATATGAGCGGACCTTCGTCAGGCGCACTCAGCGCCTTGTCCATTGCCGAGATCATGGCGCGCGCCTACCGGCAGCGGCTCCTCATCCCGGCGTTCAACATCGCCTATCTTCCGATGGTGAGGCCGATAGCGGAGACGGTGAGACGGCTTGGGTCGTTCGCGCTGGTCGAGGTGGCGCGGCCGGATATCGAGCGCTTCGAGGCAGAGAGCTACGCGGCGGTGCGGGACGAGTTCGATCGGTGGGCGGATCAAGGCCACCTCCGGCTGCATCAGGACCACGTTCCGGTGATTGACGAGGAGGGGCGGGCGGTTGACTGGCGGCCGCTGATCTCGGAGGCGATCGAGCTGCACTATCACTCGGTGATGATAGATGGCTCGCGCTTGCCGCTGGAGCAGAACATCGCAGCGACGCGGGTCGTGGTGGAGCTATCGCACCCCGGTGTCGCGGTCGAGGGCGAACTCGGCGCGGTGCTCGGCCACGAGCCGGGGCCGCTGCCGCCGTACGAGGAGCTGTTCCGAAGCGGGCGCGGCTTCACCGATGTGGGCGAGGCCGAGAGATACGTTGCGGAGACGGGAGTGGATTGGCTCTCCGTCGCCGCCGGGAACATACACGGGGCGATCAGCGGCGCGGCGAAGGACCAAGCGAAGGTGCAGGCGCGGCTGAACATCGAGCACCTGCGTACGATCTCGGAGCGGGTGGCGATTCCGCTGGTGCTGCACGGCGGAACGGGCATCGAGCTATCATGCGTGCTCGAAGCAGTTGGCAACGGCATCACGAAGATCAATGTCGGCACCGCGGTGCGCCAGCCGTACGAGGCATGTCTGCGTGAGGGCCGGTCGTTGGCCGAGGCGCAGGAGGCGGTGACGCGGGCGGTCGAGCAGCACCTCCGCGACTACCGGATCGTCGGGAGCGCCGAGGCGCTGGCGGGGGATTGAGGGAGGTGGCGGCGCTTCGTCGCTGCTGAAGCAGCGGCGAATGGCCGCCCTACAGGCCGCCCTACAAGCGGACCGTCAGAATCTCGCGACGATAGTGACGGGCGCGGCCGGACACGGGAACGTGATCCACTCTCCGTCTGCCTGGTATTCGGCGCGCACTGCGCCGTCCACTTCCACCGCCTGTATGGGCGCGCCGTCGGAATGGCGCAGGCGCAGATAGATGCGCGAGGGTGGGTTGCGGCGAGGTGGATCGAGGCGAACGGTGATGTAACCGTCCGCGACTCGGGACTCGATCTCCATGGTCATCTCGCCGAAGTGGGTCATGGCGCGGCGGATGGCGATGTGCTGGCCGTCGGCAAGCCATTGGCGCGGCAGGGCTTGGCCGAGGTAGAGATGGTCGCCGACCTCATGGATGAACATGAGGCGGAGCCAGTTGGCGGACTGCGCCTCGTCTGAGGTCTTGAAGTGGTCGCCCGCCCAATCGGCGAAGGTCGGGAGGGGATGCTCGGTGAGCATGCGCGTGTCGCTGCGGAAGGCGACTGCGAAGGAGTTGAAGTAAGCGCGCAGGTAGTGCGGGACATCGTCGCGCAGCAGATAGCTGATCGGGCCCCAGAGCAGGTTCGGCTGCCGCGAGAAGCCACCTTGATCGAACCACTCCCTCGCTTCGTCGCGCAGAACGTACCCATACTCCGGCGACAGATAGCGGTTGTCCTCGTAGTCCTTGACGATCCAGGTCGCCTCGCGGCTGTCGGGGTCGAGCAGGCCGGTGCAGATGAGATGGATGGCACCCTCCAGCGTCTCCCGTATCCAGCCATAGTCGCGGCCGCGCAGGTGGAGCCGTGAAGGGAAGTGAGGCACGAAGGTGCCATCTCGCAGCTTCACCAGAGGAGAGCGAATGCTTGCCTCCAGCCAGGCGGCGCGGATGTCATCTCCATACTCACTGGCTTCTCGGGTCAGGCGAGCGGCCTCGGGGTGGGCGATCGCCGTCAGTGCGGAGGCGGCTGACTGAAGCCCCCACCAGTTGAAAACGTTGTTCGAGAGCCAGTGATACCAGTCGCCGACATCCTCCAGCCCGCCGACCGGCAGCATGCCCCACTGTAGAACGCGCTTGCCGTCCGGCCCCTCGATCTTGGTTGCCTGGCGCTCCCGGGCGATCCAGTCGCATCCCTTGACGATGCCCGGTGCGGCGCGGTGGAGCCAGTCAACGTCACGAGTGTAGAGATAGTGCTGCGCCAGGCACCAGAGCACCCAGCCGTGATGCTGCACATAGTACTGCCCGTGCTCGTAGCCGCCGGCGCCGTAGAACTGCCCCTCTTTGCTGGAGAAGCTGCCGCTCAGCCCGACCGTGCCCTGGTAGTGGAGCAGTGTCTCGAGGCAGCGTTCGGCAAGATCGCTGTAGCCGCGACGGTCTAGGTCGGAGATGCACATGCACGATTCGTTCGAGTAGACACCGTACTTGAACGACCCCACTCTCGCCATGATGCGGTCGGAGCCAACCTCATGGTCGTTGCTGATGAGCATGTGAGTGAGGTGAGCGCGATAGAAGTCGTTGAGGTCGAGGTCAGGAGTCTCGATCTCACAGCCGGCCTTGATGCGCGCCTGCCAGAAGCGGCGGACCTCGGCATGTTCGGTGGCGAAGTCCTTCGCGTGGAGCGCTGCGGTCTCGCTCTCTTCGGGGGCGATGAACGGCACCTTGAGGAGCAGCTCACACGATGTGCCGGGGGCAAGCTCCGCCCGGTAGAGCAGCCCCTCCCCGCTTGGGCCGAGCGACCCGCTGGTGAAGGCGGCCAGCATGCGCATCCAGCGGTCGCCCGATCCGCTCGGCGTCAGCACGCGGTCGCCGTCGAGGACCAGCTCCTCGGTGTGCTCGGCGGCCGCGCCGCGCTCGCCGGCGACGACTCGCACGGCGCGGATGGGGAGTTCCGCTGTGATCGGCTCGTCCCCGGTGTTCGTGAGCTCGAAGCGGAGGAAGGCCGCAATCGCGGCATCGGGCTCGATATCGGGGGAGATGGGAGACGCAGCCGGTGCGGCGAAGGCCGTCTGCTGCAGCCGCAGCGGCCCCTTCATCCAGGCCGAATGCACGATAGGAAGGTAGCCGTCCTCGATGGAGCGGGAGATGCGCAACAGGCGCTCTAGGCCGAAGCGGAAGGAGGCGGTTCCTTCGCCCTTCAAGCGCGGCGTGTCTCGCGCCGGAACGTGGTCGAGGAAGTTTCGCGGGCAATGCACGTCGCCGTCGGGCTCAAGCCGGAACTTCTGCCTCGCTCCCTCGCAGCCGAGCACGAAGTAGAAGGGCTTGCGCGGCGGCATCGCCTCCATCGCGCGGCGGTAGCTCTGCTCGGGATGAGCGCGCACGCGGTCGTAGATGGTCTCGCCGGTCGGCGCGAACTGCGGGGGCATCTCGCCGAGAGCCGCCGGCCAGACCGTCACGCCAAGGTCCGGAGCGTGGATCACTTCTCCGCGCACAACCGGAGCGACGAGGAACGAGAACCCGCGCCCCGGGGTGCGGACGGTAAGGATCGAGCGCTCCGGGTGATCGGAGGCGGCATCCGGGACGTAGCGGACTGTTGCCCGGAGTCCGCAGGGCTGGCCGTCCGCGAGGACTGACCACTGCGCGCCGGAGGTCGGCGGTGCGCTGGTGGTAGAGAGCGGCGCAACCGCCAGGGGCTCGCAGTTGTACCCCTCCATCCGGCCCTCACCGGCCGCCGGCTTTTCCCACCAGATGCAGACATCGGCCTCCGCGGTCTTCGCGCCCACGAACACCTGTACCTGCTCAGGTTCCGGGGCGTTCGGTGGCAGCTCGATCCGCAGCTTCATCGTCCGGCGAAACCGAACGTTGTACTCGGCGAGGTCCGGGAACTCCCGCGCGGCGAGCGGCTGGAAGGTGAAGGTGAGCTGGCCCGGCGTGGCGCGACCGCTCACATGGGCCGGCTGCCACTCGCCGTTACACCAGTCGTCCTGCGGCTCCCAGCCGGGCCAGTCGCGAATGAGATGAACGGACTCGCGCCGAGTCTGGGGCCAAAGCCGTCGCCAGTAGAAGACGCGCACCTGGCCCACCGGCGGAATCGCGCCGGAGAAGCGTAGCACGAGCTTTGCCAGATCGCGCGCCTCCTCCCAGCGGATCTCGACCCCGGGGCGGTCGCCGATGTCCGTCCGGTAGCCGAATGGCGCGATGTCGAGCACTGCCTCATCCTCCCGTTCAGACAGCCGGCTGCTGCGCGCGGCGCGGCAGCCATGGTGCAACCCTACCTGACCAGCGGAGCGGCTACGAACCCTTCGTTGCCCGCATCTCCTCGACTGTCCTGGTGTGCACGCGGATGCCGTTGTAGTCCTTGGTCGGGAGGAGTTTGCCGGAGGCGAGGCGCTTCTTTGCCTCAGCGATTGCCTTCTTGTACTGCGGCAGCCACTGCTCCTGGGCCACCAGCATCTCGTCCACTAACTGCCAGATCTCCGGCGGGTTGCAGACCGCGCCGACGAGCGGGTCCATCATCATCGCCTGGCGCAGCAGCACATCATCGCCATGCACAGCCGCTTCAACCGCGAGGCGCTGAACGCTGACGCTGGCGTTGCAGACCGCCGCGCAGCCGAGCGGCAGGTCGCCCACCCGGGGGACGTTGACGCCGTTGTAGTCCACATAGCCCGGGACCTCGACGATGCAGTCGGGCGGAAGGTTGGTGATCGTGCCGTTGTTGACGACGTTGAAGTGACCGCGGTAGAGCCGGCCGGTCTCCAGCCCCTCCATGATATAGGAGCCGTGCTCGTTGCCTCGGTCCTCGGGGCGGAAGGTGGACGGCGGCGCCTCGATCCATTTCGGGAAGTCGGTCTCGAACCAGTTCCGCCCCTCGACGCAAACGCGCAGGTATCCGCCCGTTTCGCCGCCCGCCCAGTGGCCAAGGTCGATCCAGTTAGGAAGATCGTCGAGCCGCTTGCGATACCAGGGCAGGTACTCGCTAAGGTGGCCGTTCGATTCGGTGCTGAAGTAACCGAACCGCCGGAGCATATCAATGCGCACCTTCTCGCCGTTGCTGTAGCCGGGGTGCTTCTCGAAGGCCTCCAGCAGCTCGCCCGTCATGTCCTCGCCGTTGTGCTTGACGCTGATGTACCAGGTCTGGTGGTTGATGCCGGCGCAGACGATCTCCACCTCGCTTTGCCTGAGGCCGAGCACTTCGGCGATCATCTGGTGGCCGAAGTGGACGCCATGGCAGAGGCCGATGGTGTCAACGCCGCCATGGTGATTCGCAGCCCAGGTGTTCATGGCGTTGGGGTTGGCGTAGTTGAAGAAGCGGCAACCGGGCGCGGCTAGCTCGCGGATGTCCTTGCAGAACTCGAGGATGACCGGGATGTTGCGCTGACCGTACATGATACCGCCCGCGCAGAGCGTGTCGCCGACGCACTGATCCACCCCGTACTTCAGCGGGATGTCAATGTCCATCTGGAAGCCTTCCAGGCCGCCCACGCGCACGACCGAGAAGACGTATTCCGCGCCCTTGATCGCCTCGCGCCGGTTCGGGGTGGCGGTGATCTTCGCCGGCAGCCCGGCCGCCTCGATGTCCCGCGTGCAGAGCTGACGGACCATGTCCAGGTTCCGCTCGTTGATGTCGGTGAAGGCGAACTCGATATCCCTGAACTCCGGCACGCAGAGGATATCCCGGACGATGCCGCGGGTGAACCCGGTGCTGCCTGCGCCGATGATACAGACCTTCATCCTACCCTCTCCTTCGTCCGCCCTGACCGGCCGTCGCAGGGGCTGGACCTGGCCCACAACGCGCCGCGTGAACTGCGGACCACCGACCTTTCTCGGCTGTCGGGGCAACTTCCTGTCGGCAGGCGCGTGTCCCTGGCATGTGCAGTTTAGCCGCAAGGAGGAGCTGGCGGGTGCGGGGAATAGGCGAAAGTAGCAGGAGGAGATCACTGTGAAAAAACAGTTGAGCCCGATGTTTGCCGTTATCGTCATCATCGTCGCGGTGGTGGTGGGCGCGCTCTACTTCATGGTGCGCTACCGTGCGCACGAGGCGGCCTTCCAGGCGGAGTCGAAGGCGCTCCAACAGCAGGCCGACAACGCCAGACGGATGGGTCGAGGCATGATGGGGGGCAACCGGCCGGGGAGAGGCATGCGGCGGGGCGCCATGCCCGGCGCTCCGACCCAGGGGCGACAGGGGGCAGCCCCCGGCGGTGAGCGCAGAGCGGGGGAGCGGCGGGGGCGGTAGCAGGCCGCTCGCGCCGAGAAGTTTTTTGACCGCGATGTCAGGCGAAGGAGCAGGAACCGTCTAGCGACGTGTAGTAATAGTCAGTGAGCCCGCTTAAACGCGGGCTTGGGCCCGCCGTGGGATTCCCCCCTCTACCGCGGCGGGCCTTCCTTATGGCCGGCAGCCGCATAGCGGCGCGGTTACCAGTTCTCCCCGAGTATCTCGAAGTGAGCCTGCGGGTGCGCGCAGGCGGGACAGACGCCGGGCGCCGCCTGCGATTCATGCACATACCCGCAGTTGCGGCAGCGCCACGTGACCGCCTGCTCGCGCTTGAAGACGCGGCCTGCTTCGATGTTCGCGGCCAGGTCGGCGTATCGCTTGCCGTGCTGCTTCTCGGCAACGGAGATCATGTCGAACAGCGTGGCGACCTGCTTGAACCCCTCTTCTCGGGCAGTGGCGGCGAAGCCGGGATAGAGGGTGCCCCACTCGTGGCCCTCTCCCGCGGCCGCCGCCCGCAGGTTCTCCAGCGTCGTGCCGACAGTGCCGGCAGGGAAGGCAGCGGTGATCTCCACCTCGCCGCCCTCCAGCAGACTGAAGAACCGCTTGGCGTGCTCCTTCTCCTGGTCTGCCGTCTCCATGAAGATGGCAGCTATCTGCTCGAGGCCGTCCTTCTTCGCCTGGCTGGCGAAGTAGGTATAGCGATTGCGGGCCTGCGACTCCCCTGCAAACGCGGCGAGAAGGTTCTTCTCCGTCCTGCTTCCCCGTAGTTCGGCCATCTGCTCCTCCTATGGACGCGGACCGCGGCGGTATCTCCACCGGCAGTCCCGCGCCAGCTCACCGGCGGATATCTCGCGCCGGAGTTACCGCTCGTCTCTCGTC